>Ga0335077_10000056_pt1 | contig 108055 bp, 114 predicted proteins | sample Lox_Sample_31_FD_207151 | JGI IMG/M metagenome (GOLD analysis project Ga0335077, IMG submission 207151) | Soil microbial communities from Loxahatchee National Wildlife Refuge, Florida, United States - Lox_Sample_3.1 | ecosystem: Environmental > Terrestrial > Soil > Wetlands | place: USA... | reverse complement strand
CGAGGTGGTCCGGGCGTAGAGGCCCTCGTTGATGCCGTTGGAGACGGTGCTGCCGCTCAGCGACAGGGCGCACTCCTGGCAGACGACTTGTGCGTATGGGGGGAGGGCGCCGCTGGGGGCGCTGCCGCCGGTGAAGGTCGTGTTCGTGAGCGTGAGCGTCGAGCCGCTGTCGGCGAGGAGCCCGCCCATCCCCGTCGTGCCTGCCGGCTCGAACAGGACGCCCATCGTCGCGCCCTGCGCGTCGATCGAGCCGGTGGAGTCGACGATGATCGAGACGCCCGAATCGAGGAGCACCGTCTCCCCGTCCGCGATCGTCAGCGCCGCCTTGACGTGGATCGTCGCGGTGACGTGCACCGGGTTGACGAGCGCGTCCCAGGTCGTCGGCGTCGTGATGTCCGTGTTGACCGTCGAGCCTGCGTACGCTTGGCCTGCGAAGGCGAGAGCCGCGAACGCGGCGACGGCGAGCATGCGCAGCCGTGCCATCTGCCTACCCCTTTCCCCCTAGTACTCCGCGCAAATTGAACGGCACTGGCCCATTGGAATGCAATGGGTCGAACGGCCCACGCTTTGAACTCGCCTACGTGCGACTTGCAAGTGCCCCGGTGCCCCGGGCGAAGCGGCGCTCGGCCACGGGCGCCCAGTCGCCTCGCCACCAGACGTACGTCGTAACCGTGAGCACCTCGTTCTCGATCGTGCAGACGTTGAGCCCGCGCGCCTCGCCGGTGCGGCCCGGCCGCGGCTGCCCGAGCCCGGGGGCGACGGCGAGCACCGTCGCGGCGGTGCCGCCTTCGACGACCTCGAACTCGCGGCGCTCGCCGAGCGTCGCCTGGTGGATGTGCCCGCCGAGGATCAGCTCGGCGCCGGCGTCCGCCAGGGTCCGCAGCACCGCGCCGCGGCGCGCGAGCGGGCGCTTGCGCGCTGCCCGCCACGGCGCGCCGAGCAGATGGTGGTGCAGGACGACGACCCGGCACGCGCCGCCGTCGGCGCCGCCGAGCCGCTCGACCGCGCGGCGCAGCTCTTCGTCGGGGAGCGCGCCGCCCTGCTGCCGCCACGGGCGGGCGGAGTTGAGCCCGACGACGTGGAGCGCGGGGGAGGCGTACGTCGGCTCCGTCGTCCCCCACCGGCGCTCGAACTCCGCCCACGGGCGGGTGAATCGTCCCGGAAAGGTGTACGGCAGGTCGTGGTTGCCGGGCACCGCGAGCACCGGCGGGCCGAGCGAGGTGAGGAGCGCGTGCGCGCGGTCGAGCTCGGCCGGGCGGCCGCGGTGGGCGAGGTCTCCGGAGGCGACGACGAGCTCGGGGGCGACCCGTGCGACGAGCGCGGCGAGCGCCCCTTCGACCTCCGGATCCTCCCGGCGGCCCATGTGGAGATCCGAAACGTGGACGAGACGGGTTGTCACGACCGGCTGAGGCTATACATTGATCGTATGAGCGATGAATCCGCCGAGATCTTCGACGACCTCTACCTCGGGCTTCGCGCGGGCGGCGCGCTGCGCAAGCAGCGCCGCGGCGAGACGCTGACGACCGAGGAGCAGGAGGCGCTCGGGCGCTGGCAGCGCCTGTCCACGTGGCGCAAGTCCGTCGCCATCGGCGGCTTCGCGCTCGGCACCTTCGGGCTCGGCTTCACGCTCGGCGGCCTCGTCTTCGGCCGCTGGCGCAAGGCGTAGGACTAGACCGGGGCGAGGCGCCCGAGCCGTCCCGCCGCCCAGGCGCGGATCGCGTCGAGCTGGGAGATCGCGGCCGCCGCGCCGACGAGCTCGATCACGAGCGGTGCGTCCCAGTAGTAGAAGGTGCCCATCGGGTCGATCGAGAGCCGGACGATCGCCGTCGCGGCCGGGACGAGGAAGACCGCCGCGCCGAGCCCGCGCACGCGGCGCGCGAACGGGACCGCGATCCCGAGCACGATCGCCGCCTGGAGCAGTCGCAGCGGCCAGCCGAACGTCATGCCGGGGACGACGAGCGAGAGCGGCCCACCGGTGACGTGCCACTGGAACGCGAACATGTGGAAGTCGCCGCCGGCGACGAACGGCCCGAGCAGCAGCGTGAACACCGCGCCCGCGACCGCGACGCCCTTCGCCGCGTCGTGCCATCGCGGTGCGAGCGCGAGCACGGAGATCCCGAGGATGCCCCAGAGCTCGAAGCCGGAGCTGATGCCGACGATCGCGCCGGCGGCGAGGACGCGGCCGCGGCGCGCCTCGCGCGCGGCCACCATCCAGAGGACCCCGACGACCGGCTCGGCGAAGTGGCCCGTCGTGTACGGGTGCGTGATCAGCCCGACCGTGAGCGCGACCGCGCCGACGAACGCGAGCGCCGCCGCGCGCCGTCCCACGAACGAGCGGACCGCGGCGACGAGCATCGTCGCGACGAGCAGGTCGGAGACGAGCGCGAGCGGCGTCCCGTAGACGCCGAACAGCCGTCGCAGGATCGCGCACAGCGCGAGCTGGAGCGGCCCCGCCTGGACCTCCTTGTCCGCGAACGCGTGCAGCCAGCCGCCGGAGAGCAGCGTCTTGCCCGCGACGCCGAAGATGATGAAGTCCTGCCCGATCCACGCGTGCGCGGTCTGCACCGCCATCACCGCGGTCGCCGCGAGGAACGCGGCGGCGACGAGCTCGAACAGGCCGGGTCTCGGAAGGCGCATGGAGGCTAGATCGGCAGCGCGGGGTGCAGGCTTGACGCCCACCGCGTCGAAGCCCGGGGTCCCATGCTCGAGACCTCGGAGGAGCACGTCTGCCTCGACGCGCGCCGCCACGGCATCGTGCTCGCGCGACCGCTGCTCCGCGCGCTCGTGGTCGGGGCGCTCGGGGCGGTCGGGATGCTCGGCGGCTGGCCGCTGTCCGCGGCGGGCGTGGCGCTGATCGTCGTCGCGGCGCTGTCGGCGGTCGGCGCCGTCGTGCGCTGGGACCGCACCCACGTCGTGCTCACGACCGAGAAGCTGTTCGTCGTCCACGGCGTGCTGCGACGGAGCGCGGCGGCGGTCCGGCTCGCCCGGATCGGCTCGGTCGAGATCGAGCAGTCGCTTCCCGGCCGCCTCCTCGGCTACGGGACGATCGTCGCCGGCGATCTCGAGATCCCGTGCGTCGCCGAGCCGCGGAAGGTGGTCGGACTCGTCGAGAAATTGCTGCGCAGACCCCTTCCCGAACACACGTTCGCACGATAGAATGGCCGCCGAATGGCTGCCGACGAGCTGGTCGTCCACGGCGCCCGCGAGCACAACCTCAAGGACATCACCGTCCGGCTGCCGCGGAACCGCCTGATCTGCATCACCGGACTCTCTGGGTCCGGCAAGTCGAGCCTCGCCTTCGACACGATCTACGCCGAGGGGCAGCGCCGGTACGTCGAGTCGCTCTCCGCGTACGCGCGCCAGTTCCTCCAGATGATGGAGAAGCCGGACGTCGACCACATCGACGGCCTCAGCCCGGCCATCTCGATCGACCAGAAGACGACCTCGCGGAACCCGCGCTCGACCGTCGGCACGGTCACCGAGATCTACGACTACCTCCGCCTCCTGTACGCGCGCGTCGGGCGGCCGCACTGCCCGATCTGCGGGAAGCCGATCGCCGGCCAGTCGATCGACGCGATCGTCGACCAGGTGCTGCGGCTCGAGGACGGCACGCGCTTCACCGTCAACGCGCCGGTCGTGCGCGACCGCAAGGGCGAGTACCGCGACGTCTTCGAGGAGCTCCAGCGCGAGGGCTTCACGCGCGTGAAGGTGGACGGCGAGCAGTACGTCCTCGAGGAGGGCGTGCCGGCGCTCGACAAGAAGTTCAAGCACACGATCGAGGTCGTCGTCGACCGGCTGGTGATGAAGGCGGACCTCCGCCTGCGACTGACGCAGTCGATCGAGGCCGCGGCCGGGCTCGCCGAGGGACTCGTCGTCATCGACGTCGTCGACGGTGAGCCGATGCTGTTCTCCCAGAACTTCGCGTGCCCCGACCACGGCGTCTCGCTGCCGGAGCTCCAGCCGCGCATCTTCTCGTTCAACGCGCCGCACGGCGCGTGCCCGCGCTGCACCGGGCTCGGCTCGCAGCAGGAGATCGACCCGGACCTGCTCGTCCCCGATCCGTCGCTCTCGATCGACGACGGCGCGCTCGTGCCGTGGTCGGTCGGCGGCTCGTCCGGCTTCTACGAGGCGGTGATCCAGGCGATCGCCGAGCGCTACGAGATCGACACGTCGAAGCCCTGGGAGGAGCTGTCCGAGGACGAGCAGGCGAAGTTCCTCTACGGCACCGACGGCGAGCGGGTCTACGTCCAGTACCGCAACCGGATGGGGCGGCGGCGCCAGTACATGCTCGCGTTCGACGGGATCGTCGCGAGCCTCCAGCGCCGCTACAAGGAGACGGACTCGGCGCAGCAGCGCGAGCGGATCGAGGAGTACATGTCGTTCCGGCCGTGCCCGGTCTGCAAGGGCGCGCGGCTGAAGCCCGAGGTGCTCGCCGTCACCGTCGGCGGGCTCTCGATCAACGACTTCACGAAGATGTCGGTCACGCGCGCGCTCGGCTTCCTCGACGAGCTGGGGCTGACGGAGACCGAGCAGCTGATCGGCCACCGGATCGTCAAGGAGATCCGCGAGCGGCTGACGTTCCTCGACGACGTCGGCGTCGGCTACCTGACGCTCGACCGCGCGGCGGCGACGCTCTCCGGCGGCGAGGCGCAGCGGCTGCGGCTCGCGACGCAGATCGGCTCGCAACTCGTCGGCGTGCTCTACATCCTCGACGAGCCGTCGATCGGGCTGCACCAGCGCGACAACGCGCGGCTGATCGCGACGCTCGAGCGGCTGCGCGACCTCGGCAACACCGTGCTCGTCGTCGAGCACGACGAGGAGATGATGCGCCGTTCCGACTGGCTCGTCGACATGGGCCCGGGCGCCGGCCTGCACGGGGGCGAGGTCGTCGCCGAAGGGCCGGCGGCGAAGGTGGCGCGCAACCGCAAGTCGATCACCGGACGGTTCCTCGCGCACGACCGTGCGATCGCGATTCCGGAGCGGCGCGTCGACGACCGCGGCTCCTTCCTCGTGCGCGGCGCGTCGCAGCACAACCTCAAGAAGATCGACGTCGAGTTCCCGGTCGGCAAGTTCGTCTGCGTCACCGGCGTCTCCGGCTCGGGCAAGTCGACGCTCGTGAACGAGATCGTCTACAAGGCGCTCGCCAACCGGCTGAACAAGGCGCGGGTCAAGCCGGGCGCGCACCGCGGCGTCGAGGGGATCGAGGTCTTCGACAAGGTGATCGAGATCGACCAGAAGCCGATCGGGCGGACGCCGCGCTCGAACCCGGCGACGTACACCGACCTGTTCACGCACATCCGCGAGCTGTACTCGCTGACGCCGGAGGCGAAGGTGCGCGGGTACAAGCCGGGCCGGTTCTCGTTCAACGTGCGCGGCGGCCGCTGCGAGACGTGCAAGGGCGACGGGCAGATCAAGATCGAGATGCACTTCCTGCCGGACGTCTACGTCCCGTGCGAGACGTGCAAGGGCGCGCGCTACAACCGCGAGACGCTCGAGGTGCGGTTCAAGGGCCGGTCGATCGCCGACGTCCTCGACATGTCGGTCGAGGAGGCGCTCCAGTTCTTCGCGAAGATCCCGAAGATCCGGCGGCGGCTCCAGACGTTGCACGACGTCGGTCTCGACTACATCAAGCTCGGCCAGCCGGCGACGACGCTCTCCGGCGGCGAGGCGCAGCGCGTCAAGCTCGCCGCGGAGCTGTCGAAGGTGGCGACGGGGCGGACGCTGTACATCCTCGACGAGCCGACGACCGGGCTGCACTTCGCCGACATCGAGAAGCTGCTCGAGACGCTGCAGCGGCTCGTCGACGGCGGCAACACGATGCTCGTGATCGAGCACAACCTCGACGTGATCAAGCAGGCGGACTGGATCGTCGACCTCGGCCCCGAGGGCGGCGAGGCGGGCGGCGAGATCGTCGCCGCCGGCACGCCCGAGGACGTCGCGGGAGTCGAGGGCAGCTTCACGGGACGGTTCCTCCGCCACGTGCTGCCGGAGCCGGCGGTCGCGGCCGCCTAGAGAACGGCCTGCGTCTGGGTCACGCGCGCGACGAGGTTGTCCTCGTCGTCGTAGAGCTCGGTGTCGACGACGATCGTGCGGCGGCCGGTGTGCAGCGGGCGGCCGATCGCGTGCACGTGGCCGCCGCGCACCGGGCCGAGGAAGTTCGTCTTTGACTCGATCGTCGCGGTTCCGGCGGCGCCGTCGGGCAGGTTGAGGAACGCGATGAAGCCGCCGACGTTGTCGGCGAGTCCCATCAGCGCGCCGCCGTTCAGCACTCCGCCGGTCGTGCAGAGCTCCGGCTTCCACGCCAGCCGCGCCCGCACCTCGTGCGGCGACGCGGAGACGATCTCGACGCCGAGGAAGGCCGTGAACGGCGACGCGGCCGCGACCTGCGCGGTCAGCTCGGGGTCCGCGGGCTCCATGGGCGGAGGCTACTCTCCCGGCGATGAGCGGCGAGGCCGCACCCGCGACGCCGGTCGCGCGCAGCTGGTGGCTGCGGGCCTCCGCCGTGCTGATCGCGCCGCGGCCCGTGTTCGTCTCGCTGCGCGACGAGTCGGAGGAAGCCGTCGAGGCGCGCGCGGAGCCGATCTCCGCGATCGTCGGGCTTGCCGGCGTCGCCGCCGTCCTCGGGACGCCGGTCGCTCGCACGCTGCTCAACGACGCGTCGATGTCCGTCGCGCTGATCCCGGTGTGGGCGTTCCTCGGCGGCGCCGTCTACGCGCTCGCGCTCTACTGGCTCGGCGGCGGCCTGCTCTACGGCGCGGTGCACGGGCTCGGCAGCCTCGGCAGCTACCGCCGCGCCCGCCAGACGCTCGGGCTCGCGACCGCGCCGCTCGCGCTCACGCTCGTGACGCTGTGGCCGCTGCGGATCGCCGTCTACGGCACGGACCTCTTCCGCACCGGCGGCAACGACTACGGGCGCACGGACGCGGTCTTCGGCGGCGTCTACTTCGCCTGCCTCGCATGGAGCGCGTGGCTGCTCCTCGCCGGCGTGCGCGCGACGCACGGCTGGACGTGGGGCCGTTCGGCCGCTGCGGCGGCGCTCGCGGCCGCGTTCCCGGTGCTCGTCGTCCTCGCGACGAAGCTTTAGTGCCCCGCCCAGCGATACATGTCCGCTTCTGGCCCGCGATCACGCGGCGCGCTGCCGCGTCCTCGGTCGCGCCGATAGTCACCGCTATCGGCGTTCCCTGCGTCCTTGCATCGCTTGGTGCTCGCGACCCAGAAGCTAGACGGCATCACTGGACGGGGCACTAGGGGAAACCCCGCAGGGGCGCTCCGGCGGGGCGCGGATGCCGCTCGGGCAGCGCGGAGGCATCGTGCTCGCATGGAGTCCATGTGGGCGATTCGCAAGCGCGGACCCGAGCCGGGGCTCGCGCTCGAGGAGGTGCCCGTCCCCGTCCCTGCCGACGACGAGGTGCTCGTCGAGGTCGAGGCCGCGAGCGTCTGCGGCACCGACCTGCACATCTTCCGCTGGGACGGATGGGCGCAGAACCGGATCGTCCCGCCGCTCACGCTCGGGCACGAGTTCGCCGGGACCGTCGTCGACGTCGGCCGCACCGTCCGCCACGTCGTACCCGGCGAATTCGTGTCCGCGGAGAGCCACGTCACCTGCGGCGCGTGCTTCCACTGCCGCACGGGCCGCGCGCACATGTGCGAGCACACGCAGATCCTCGGCGTCGACCGCGACGGCGCGTTCGCGCAGTACGTGGCCGTCCCCGAGTCGGTGGTCTGGAAGAACGACCGCGCGAAGCTGCCGCCGGAGATCGCGACGCTCCAGGAGCCGTTCGGGAACGCCGTCTTCGCGGTCGGGCACGAGGACGTCGCGGGGAAGACGGTCGCGATCCTCGGCTGCGGGCCGGTCGGGCTGTTCAGCGTCGGGATCGCGCGCGCGTCCGGCGCCGGGCGCGTGCTCGCGTCCGACCGGACGCCGTTCCGGCTCGGGCTCGCCGAGCGGATGGGCGTGCACGCGGCACTCGACGTCCGCGACGTCGACGACGTCGCCGCCTGGTTCGTCGAGCAGAACGAGGGAGAGCATCCCGACGTCGTCTTCGAGATGTCCGGCGCCGTGTCCGCGATCGCGGACGCCTTCCAGATCGTGCGGAACGGCGGACGCGTGATCCTGTTCGGGATCCCGGCGCACCCGGTCGAGCTCGACGTCGCCGAGGCGCTCATCTTCAAGAACCTGACCGTCTCCGCCGTGAACGGACGGGAGGTCTTCGCGACCTGGTACAAGACCCGCTGGCTGCTCGAGCACGGCGTCGTCGACCTGCGCCCGCTGATCACGGCGGAGCTCGACCTCGGGCAGTTCGAGCGTGCGTTCGCGCTGCTCGAGTCGGGCGAGGCGTGCAAGATCGTGCTCCATCCGCAGAGCGCGCCGCAGGAGCCGATCGTCGCCACGCCGACCGGCGAGGCGCGCACGAACGGGCATCCCGCGAAGCTGGGGAGGTGGGCGCACCGATGAGCGCATTGACGGAGGAGATCGGGACGGAGCTCGACGCGCTCCGCGAGGCCGGCACGTACAAGACGTTCAACACGCTCGAGTCGCCGCAGGGGCCGGTCGTCCGCATGGCGGGCCGCGGCGAGGTGATCGTCCTCTCCTCGAACAACTACCTCGGCCTCGCCGAGCACCCGGACGTCGTCCACGCCGGGATCGAAGGCCTCGAGCGCTACGGCGCAGGCACCGCGTCGGTGCGGTTCATCTGCGGGACGTTCGCGCCGCACCTCGAGCTGGAGCACGACCTCGCGGAGCTGTCGGCGACGGACGCGGCGCTGACGTACGTCTCGTGCTGGAACGCGAACGAGGCGGCGATTCCGACCCTCGCCGACGAGCGCACGGTCATCCTCTCCGACGAGCTGAACCACGCGTCGATCATCGACGCGGTGCGGCTCGCGAAGCCGGCGCGGAAGGAGCGCTACGCGCACTCCGACATGACGCAGCTGCGCGCACTGCTCCAGTCGTGCGAGCCCGGGCAGCGGAAGCTGATCCTCACCGACGGCGTCTTTTCGATGGAGGGCGACCTCGCGAAGCTCCCGGACATCCTCGAGCTCGCGCGCGTGCACGACGCGGCCGTCCTCGTCGACGACTCGCACGGCGTCGGCGTCGTCGGCAAGACGGGACGCGGCGTCGCGGAGCACTTCGGCGTGCTCGGCGAGGTCGACGTGATGACCGGGACGCTGGGCAAGGCGCTCGGCGGCGCGGCCGGCGGCTACGTCGCGTCGTCGGAGGAGGTCTGCGACCTGCTCGCGCAGCGCTCGCGCCCGCAGCTCTTCTCGAACGCGCTCCCGCCGACGGTCGCGTGCAGCGCGCGCGCCGCCGTGAAGGTGCTGCGCACGCGCCCCGACCTCGTGGCGAGGCTGCGCGAGAACACGCGCTGGTTCCGCGGCGCGCTGCGCGAGCGCGGATTCGAGCCGCTGGACGGCGAGGCGGCGATCATCCCGATCATCGTCGGCGAGACGGCGCGCGCGATCGAGCTGTCCCGGCGGCTGCTCGATCGCGGCGTCTTCGTCACCGGCTTCGGCTATCCCGTCGTCCCGGAGGGAACGGCGCGGATCCGCGTGCAGATGTCGGCCGCCCTCGAGCCGGTGCACCTCGAGCGGGCGCTCGACGCCTTCGTCGAGGTCGGCCGCGAGGCCGGTCTGGTTCCCGCTTAGCCCCGCTCCGCTTCGCTTCGCTTTCCGGCTCGCGGATGGCACGAGTCGGCTTCACCGACTCGTGCGATGCGACATCCGGCGGGAGTGAGCCGCGCCCGCGCATGTCGGTCGCGGCGGCGGGCCGAAATCACCGATCCGACGTCGCCGTGCTCTCGAACGCCTTCCGCTCCTCCTCGGGCATCGCGTACGTGTGCTGCTCCTCCGGGAAGGCGCCGCTGCGCACCTCCTCGGCGTAGCGGCCGAGCGCCTCGGTGATGACGTCGCCGAGGTCGGCGTAGCGCTTGACGAAGCGCGGCGCGTGGCCCTCGTAGTAGCCGAGCATGTCGTGCCAGACGAGCACCTGGCCGTCCGTGTCTCCGCCCGCGCCGATGCCGATCGTCGGGATGCGCAGCGCCTGCGTCGCGGCGCGCGCGACCGCGGCCGGCACCGCCTCGAGCACCACGGCGAAGCAGCCGGCCGCCTCGAGCGCGAGCGCCTCGTCGATCACCGCCTGCGCGCGGTCCGCCGTCCGCCCCTGCGCCTTGAACCCGCCGAGCACCGTCGCCGTCTGCGGCGTCAGCCCGACGTGCCCCATCACCGCGATCCCCGCGTCGGCGATCGCGCGCACGCGCGAGACGGTCGTGCCGCCGCGCTCGAGCTTCACCGCGTCGGCGCCGCCCTCCTTGACGAGCCGCACCGCGTTCTCGACCGCCTGCTCGTCCGAGACCTCGTACGAGCCGAACGGCATGTCGGCGACGACGAGCGGCCGCTTCGCCCCGCGCACGACCCACTGCGTCATCAGCAGGATCTCGTCCATCGTCACCGGCACCGTCGACTCGCGGCCGTGGACGACCATCCCGGAGGAGTCGCCGACGAGGATGACGTCGACGCCGGCCGCGTCGGCGAGGCGGCCGCTCGGGGCGTCGTACGCCGTGACCATGACGATCTTCTCGCCGCGGCGCTTGATCTCGAGCAGCTCCGGCAGCGGCAGCTTCCCGGCGGTCCACGACGCGTAGCGGGACGGCTTCGCGCTCATTCGAGGTCTCCTTTCAGCACGACGTTGTCGATCAGGCGGGTCGAGCCGACGCGGACGGCGGTGGCGAGCACGACCGTGCCGTCGAGGTCGAACAGCTCGACGTAGTCGGGAGTCAGTCCGTTCAGTGCCTCGCGCGTCGCCGCCACCGGGTCATCGCCGCGCGCGTACGCGTCGACGCCGGCGTCGAGCGCCAGCGGCAGCGCCCGCGCGCGCTCGCGCTCCTCGGGCGAGAGCAGGACGTTTCGGGACGAGAGCGCGAGCCGGTCGGGCTCGCGCACGGTCGGGAGCACGCGGATCTCCAGCGGCAGCGCCAGGTCGCGCACGAGCCGCCGCACGACCGCCGCCTGCTGCGCGTCCTTCCGGCCGAAGTACGCGCGGTCGGGCCGAACGATCAAGAACAGCTTGAGGCAGACGGTGGCGACGCCGCGAAAGTGTCCCGGCCGCGCCTCGCCCTCGAGCCCGCGCGAGACGCCCTCGACCTCGACCCACGTCTGGAACCCCGGCGGGTACATCTCGTCCACGGACGGCGCGAACACGACGTCGACGCCCTCGTCCTCGGCGAGCCGCAGGTCGCGCGCCTCGTCGCGCGGATACGCGGTGAGGTCGGCCGACTGGTCGAACTGCGCGGGATTGACGAACAGCGAGACGACGACGACGTCGTTCTCGGTGCGCGCCGCGCGGATGAGCGAGAGATGACCCTCGTGGAACGCGCCCATCGTCGGCACGAGCCCGACGCCGGTCGCGCCGGCGAGCTCGGCGCGCAGCTCGTCGATGGTGCGGATCGTCCTCACCTCGCGATCACCGCCGTCGCGTCGGCGAGCGTCTCGTACAGCTCCTCGAGCTCGGGCCGCGCAGCGCGGATCGCGGCGCGATGCGCCTCGACCGTGGCCCAGTCGCCGCGCGAGATCGGGCCCGTCAGCTCGAAGTCGTTCTCGATCGTCCGGCGCATCAACGGCTCGAGCGCCTCCGGCGGCGCACCGGCGGACTCGAACAGCCCCGTCGCCGCCGCGTGCAGCGTGACGAGGTAGTTGGAGACGAAGACGGCGCCCGCGTGGTAGAGCGTGCGCGCCGAGTCGTCGAGGTCGAACGGACGGAGCCCGAGCGTCTCCGCGAGCTCGAAGCCGGCGGCGCGCCCCTCGTCCGTCTCGGCGCACACGGCCGCCCAGGCGCCGTCGAGCTGCTCGGGCCCGCGCGCGCGTGTGAACGTCTGGAGCGGGTGGACGCTGAAGCGGCGCTCGTGCGGTGCGAGCGCGGCGAGCGGTGTCGCGCCGCTCACGTGCGCGACCCACGGCCCCGGCTCGATCGCCGCCGCCACCTCGGCGATCGCGCCGTCGGGGACGCAGAGAAGCACGAGCTCCGGGTCGTCCGCGCCCACGGCGAGGCCCCGCTCGCGCAACCTCGCGGCGATCGCCGAGCCGGCGCGGCCCGAGCCGATGACGTTGATCCGTTCGATCACCTTGCGCTCCAGCTCCGTAGCGGATGCCGGGCTTGACGGGGATTGTACGGATGCGACGCCGCGAGGGCGCGCCGATGGTTGCCTCGATGCCGGTCAACGTCTGGACGGTGGCGGTCGCGGCGGCGTTCACGGCGCTCGCGACCGGGCTCGGCGCGCTCCCGTTCGTCTTCGTCAATCGCGAGCGGGGGATGGCTCGCCACTGGCTCGGCACCTCGAATGCGGTCGCCTCCGGGTTCATGCTCGCCGCGAGCGTCGGCCTCCTCTGGCAGGGCTGGGGGCTGGGGGTCGGCAAGCTCGCGCTCGGCGCAGGCGCCGGCTGCGTCTTCATCTGGGTGTTCCGGCGCTTCATCGGCGAGAACGAGGGAATCGAGATCGCGAGGCTCGCCGGCGCCGACGCGGCGAAGGCGCTCGTGATCGTCGGCGTGATGACCGTCCACTCCGCGGCCGAAGGGATCGGCGTCGGCGTCTCCTACGGCGGAGGCCAGCGGCTCGGCCTGCTGATCACGATCGCGATCGCCGCGCACAACGTCCCCGAGGGGCTCGCGATCAGCCTCGTGCTCGTCCCGCGCGGCGCGACCGTCGCCGCCGCGGCCTGGTGGAGCGTGTTCTCGAGCCTGCCGCAGCCGCTGATCGCGCCGCTCGCGTACCTGTTCGTCGAGACGTTCAAGCCGTTCCTGCCGGTCGGTCTCGGCTTCGCCGCGGGCGCGATGATCTGGATGGTCTTCTCCGAGCTCCTGCCGGAGGCGAGGCACGACGCCTCGAAGCGGGCGCTCGCCCTCGGCGGCGGGATCTCGTTCGCCCTCATGCTCGGGGCGCAGGTGCTCCTGTTCGGCACGTAGAATCCGGGCGTGCCCATCTACGAGTACGTCTGCATGGAGTGCGAGTCGCATTTCGAGGAGCTCGTCCGCGGCGACCAGCAGGTCGTCGCGTGCCCGGACTGCTCCGCGACGAGCGTGTCGCGGCAGTTCTCGACGTTTGCCGTCCACGGCGCCGCCAAGCAGCCGTCGTACGGCGGCGGGGGCGGCGGCTGCTGCGGCGGCTCCTGCGGCTGCGGCCACTAGGCCGTGTCGGAGCAGGGGGAGCACCTGACGCGCGCGCAGCGCGCGCAGCTCGAGGCGGAGCTTGCCGAGCTGGAAGGGCCGCGCCGCAAGGCGATCGTCGAGGCGATCGCGGTCGCCCGCGGGCACGGCGACCTCTCGGAGAACTTCGAGTACCACTCCGCGAAGAACGAGCAGGGCCTGCTCGAGCGGCGGATCACGATCCTCCGCTCGCGCCTGCACAACGCGGTCGAGGTCGACGAGGAGGCGGCCGCCGCGAGCGGCGTCGTCGCCGTCGGCTCCCACATCGAGATCGAGCGAGACGACGGCGAGCGGATGTCGGTCGAGATCTCGAGCGTCGGCGGCGTCTCGCCCGACTCTCCCGTCGGGAAGGCGGTGCTCGGCAAGGCGGTCGGCGACGAGATCCTCGTCGAGGCGCCGCGCGGCACCTGGACGGGCCGCATCCTCTCGATCGGGCGCTAGCGCTTCAACTCGTCAGAAACGCCGGCAGCGGCGCTCGGGCGGCGCACGCCGTGTCGAGCGCGTCGGCGCTGCCGCGTGCGACGAAGCGGGCGACGAGCGCCGGCACGCAGCCGTACGCGATCGCACCGTGCCCGGCGCCCGGCACGACGACGAGCCGTCCGTTCGGGAAGACGCGGCGCCAGCCGCGGAGGTTCCCCACGGGGTCGAGCGGGTCGGCGCCGCCGGCCAGCAGCAGCACGGGCACGCGTGTGACCGCAGGTGAGCCCGCGCCCGCCGGGACGCGGCCTCTGGGGACGGCGCGACAGGCGTGCAGGAAGAGCCTCGCCCGCGCGACCGCCGCGGCGGCGAGGTAGCTGCCGGCGCCGGCGCGCGCCGTCGCAGCGGGATCGAACCGCGCCCACGGCTCGGAGCAGAGGATCTCCCACGACATCGCGAGCCGCGCGCGCGGGTCGAGGTCGGGCCCGATCTGCTCGGCATAGGCGCGCGCGAGGGGCTTGTAGTCGCCGTGCGCGGCCGCGTCGATCGTGTACGGGATCAGCGCGGCGCCCTCCGCCGCCGCCGAGAGCGCCGCCACCGTCCAGGCGACCTCGTCCGGGCCGAGCGCGTACGTCCCGGACTGCACGGCGACCCGCCGCGGCCGGCGCGCGAGCAGCTGGGACAGCTCGCGCCGCGGATGCGGGAACGCGTGCCGGCACGCGGGCGCGGCGGCGCAGCGTGCGAGTTGCGCGTCGAGCGCGCGCTCCGCGTTCCGCGCGGACAGCTCGTAGATCCGTACGCCGGGGAGCGAGGCGCCGTCGAGCACGGCGCTCCGCACCGAGTCCGGATGGCGCCGGAGATAGACCTGCGCGAGCGTCGCGCCGTAGGAGCCGCCGTAGAGGTCGATCCGCCCGTAGCCGAGCGTCCGCCGCACCGCCTCGAGGTCGTCCGCGGCAACGCTCGTCGTATAGAGCCGTGGGTCGTCGCGCAGCCGCGCGAAGCAGCCGCGGACGTACGCCGCGACCGCTGCTCCGTCCGACGCGCGCACGCGCTCGGCGGGGCAGGACAGCGGGTGCGAGCCGCCGGTGCCGCGCTGGTCGACCATGACGATGTCGCGGTTGCGCCCGACCTCCGCGAAGAGCTGGTTGACGTGGATCGCCGACTCGGTCGCGGCGCCGCCGGGACCGCCCTCGAGATAGAAGAGCGCACCCGCGGCGGGTCGCGTCGTCGCCGGGATCACGGCGACGTGCAGCGAGATCGTCCGTCCCGCCGGCCGGAGCGGATCCTCCGGCACGACGACGCTCCCGCACCAGCCGTCGACGTAGCCGCCGTACGTACAGGAGACGAAGTGCGGGGCGCCGCTCGGCGGCCGCCACGGATGCGGGCGTTCGTGCAGCCACACCGCGGCACCGAGCCCGGCGACCAGCACGACGGCCAGCCCGGGCCAGAACCAGCGCGGCAACGTCGGCCGCCGCGTCCGGCGGTGCTTGCCCCATTGGCCGACGAGCCGGCTGTGGCGTGTGGTCACGTGCGCCCCTTGAGGAAGAGCCTCCACGCGTAATACTCGCGGAACGCCGTCGGCACGGCGGCCATCCGGTGCGCGAGGTGCAGCACCGCGTCCCGGTAGAGCGGCGAGCGGTTGTAGTGCATGAGTGCGCGTCTCTCGTTCGTGCGGCCGCCGTTCGCGGCGAGCAGGTTCGCGGCGGCGAGCACCGCGTCGTGCTCCTCGTAGACGTCGCCGCCCATCCCGTAGCGACGCCAGGTCGCCGGCTCGAACTGCATCGGGCCCTGCGCGTCCGCCCGCGCCGTCGTCCGCGCGCGACCGAAGTCGGACTCGACGAAGTTGATCGCCGCGAGCAGCTGCCAGCGGATGCCGAAGCGCCGCTTGGCCTCCCGGTAGAAAGCCAGGATCGTGCCCGCGTGGCGCGCCGGGCCGACGCTGACGCCGCCGACCTGCGGCGGGCTCTCCGCCGACAGCCGCGTCAGATCGCGCCGCGCAGCGAGATCGTCGCGCTCGCCGGGTGCGAGTCTCGCCACCGCGGCGGCCTCCTTCGCGTCGCGGGCGACCGCGCGGATCAGGAGCTGCCGGTCACGCGCGATCGCGACGAACCTGGCGCCCGTCGCAGTGAGCAGCGCGTGCTCGTCGGCGCGGAGGTGCCGGACGACGGCGGGCGGGCTCGAGAGGGGGACCACGCCGGATGGAGTAGCAGAACGGCGGGCGCGCGCGACTCAGGTCGTTCGGAGCGCGTCGATCGTCGCCGTGGTGACGATCCCCTTCACCCGGCGCGCGAGCCCGGCGTCCGTCGTCACGAACGCGTCCGCCTGAAGCTGCGTGAGCGCGACGTACTCGGCGTCGTAGGTGTCGGCCCAGCCCAACCGCTCGGCGAGGTCCCAGGCTCTGCGCCGGAGGACGGCGTCGCCGAGCAGACGGATCGGCATCGCCCGGACGCGGCCGAGCAGCTCGAGGCCGGCGTCCGGCGTCATCTCGCCGCGATGCACGGCCTCGTGCACGGCCGAGAGCGTCTGCGAGCGCAGGAGCGTCGGCGCGAGGAGCTTGTGCGTCGCCGGCACCTCGATCCGCTTCTCCGCCAGGTGGAGGACGGCGCCGCAGTCGACGACGAATCTCGTCATCCGGTCCAGAAGTCGTCGATCATTTCCGCATCGCCGCCCTCGCCGAAGCCGATGGCGAGCAGCTCGAGCCCGTCCGGGCCGGACTCGAAGCCGCGCGCGACGGACGGCGCGACGCGGACGACGTCCCACTGCCGCAGCTCGTGCACCTCGTCGTCGAGCTTCACCCGCCCGGAGCCGGAGAGCACGACGTACGCCTCCTCCTGCGCGCGATGCCGGTGCGCGGTCGTGCCGGTGACGTTCGGCGCGTACCGCTGGTAGCTGAAGCCGCCGCTCTCGAGGCCGAGCGGCCCGCGGCCGAAACGAGCCTCGAGATCCGGCGCGAGCCCGAACCGCTCCGCCGAGTTCTCGACGTCGTCCCTGAGGTTGACGATCGCCCAGTCCGCCACCTCGCCGACTCTAGCGAGCCGCCGCGTGCCGCAGCCGGCTCTATCCCCGGCGCCGACGGCGCCTCAGGCGCGGTGGGATCGCTCGGCGTAGGCCACGCGCTCGAACGGCCAGTCGTCCGCGAGCCAGGACGTGACGGCCCGCCACAGCTGCACGTCGAGCTCGGGCCGGCTCGCCCGCACCCACGAGAGCACGCGTGCATCGTGCTCCTCGCTGCGGTCGGGATAGATGTACACGCAGCCGATCACGCCGTCGGTCGCAGGGTCGAGGACGGTATAGGTGAAGCCCGCCCTGTTCTCGAAGTCGTCGGCATGCCCCTGCAGGTCGCGCAGGTTGTCCGCCGGGCTGCGATCGTCGGGCCAGGAGCTCGTCTCCCAGCCGGGCGTCGCGTGGATGTGCTCCACGGACGACGACCACGCCTCGTAATCGGAGTCGTTGTGCTGCGGCCCGAGTGGCTCGAGCCTGAATTGCTCCGTCGCGAGAGCGAGCGGGACGACGAATCCGGGCGGGACGAACGGCGCCTGCGCCATGTGCACATCTTCGTCGATCCGGCCGCCGGTGTCAGCGGCGCCAGCGCTCGTCGTGCTGCGCTGCGCGGCCCCGTCAAGCACCCGGGCTGAGAGCGCCCGCTTCGACTATGCGTGACGCAGGAACCTGAAGTAGAACACCACGAACAGCAGGACGATGCCGACGTTGGCCACGAGTCGCTCCCAGAAGTGGCCCTGGAAGAACAGGATGTCCACGCCGACCACGACGGCGACCATCGCGAGCACGTACAGCACGCCGGCTGCCGTCCTTCCCATCGAGCCACCTTACCGGGGCGAAACGAGGCGTTGCTGCAGGCGATGAGCGCCTTCACGGGCCCAGGTCAGAAGACGAACGGGACGAGCATCTTGGTCGATCGTCTGTAGGTCGGGTAGCTGTCCGGGAACTGCTCCATCATGTAGCGCTCCTCGACGGTCGCGCTGTAGAGCAAGTAGACGGCGGCCAGGGCCACGGCAGGCAGCCACAGCCAGTTCAGTGCGACGGCGGTGCCGATGCCCGCGCTCAGGAGGCCCGAGTAGATCGGGTGGCGGACGAAGTGGTACGGGCCGCTGGTCACGAGCTCCGGCTCCTCCTTCTGCATCATCGGGGTGCCCCAGTTGCGTCCGATGTGTATGCGCGCCCAGATCGCGAGCCCCAGCCCGAAGGCGAAGAGGACGACCCCGACGCCGGCTCGCCAGGGATCGATATCGAGGCCGTGGCCGCGGAACGCTCCCAACCGAATCAAGAAGACCACGACGACGGCGATCACCACCCTGACGCGGACCTGGTGCGACCACGCGACGCGGCCCCGCTTCATCGAGAACGCCGCCACGAGCCAGTACAGCCAGAACGCCGCCCATCCGAGGAAGAAGACGAGCTCGACCGCTCTCATCCGTACCCATACTTCCACGCGGACCCCGGTGTCCCGGAGTGACCCCCGAGCGGGTGAGACGGCACAGCGCGCCGGCGCGTCAGGCCGGTTCGAGCGACGGGAACGTCCAGGAGCCGTCGAGGATCTCAGGTCTCGGCCGGTACATCCTGACGGTGTAGCTCCAGCCGTCGGTGATCGGAAGGAGGTTCGGGCGGTCGTCGTCGCCGCCGAAGTGGACGGTGACCGAATCGTCGTCGTTCCGGGTCGCGGTGAGGTTGTTGACGCTGTAGGCGTTGCGGTCGTTCGGCTCGAAGTAGCCGTCGGCGTTGTAGACCGAGATCGACCAGAAGCCGTCGACGGGGACGTCGTGCACGGTCAGCTTGTACTCGCCGACGGGGCCACCCTCGACGCTGTTGTAACGCGCCTCTGCGTCGGGCAGCCCGCCCCATCCGGCCGCCGTCCCGACCAGATGGCGGATCGGGTCGACCTCGTCTTTCGTGCCGAAGGCATGGTCGAAGCTGCCGACCTGCTTCGCCAGCTCGAGCACCGCTTTGCGCGTGGCCTCGAAGCTCTCGGCGTCGTAGTCGGGCATCTCGAACGGCTTGGACGACTTCCCGTCGAGCTTGAACAGATCCTGAAGCGCGTTGACCGCCGCAACATCGTCGAGGTCGGCAGGATCGACGAGCACCCTCGCAGCGAGGTTGACCCAGGGCGTATCGAACTCGTCCACCGCCAGGGCGTGCTCCCCCGCTTCGTGCAGGACCCGGTTGATGTAGTGATCCTGGTTCACGACCATCACCGAGAGGTAGCGATCACCGCTGTCCGGGATCGTGACCGTGGCCCCCTCCGAGATGTCCACGACTGCGAGGCTGTAGAGCGTGTCCCGGTTCATCCGGATGACGGTTTGATGGTCGATCGGAGTCGGCGCGCGCGCGTGGGCCAGCCTGTTGACACCACCGGCGTCGCCCTGGAGGGCGGCGAACATCCGGTCGGTCTCGGCACGAACGAAGTTCTCGACGGTCACGGGCACGGTCATCGGGACGTCCTCCACGGGCTGGGTCCTGAGGACGCAGACGATATCCCGAGAGCCACGGCACCCCATCCGAGCGCGAAGCGCAGCTCGAGACCCTTTCGGATCTCAAAGGCGTTGAAGATCATCCTCGCCCTATGCGCGCCCTTGCCCGACGCATTCGGAATCGGCGGCCGTAGGCTTCGCCGGTGTCTGCAATCAGCGCGCTGACCAGGCCCGATCGCTATCCACTGTCGTCGCGGTACGACCCGCGGTGGGTCATCGCGCTCGAAATGGGCCCGCATCCGCTCTGGCAGCTTGAAGACATTCTCCCGGCGCTCGCGCTCGAGCCGGGAAGTCGGGTTCTCGATCTCGGCTGCGGCCGCGGCGCAACCTCCGTCTTCCTCGTCCGTGAGTGTGGGGTGACGGTTACGGCGTGCGACCTGTGGGTGAGTGTGGAAGAGCTGGCAGGTGTTTTTCGTGAGGCCGGTGTCGAGCGTTCTGTCACCGCGGTGAATGCGGACGTACGCCGACTCCCGTTTGCGGATGACGAGTTCGACGCGATCGTGAGCATCGATGCGTTCGAATACTTCGGAACCGATGTTCATCTCTTACCCGCGCTGCTTCGTGTCCTGAAATCAGGTGGGACGATTGGGATGACCACGCCCGGCCTCAAGTCGGATCCGTACGAGGGTGACGTCCCGGACGCGGTTTGGTCGCTGTGGGCGTACGAGGCCGCGGCGTGGCACACGCCGGAGTGGTGGCGCCGACACTGGGAGTTGAGCGGGCTCCTCGAAGGGATCGAGTCAGCGTGGCTCCCCGACGGACGTGAGAACTGGATTCGATGGGTCGAAGCCGTTCAGAGCGTGAGGGGGGAAGGAGAAGCGGCAGTGCTCGACCTACTGAAGGGTGAAATCGGCGCACAGTTGGGGTTTGTCTCGGTTACCGCCCGGACGCGATAGCTGTCTGCGCCTGAACCCGGCGACCTGGACTCGACGAGCGTGATCGGTCTCGTCTGGGCCAGGCATCCTCTCGCCTGAGGCCCGAACGCTCCTAGAAGAGACCGAGCTGTTCCGCCGGCGGGGGCGGTGCCGCGACGAGGGTCAGCTCCGGCGCGGGCTCGGGGGCGAGCTCCGGCATCGCCGAGCCGATCAGCTCCGGGATGCGCGCGAAGTCGGACTCGAGCACCTTCAACATCGCCGGCGTGTACAGCGCGGCGGCCGGGTGGTACAGCGGATAGAGCAGCAGGCGCCGGCCCGCCAGCGTGGTCGGCTGCTCCTGGCCGTGCACGCGCGTGATCCCGAGCGGGCGGCCCGACAGCAGCTTCGTCGCGAAGTTGCCGAGCGTCGCGATCACCGTCGGCTCGATCAGCTCGATCTGCCGGAACAGGTGGCTCTCGCACGCCTCGATCTCGTCGGGCTGCGGGTCGCGGTTTCCCGGCGGGCGGCACTTCAGCACGTTCGCGATGTAGACGTCGCTCCGCTGCAGCCCGATTCCGGCGAGCAGCTTCTCGAGCAGCTTGCCGGCCTGGCCGACGAACGGGAGCCCCTGCTTGTCCTCGTGGAAGCCGGGCGCCTCGCCGACGAACATCAGATCCGCGTGCGGGTTGCCCGCGCCGAACACGACCTGCGTCCGGCCCTGCGCGAGCCGGCAGCGCGTGCATCCGGCGACCTCGCGTCCGTATGCCTCGAGCGGCTCGCCGTGATCGACCGGGGCAGCGCTCATGGCCGGTGAGTCTAGGGTCGGCCCCGGACGGCTCAGACGCCTTCCACCGCCACCATGTTCAGGTGCGCGGCGCCCTCGCGCAGCGCCTTCGCGGCCTGGTACTCGGGCGAGTCGTAGAACCGCTTCGCGGCCTCGAGATCCGGGAACTCGACGACGACGAGCCGCTTCGGGTGCCAGTCGCCCTCGAGCACCGCCGTCTCGCCCCCGCGGACGACGAACCGGCCGCCGCCGGCTGCGACCGCCCCCGGGGAGGCGGCCTTGTACTGCTCGTACTGCTCGGGATCGGTGATGTCGGTCTCGACGATCAGGTATGCGGGCATGCCGGAACTTTACGCTGTGCCCCGTGACCGAGACGGACACGAGAACGCCCGAGGAGACGGAGTCGGTGGCGGCGCGGCTGGCGGCGCGGCTCGCACCGGGCGACGTCGTCACCGTCTCCGGGGAGCTCGGCGCCGGGAAGACGACGTTCGTCCGCGGCGCCTGCACGGCGCTCGGCGTGCGCGAGCGTGTGACGAGCCCGACCTACACGATCGGCCACCGCTACCACGGGCGCGAGGTCGAGATCTCGCACCTCGACCTCTACCGCTTCTCCGGCGTGTCGGCGGCGGAGTGGGGCGACCTCGAGCCGTACTTCGACGACGCGATCGCCTTCGTCGAGTGGCCGGAGGCGGGGGAGGGCGTGCTGCCGCCGCCGCGCTTCACGGTGCGGATGCGGCATGCTGAGGACGACCATCGGGTGATCTCGATCGACGAATGCTGACGCTCGCGTTCGACACGGCGACGGAGGTTGCGCCGAGCGCGCTCGTCGACGACGGTGAGGTCCTCGGCGAGCGCGCGTCGCGCGCGCAGACCCTTCTCGAGGACGTCGACGCCCTGCTCCGGCAGGGCGGCGCGCATCCATCCGACCTCGAGGCGCTCGCCGTCGGGATCGGGCCGGGGAGCTTCACCGGCGTGCGCATCGGGCTGGCGGCGGCACGCGGGCTCGCGGTCGCGCTCGGGACCCCCGGCGCGGGCGTCTCGACGCTCGACGCGCTCGCTGCAGGCGCGCCCGGAGCGGTTGCCGTCGTGGACGCGCGCCGGCGCGAGATCTTCGCGGTCGTCGACGGCGTCCCGCGCGCTCTGGCGCCCGCCGACCTCGATGTCGCCGGCGGCGCGGTCTGCGTCGGCAGCGGCGCGGTTCGCTACCGCGCGCTGCTCGAGGAGAAGGGCGCGGTCGTGCCGCCGGACGACGACGAGCGCCATCTCCCGCGCGCGCGCTTCCACGCCGCGCTCGTGGGCGAGCTCGGCCCCGTCGAGGCGATCGAGCCGCTGTACGTGCGCGAGCCAGATGCCGTGAGGAGCGCGCGATGACGACGATCGAGCTGCGCCGGCTCGGCCTCGCCGACCTGCGCGACATCGAGGAGATCGAGCGGCTCTCGTATCCGACGCCGTGGTCGCGCTCGATGTTCGCCGGCGAGCTGGCGAAGCCGAGCTCGCTCTGCCTCGGCGCGTTCGACGTCCAGGACGAGCGGGGCCGGCTCTGCGGCTACCTGATCGTCTCGCGCTACGTCGACGCGTGGCACGTGATGAACGTCGCGGTGCATCCCGACTCGCGCGGCCGCGGGATCGCGACGATGCTGCTCGAGCGGCTGTTCGCGCTCACCGCCGACGACGCGCGGCGCGGCTACACGCTTGAGGTGCGCGTCTCGAACGAGACGGCGATCCGCCTGTACGAGCGGCTCGGCTTCCAGGGCCGCGGCATCCGGCGCGGCTACTACACGGACAACCGCGAGGACGCGCTGATCATGTGGAAGGATCCCGTCGGGCGCATCTCGTGATTCTCGGAATCGAGACGTCCTGCGATGAGACCGCTGCTGCCCTCGTCGACGACGCCGGTGTCGTTCACGCGAGTGTCGTGGCCTCTCAAGTGGAGCTGCATGCGGCGTACGGCGGCGTCGTGCCGGAGATCGCGTCGCGCCGGCATCTCGAGCTGATCGCGCCCGTGCTGCGCGAGACGCTCCGGCAGGCGGACGCGACGCTCGACGACGTCGACCGCGTCGCGGTGACGCAGGGGCCGGGGCTGATCGGCGCGCTGCTCGTCGGGCTCGCGGCGGCGAAGGCCGTCGCCTGGGCACGGCGGCTGCCGCTCGTCCCGGTCGACCACCTGCGCGGGCACGTCGCCTCGCTCTACCTGCAGCCGCACGCGATCGAGCCGCCGTTCCTCTGCCTGCTCGCGAGCGGCGGGCACACGATGCTGGTCGACGTGCGCGACCGCCGCGAGCACGTGCTGCTCGGGACGACGCTCGACGACGCGGCCGGCGAGGCGTTCGACAAGGGCGCACGCCTGCTCGGGCTCGGCTATCCGGGCGGCCGCGAGGTCGACCGGCTCGCGCGCGAGGGCGACCCGGCCGCCTACGACTTCCCGGTGGCGAGCGTGCCCGGCCTCGACTTCTCCTTCTCCGGGCTGAAGACCGCGCTCCTGTACGCGGTGCGCGGGCTCTCGCCGGACGAGCTCGAGGCGCGGCGCGCGGACCTCGCCGCGTCGTACCAGCGTGCGATCGTGCGGGCGCTCGTCGAGCGCGTGCGCGAGGCGGCGAAGCACGTAGGGGCGGAGCAGGTCGCCGTCGTCGGCGGCGTCGCCGCCAACTCGGAGCTGCGGGAGTCGCTCCCGGACGCCGCGCTCGCGCCGTTGCCGCTCTGCACCGACAACGCGGCGATGATCGCGTCCGCGGCGCGGTTCGAGGAGCCCGTCGCCTACCCGGGATATCTTGGGCTCGATGCGTACGCCTCGCGCTAGGGCGCGGCATGCCGTCCTCTTCCTCGTGGCCGTCGCGGCGGCGACGGCGGCGCTGCTCGCGGCGGGGAAGGGGGCCGGACGTGAGCCGGCGCCCGTGGCGCAGCCGGGCGGCTGGGCGGGGCTCGTCGCGTCGCGGCCGCCGGTGGCGATCGGGCCGCGGGTCATCGTCCTCCTGCGCGCGCCGTCGCTCGCGCGGCGTGTCGCGGCTGCGCACGGCGCCGTCAGCGGTGCGCGGGAGCGCGCGTGGACGGGCGGTGTGCTCGCCGCGCAGCGGCGCCTGCTCGTGCGCCTCGCCGCGGAGGGCGTCAGCCTCCGCCCCGACTACAGCTTCAGCCGCGTCGTCGACGGCTTCTCCGCCGTCGCCGGCGCGGGTGCGGTCGCGCTGCTCGAGCGCGATCCGGCGGTGGCGGGCGTCTATCCCGTGCGCGCCGCGTATCCGGCGACGGTGTCGGCCGGTGTCGGCGCGGCGACGCCATCGGGCATCCGTCTCGCCGGCGCCGACGGGAGCGGCGTCACCGTCGCGCTGCTCGACACGGCTGTCGATCCGACGGTGTCGTCATTGCGCGGGCGCGTCCGCGACGGGGTCGACCTCGTCGGCGGCGAGCCGTCCGAGGGCGAGCGCCACGGCACGGAGACGGCCGGCGTGCTCCTCGGCGTCGCGCCGCGTGTCTCCGTTCTGCCGGTTCGCGTCGCGGGCCGCCAGCAGGACGCGCGCGGGCGCTGGGCGGTGTACGCGCGGAGCGACCAGCTCGTCGCGGGACTCGATCGCGCCGTCGACCCCAACGACGACGGTGACGCGCACGACGCGGCGCGTGTCGCGCTCGTCCCGCTCGCGGAGCCGTTCGCCGGCTTCGCCGACTCGCCGGAGGCCCGCGCCGTCGCCGGCGCGCTCGCGCTCGACACGCTCGTCGTCGCGCCGGCCGGGAACGACGGCGGCGCGGGCGTCTCCGGGCCGGGCGGCGCTCCCGCCGCGCTCACCGTCGGCGCCGCCGACTCCCGCGCGCACATCCAGGAGGCGCGCGTCGTCGTCCGCGTCGGGCTGGCGACGCTCTTCGCCGGGACGCTCCCGCTCGCGGGTGCGGCCTCGCCGTCGGGGCGGACGAGCCTCGAGGTGGCGGCACCGCGCGGGTCCCGGCTGAAGACATTCTTCTCGCGCGACGGCACGAGCCTCGTCGCGGGGCGGGCCGCGCTCGTCCCGCTGCGCGCGGTCGGCGCGGCAACGACGGCCGGCGCCTCGGCGGTGCTGCTCGATCGGCACGTTCCCGCGGGCGCGCTCGGCGTGAACGCGTCCGTGCCCGTCGTCTCGCTGCCCGCACGCGTCCTGCGCGCGCTGCGCATGCGTCTCCGCGCCGGCGAGACCCCGACCGTCGCGCTCGCGGCGGCGCCAGACGGCGCCGACGTCGCGCGCGTCGCCGCCTTCTCGTCGTCCGGGCTCGCCTTCGACGGCCGCCCGAAGCCGGACCTCGTCGGCCCGGGCGTGGCGCTGACGACGACCGGGCCCGGCGGCGCCCGCGTCACCGTCAACGGGACGAGCGCTGCGGCGGCGGCCGTCGCCGGGGCTGCCGCGCTGGTCGCACAGGCGCGGCCGAGGCTCGACGCGGCCGAGCTCGCCGCGCTGCTCACCGGCACCGCGCGCCCGCTCCAGGACGACCCGCTGACCGCGCAGGGCGCCGGGCTCGTCGACGTCCGGACGGCCGCTGCGGCCCCGCTGGCCGCGGCGCCGGCGACGCTCGCGCTGCACCGCGACGGCGCGACGACGCTCACGCTGACGAATCTGTTCCCGCGCACGCTCCGCGCGACGCTGTCGGTGCGCCGTCTCGACCACGGCGCCGCCGCCGCGCACGTCGCGGTCCGCCCGCGCCGCCTGCTCCTCGGCCCGGGCCGGAGCGCCGTCGTCCGGCTCGACGTCTCCGCCCAGCCTGCGACCGCGGCGATCGAGGGCGTCGTCGTCGCCCGCGCGGGCGGCGCCCCTGCGATCCGCGTCCCGTGGGCGATCGCCCCGGCGCCCGCCGGCCCGCTGCTGCGCCGCGTCACGCTCGAGCCTCGCGCGTTCGCCGCGTCGGACACGAGCCCGGCCGTGCTCACCGTCGACGCGGGCAGCGTCGCGGGCGGCATCCGCCCGCTCGCCCGCCTCGACGTCGAGCTGCTCGCCGCGAACGGCCGCTCCCTCGGCCTGCTCGCCCGGCTCCGCGACGTGCTCCCGGGCCGCGACACCTTCGGGATCACCGGCCGCGACCCGGCCGGACGGCCGCTCCCGCCCGGGAGCTACGCCATCCGGGTGACCGCGGTCTCCGTAGACGGAGCCGTCGGGGCCCGTAGAAAGGCCCGATTCTCCCTCCGATGAGCCGACGTATACTCGCCGCGGTTGGTTCGTAATTCGGTCTATTTGCTGGGAAAAAGGAGCTGACTGTGACCGCAGTCGAAGCACCGATCTCGCACCTGCGCGAGAACCCGTACGAGATCGCCCGCGCACAGCTGCGCCGCGTTGCGGCGACATTCGACATCGACCCCAACCTCGTCTCCGTCCTGGGGGCGTGCAAGAAGGCGGTCGAGGTCTCGATCCCCGTCGGCATGGACGACGGATCGACGGAAGTCTTCAAGGGCTATCGCGTGACGCACAACGTCGCGCGCGGCCCGTCCAAGGGCGGCATCCGCTATCACCCCGACGTCACCGTCGACGAGGTGAAGGCGCTCGCGATGTGGATGACGTGGAAGTGCGCGCTGATGGGGATCCCCTTCGGCGGCGCGAAGGGCGGCGTCGTCTGCGACCCGAAGCGGATGTCGCGCGGCGAGCTCGAACGGATGACCCGCCGCTACACGAGCGAGATCATCAACGAGATCGGCCCGGAGAAGGACATCCCCGCGCCGGACGTCGGCACCGACGGCTCGGTGATGGCGTGGATCTTCGACACGTACTCGATGAACAAGGGCCACTCCGTCCTCGGCGTCGTCACCGGCAAGCCGCTGACGATCGGCGGCTCGCTCGGCCGCGAGGAGGCGACCGCGCGCGGCAGCCTCTTCTGCATTCGCGACGCCGTCGCGAAGCTCGACAAGTCGCTCGCCGGGATGACGGCGGCGGTGCAGGGATTCGGCAACGTCGGCAGCTTCCTCGCGAAGTTCCTCCACGAGGAAGGCGCGAAGGTGATCGCCATCTCCGACTCGACGACGGCGTGGCACAACCCGAAGGGGATCGACGTGCCGACGGCGTTCGCGCACAAGCGCGAGTACCGCACCCTCGCCGGCTTCAAGGGGGCGGACGAGATCACGAACGAGGAGCTGTTGCTCCTCGACTGCGACATCCTCGCGCCGTGCGCGCTCGAGCAGGTGATCACCGAGCAGAACGCGGACAAGGTGAAGGCGCGGATCATCTGCGAGGGCGCGAACGGGCCGATCACACCGGCCGCGGACGCGATCCTCGAGGACAAGGGCGTCCTGATCCTGCCGGACGTGCTCGCGAACGCCGGCGGCGTCGTCGTCTCGTACTTCGAGTGGGTCCAGGGCCTCCAGGAGTACTTCTGGAAGGAGGCCGAGGTGAACGCGAAGCTGAACGACATCGTCAGCCGCGCGTTCGACGAGACGTGGGACACGGCCCAGCGCCGCGACATGCCGATGCGCGTGGCTGCGTACGGCCTCGCCGTGCAGCGGGTCGCCGAGGCGACGGTCACCCGGGGCATCTACCCCTAGAGGACGGAGCGAGGTGCAGGCGGCCCGGCGTCCGCGGAGGAGGCCGGGCCGCCGCTCCGATCCGATGGCCGAGGTCGTCGTCTACCACGCGGAGAACTGTCACCTGTGCGAGCGGGCGCTTGTCCAGCTGCGCACGCTCCAGGCCGAGCTCGGGTTCGAGCTGCGGGAGGTGGACATCGGCGGCGACCCTGCCCTCGAGGCCGAATACCGCGAGTGGATCCCGGTCGTCGAGGTGGACGGGCGCCGCCGGTTCACGTACTTCGTTCAGCCGCTGGCGCTCCGGAGGGCGGTTGCACAAGCAGACACCCGTTAGCTGGTGCTACAAAGGCCTGCGGTGTCACAAGCGGAATGGACGGAATAGGCGTGACGGATCGGCTGACGGTCGGCGTGGCAGCGCGTCTGTCCCGCTACCTCCAGGTGCTGACGCAGGCCCGGAAGATGGGCAAGACGCGGATCTCGTCCCAGGAGATCGCCGAGTACACGAACATCAACGCCACGCAGATCCGGCGCGACCTCTCCGCCTTCGGGAAGTTCGGCAAGCGCGGCGTCGGCTACAACATCGACTCGCTGCTCGGGGAGATCCGCAAGATCCTCCGCACGCAGGGCCAGCACAACATCGCCCTGATCGGCGCCGGCCGCCTCGGCCAGGCGATCGCGAGCTCGCCGATCTTCGCGGAGCACGGCATCAACATCGCCGCGGTGCTCGACACGGATCCGGACAAGGTCGGCCGACCGGTCGGCAATGTCGCCGTCAGCGAGTACGCGAGGCTGCCGGAGCTCGTCCGCGACAAGAACATCATCGTCGGCGTGCTCGCCGTTCCCGCGACTGCGGCCCAGGGCGCCGCCGACGACCTCGTCGACTCCGGCGTGAAGATCATCTTCAACTACTCCGAGGCGCTGCTCGAGACGCCGTCCGACGTGACCGTGCACACGTCGAACCCCGCCGTGGAGCTCTTGTACGCGTTGTATTTCCATCTGACATGACATAGCTCCACGGCCGGGGCCTGGCCCCGCCGGGGCCAGGCCCCTGACGTACGGTAGGGCGATGCGCATCCTCCTGTGGCACGGCTACCTCCTCGGCGGCACCGGCTCGAACGTCTACGCGCGCGCGTGCGCGCGCGAGTGGAGCCGCGCGGGTCACGACGTCACCGTCGTCTGCCAGGAGCGGCACCCGGAGCTGTACGACCTCGGCGGCGCCCGCGTCGTCGTCCCGGAGCTCCCGGACCGGCTGCTGCCGGTGTTCGTGCTCGACCGCTACGAGAGGCTCGAGGCGAGGCGGCTGCCCGAGTTGCGCGTCGACGAGCGCGACCGCTACGTCGAGGCGAACGCCGCCGCGCTGCGGGAGCTGCTGCCGGCGGATCTCGTCTTCGCGAACCACGTCGTCCTCGGCGGCCCCGTCGCGGCGGCGACGGGCGCCCGCTACTCGGTGTACGCGCACGGCTCGGAGCTCGAGTACTCGATGCGCGGCAACCCGGAGCTGGAGCGGTGGGGGAGGGAATCGCTCGCGGGTGCGCACGCCGTCTTCGTCGGCTCGGGACACATCCGCGGCGTGCTCGAGGAGGTCGTCGGCCACGTCGAGCGCGTCCACGAGGTGCCGCCCGGAGTCGACGTCGACCGGTTCAGGCCGGAGCCGCGCGATGGCGCGCTCGCCGCGCTGCTCGAGGAGGCGCGCGCCGATCCGCCGAACCCGGGGAACCGCGAGGAGCGGCTGCCGGACGAGGGCAACGCCGAGCGGTTCGCCGCGTTCTTCGCCGACGAGCGGCCGACGGTCGTCTACTTCGGGAAGCTGATCGAGAACAAGGGCGTCCAGGTCCTGTTCGAGGCGCTCGACGGGCTCGACGCGCGCGCCGTCGTCGTCGGCTTCGGCGACTACCGCGCACATCTCGAGTCGATCGCCCCGCCCGGGACGCTGTTCACGGGGCCGCTCGAGCACCGCCACCTCGCGCACCTGCTTCCGCTCTGCGACGCGGCCGCCGTGCCGTCCATCTTCCCCGAGGCGTTCGGGATGGTCGCCGCCGAGGCCGCGGCCGTCGGCGTCCCGCCCGTCGTCTCCGAGCACTCCGGCCTCGCCGAGGTCGCCGCCGGGCTCGGGCGCGAGTACCCGCCCGGTCTCGAGCACGTGAGCGCCTTCCCGACCGGGGACGCGGCCGCGCTGCGGTTGCGCCTCGCCGAGATCGTCGCCCTTCCCCCCGAGCGGCGCCGGGAGCTCGGCCGGGCCGCGCGCCGCGCCGTCGAGCGGAACTGGAGCTGGGCCCGCATCGCCGAGCGGCTCCTGATCTAGGCTTTTCCCGTGGGCGACGAGCAGAAGGTCGGCTACGAGGAGCTGCTCGCGCAGTCCCGGGCGAGCTTCGAGGCGGTTCCGGACTTCACCCTCGCCGTCGAGGAGGAGTTCGCGCTGCTCGACCCGGCCACGCTCGGGCTCGTCAGCCGCTTCGAGGAGCTCCAGGCGGCGGCGAAGGGCACCGAGCTCGAGCCGCATCTCGTCGGCGAGCTGATCGCGTCCGAGGTCGAGGTGCGCACCGGCCGCTGCGAGACGTTCGCGGAGGCGGCGGAGCGGATCGGCGAGCGGCGCGCGCAGCTTCGCGGGCTCGCCGACTCCCTCGGCGTCGCGCTCTCCGCCGTCGGCACGCATCCCTGGAGCTCGTGGCAGGAGCAGCGGATCATCGACACGCCGCACTACCGCCGCAACGACGAGCTGCTCCGCTACGTCGTCTGGCGCAACAACACGTTCGGGCTCCATGTGCACGTCGGAGTCAACGGCCCGGACCGGGCGATCCGCGTCTGCAGCGCGCTGCGCAACTTCCTGCCGGAGATGCTGGCGCTGTCCGCGAGCTCACCGTTCGTCGAGGGCGTCTTCACGTACCTCCACTCGGCGCGGACGCAGGTGTTCACGCGGATGTTCCCGCGCTGCGGGATCCCGGACGCGATCGAGTCCTGGGACGAGTGGGAGCACTACGTCCGCTTCCTCTACGAGACCGGCTCGATCACCGAGCACACGCAGATCTGGTGGAGCGTGCGCCCGCATCTCGCGTTCCCGACGGTCGAGTTCCGCATCTGCGACGCCCAGCCCGACGTCGGCGAGGCGCGCTCGCTCGTCGCGCTCGTCTACGCGCTGACGGCGCGGCTCGCCCGCGCCCTCGACGAGGGTGAGCCGCTGCCGGCGTGGCCGCACCGGCTGCTCGAGGAGAATCTCTGGCGGGCGATCCGCCAGGGGCTCTCGGGGGAGCTGATCGACTTCGCGCGCGGCGAGACCGTGCCGGCGCGGGCACGGATCGAGCAGCTCGTCGAGTGGGTGCTGCCGGTCGCGGAGGAGCTCGGCGCGGCGCCGTGGCTCGCCGTGCCCGAGCGGAACTCGGCCGAGCGGCAGATCGCGCGTCACGAGGAAGGAGCGACGATGGAGCAGATCTTCGCCGAGCAGATCGAGCCGGAGCGGGTGGCCGGATGACCGCGGAGGGGATGCCGACCGCGGAGGAGCTGATCGCGGAGCTGCGGAAGGCGAAGGTCTCCGACCTGCTCGCGCACACGTGCTCGCTCCTCGCGTCGCTCGGCTACGGGAAGCTCTCCCCGGAGGTGCGCGACCTCGAGCAGGCGCAGCTCGCGATCGAGGCGCTGAAGGCGCTCGCGCCGCTCCTCGAGGAGCCCGCCCGCAAGGACGTCCAGCAGGTGACGGCGAACCTCCAGCTCGCCTTCGCCGAGGCGGCGGCCGCGCCGGCCGCTCCCGCCGAGGAGCCGCCCCCGCCGGAGGAGCCGGTGCCGGGCACCTCCGAGCCGTCAGGTGCCTGACACGAAGTCGTGACGAAGTGCCTGGCACTTCGCTGCCCTGAAGTGCCAGGCACTTCGCGGCGCTGAGGTGCCAGGCACCTCGCTGCCCTGAAGTGCCAGGCACCTTGCGGCGCCGAGGTGCCGGGCACCTGACGAGTCTGTCCGGCGACGTGGAATCCGGGCGCTCCGTGTGAGACCCTTTCGTCATGGCGAAGAAGCGACAACGGAAGCGGACGAAGACGAAGACGGCCCAGCCGAGCGGCCGCCCCGACGAGGCGGCCGTCCACGGCCACGACAAGTTCGCGCCGCCGCGCCAGGCCGCGGTCAAGCCGGCGGTGCGGCTGCCCGGCCACGGGATGCGCTGACGACCGCTCTTGTGACGGTCCGGGCGCGCGATCTGATACAAAACACGCCGCGCCGGGGACACCCGGCGCTGACTTTGTGACGGTCCCGACGCGGCCGTCCTGAACCCAAGGAGAGCCTCGAGGCTATGAGCTGGTTCATGCATCACGCTGTGCTGTTCGCCCTCCTCTGCGCCGCCGCGGCGGTCGTCTACGGCCTCTGGCTCACGAGCTGGCTGCTGCGGCAGCCGGCGGGCACCGAGCGCATGCAGGAGATCGCCCGCGCCGTCCAGGAGGGCGCGGCGGCGTACCTCCGCCGCCAGTACACGACGATCGCGATCGTCGCGATCGTCCCCTTCCTGCTGATCGGTCTCTACGACAAGCTCGGCTGGGGCGCGGCCGTCGGCTTCCTGATCGGCGCGACCCTCTCCGCCGCCGCCGGCTTCATCGGGATGAACGTCGCGGTCCGCTCGAACGTCCGCACCGCGGAAGCGGCGCGCTCCGGGCTGCCGCAGGCGCTCAACGTCGCCTTCCGCGCGGGGTCGGTCACCGGCCTGATGGTCGTCGGCCTGGCCCTCGCCGGCGTCGCCGGCTACTACTGGGCGCTGACCGACTGGTTCAACCACACGCCGACGTCGGCGATCCACGACCTGATCGGCCTCGCGTTCGGCGGCTCGCTCATCTCCGTCTTCGCGCGACTCGGCGGCGGCATCTACACGAAGGCCGCGGACGTCGGCGCCGACCTCGTCGGGAAGATCGAGGCGGGCATCCCGGAGGACGACCCGCGCAACCCGGCGGTGATCGCGGACAACGTCGGCGACAACGTCGGCGACTGCGCCGGCATGGCGGCCGACCTGTTCGAGACATACGCCGTCACCGCGGTCGCCGTGATGCTGCTCGGTGTCACCGGCGCGGCCGCGACGACCGGAACGCACCTCTGGCTCTATCCGCTCGCGATCGGCGGCGTCTCGATCATCGCGTCGATCATCGGCGTCCAGTTCGCGCGCGTGAAGCCGGGCGGGAACATCATGAACGCGCTCTACCGGGCGGTCCTCGTCGCGACCGTCATCTCCGCCCTGCTCTTCATCCCGGTGACGATGGGCTTCGACGCGAGCGGCAGGTTCGCGTTCGGCAACCTCTACGGTTCCGCGCTGATCGGGCTCGCGGTCACGTTCCTGCTCGTGGGCATCACCGAGTACTACACGGGCACGCGCTGGGGGCCGGTGAAGACGATCGCGAAGGCGTCCCTGACGGGGCACGCGACGAACATCATCGCGGGGCTCGCCGAGGGCATGCAGGCGACGGCGCTGCCCGTGGTCGTGATCGCGACCGGCATCCTCGTCGCGAACCACCTCGCCGGGCTGTTCGGGATCGGCGTCGCCGTCATGGCGCAGCTCTCGATGACGGGTCTCATCGTCGCGCTCGACGCGTACGGCCCCGTCACCGACAACGCGGGCGGCATCGCCGAGATGGCCGACCTGCCGCCCGAGGTGCGTGCGATCACCGATCCGCTCGACGCCGTCGGCAACACGACGAAGGCCGTGACGAAGGGCTACGCGATCGGGTCCGCCGCACTCGCCGCGCTCGTCCTGTTCGGGTCGTATGCGGACGGGCTGCACACGCAGGGCGCGTCGCATCCGAAGCTCGCGGCACTGAGCTTCGACCTGTCGAATGCGTGGGTGATCGCCGGCCTGTTCATCGGCGGGCTGATGCCGTTCCTGTTCGCGTCGCTCGCGATGCAGGCGGTCGGCCGCGTCGGCGGCCAGGTCGTCGAGGAGGTGCGCCGCCAGTTCCGCGAGAACCCCGGGATCATGGAGGGCACCGCGCGGCCGGAGTACGGGCGCGCGATCGACATCGTCACCGGCTCCGCGATCCGCTCGATGATCCTCCCTGCGATCGTGCCGATCGCGTTCCCGATCGTCGTCGGGCTGATCAACGCGCAGATGCTCGGCGGCCTGCTGATCGGGACGATCGTCACCGGCCTCTTCCTCGCGATCGCGATGACCTCGGGCGGCGGCGCCTGGGACAACGCGAAGAAGCTGATCGAGGACGGCGCGTACGGCGGGAAGGGCTCAGAGGCGCACGCCGCCGCGGTCACCGGCGACACCGTCGGCGACCCCTACAAGGACACGGCCGGGCCGGCGATCAACCCGATGATCAAGATCGCGAACATCGTCGCGATCCTGATCATCCCGCTGATCATCTCGATCCACGGCTGATCGGCGCGAGATCGAAGCAGGGTGGGGCGGCGACGGGCGAGCCGCCCCGCCCTGCTTCCCTACCTCCGGTGCTGCTGTCCGCCGGGGTTCTGGTTCTGGCCCGGGCCGTTGCCCTGGCCCTGACCGGTGCCGCGGCCGGGACCGGCGCCGGGCCAGCCCTGGCCGGGGCCGCCCTGGCCGGGGCCGCCCTGCTTGCCGCCGCCGTTCTGCTGGCCGCCGTTCTGCTGGCCGCTGCCGTTCTGCTGGCCGCTGCCGTTCTGCTGGCCGCTGCCGTTCTGCTGGCCGCTGCCGTTCTGCCGGCCGCTGCCGTTCTGCCGGCCGCCGTCGTTCTGCCGGCCGCCGTTCGGGCCCGGGAGCCCGAGCGCCTTCGCGACGCACGCCTTGACGGCGTCGAGGGAGCCGGAGCTCTTGCACGAGGCGATCGCCGCCAGCACGGCCGGGAGCTCCTGCTTGACGCAGGCGGCCAACGCGTCCTTGCTGCTCTTCGGCTGGAGCTTGCAGACCATGGCCGCGATCTCCGCCGGCGGCTTGGGCGGAGGCGGTGGTGTGGGTGTGGTGGGGCCGCCGTCGGCGAGGGCCGCGGCGGAGACCGCCGCGAGGACCGCCGCCGAGAGCAGCGCAACGAGTGTTTTCCGCATACGCGTCCGATCGACGCCGTGCGCTGGCCGCGCCATCCCTCGGACCGCTCGAACCGCCCGGCGCGGGGGAGGCGAACGGTGTCGTCTCCCCCGGCGGAGTAGCGTGTGCCGGGTGGACACCTGGTCGCGTCGCAGCCTGGTGGTCGGCGTGCTCGCGAGCATCGCGGCGGTCGCGATCGTCACCGCGGTCATCGCGGTCGTCAAGCAGTGGGTGCCGGTGCTCAGCCTCGGCGTGCTCTACGTGTTCGCCGTCCTGCCGATCGCCGTCGTCTGGGGCCTCTGGCTCGCGCTCCCCGTGTCGATCGCGAGCATGCTCGCCTTCAACTGGTTCTTCCTGCCGCCCGTGCACACGTTTACGCTGGCCGACAGCGAGAACTGGTTCGCGCTCGCCGTGTACCTCGCGACCGCGGTGGTGGTCAGCGAGCTGGCCGCGCGCGCGCGCCGGCGCGCGGCTGCGGCCGAGCAGCGCGAGCGGGAGTCGGCGCTGCTCGCGGAGCTGTCGACCGAGCTGCTGCGCGGGCGCGAGCTCGGCGACGAGCTCGGCGAGATCGGCACCCGCGCCGCGGGGGTGCTCGGCGTCGGCACGGCGCAGATCGAGCTCGGGAGCGAGCGCCGTCCGCCGCCGGGGACGTCCCCGTACCTGCTCGAGGTCGCCGATCGGACCGTCGGCACGATCTACGTCCCGGCCGGCTCCGACCCGAACGTCGCCGCGCGCCACCGCTTCCTGCCCGCGCTCGCCGCGCTGCTGGCCGTCGCCGTCGACCACGACCGGCTCGAGCACGACGCGCTGGAGGCCGAGGCCCTCCGCCGCAGCGACCTCGTGAAGACGGCGCTGCTCCGCGCTGTCTCGCACGACCTGCGCTCGCCGCTGACGGGGATCCGCACCGCCGTCGGCGCGCTCCGGAACCCGACGCTCCAGCTCAGCGAGGAGGACCGGCGCGAGCTGCTCGAGACGATCGACCTCGACTCGGATCGCCTGGGCCGGCTCGTGGGCGACCTGCTCGACCTCTCCCGCCTCGAGGCGGGCGGCGCGGCGCCGGAGGCGGAGGTCTGGTCGCTCGACGACCTCGTCCGCGAGGCGATCGACGCGCTCGACGCGCGGGAACGCGTCGAGCTCTCCGGCGAGGCGCCGCTCGTGAACGTCGACGCGACGCAGATCCAGCGCGTGCTCGCGAACCTGATCGAGAACGCGCTGAAGTTCTCGCCGCCGGGTGCGCACGTCCACGTGCGCATCACGGCGACGCGGAAGGAGGCGATCGTCCGCGTCGTCGACCAGGGGCCGGGGCTCGCCGAGGACGAGCTCGAGCGCGTGTTCGAGCCGTTCTACCGGCGCGGGTCGGACACGCGAAGCGGCGCGGGGCTCGGCCTCGCGATCGCGCGCGGCTTCGCCGCCGCGAACGGCGGCCGCGTCTGGGCCGAGTCGAGACCGGGACAGGGCGCGACGTTCGCGCTCGCGCTGCCCGTCGTCGAGGTGCCGGCGGAATTGCAGGCATGAACGGTCAGCGCGTCCTCGTCGTCGACGACGAGCCGCAGATCCTGCGTGCGCTGCGCGCGACGCTGCGCGGCGCCGGCTACACCGTCGAGTCGGCCGAGACGGCGCAGGGAGCGCTCACCGCCGCGGCCGCGCACCCGCCCGAGGCCGTCATCCTCGACCTCGTCCTCCCCGACGGCAACGGCACCGACGTCTGCCGCGAGCTCCGCTCCTGGAGCGACGCGCCGGTGATCGTTCTCTCCGCCGTCGGCGAGGAGAAGGAGAAGATCGCCGCGCTCGACGCCGGCGCCGACGACTACGTGACGAAGCCGTTCAGCGTCGACGAGCTGCTCGCGCGCCTCCGTGCGGTGCTGCGCCGGCGCGGCGCGGCGCCGGAGCCGGTGATCGAGGTCGGCGACCTCCGCATCGATATCGCCGAGCGCGTCGTCACGGTCGACGGCAGGCGCGTGAAGCTCAGCCCGCACGAGTTCGACCTCCTGCGCGTGCTCGCGCAGAACCGCGGCAAGCTGCTCACCCACCGCGCGCTGCTGCGCGAGGTCTGGGGTCCCGCGTACGAGGTCGAGGCGCACTACCTCCACGTCTACGTCTCGCACCTGCGGCGGAAGATCGAGCCGGATCCGGCGAGCCCGCGCTACCTCCTGACGGAGCCCGGCGCCGGCTACCGGCTCGTCGACCCCGCCAACGACGACGTTTAGACGACTTTAAGACGCCCCGCGGCAACTTCTAGGGTGCGTTGACCGGTGCCGTCGTACGGTGGCCGCCGTGGACCTCATCCACCCTGCGGAGTTTCGCGAAGAGCCGGACGGGGCGCCGCGGCCGGTGCTCGCGCCCGTCGTGCTCCTGGCCGTCGTCTCCGGCGCGGTCTTCGCCGTCAGCCTGCTCTCCGGGTTGCGGGGCGACGAGCTGCTCGTCGCGCCTGTCTCGCTGGCGCTCCTCGGCGTCGTGCTGACCGTACGGCGCTGGGACGAGCGCCGGCGTCTCTGCGCCGCGGCCGACCGCTGGATCGAGCGCGGCTACGAGAACCGCGCGGCGCGCTACACCTGGCGGATCGACGAGCTGACGTCGGTGCGCGAGCGCCGCATGCTCGCCTGCACCGTGCGCGACGTCGTCCCGGAGCTCGCGGCGCGGCGCCGCCCGACCGGATCGCTGCTCAACCGGCCCGCGCTGCGCCCGCACCGCGCGGCGCTGATCGCGCTCGCCGACCGCCTCGACGATCTCGCGCGGCCGGTCTCGGCCGCCGGGATCCTCGGCGTCCATCACCTTCTCACGGAGCCGGGCAGCGTCCTCTACGCCGGCTCCTTCCTCGACGACCGGCCCCGCGACGTCGGAGCCGAGCTCGGCGTGACCCTCGACCGCCTGGAGGTGCGTCACTGATGTACGACCTCGCCGCACTCGGGATCGCGGCCGCGTGCTTCGCGGTCGCCTTCGCGATCCTCTACCTGCTGGACCGGGTCTGATGGGCTCCGCCGACATCTTCGGCCTCGCCGTCTCGCTCGCCGTGCTCGTCTACCTCCTCTACGCGCTCTTCCGCGGGGAGCGGTTCTAGATGACCGCGCAGGGAATCAGTCAGATCCTCGTCTACGTCGTCGTGCTCGTGCTGCTCGGCTATCCGCTGGGCATCTACATGGCACGCGTCTACAACAACGACGACTTCGCGCAGCGCGGTCGGTTCCGCTGGCTCGGCGCGATCGAGCGCGCCTTCTTCCGCGCCCTCCGCGTCGACGGCGGCCGGGAGCAGGACTGGAAGAGCTACGCCAAGGTGACGCTGATCTTCAGCGCGATCTTCTCGGTCTTCCTCTACGGGATGCTTCGGCTCCAGGGGCACCTGTTCCTGAACCCCGACCATCTGCCCGCCGTGCCGGCGCACATCGCGCTGAACACGACCGCGAGCTTCATCACGAACACGAACTGGCAGTACTACGGCGGCGAGTACACGATGTCGTACCTGAGCCAGATGGCCGGGCTCGCGGTGCAGAACTTCGTCTCCGCTGCGGTCGGCATGGCGGTGCTCGCGGCCGTCGTGCGTGGCATCGCGCGGCGCTCGCGCAACGAGATCGGCAACTTCTGGCGCGACCTCTACCGCTCGCTCGTCTACGTCCTGCTTCCGCTCGCCGTGATCCTCGGCGTGATCCTCATCTCGCAGGGCGTCGTCCAGACGTTCCACGCGCACGCGACCGCGACGACGGTTCAGGGCGCTCACCAGACGATCGCGCGCGGCCCCGCTGCGTCGCAGATCTCGATCAAGCAGCTCGGGACGAACGGCGGTGGCTACTACAACTCGAACTCCGCCGTTCCGTTCGAGAACCCGAACGGGATCTCGAACTTCTTCGAGCTGCTCGCGATCCTGCTCATCCCGACGGGACAGGTGTTCATGTTCGGGAAGATGGTCGGCGCGCGACGCCACGCCTCGATGGTGCTCGCCGCGATGCTCGTCGTCTTCTTCATCGGCGTGGGCATCAACCTGCCCGCCGAGCAGCACGGCTCCGCGGTGCTACGGAGCTCCGGCGTGAACATCACGCAGGGCAGCGGCCAGAGCGGCGGGAACATGGCCGACAAGGAGGTTCGGTTCGGCCAGGCCGCGACCACGAACTGGACGGTCGCGACGAGCGACGCCTCGAACGGCTCGGTGAACGGCGGCTTCGACGCGATGACGCCGGCCGGCGGAGCGGTTCCGCTCGTGAATCTGTTCCTCGGCGAGGTGATCTTCGGCGGGGTCGGCTCGGGCCTCTACGGGATGTTCTTCTACATCGTCATCGCCGTGTTCATCGCCGGACTCATGGTCGGCCGGACACCGGAGTGGCTCGGTAAGAAGATCGAAGCGCGGGAAATCAAGTACGCCGCGATCGGAGCCCTGTTCGTGCCGACGATGGTGCTGACGATGGCCGCCGTCGCGGTCGTGACGCCCGCGGGGCTCGCCTCGATCTTCAACCACGGCGTCCACGGCTTCACGGAGTCGCTCTACGCCTATGACTCGCAGTCGAACAACAACGGCAGCGCGTTCGCCGGTTACGGCGCGACGAGCTTCTCCGCGTCGTTCGGGACCGTCGCGCTGTACCTCGGCCGCTGGGTGCCCATGATCTCTGCGCTCGCGCTCGGGGGCGCGCTCGCGAAGAAGAAGATCACGCCGGCCTCCGCGGGGACGTTCCGCACCGACGGACCGACGTTCGTGATCCTGCTCGTCAGCGTGATCGCGCTGACGGCCGGGCTGATGATCCTCCCCGCGCTCTCGCTCGGGCCGATCATGGAAGGACTGATGCACTGATGCGGACCATCGTGGCCTCGATCGTCGCCGTCGTCGTGATCACGGCGTTCTTCGGCTTCGCGTACCCGGCGGTCATGACGGAGTTCGCGCAGGTTGCCTTCAACAACAAGGCGAACGGCAGCTTGATCCAACACGACGGCGTGCTCGTCGGCTCGAAGCTCGCCGCGCAAGGATTCACATGGCCGAAGTACTTCCACGAGCGGCCGTCGGGGACGTCCCCCGCGTACAACGCCGGCGCGACGACGTTCCTCAACCTCGGCCCGACCAACCCTGATCTCGCCAAGCTGGTCTCCCAGAACGCGCAGGCGATTCTCAAGCTCGAGGGTCCGTACAACCCGGGGCTGACGATCCACGACATCCCCGTCGACGCCGTCGTCACCTCGGCATCGGGGATCGACCCGGACATCTCGCCCGCGTATGCCCAGCTCCAGGCGCACCGCGTCGCGGCCGTCCGGCACCTGCCCCTCTCGACGGTGCAGAACCTGATCAAGGAGAACACCGACGGACGGGGCCTCGGCTTCTTCGGCGAGCCGGGCGTGAACGTGCTCGAGCTCAATCTCGCTCTCGACAAGCTTGGAGGCAAGTAGATGGCGCGCCAGCGCTCAAGCGTCTTCTCGCGCGAGCTCGTGCTCGCGGCGATCCGCGGCTCGTTCCCGAAGCTCGACCCCCGGGTCCAGTTCAGGAATCCGGTGATGTTCATCGTCGAGATCGGCAGCGTGATCACGACGATGATCTTCTTCATCGACCTCGCGCGCGGGAAGAACGGACAACTCTGGTTCGTCGGCGTGATCGCGTTCTGGCTCTGGCTGACGGTGCTCTTCGCGAACTTCGCCGAGGCGATCGCTGAAGGGCGCGGCAAGGCCCAGGCGGACGCGCTCCGCGCCACGCGTACGACGACGACCGCGCTCCGGCGCTCGCACGGCGGACAGCTCGAGGAGGTCGCCGCGCCGGAGCTCCAGAAGGGCGACGTCGTCGTCGTCGAAGCGGGCATGATCATTCCCGCCGACGGCGAGATCGTCGAGGGGGTCGGCTCGGTGGACGAGTCCGCGATCACGGGCGAGTCCGCTCCGGTCATCCGGGAGGCGGGAGGCGACCGATCGGCTGTCACCGGTGGCACCAAGTTGCTGTCGGACCGGCTCGTGATCGAGGTGACGCAGGAGCCGGGGAAGTCGTTCCTCGACCGGATGATCGCGCTCGTGGAGGGCGCGGAGCGGCGCAAGACGCCGAACGAGATCGCGCTGAACATCCTCCTGGCCGGCCTGACGATCACGTTCCTCGCCGCCGTCGTCACGCTCCAGCCGTACGCGGTCTACGCCGACTCACGCCAGTCGCAGACGGTGCTGATCGCGCTGCTCGTCGCTCTCATTCCGACGACGATCGGCGCGCTCCTCTCCGCGATCGGCATCGCCGGGATGGACCGCCTCGTCCAGCGCAACGTCCTGGCGATGTCGGGCCGCGCCGTCGAGGCGTCGGGTGACGTCGACGTGCTCCTGCTCGACAAGACGGGCACGATCACGCTCGGAAACCGTCAGGCCGCGGAGTTTCTGCCGGTGAATGGCGTCGAGGAGCGCGAGCTCGCGGAAGTCGCGCAGATCGCTTCGCTCGCCGACGAGACGCCGGAGGGCCGCTCGATCGTCGTGCTCGCGAAGGAGCGCTTCAACCTCCGGGAGCGCGAGATGGGCGAGCACGAGTTCGTTCCGTTCAGCGCGACGACCCGCATGAGCGGCGTCAACCTCAACGGCACCGAGATCCGCAAGGGAGCGGCCGACGCCGTCAAGGCGTTCATCGCCGAGCAGGGCGGCCAGGCGCCGCCGGAGCTCGACCGGATCGTCCAGGGCGTCGCCGAGCAGGGCGGCACGCCGCTCGTCGTTGCACGCGACAACTGGGCGCTCGGCGTCGTCCACCTGAAGGACATCGTCAAGGGCGGCATGAACGAGCGGTTCGACGAGCTTCGCAAGATGGGGATCCGCACGGTGATGATCACCGGCGACAACCGCGTCACGGCCGCGGTGATCGCCCAGGAGGCCGGCGTCGACGACTTCCTCGCCGAGGCGACGCCCGAGACGAAGATGGCGCTGATCAAGGACGAGCAGTCGCGCGGCCGCATGGTCGCGATGACCGGCGACGGCACGAACGACGCACCGGCGCTCGCGCAGGCCGACGTCGGCGTCGCGATGAACACGGGGACGACCGCGGCCAAGGAGGCCGGCAACATGGTCGACCTCGACTCGAACCCGACGAAGCTGATCGAGATCGTCGAGGTCGGCAAGCAGCTGCTCATCACGCGCGGGTCGCTGACGACGTTCTCGATCGCCAACGACGTCGCGAAGTACTTCGCCATCCTCCCGGCGATGTTCGCGTTCACCTACGCGACGAAGCCCGGCCAGCGAGGGCCGCTGAACGGCCTGAACATCCTGCATCTCGGCGACCCGAAGAGCGCGATCATCTCTGCGATCATCTTCAATGCATTGGTCATCCCGGCGCTCATCCCGCTCGCCCTCAAGGGCGTGAAGTACCGCGCGATCGGCGCGACGGCGCTCCTGCGCCGCAATCTCGGCATCTACGGGCTCGGCGGCATCATCCTCCCGTTCGTCGGCATCAAGCTCATCGACCTGATCGTGCACGGTGTGTTCGGGGCCTGATGCGTGAGAGGCCGGTATCGCATCCTGCTGGGGATGGCCGCCGGCGTCGGCAAGACGTACCGGATGCTCCAGGAGGGACGGCACGCGCACGCCGACGGGCGTGACGTCGTGATCGGCTACCTCGAGCCGCACGACCGGCCGGAGACGGCGGCGCTCGCCGAGGGGCTCGAGGTCGTGCTCCGGCTCCGCGCCGAGCATGGGACGCTGGAGCTCGAGGAGATGGACGTCGACGCGGTCGTCCGTCGCGCTCCCGAGCTCGCGCTCATCGACGAGCTCGCGCACACGAACGCGCCCGGGATGCGCAACGAGAAGCGCTACCAGGACATCGACGAGGTGCTCGCCGCAGGGATCGACGTCATCTCGACCGTCAACGTCCAGCATCTCGAGAGCCTCAACGACGCGATCGCCGAGCTCACCGACGTGCGCGTCCGCGAGACGTTCCCGGACCGGATCCTCGAGGAGGCGGACGAGGTCGTGCTCGTCGACCTGACGCCGGAGGCGCTCCAGGAGCGGCTCCGCGCCGGCAAGGTCTATCCGAAGGAGCGGGCCGAGGTCGCGCTCCAGAACTTCTTCCGGGTCGAGAAGCTCTCGGCGCTGCGCGAGCTCGCGCTGCGCGAGGTCGCGGAGGACGTCGAGGCGCGGCGCCAGTCGCTGGTGCTCGATCCGCTGAGCCAGCAGGCGGTCGCCGAGCGTGTGCTCGCGCTCGTCACGCCGGAGGCGCGCTCGCAGCGGATCCTCCGCCGCGCGTGGCGGTCGGCCGAGCGGCTCGGCGCGCAGCTCGATGCGGTGTGGGTGCGGCGGCCCGGCCAGCAGCTGAGCGAGGAGGAACAGGTCTCGCTCGCGGCGCTGCGGCGCCTCGCGATCGTCCTCGGCGCGCACTTCCTCGAGGAGGAGGGCGACGACCTCGTCGCGACCGTGCGCGGGGTCGTCTACGAGCGCGGGACGACGTACGTCTTCGTCGGCACGCCGGACGAGAGCCGCAAGCGCGAGGTGCTACGCGGCTCGCTCGTCTCGGCGCTCGTGCGGGAGCTGCCGGGCGTCGACATCCGCGTCGTCGCGAACCGGGCGGACCGGCCGGAGTCGGTGCGGTGAGCGCGCTCGACGTCGTCCTGATCGTCGTCGCCGGGCTGCTTGCCGTGGCGCTCGGCGTCGTGCTCCTCCGCCGCCGGCCGCCGCGGCGGCTGCTCGTCTCGGCGAGCGCCCGGCGCGTGCTCGTCCCGTTCTCCGGCACGCTCGACCAGACGGTGCTCGACGCCGCCATCCGCATCGCGCGAGCCGAGGAGGCCGTGCTCGTCCCGGCGTACCTCCTGATCGTCCCGCTCCGCTACGGCGAGGATTCGCCGCTGAAGGACGAGGTGAAGATCGCGGTGCCGGTGCTAGAGGCGGTCGAGCACGCGGCGCTGCGCGCGGGTGTCCCCGTGGACGCGAGAATCGAGAAGGGGCGGACGCTCACGCACGCGCTTCGCCGGCTCTGGGAGGTCGAGCGGTTCGACCGGATCGTCGCGCCGGCGCCGGTGAACGGCGGCGGCGGGTTCACGGAGAAGGAGCTCGCCTGGCTCCTCGCGAACGCCCCGACCGAGACGCTCGTGCTCAAGCCGACGCCGACCGGGCCGCCCCGGATCCGGTCGACCCGCCGCGCGGCCTGAACACGTTCAGACGATCTTGAGCCCGCGGCCGGGAATCTTCAGCCCGGCGATACACGCACGCTCGTAGCGTCACCGTGACGGCGGCGGCTTCTACAACGCGAACTCGGCGGTGCCGTTCGAGAACCCGAACGGCCTCACGAACCTCGTCGAGATGGTCTCGCTCCTGCTGATCCCCGTCGCGCAGGTGTTCATGTTCGGCCGGATGGTCCGGGCGCGGCGGCAGGCGCGCGCCGTGCTCGCGGCGATGCTCGCCATGTTCGTGATCGGCGTCGGGGTCGCGCTTCCGGTCGAGCAGCACGGCTCGTCGGTCCTCCGCAGCTCCGGCGTGTCGCTGGCTTCGTGGGGGAGGTGATCTTCGGCGCTGTCGGCTCGGGCCTCTACTCGATGATCTTCATGATCTTCATCGCGGTGTTCGTCGCAGGCCTGATGATCGGACGGACGCCGGAGTACCTCGGCAAGAAGATCGAGGCCCACGAGATGAAGCTCGTCGCCGTCGGCGCCCTGTTCGTCCCGTGCCTGGCGCTCGTCGTCACCGCGGTGTCCGTCGTCGCGCGGTCGGGGCTCCCGTCGATCTTCAACAACGGCGCCCACGGCTTCACCGAGGCGCTGTACGCGTGGACGTCGATGGCGAACACCAACGGGAGCGCGTTCGCCGGCTACGGTGCGAGCAGCTTCACCGCGACGCTCGGGAGCGTGGTGATGACGTTCGGCCGCTTCGTCCCGCTGGTCGCAGCCCTGGCGCTCGGAGGCTCGCTCGCCGCCGAGCGCGTCGTGCCCTCGTCGGTGGGAACCCTGCGCACCGACGGACCGACGTTCGTCGTGCTCCTCGTCGGCGTGATCCTGCTCACCGCCGGGCTCACCGTGCTGCCGGCGCTGATGCTCGGCCCGGTCGTCGAGGGACTCGCCTGACCCCGTAACCCGGCCTCCCGCCTTCGCGTCCACTAGCGTTGGCGCGGTGAGCGCCACCCAGCAGGCCCCTCCGGGCGCACCGATCGAGCCGCCGCGCCGCGCCCGGCGCCTCTTCGTCGGCCGTCCGATGAAGACGCATCAGGTCGAGGACGAGCTCCTCCCGATCCCGCTCGCCCTCCCGATCTTCGCCGCGGACGCGATCTCGTCGGTTGCGTACGCCACCGAGGCGGCGATGGTCGTGCTCCTCACCGCCGGTCTGAGCGTGCTCCACATCGCGCTGCCGATCTCGATCGCCGTCGCGCTGCTGATGGCGATCGTGATCGCCTCGTATCGGCAGACCGTGCGCGCGTACGAGACGTCCGGCGGCGCGTACGTCGTCGCCCGCGAGAACCTCGGCACGCTCCCCAGCCTGATCGCGGCGGCGGCGCTGCTCGTCGACTACGTCCTCACCGTCGCCGTGTCGGTGTCGAGCGGCGTGCTCGCGATCACGTCCGCCGTCTCCTCGCTCGACCACTACAACACCGAGCTGTCGCTGATCGCGGTGGCGATCATCACCGTCGTCAACCTGCGCGGCGTGCGCGAGTCGGGGCTGACGTTCGCGCTGCCGACGTACGGATTCATCGTCGCCATGCTCCTCACGGTCGGGGTCGGCGCGACGAAGTGCGCCGTCAGCGGCTGCCCGCACGCCGTCGCGCCGAACGCGATCCCGCCAGGCGTCGGCGCGATCACGATCTTCCTCGTGCTGAAGGCGTTCGCCTCGGGTGCGAGCGCGCTGACCGGCGTCGAGGCGATCGCGAACGGCGTCAACGCGTTCAAGCACCCGCAGTCGAAGAACGCAGCGCGGACGCTCGGCGTGCTCGGCGTCGTCGCGATCACGATCTTCATCGGCGTGTCGTACCTCGCCGTGAACACGCACGCGCGCCCGAGCGCGACGGACTCGGTCGTCTCGCAGGTCGCGCGCGCCGTCTTCCCGGTGGGCGGCGGGTTCGGCTGGCTCTACTGGGTCGTCCAGATCTTCACGTTCGCCGTGCTGATCCTCGCCGCGAACACGTCGTTCCAGGGCTTCCCCCGCCTGTCCGCGCTGCTCGCGCACGACAAGTTCATCGCGCGCCAGTTCACGAACCTCGGCGACCGGCTCGTCTTCTCCAACGGCGTCGTCGTCCTCGCCGGCGCCGCGGCGCTGCTGATCTGGATCTACCACGCGAACGTCAACAACCTGATCCATCTCTACGTCGTCGGCGTGTTCACCGCGTTCACGCTCTCGCAGGCCGGGATGGTGCGCTACTGGCTGCGGACGCACGGACCGGGCTGGCGCTGGCGCGCGATCGTCAACGGCATCGGCGCGACGGCGACGTTCGTCGTGGCCGTCGTCGTCATCGCGACGAAGTTCACGGAGGGCGCGTGGATCGTGATCGTCGCGGTCCCGCTGATGGTCATCGGCTTCTACGGCATCCGCCGGCACTACCGCCGCGTGCTGCGCCGGCTCGCCGCAGGCGCGGCGGCGGTCGCCGCCGCTCCGCCTGCGAGCAACGAGACGCTCCTCGTCGTCGAGTCGCTCGACCAGGCGACCGACCTCGGGCTCTGGTTCGCGCGCACGATCTCCGGCGGCAGCTTCCGCGCCGTCCACGTGCCGCTCCAGGGGACCGACCCGGGGATCCGCCCGCGCTGGTTCCGGCGGGTGGACGGCACGCCGCAGCTCGAGGTGCTCGACCGGCAGCTCGGCCTCGGCGAGGCGGTGCTCGAGCAGGTCTGGCGGCTCCCCCGCGGAGAGTCGGACTTCGTCACCGTCGTCGTGCCCGAGGAGTTCCGATCACCGTCGCTCTGGGAGCAGATCCACCACCGGGGCGAGCTCGGACTGAAGTTCCGGCTCCTGTCGGAGCCCGGCGTCGTCGTCGCGGACGTGCCGATGGTGGCGGGACGAGCCGCGCCGCTGCCCGAGCGGCTCGTCGCGCGCGTGCTCGTCGCCGGCGTCGACGCCGCGTCGATGCGCGCGGTCAACTACGCGACGACGCTCGGGATCGACGACACTCGCGCCGTGCACTTCGCCTTCAGCTCCGAGGACGGCCGCGCGGTTCGCCGCGCCTGGGCGGATCAGGGCCCGCGGCTCAGGCTCGAGGTCGACGAGGCGCCGTACCGCGACATCGGGGGGCCGCTGCTCCGCTACCTGCGCGGGTTCACCTCCGAGCCGGGCACCGCCGTGCTCGTGCTCATGCCGGAGCTGATCGTTCCCGGCTGGCGGCGGCTGCTGCACAACCAGCGCGCGCTCTACATCAAGCGCCTGCTCCTGCTGGAGCCCGGCGTCATCCTCGCCAGCGTCCCGTACCAGCTGCTGCGATGAGGATCCGGACCGACCCGCGTGAGCTCTACCGGAGGACGCGCCGGCGGGTGCGTCGGCTGGCGCGGCGCACCGCCGCCGTCCGCTATCGCAGCATCGTCGTCCCGCTGCTCGGACGCGAGGAGACCGAGCACGCCGTCGATCTCGCGTGCCGCCTCGCCGCCGACCGGGGCGCGCGCGTCATCCTCGTCGCGCCGCTCGTCGTCGAGCCGGAGCTGCCGTTGAACGCGCATCTCCACGAGGAGAAGGCCGTCCTTCAGGCCCGGCTCGACGAGGCGGCCGCGATGGCGGAGTCGTACGGGGTGGGGGCGACGAAGCGCCTCGTCGTGACGCGCGAACGCGGCCTCGGGCTCGAGCTCGCCGAGATCGCGCGGGACCACCGGGCGGAGCTGATCGTGGTCGGCTCGCCCGTCGAGTCGCGCCGCGGGTTCCGGCGCGCCTTCCCGGCCGAGGTCTTCTCCGTGCTCCGCGAGGCGCCCTGTCGCGTGATGGTGGCGACCGGCCCCGTCGCCGGCCGCTCGCGACCGGCGGCCTGACCTTCACCCCGTCACGCCGTTAGTCTGCGCGCGGCATGGCGCGCAAGCTGCCGCACTTCGAGCGGGTCCTCGGCGTCTCGGCCCTCGCCTCGGTGGCGTACGGCGAGGTCGCCTCGTCGATCTACTTCGCGCTCGGGATCATCGCGCTCTACGCGCTCGGGTTCACGCCCGCGGTCCTCGGGATCGTCGGGGCGCTGTTCCTCCTCGTCGCGCTCTCGTACGCCGAGGGGACGGCGGCGATCCGGGAGACGGGCGGCGCCGCGACGTTCGTCCGCGTCGCCTTCAACGACCTGGCCGGCTTCCTGACCGGCTGGGTGCTCTTCCTCGACTACCTGATCGTGATCGCGCTGTCGGCGCTGTTCTTCCCGCACTACCTCGGGCTTGCGCTCGGCATCGACCGGATCGCGCGGCGCCCCGGCGACGCCATCGTCGGCTGCCTGCTCATCGCCGGGATCGCCGCCGCGCGGCTGTTCCGCCGGTCACGGCTGCGCAGCCTCGGGGTCGCGGTGCCGCTGATCGGCCTCGTCGCGCAGCTGCTCCTCGTCGTGCTCGGCTTCGCCCTGCTCTTCTCCTGGAGCGCCCTGACGCGAGGGCTGTCGCTCGGCACGACGCCGTCGTGGCACGACATCGCCTTCGCGCTGCCGCTCGCGATGCTCGCGTACACCGGGCTAGAGACGGTGGCGAACCTCGCGGAGGAGGCGAGGCGACCGGGCCGGGACCTGCCGCGCAGCCTGTTCGGCGGCATCGGCGCCGTCGTCGTCGTCTACGTCCTCATCGCCCTCGTCGGCCTCTCGGCCTTCCCGCAGAGCAACGGAGCGACCGCGCTGGGCGTCGACTGGCTGCGCGCGCCGCTGATGGGGATCGTCTCCGCGCTGCAGCCGCACCTGCCGCACTGGTTCGGAGACGTCCTCCGCGTCTACGTCGGCCTGACCGGGGCGCTCGTGCTCCTCGCGGCGGCGACGACGTCGATCTCCGGGTTCGGGCGGCTCGCGTACTCGCTCGGGGAGCACGGCCAGCTGCCGCGCGCGTTCGGGCGGCTGAACCGGCGGACGCTCGTCTCGCCCGCGGCGGTCGTCTCGGCGGCGGCGATCTCGATCGGGATGGTGATCGGGACGGCGTTCTCGACGCGCGGCATCACCTTCCTCGCGAGCCTCTTCAGCTTCGGCATCCTGCTCGCGTTCACGGCCGCGCAGCTCGCGGTCGTCAAGCTCCGCGTCTCGCAGCCGGACCTGCGGCGCCCGTTCCGCGTCCCCCTGGGGATCCGGGTCCACGGCGCCGTCGTTCCCGTGCCGTCGCTCGTCGGCGCGTTTCTCACAGGCGCCGTGTTCGTGGCGGCGATGGCGACGCACACCGGCGCGCGCTACGGCGGCCCGGCATGGCTTCTCGCCGGCCTCGTCGTCTACCTGCTCGTCCGGCGCCGCAGCGGCGCCGGGCTGCTCGAGCACGTGGCCGCCGTCGACGAGCAGGCGATCCCCGAGGCCGAGTACTCGCGGATCCTCGTGCCGATGAAGCTCGGCGAGATCGGCGAGGAGATGGTGGCGACGGCCGTCAAGCTCGCGCAGGAGCGCGGCGCGTCGGTCGAGGCGCTGTTCGTCATGCGGGTGCCCCTCGACCTGCCGTTCGACGCGCCGCTGCCCGACCTCGAGGAGCAGGCGGCCGCGTCGCTCGCCGAGGCGCGTGCCCTCGGGAGCGAGAACGGCGTCGAGGTCGTCGGCCGTGCGGTGCGGGCGCGGTCGATCGGCGAGGCGATCGTCCAGGCGGCGCGCGAGGGCGGCGCCGACCTCGTCGTCCTCGGCTCCTCGCCCCGCTGGCGGCGGCAGACCCGGTTCTTCTCGCCGACGGTCGAGTACGTGCTCCGGCACGCGCCGGCCGAGGTGCTCGTCGTCGCCTTCCCGGAGGGCGTGCTCGAGGAAGCGCACGGTTGACGCTCCGCGCTAGGCTCTGCACGTGCTGAAGGCACTGATCATCGGCTGCGGCCGCGTCGGCTCGTCGATCGCGCTCCAGCTCCAGAAGGAGGGCTGGGAGGTGACGGTCGTGGACGAGAACGAGGACGCCCTCTCGCGGCTCGGCGACCACTGGCCGGGGGTCTTCCTCGTCGGCCACGGCATGGACGTCGAGCTCCTCCGCGAGGCCGGGATCGAGGACGCCGACGCCGTCGTCGTGGCGACCGACGGCGACAACACGAATCTCGTCATCGGCCAGGTCGCGCAGAAGCGCTTCGGGATCGAGTGCGTCGTCGTCCGCGTGCTCGACCCCGCCCGCGCCGACTTCTACTCCGCCCGGGGCATGCGCACCGTCTGCCCGACGAAGACCGCGATCGACACGCTGACCGAGGCCGTCCGCGCCTGCGAGCTGCCGGTCCCGTCCAGGGCGAGCGTCTGATGTACGTCGTCGTGGCCGGCGGAGGCAAGGTCGGCGCGAACGTCGCGCGCTCGCTGCTGCGGCTCGGCAGCGAGGTGACGCTGATCGAGCAGCGCCGCGACCGCTTCGACCGGCTCGAGGAGGAGTTCGAGCACCAGGTGCAGCGCGGCGACGCGACGGAGATCCACGTGCTCGAGCGCGCGGGCCTCGCGCGGCCGCCGGACATCGTCCTTGCGCTGACCGGCGACGACGAGGACAACATGGTCATCTGCCAGATCGCGAAGGAGAAGTACGGCGTCCCGAAGGTGATCGCGCGCGTCAACGATCCCCGCAACCAGGCGCACTTCGACCTGCTCGGGATCTCGCCGACGATCTGCGCGACGTCGAGCATCATGGCGCTCGTCGAGCACGAGGTGCCGGAGCACGACCTGATCCACCTGCTCGAGCTCCGCAAGGAGAACCTCGAGATCGTCGAGGTGCAGATCGACCGCGACTCGCCGTCCGCGGGCAAGCGCGTCGAGGGGCTCGACCTCCCGGAGGGCGCGCGCCTGATCTCGGTCATGCGCGCCGGCAAGGCCGAGATCGCCGTCGGCTCGACGATGCTCGAGCCCGGCGACCAGGTGCTCGCGATCCTCGAGCCCGGCAAGGAGGACGAGCTCCGCAAGGTGCTGCTCCACCGGTAGGGCAAGCTTTTCGGGATGTCGGGCGTCATAACCTCCATGGGGTCGAGGCAGGCGGTTCCGGCGGTTCTCGCGGCCGCGCTCCTCGTGGCGACGGCGGCGGGCGCCGCGCCGGGCCACCGCGTGGCGACCGGCAACGACTGGACGCGGTTCGGCTGGACGATGTCGCGCACGAGCGCGCCGACCTTTGCCACCGGGATCACCGCGGCGAACGCCGCCTCGCTCGTCCGCAAACAGGTGCAGCTCGACGGCACCGTCGACTCGTCGGCGATCTACCTGCACGGCGTCCAGGTCGGCGGCGCCGCGCACGACACGTTCTTCGTCACGACGACGTACGGGAAGACGGAGGCGATCGACGCGTCGTCCGGCGCTGTCCTCTGGCGCTTCACGCCGCCCGGCTACTCGTCGTGGGCCGGCTCGGCGCAGATCACGACGGCGACGCCGGTCGCGGATCCCGGCCGGGCGTACCTCTACGCGGCGTCGCCGGGCGGGACGATCTCGAAGCTCGCCGTCGCCGACGGACACGCCGTCTGGACGACGTCGATCACGCGCCTGCCGTCGCGCGAGAAGATCGCCGCGTCGCTCAACTTCCGGCAGGGTCACGTGATCGCGACGACCGGCGGCTACATCGGCGACGCGCCGCCGTACCAGGGGCACGTCGCCGTCATCGACGCCGCGACCGGCAAGCTCCTGCACGTCTGGAACTCGCTCTGCTCGAATCGCACCGGACTGATCGATCCGGCCTCGTGCGGTGCGAGCGACTCCGCGATCTGGGGCCGCGCCGGCGCGGTGATCGACCCGTCGAACGGCAACATGTACGTCGCCACCGGCAACGCGCCGTGGAACGGGCGCACGAACTGGGGCGACTCGGTCATCCGGTTGAACGCGACTGCGACGAAGGTGCTCGGGAACTACACGCCGACGAACACCGACCAGCTGAACTCGAGCGACCTCGACCTCGGCTCGACCTCGCCGGTGCTGCTCGGCGGCGGCTATCTCGCGCAGGGCGGCAAGGACGGGATCATCCGCGTGCTCGGCATCAAGCGGATGAGCGGCACCGCCCCGCACAAGGACGGCGAGCTGCAGACGGTCCCGACGCCGTCGGGGACGGACCTGTTCACGGCGCCGGCGGTGTGGCACACGTCGTCGGGGACGTGGATGTTCGCCGCCGACAACGGCGGCACCGCCGCCTGGCGCTTCCGCAACGGGCACCTGTCGCAGCTCTGGAAGAACGGCACCGGCGGGACGAGCCCCGTCGTCGCCGGCGGCCTGCTCTGGGTCTACAACCCCGGCGGCGGGCTCAACGTCTTCACGCCGCTGACGGGGAAGCTCGTGGCGACGCTTCCCTGCGGCGGCGGCCACTGGAACAGCCCGATCGTCGTCGACGGCCGCGTTGCGCTCCCCGAGGGGAACGCGAACGACCACGCGACGAGCGGCGTGCTCGACATCTGGCGGCTGCCTTCCTAGCCGGCCCGCGCGCCGGGAAGTCGTGACGTTTCCGTATTGGGGCCTGGCCCCGGCCTCGCACTGGGAGGCGTAACACCGCTCAGGGAGCCGGCTCTTCCCGAACGACCGGGGCCAGGCCCCGTGACGTGAGTGTCACGAGATCCGCGCGGGCCTAGCTGCCCGAGCGGCGGCGCCGGACCTGCGGCGCCTGCTGGCCGAGCGCGGCGTAGGCGAGCGCCTGCAGCGACTCGTTGAGCGACGCGAGCTCCCGCGTCAGCCGGAGGAAGTTCTCCTCGTTGTCGAGCCGCTTGTTCATCTTCACGAGCTCGTCGCCGATGCGGTCGAGCCGCTCGAGGAGGACGTCGAACCGGCGGTCGGAGAGGTCTGCGCGCTCCATCCCCAGAGCTTAGTGGCCTAGTCCGCGGCGGCGCGGGCGAGCTCCTCCCGCGTCCCGACGACGACGGCGCCGTCGCCGAGCGCCCGCAGCACCTCGTCGCGCGTGCCGACCGCCTCGACCCGCCGCGCCGCGCCCGCGTGCGCGAGCGCGATGTCGGCGAGCTCGCGCGGCGCGTCCGTGAACGCGCCCATGCGGACGCCCGCGGCCTGGAGGCGGCGCAGCGTCGCCGTCGTCTCCGCGCGCGGGCGGAAGTACACCGGCGCACGGTCGGCGGCGAACCGCTCGAGCAGCGGCCGCCAGTCGCCGAGCCGCTCGTCGAGGAGCGCCGCCGCCGCCTCGCGGTCCTCCGGGAGGTCGAGCTCGACCCGCGCGCGCCGCGACGCGTCGTCGATCCAGTCGCGCCAGAGGGGGCGCGTGTCGACGAGGACGGCGTCGAGATCGAGCGCGAGGGGACCCACCGGAGCCGATGGTAGACTCGCGCGGCAATCGGCGAGCGGTGAGGGAACTCCGGTGCAAGGCCGGGACGGTCCCGCCGCTGTAAGGGGAGACGCTCCACCGCCACGACGCCACTGGGCCGCAGGCCCGGGAAGGCGGCGGGGGAGGGAGCCCCGAGTCAGAAGACCTGCCGCCCGCCGCAGACACCGAACCCCTCGCGGAAGGAGGATTCGTGCTTCGCCGTTCCCTCATCGTCGCCGCGGCGCTCGCGGCCGCGCTCGCGCTCGCGTCCGCCGCGTCCGCCGCGCTCGTCCACATCCGGATCGAAGGCAAGACGCTGACCATCTTCGGCCCGGCGAACCCGACCGAGGTCGCGTCCACGCCGCTGCAGGCGCTCCAGGTCGCCGCCCAGGCCGGCGAGTTCTACGCCCACGTCGCCTCGTCCTCGTTCGGGAACTACGTCGACCAGATCGGCTTCTACGCCGCCTCCGGCGACTCCGGCTGGGTCTTCAAGGTGAACGGGGTGTCGCCCCCCGTCGCCGCCGACCAGCTCCAGCTGAAGGACGGCGACACGGTCGAGTGGTACTGGGCGACGTTCGGCCCGAGCGGCGGCCCGCCGACGCTCGTGCTGAAGGCGACCGCGAAGGGCTGCTACTTCGCCACCGGCCATGACGACACCGGCGCGGCGAAGGTGCCGGCGGGGCTCCTCTACCACGTCGACGGCCGCACGATCTCCGCGCCCGCCGGGCGGATCTGCTTCACGAAGCCGCACGGGCTCGTCTGGGCGACCGCGCCGGACGCGGTGCGCTCGAACCGGCTGCCGTGATCCGGCGCCTGCTTCTCGTCGCCGCCGCGGCCGCGCTGCTCGCCGGCTGCGGCGGCACGGCGGGCTCGGGCCGGGCGACGCTCTGGGTGACCCGTGACGAGGGCGCGCAGGTGCTGCTCGTGCGCACGGTTCCGGCCGGCGAGACGGCGATGCAGGCGCTCGAGCGCTCGTCGAAGGTCTCGACGCGCTACGGCGGCCGCTACGTCGAGTCGATCGACGGCGTCTCCGGCTCGCTCGGCGCCCGCCACGACTGGTTCTACTTCGTCAACGGGATCGAGGCCGACCGCGGCGCCGCAGAGTACCGGCTCCGGCCCGGCGACGTCGAGTGGTGGGACTACCGGGACTGGGGCAAGGTCGGCGAGACGGTGCCCGCGGTCGTCGGCGCGTTCCCCGAGCCGTTCCTCCACGGGTACGGCGGAAAGGTGCGGCCCGCGGTCGTCGTCGGGGCCGCGTCGGCCGGCGCGCGCGCGCTCGCGCGCGTCGTGCACGGGCGAGTCGCGGCGTCGGCGCCCTCGGGGGCGAACGTGCTCCGCCTCGTCGGCGGGCCGCATCGCTTCACCGCGCGCCTGCTGCCGAACGGCTCGGTCGAGCTGGACTTCTCCGGCGACGCGGCCGCGCTCGCCCGGGATCCGTCGATGTTCCGCTATCGCTACGAGGTTCCGTGAGGCCGACCGCCGCAGCCGCGCTCCTCGCCGCGCTGGCCGTCGCGGCGCTGCTCGCGCAGCAGCTGTGGTCGGTCGGCGCGATCGCGCTGCTCCTGCTCTGCGCCTGCCTGCGCGCGGGCCGGCGCGCGCGGCCGTACCTCTGGGGGACGCTGTTCAGCGCGGGTTTCGTGTTCCTGCTCTCGCCGCTGCTCCAGTCGACCGGCTGGCACGTGCTCTGGAGCGGACCGGACGTGCCCGTTCTCGGACAGCTCGACGTGACGACGGAGGAGCTGCGGATCGCGGCGCTCAACGCGCTGCGGCTCGCGGCGGTCGGGCTCGCGTTCGCGGCGTACGCGCTGCTGCTCGACCACGACCGGCTGATCGCGGCGTCGACCGGACGCCGCTCGGTGCTCGCCGCGGCGCTCGCGACGCGGCTCGTGCCGACGTTCGAGCGCGACGCGGGCGGCCTCGTCGAGGCGCTGCGCGGCCGCGGGCTCGCTCCGGAGGGGCTGCGCGGCCACGCGGCGCTGCTGTCGCCACTGCTCGCGGGGTCGCTCGAGCGCGGGATGAACCTCGCCGAGGCGATGGAGGCGCGCGGCTTCGGCCGCGCGGGCAGGACGCGGCTGCCGTCGCCGCCGTGGCGCGCGCGCGACGTGGCGGCGGTCGCGCTCGCGCTCGCGATCGTCGTGGGGGCGTTGTGGCTCTAGCGACCGTCGAGGAGCTGACGTTCTCGTACCCGGGCGCTGCGCCGGCGCTCGACGGCGTGTCGCTCGAGATCGAGCCGGGCGAGGTCGTGCTCGTGCTCGGCCCGTCGGGGTCGGGGAAGTCGACGCTCGTCCGCGCGCTTGCGGGGCTCGTCCCGTGGTTCCACGGCGGTCGCTTCGCCGGCCGCGTCGAGGTGGCGGGACGCGACACGAGGCGGGCGCACCCCTCCGAGCTCGCCGGCGCCGTCGCCACCGTCTTCCAGGACCCGGAGGACCAGATCGTGCTCGCGCAGGTGGAGGCGGAGGTCGCGTTCGGCCTCGAGAACGTCGGCACGCCGCCCGCCGCGATCCTCCCGCGCGTGCGCCGCGCGCTCGACGCCGTCGGCGCCGGGCACCTCGCGGGGCGACGCGTCGCGGAGCTCTCGGGCGGCGAGCTGCAGCGGGTCTGCCTCGCGTCCGCGCTCGCGCTCGAGCCGCAGCTCTTGCTGCTCGACGAGCCGACCTCGCAGCTCGACCCCGACGGCGCGGAGGCGTTCCTCGAGCGCGCCGTCGCGAGCGACGCTGCCGTCGTCCTCTCGGAGCAGCGCCCGGCGGCCGCGCTGCGGCTCGCCGACCGAGTCCTCTTCCTCGAGCGCGGCCGGATCGTCCTCGACGCCCCGCGCGACGAGGCGGTCGCGTGGCTCGACGAGCACCGTCCCGCCTGGACCTGCCAGCCGGGCAACAACGTCTCACCGGGGGAGTTCGGGGAGGTGGCGGCCCGCGTCGGCGGCGCACGGTTCGCGTACGGTGACGGGCCGCTCGTGCTCGACGGCGCGTCGCTCGAGCTCCGGTGCGGCGAGGTCGTGGCGCTCACCGGGCCGAACGGGTCCGGGAAGACCACGCTCGCGAAGATCGCAGCCGGGCTGCTCGAGGCGCAGGGCGGGACGGTCGAGCGCACGGGGCGGGCCGCGTTCCTGCTCCAGGATCCGGGGCGGTACCTCGTCCGCGAGACGGCCCTCGACGAGGTCGCGCTCGGGGCGGAGCTCGGACGGGCGCGGCGCGCGCTCGCCGGGGTCGGCCTCGGCTGGGCCGAGCGCACGCACCCGCGCGACCTCTCGAGCGGCGAGCGCGAGCGGCTGGCGCTCGCGACCGTGCTCGTCGGCGAGCCCGACCTGCTCGTGCTCGACGAGCCGACGCGCGGCGTCGACCCGGAGCGGAAGGCGGAGCTCGCCGCGCTGCTCCGCGCGCAGGCGCGGCGGCGCGCGACGCTCGTCGTCACGCACGACGTCGCGTTCGCGCAGGCGGTCGCCGACCGCGAGGTCTCGCTCGGAGCGGTACGGGAGGCGCTCGCCGTTGCGTAGCCGGGCCGCGCACATCGCCTTCGGCGTCGCGCTCGCCGCGGCCGCCGCGGTCGCGTTCGCGACGCACGCGTCCGCGCTCGCGCTGCTGCTCGCCGCCGCGGCGCTGATCGTCGGCGGCGCCGCCTGGCTCGACGGCGGCCCGCAGTCGGCGAAGGAGGTGACCGTGATCGCGACGCTCGCCGCCGCGGCGGCCGCCGGCCGCGTGCTGCTCGCGCCGATCCCCGATGTGCAGCCGGTGACCGTCATCGTCGTCGTCACCGGCGTCGCGCTCGGCGCGCGCGCGGGGATCGCCGTCGGCGCCTCGGCGGCGTTCGTCTCGAACTTCTTCCTGGGCCAGGGACTCTGGACGCCGTGGCAGATGCTCGCATGGGGCCTGTGCGGCGCGATTGGCGCGTGGTGCGCGCCGCTCCTGCGCCGCCGCGTCCCGCTCGCGGTCGCGTGCTTCCTGCTCGGCTACGTCTACGGCTTCGTGCTCGACGCGTGGAACTGGTACGCGTTCTATCCGCACACGTGGGCGTCGTTCCTCGCGCGGCAGGCGGCCGGGTTCCCGTTCGACACCGCGCACGCGGTCGGCAACCTCGCCCTCGCGCTCGCGGCCGGCCCGGAGCTGCGCCGGCTGCTCGAGCGCTACGACCGGCGGCTGCGGACGGAGATCCTGTGGGCCTGAAGATCGCCGTGCTCGCCGCCGCGAGCGTGCTCTCCTTCGTCCAGGGACGGGCGCAGCCGGACGGCGGCTACGCCGAGCCGGGCGGCACGTCCACGGTCGGGCTGACCGCGACCGCGGTGCTCGCCGTCCGTGCCGCCGGCGCCGCCGCGCCGGCCGCGGCGCGCGCCTACCTCGCCGCGCACGAGACAGGGCTGACGCCGACGGAGCTCGAGCTCGCGACGATGGCCGAGGCCGTCTCCGGCGGCGCGTCGCCCGCGCTGCTCGGCTCGCTGCGCGCGCTCGAGCGCCCGTCCGGCGCGATCGGACCGGCGCTCAACTCGACGATCTGGGGGATCCTCGCGCTGCGGCAGGCGGGGGAGCCGGTCGCGGCCGCGACGGTGGCGTACCTCGTGCACGCGCAGTCGAAGAGCGGCGGCTTCGGCTGGGCGGCCGGCGTCCACCCCGACAACGACGACACGGCCGCCGCCGTCGAGGCGCTGGCGGCCGCCGGCGTCCACGGAGGCGCCGCCGCGCGCGCGCTCGCATACCTGCGCGCGCGGGAGACGAAGGACGGCGGCTTCGAGCTCCAGCCCGGCGCCGGCTCGAACGTCCAGTCGACGGCGTGGTCGATCCAGGCATTCCTCGCCGCGGGCGCGACGCCGCCGGCCCCCGCGTTCCGCTACCTCGCGCGGATGACGCGCGCCGACGGGAGCCTCCGCTACTCGGCGCGCTACGCGACGACGCCGCTGTGGGTGTCGGCGCAGGCGCTGCCGGCGCTCGCCCGGAGGCCGTTCCCGCTGCGATGATCGAGGCGGCCGCGCTCCTTCTCGACTGCGACGGCGTCCTCGTCGACTCGAGGGCGAGCGTCGAGCGCGCGTGGCGCCGCTGGGCGGTCGAGCACGGGCTCGACGGCGAGGCCGTCGTCGCGATCGCGCACGGCCGCCGGACGGAGGACACGCTGCGCGAGCTCGGGCTGGCGGGCGACCTCGCCGCGGAGGTCGACCGGGTCGAGGCGGCGGAGGTCGCGGACGCGTCCGCCGTCTCCGCCTACCCGGAGGCGGCGGCGCTGCTGGCGACGCTGCCGGCGGGCGCCTGGGCGGTCGTGACGAGCGGGACGCGCGCGCTCGTGACGGCGCGCCTCGCCGCCGGCGGGCTGCCGCTCCCGGCCGTGCTCGTCACCGCCGACGACGTCGCCGCCGGGAAGCCGGACCCGCAGGGCTATCTCGAGGCTGCGCGGCGGCTCGGCCGCGCGGCGGAAGAGTGCCTCGTGCTCGAGGACTCGCCGGCGGGCGTCGCCGCGGCGCTCACCGCGGGCATGCGCGTCGTCGCGCTGCCGACGACGCATGCCGCGAAGGAGCTGTCCGCGGCGACGCTCGTCGCGCGCTGGGACGAGCTCGCCGTCCGCCTCGCGGAGGGACGCGTCGTGCTCGAGCTCCGCTAGACTCGCCGGCGGCGCCGCGCGTGCGCCTCCTATGACGGACTGACGAGACCCAACCCCGCGTTTCCACCCGCTCTCTCGTCAGGAGGTCCGCATGCGCTCGGCCGGCACCCTCGCCGCGACCGGCATCTCGAAGTCGCACGGAGCACACGCCGTCCTCGACGGCGTCGACCTCGTCGTGCCGCCCGGCGCACGGATCGGCCTGGTCGGGCCGAACGGCGCCGGGAAGTCGACCCTCCTCCGCATCCTCGCCGGGGAGGAGGCGCCCGACCGCGGCGCCGTCCGGCGCAGCCCGCCCGGCCTCGCGGTCGGCCACCTCCCGCAGGAGCGCAACCCACCGCCGGGCGAGACGCTGCTCGCGTACCTCGCGCACCGCACGGGCGTCGCCGTCGCGGCGGCGCGGATGGACGAGCTGGCGGCGCGGCTCGGCGCCGAGCCGGAGCTCGCGGCCGGCCACCACGACGCGCTCGAGACGTTCCTCGCACGCGGCGGCGCCGATCTCGAGCCGCGCGCCGCCGCCGTGCTCGCCGAGCTCGGCCTCGCCGCCGAGCTCGACCGCCCGCTCGCGGCACTCTCCGGCGGCGAGTCCGCCCGCGCCGCGCTCGCCTCGATCCTGCTCAGCCGCGTCGACGTGCTGCTCCTCGACGAGCCGACGAACGACCTCGACTTCGCCGGGCTCGCACGGCTCGAGTCCTTCGTCCACGGCTTCGACGGCTCCATCGTCGTCGTCTCGCACGACCGCGCGTTCCTCGATCGCACCGTGACCAAGGTCGTCGAGCTCGATGTGTGGACGCGCGGCGCACGCGAGTACGCGGGCGGCTGGAGCGAGTACGAGACCGAGCGCGAGCGGCGGCGCGCGCGCCAATACGAGCGCTGGGAGGGCTATGTCGCCGAGCGCGAGCGGATCGAGGAGCAGGGCCGACGCATGCAGCAGTGGGAAGAGCGCGGTTACGGCCAGGGGCGCAAGAAGAAGAAGTCGAAGGACGTGAAGAAGGCGACGGCGAAGCGGCTCGACCGGCTCGAGGCGGTCGACAAGCCGTACGAGCCGTGGCAGCTGCGGCTCGGGCTCGAGCCGGCCGCGCGCAGCGGCGACGTCGTCGTCCGGCTCGAGCAGGCGCTGATCGAGCGCGGCGCTTTCGCGCTCGGGCCGCTCGAGCTGGAGGTGCGCTGGGGCGACCGCGTCGCCGTCGTCGGCGCCAACGGAAGCGGCAAGACGACGCTGCTCGACGCGCTGCTCGGCCGCGTCCCGCTCGCCGCGGGCTCGCGCTGGGCGGGCCCGGGCGTCGTGCTCGGGGAGCTGGAGCAGCGCCGCGGAACCTTCGACGACTCGGAGCGGGTCGTCGACACGTTCGTGCGCGAGAGCGGGCGCGCGCCGGAGGAGGCGAGGACGCTGCTCGCGAAGTTCGACCTCGGCGCGGACGACGTGCTCCGTTCCGGGCGGTCGCTCTCGCCCGGCGAGCGAACGCGCGCCGTGCTCGCGCTGCTGTCGGCCTGCGGGGTCAACTGCCTCGTGCTCGACGAGCCGACGAATCACCTCGACGTCGAGGCGATCGAGGAGCTGGAGCGCGCGCTCGCCGGCTACGACGGGACGGTGCTGCTCGTCACGCACGACCGCCTGTTCCTCGAGCGGTTCGGCGCCACCCGCACCGTGGCTCTCTAGACTCGGGCGGGTGGCGACCGCCTCGATCCTCACGATCGGCAACGAGCTCGTCTCGGGCGACGTCGCGAACACGAACGGGTCGTGGCTCGCGCAACGGCTCGCGCCGCTCGGCGTCGGCGTCCGCATGCTCGTCTCGCTGCCGGACGAGATCGACGCCGTCGCCGAGCTCGTCCGCGACGAGTCGCCGCGGGTCGACTTCCTGCTCGTCACCGGCGGCCTCGGCGGCACGCCGGACGACCTCACGCGCGAGGCGCTCGCCGCCGCGTTCGCGGTGCCGCAGGTCGAGGTGCCCGAGCTCGCGGCCGACCTGCGCGCACGGTTCACGCGCGACCCGGAGTACGCGGCCCGCTGGGCGCTGCTCCCGCGCGGCGCCCGCCCGCTCGACAACCCGCTCGGCGGCGCGCCCGGCTTCGCGATCGAGAACGTCTACGTCCTCCCCGGGCTGCCGGTCGAGATGGAGGCGATGTTCGTCTCCCTCGAGGAGGAGTTCCGCCGCGGCGAGCCGATCGGCGCCTGGCGCCGCGTCTACCGGACGCGCGAGAGCGTGATCGCGCCGGTGCTCGTCGAGTTCGGCGAGCGCTGGCCCGGCCTGCTCGTCGGCTCGTATCCGACGTTCCTCGCGAGCGGGCCGGAGGTGGAGATCGTCGTCAAGTCGCGCGACGGGGACGAGCTGGCCGCTGCCTCCGCCTGGCTCGGCGAGCGGCTCGACGAGCTGGCCGGGCCGTGACCCGCCCTTGACTTTCCCCCGGGCGGGAGGATGATGCGCCGGTACACCAACTGGGGGAGGGGACACGTCATGAGTCGGAAGCGCGTCGCCGCGTTTGTCGCGGTCGCGCTCGCTGCGGCGATCGCCGGGACCGCCGGAGCGAGCCTCTTGCACCGGGTGGCAGCGCCGCCCACGGGGTCGAAGGTCACCGTCCACGGCGAGTGGACGATCGTCGTCCGGAACAAGCACCACAAGGTCGTCGCGCGCAGGCATTTCGAGAACGCGCTCACGACGAACGGCGCGTCCGTTCTCCAGCAGCTTCTCTCGGGCCAGGCTGCCGTCGGTCCGTGGGGTGTCAACGTCGGCTTCGGCGCGATCGTCAGCTCGCTGGACGACGACGTCAACGCGCCGCCGTTCTACAAGACCCTCGTGGTCACCGCGCCGACGAGCGGGCCCGACGTGAACAAGGTGATCCTCAGCGGTACGGCGACGCCGTCGTCGGACACGACGATCACGAACGTCGACACGTGGCTCGGCCTCTGCACGGCTCCCCCGACCGGCGGGTGCACCGGTCCATCCTCGCAACAGTTCACGCACAAGGCGCTCGACGGGCTGAACGGCGACCCCGCCGCGGTGCCGGTCGCAGCCGGTCAGCAGGTCGCGGTCACCGTCAAGCTGAGCTTCTCGTAGGAGGGCGGTAGCCGGAGGGCCGAGGTGACCGGACGGGGCCGCCGGGGCGCTGCGGCGCTCTGTGCTGCGCTCGCCGCGCTCGCGGCGGCGTCGGCGTGCGCCTCGTCTGCGCGGGCCGACGCGCCGCCGCCGATCTCGGTCTCGATCGACGACGGCCTGACCGCGTCGGACGGCGGCGCCGTGGTGCCGCCGGCGGTCTTCGGCACCGGCGAGTCGATCGGCGCCGGCGACTCGGCCGTCGTCCGGCTTGCGATCTCGGTCGCGCGCTCCGAGGGCGTCGCGGTCGCGGACGATCCGACGTTCCTGCTCGGGATCCTGCTGAACAGCGGCGAGCCGGTCAGCACCGCCGACGTCGTCAAGCTCCTGCTCGGCATCGAGCTCGCAAACGGCGAGTCCGTGTCGGGGCAGGACGCCGTCTCGCTGCTGCTCGGCATCCGCCAGTCGGCGACGGAGCCGGTCTCCGTCGCCGACGTCGCGTCCCTCCTCCTCGGGGTCAAGCAGACGACGACCGAGCAGGTCTCGGTCGGTGACGCGGTCTCGGTCACGCCGCTGGTCGTTCCCACCGCGACGACAGTCGCCTCGTCCGCCTCGCCCGCGCTCCCCGGCACGACGGTGACCTACACGGCGACGGTCGGCGCCGGGAACGGCAGGCCGGTTCCGGTCGGGACGGTGACGTTCAGCGTCGACGGAACCTCGCTGGGGTCGGCAGCGGTGGACGCGAACGGGGTCGCCCGGCTCGCCGGGACCGCGCCCGCGCTCGGCTCGCACACTGTGCAGGCGTCGTACGGCGGTGCTGCCGGCTATGCCCCGAGCTCCGGCACGACGAGCCAGGGCGTCTGGGACTTCGTTCTGTCGGTGACGCCTGCCGAGGTCGTCGTCCAGCGCGGAGGGACGGCGACGTTCACGGTCACCGCGACGCTCGTGCAGGGCTCGGTCACCGACGGGCTGCCGCTGCTCACGCTCGACGCCTCGCAGGGGACGCTCGTGCAGACGCAGCTCGCGGTCCCCGGCTCGACCCAGCTGCTCGTTCCTACGGGACCGGGTTCGCCGCCCGGCCGGGGTGATCTCACGATCACTCCGCTCAAGATCGACGGCCATTCGGCCACGGCGCATGTCTACGTCAACGACCCGCCGGTGCCCACGGCGGGCGGCCCGTACACGGCGAACGAGGGAGCGCCGGTCGCCCTCCACGGCTCGGCGACGGACGCGGACGGCGACACGCTGACCTACTCGTGGAACGCCGGCGGGGCCACGGCGAGCGGCGCGGACGCGACGATCACGGCGCCGGACGGCCCGGCGACCGTCCCGGTGACGCTGACCGTCTGCGACGACCACGGCGCATGCGCGAGCGCAGCGACGACGCTGACCGTCGCCAACGTCCCGCCCGCGGTGAAGCTGACCGCGACCCCGTCGCCGGTCGACGAGGGCCGCACGTTCACGTTCGCCGCGGCGATCACCGACTCCGCGGCCGACGTCGCCGCCGGCTTCACGATCGCGTTCGACTGCGGAACCGGGACGTTCGTCGCGTCGGCGGCGCCGTCGACGGCCTGCCCCGCCGTCGACGATCCGGGAGTGACGGCGCGCGCCCGCGTCACCGACAAGGACGGCGGCACGACCGTCGCGACGCTCGCCGTCCCGATCCGCAATGTCGCCCCGTCGGTGAAGATCACTGCGCCCGCGTCTGGTGCGGTTGTCTTCGTCGGCGCACATGTCGCACTCGGCGTGTCGTTCGCCGATCCGGGCGTCCGCGACACGCACAAGGCGTCGTTCGCCGTCGCCGGGACGACCGTCCCCGCGACGGTGACAGAGTCCGGCGGCGCGGGGGCGGCGACGGCCGCGTGGACGCCGACGGCGTCCGGCATCGACACGCTCACTGCGGGCGTCACGGACAACGGCGGCGCGACGGGCTCCGCGTCGCAGACGCTGATCGTGGCCGATCCGCTCGGCGTCACGACCGGGCTCGGCAGCATCGGGCCGCTCCGCGACCACGTCGGCTTCGCGTTCGACGCGCGGTATCCGCGCGCTGCGGCCACGCCGACCGGGACGGTGCTCGTCGAAGGCCGGGGCGTCCTCTTCCACGCGACGTCGCTCGCCTGGCTCGTCGTCTCCGGCCGGGCGGCGACGCTCCAGGGGACGGGCGTCGCAAACGGCGGCGGCGGCTGGTCGTTCCGCCTCCAGACGGTGGACGGACGCCCGAACCTGTTCGCGATCAGGATCTGGAAGACCTCGACGGGCGCCGTGCTGCTCGACACGGGCGCGCCACAGCCGCTCAGCGCGGGCGACGTGACCGTCCGGCCCTAGCCGCGGCGCTCGAACAGCGCCGCCGAAGGCAGGTAGAACGCCGCTGTGACGAGCGTCAGGATGACGCTCGCGAGCGGATTGAAGATCGCGACGACGAAGCACGTGACGTAGACCGGAACGCCCGGGTGGAACGCGCGATCGATCGCGCGCAGTCGCGAGTCCGGTACCTCGTTCACGATCAGCCGCCGACCGGTCCGCGCGTAGCGCCACCAGACGTTGTAGAGCAGCGCCATGACGATGAACGTCGCGTCGTACGCGTAGACCGCCGCCTGCTCGCCGGGCTTCTGGAGGAACTGTGCGACGAGCTTCGTCGGGAACGGCAGGAACGCGACCGTCATCAGCAGGAGGATGTTGATGAACAGGAGCGTGCGATCGACGCGCGCCATCGTCTCGACGCAGTAGTGATGGTTCATCCAGATGATCCCGATCGTGATGAAGCTCGTGACGTAGGCGAGATACGACGGCCAGAGGTGGAGCAGCTGGCTGCCGAGGTCGGCGCCGTTCGCCTGGACCGCGAACTCGAGGACGAGCAGCGTCGCGGCGATCGCGAAGACGCCGTCGCTGAACGTCTCCATCCGGGTCGTCCCGGTCTCGCCGTCCATCTACGCGACCGCGGGCGCGAGCTCCTCGCCGATGAGCCGCACGGGCTCGAGGTCGGCGTGGAGGATGTGCTGGAGCATGACGCGGTCGCAGCCGGCGGCGCCGTACTCGCGAAGACGCGCCGCGACCTCGTCGACGGAGCCGACGAAGGCCCGCTGCGCATACGCCTCGATCCAGGTGTCGAAGTCGTGCTCGCGCGGCGAGCGCGCGTACTGCTCGCGGGCGCGCTCGAGCGCGTCGGCCCGCGTCGCGCCGATCAGGCACCCCGTCATGGTCGAGAACCGCATCGTCGACGGATCGCGTCCGGCGCGCTCGCACGCGGCTGCGACCCGTGCCCGCATTGCGCCGAAGTCGTCCGGCGAGAGGAACGGGCTGTTGTACTCGTCCGCGAAGCGCGCCGCGGGGTCGGCGGTGCCGCGCCGCCCGCCGCCGCCGACGATGAGCGGCGGGTGCGGCTGCTGGAGCGGCTTCGGCAGCCCGGGCGCGTCCTCGAGCGAGTAGTGGCGGCCGCGGAAGTCGACGCGCGCCTCCGTCCACAGCCGGTGCACGATCTCGAGCTGCTCGGCGAACATCTCGACGCGGACGCCGGTCTCCGGGAACGGGAAGCCGAACGCGCGGTGCTCCCGCTCCATCCAGCCGGCGCCGAGCCCGAGCTCGATCCGCCCGCCCGAGACGTGATCCGCCGTCGCCGCGGCGTTCGCGAGCAGCGCGGGGGCGCGGAACGTCGCCGGCGAGACGAGCGTCCCGAGCCGGAGCGTCGTCGTCCGCGCCGCGAGGGCGGCGAGCGTCGTCCACGCGTCGTGCGCGACCTTTCCGGACTCGTCCGAGAACGAGATGTAGTGGTCGCTCCGGAACAGCGTCTCGACGCCGTGCTGCTCGCAGGCGTCGGCGAGCGCGCACCACTGCTCCCACGTGACGCCCTCCTGCCCCTCGATCATCAGCGCGACCCGCACGTCTCGATCCTATGTCCTGCCGGGACACCTCCCGGTGTCAGACACGATTCGGGAGGTGTCTCGCACAACGACGCGGTATCACGCGGCACGACCTGCCTCGGCGGGGCACGGCCCGGTGTCAGACACGGTTCGCGGAAGCGTGACGCCTTCCCAGCGGAAGTGTCACGACTTCCTCGCGAGAGCGTCGCGGGCCGCCGGGCAGCTCGGGGCACGAGGCCGGGTCAACGGGAGCCGCCGCTACGATCGGTCGGTGGCCGCGACTGCGCCGGAGACCTATCTCGACGACCTGAATCCGGCCCAGCGGGAGGCCGTCCTCACCACCGAGGGGCCCCTGCTCGTCATCGCCGGCGCCGGCTCCGGGAAGACCCGCGTCCTCACCCGCCGGATCGCCCACCTGCTCGCCGCCGTCGGCGCGAAGCCGCCGGAGATCCTCGCCATCACCTTCACGAACAAGGCCGCGACGGAGATGCGCGAGCGCGTGGCCGACCTCGTCGGCCCGCCCGTCCGCGGCGCCTGGGTGATGACCTTCCACGCCGCCTGCGGCCGCATCCTCCGCCGCGAGGCACCGCGGCTCGGCTACAAGACGAACTTCACGATCTACGATCAGGCGGACCAGATCCGCCTCGTCAAGCAGTGCCTCGAGGAGCTCGACCGCGACCCGAAGCGCTTCACGCCGCGCGGCATCCACTCGCAGATCTCGAACGCGAAGAACCAGCTCGTCTCGCCCGCCGAGTACGCAACCCGCGTGGCGAGCTTCTACGACCAGACCGTCGCCGACGTCTACGACCTCTACCAGCGCAGGCTGTTCGCCTCGAACGCCGTCGACTTCGACGACATGCTCTTCCTCACCGTCGACGTGCTCGAGCGCTTTCCCGAGGCGAGGGAGCGCTGGCAGAAGGCGTTCCGCTACGTCCTCGTCGACGAGTACCAGGACACGAACCACGCGCAGTACCGACTGCTGCAGCTGCTCGCGGCCGAGCACCGCAACGTCTTCGCGGTCGGCGACCCGGACCAGTCGATCTACGCGTTCCGCGGCGCCGACATCCGCAACGTCCTCGAGTTCGAGCGCGACTTCCCCGGCGCGCGCTCGATCGCGCTCGAGCAGAACTACCGCTCGACGAACTCGATCCTCGAGGCCGCGAACGGTGTCATCCGTCACAACCGCGAGCGGAAGGAGAAGAACCTCTGGTCGGAGCTCGGCGAGGGCGAGCCCGTGCGCGTGATCGAGGTCGAGGACGAGCACGCCGAGGCGCGCTACGTCGCCGCCGAGATCGCGATGCTCGTCGAGCAGGGCTACAACGGCCGCGAGATCGCCGTCTTCTACCGGACGAACGCGCAGAGCCGCGTGCTCGAGGACGTGCTCGTCCGCCAGGGGATCGCGTACCAGGTGATCGGCGGGCCGCGCTTCTACGAGCGGGCCGAGGTGAAGGACCTGATCGCGTACCTCCAGGTGATCGACAACCCCTTCGACGCCGTCTCCCTGCTCCGCTGCGCGAACCGCCCGCGGCGCGGGATCGGCGACACGACGCTCGCGAAGCTGATGTCGTTCGCCGACGACGCCGAGATGTCGCTCTGGGAGGCGATGGCCCGGACCGAGGCGGCCGGCGTCGGCACCGCGCCGGCGAAGGCGGTCGCCGCCTTCCGCACGACGATCGAGTCGCTGATGTCGGCGGCGCAGGAGCTCGAGCTGCCGGAGCTGATCGAGCGGGTGCTCGAGCGCTCGGGCTACCTCGAGTCGCTCGAAGCGGAGCGGACGATCGAGGCGCACGGGCGGATCGAGAACCTCCAGGAGCTCGTCGCTGTCGCCCGCGAGTGGCAGGAGCAGACGCCGGAGCCGAGCCTCTCGTCCTTCCTCCAGGAGGTCTCGCTCTACTCGGACCAGGACGCGATCCGCGGCGAGGGCTCGCTCGTGACGCTGATGACGCTCCACAACGCGAAGGGCCTCGAGTTCCGCGCCGTCTACCTGATCGGCCTGGAGGAGGGGATCTTCCCGCACTCCCGCTCGATCGAGGAGCAGGGGATCGAGGAGGAGCGGCGGCTCTGCTACGTCGGCATGACGCGGGCGATGGAGAAGCTGACGCTGCTCCACGCCTCGTCCCGGATGCTCTACGGCGGCCGCTCGTACAACCTGCCGTCGCGCTTCCTCGACGAGGTGCCGGACGGGCACGTCGACCGGGAGCGGCTCCGGCCGGCGTCGTGGTCGGGCTACGGCGCGCCGTCGCAGAGCCAGGTCGCACCACGGGACGATGTTCCCGCGCTGGCGACCGGAGACTCGGTACGCCACGGGACGCTCGGGGAGGGCGTCGTCGTCCGGATCGAAGCCGGCGGCATCGTCACCGTCCGCTTCGCCGACGACGGCTCCGAGCGCCGCCTCATGCTCGACTACGCGCCGCTCGAGAAGCTGTAGCGAAGCCCCCGCAAGGCGCCTTCGTAGTTCCCCGTAACGGGATGCCGGTGGCCCACTGATGGCATCGGGCCGGGTCTCCCCGACCATGCGACCCATAACGCGGATACGACGTCTCGAGACGGAGTCGGCGGCGTCGTGTGCGGGTTGAGTCGCTTATCGGGTTGGTTGAAAGGAGCAGACCTTGAAGAAGTTCCAGTTCTCGATTCTGGCGTTGGCGGTGGTGATCCTCACGGCCGTCACCGCGACCGCTGCACTGGCCGCAGCCCCGAAGAAGATCGTGTTCTCGGCGAAGTACTCGGGCAATGCGACCACGAAGGTCGACGGAACCACCGCCACGATCGCCGCGACGGGCAACGGCAGCGGCACGCTCATCGGCTCGGGCTCGATCTCCGGCAACGGGACGGGCGACACGAGCCAGCAGCCGTGCATCCCGTTCGCCGGCACCGGCAAGATGACCGGCAGCGGCGGCACGATCACCTTCAAGGTCCTCACCGGCTCGAGCGGCTGCGGTGACGAAGGCGGTCACACCTTCACGATCACGTCCCATCTCGCCGTCCTGAGCGCGACGGGGAAGTTGGCCAAGGCGAAGGGCACCCTGAAGCTGACGGGCGTCTACAGCCATGACGACGGCAGCTTCTCGGTCAAGGTCAGCGGCACCCTGAGCAAGTAGCGGAGGAGACATGAAGAAGATCCTGATCCTCGGTGCCGCGCTCGCCGTCGTCGCCTCGGTGACGATGTCGGCGTCGGCTGCAAACCCGGTCCCGTTCCCCTCGGACAAGGTCGTGCAGCTGTTCGTCGCGGCGCAGACGGTGACGACCGACGGCACGATGAGCAGCTGGTTCAAGCCGGGCGACACCGTCGTGTTCCGCGCCTATGCCGTCGACCCGAGCACGAAGAAGGTCGTCGATCCGAAGCTCGTCAAGTACTTCTACGTGACGATCCCGAACTCGCCGAACGTGAAGCTGAAGTACGGCGCGACCGCGCCGGGCGCTTCGTCCGGGCTGCCGTGGACGGGCACGTGGACGGTTCCCGCGAGCCAGCCGGCCGGCGTCGTCGGCTTCAAGGTCCTGATCCAGCTGAAGCAGAACACCGGCAAGCAGCTGAAGGGCCAGTTCGTGCAGATGCCGGTGGTGCCCGCGCAGCTGAACATCTCGGCGACGGCGCCCGCGCCGTTCACGCCGGCTGTTACCGCCGGACCGGCGGGCGCAGGCTCGGCAGGGACGACGCTCGCAGCGTCGCTCTACGTCGACACGGTCGCCGGCACCGGCCCCGTCGGTGTCGCGAAGAGGCCGGTCGGCTGCTCCCAGGCCAACGTGTTCAAGCGCGGCGAGCAGGTCGTCGTCCGCTCCTGGGGCACCGACCTCTCCACGAACGACGTCCTGTCCTCGGACAACGTCAGCTCCGCTCACGTGTCGATCGCGGGCGTGCCGGACGTGACCCTGAACTGGGGCGCGCACGGCACCGCGGGCCAGCAGGTCTTCTTCTGGTCGGCCCCGTGGATCATCCCGGCGACGTACCCGATGGGGGAGACGACGCTCCACGTCGTGCTCAACCTCGAGAGCGGCAAGACGGCGACCTACGACTACACGATCAACGTCATTCCGTCGTAACGGACCGAAGGAGTCGCACGATGAGAACCCATCCGAAGCTGGTCGCGGCGGTCGCGGCGCTGGCGGGAGCCCTCCTCCTGCCGGCGCTCGCCGCCGCCGCACCGACACCGCTCGTCATCCCCACGCTCACGGGCGTCGCGGCGCTCCCCGGTCCGCTCGCACCCGCGTCGACCGCGGCCAAGACCATGACGACGCTGACGACGAAGCCCGACGACGCGGTCGCGGGCACGCCGTTCACGATCGCCGGGAGCGGGCTTCCCGCGAACGCGGCCGTCTCCATCGTCTGGAGCACCGCGAACGTGACGTGGGTCGTCGACGCCCGCCCCGACAGCGTCGACTACCTCGGCCGCTCGGCCTCGAAGATCCAGGTCGTGCTCGGCTCGGGGCAGACGGACGCCCAGGGCAACCTGGCCGTGAAGCTGACGGCGCCCCGTGACTTCGGCGGCGTCCACGACATCTACGCCGTGATCAACGGCGTGCAGGTCGCGCACGGCGGCTTCCTGCTCGCCCGCTCGGCGACGATCAGCCCGAAGAGCGGGCCGATCGGCACGATGATCACGGTCACCTACAACGGGCTCGGCTCGTCGCTCTACGAGGGCGGCGCGTCGCTCCTCTACGACAACCACTACGTCGGCGCGATGATGGCGAACTGGACGCGCGGCGTGGCCGTGGCGCACATCCGCGCGACCGGCCCCGTCGGCTCACACGTGATCGAGGTCGCCGACGCGATCAGCTTCAAGTACCTGAACATCCAGCAGTCGCCGATCCCGTGGGGCACCGGCGAGAAGTTCAAGTTCAACGTCACGGCGGACAACGGCCGGCCGAAGGCGCAGATCGACTGGCCGCAGCAGGTCGCTCCGACCCTCGACGCGAAGACGACGCTCCAGCTGACCGGGCTCGCGAGCTCGACGGCCGCCAGCGCGCAGCTCTCCTCGTCCACGGGCACGGTGAACTCGAAGCTCGACGTCAGCGCGACCGGCCTGACCGCGAACGCGCCCGTCGACATGGAGTGGTCGACGGTCGTCGGCAACCGCGTCAACTGCACCGGCACCTGCTGGTCGTTCGTCTCGGTCCCGCTCGGCAACGCGACCGCGACGTCCACCGGCTCGCTCGCGGCGCCGATCACGGTTCCGGATGGGCTGGGCGGCTGGCACGTCGTGCAGCTGATCCAGGGCGGCAAGGTGATGGCGCAGGTTCCGTACTTCGTCAAGCGGAGCATCGTCGGCAACGGCGTCTCCTCGCTGACGCTGCACGAGGGCCAGCGGTTCACCGTCCACCTCAAGGGCCTCGGCTGGACGCAGCTCGACAACACGATCGCGGTCGACTACGACAACAGCTACATGGGCTACGGCTGCGGCTTCAACTCGAACGGCGACACGGTCATGAACCTCGTGGCGACCGGCGGCCCCGGCACGCACCTGATCGACATGTACCCGCTGCTCTACACGCAGCAGCCCTCCTACCCGAACACGCCGTACGGCATGGTTCCCGTCCTGACGTATGCGCAGGACGTGCCCGGGCTCGCGCTCGGCTACCAGCTGCCTGCCATGCGGCTGGCGATCACCGTCGTCAAGTAGTCACGTCTGATGGCTGCACGCGCGCGATCCTTGCGACGCGCGCGGGCAGCCACCAGTTGCGTCGGTCGAGCACCGCCATCAGCGACGGCACGAGGACGCAGCGGACGATGGTCGCGTCGAGCAGCACCGCGAGCGCGAGGCCGACGCCGAACTCCTGCAGCCCGGCGATGCGGCCGGCGACGAACCCCGAGAACGCGGCGACCATGATCAGCGCCGCGGCCGTGATGATCCGCCCCGTCCGCTCGAGCCCGTGCGCGACGGCGCGGCGATTGTCGTGGACGTGGTCCCACTCCTCGCGCATCCGCGAGACGAGGAAGACCTCGTAGTCCATCGACAGCCCGAACAGGACGGCGAAGAGGAAGATCGGGATCCACCCCTCGATCTGCGGCACCCGGTAGAGGCCGAGCAGGCTCGCGCCGACGCCCCAGCGGAAGACGACGACGAGGATCCCGTAGACGGCGGCGACCGTCAGCATGTTCAGCACGACGGCCTTCAGCGGCAGCACGAGCGAGCGGAACGCGCGCAGGAGGACGAGGTACGTGAGTGCGAGCACGCCGAGCACGAGCCACGGGAACGCGCCGTACGAGACCGACAGGTAGTCGACGCCCTGCGGCGGCGCGCCGCCCGCGAGCACGCGCACGCCCGCGGGGAAGCGCGCGGCGGGGATCAGCGTGTCGCGGATGCGGTGCACGAGGGCCTGGCTCCGCTCGTCGCCGTACTCGTGGCGGCCGAGGACGATCACGCGCGCGTAGCGCCCGCCCGGGGCGACGTACGGCGAGGCGCGGCCGAGCGCGACGAGGGAGACCTCCGGGTCGTGGAACAGCGCGTCGGCGAGCCGCTCGATCGCGGCGTGCACGGGCCGGCTGCGCACGCGGCCGGGCGCGCCCGCGTCGACGACGATCTCCGTCGGCGTCAGCGCCCCGGCGCCGGCCCGGTCGCGCAGCAGCGTCAGCCCGCGCACCGACTCCGGGAACTGCGGAAGGGCGGAGATCGACCCGGGCGTGACGCGGAGAAAGAGCGCGGGCGCCGCCGCCGCGAGCATGATCGCCGTCCCGACGGCGAGGAACGCGACCGGGCGGCGCATGATCGCGCGCGCGAGCCGCGCCCAGAAGCCGCTGTCGAGGTCGACCGTCCCCGGCAGCACCGGCAGCCGGATCCCGACCCGCCGCAGGGACGCGGCGACGGGGACGCGGCGGACGCCGCGCCGCCCCGCGAGCGAGAGCAGCGCCGGCTGGAGCGTCGCCGCCGCGGCGATCGACGCGAGCGGGACGAGGAAGCCGCCGATCCCGATCGAGCGGATGAACGGCACCGGCACGAGCAGCAGCAGCGCGAGCCCGATCGCCACCGTCGCGCCGGAGACGACGACCGCGCGCCCGGCGGTCTGCATCGTCCGCACGATCGCGTCGTCCGTCGCCTCGACGCGCTCGAGCTCCTCGCGGAAGCGCGAGACGATCAGCAGCGAGTAGTCGACGGCCAGCCCGAGCCCGATCAGCTCGACGAGGTTCGTCACGTAGCTGACCATCGAGAAGTGCGTCGCGATCGTGTAGAGGACGGTCAGCGTCAGCGTGATCGTGCACGCGGCGAAGGCGAACGGGACGAGCAGGGCCCAGCAGAGCCCGAGCACGGCGACGAGCACGAGCAGCGCGATCGGGAGCGCGATCGCCTCGCCGCGGCGCAGGTCGACGCGGAGCACCGGCTCGAGGTCGTGCTGGATCGCCGGCTGGCCGGTGACGTACGCCGGCGGGCCGCCGGTGGAGCGGAGGTACCGCCGCAGCACGGTCGTGTACCGCTTCGCGTGCTGGAGGTCGAGCGTCGTGTCGACGTTCCCGAACAGGATTCCGCCGCCGGACTGGAGCGATCCGGCGCTGCCGGTCGGGACGAGCGCCGCCGCCGTCTCGAGCTCGTGCCGGAGGCGTGCGCGCACGGCGCGGTCGGAGGGTCGCGGGACGCGGAAGACGACGGTGAAGACCCCGTCGGGGCGCTCGCCGAACGCGCGCGCGAGGATCACGCGTGCCCGGTCGGAGTCGGTGCCCGGCACCGTGAACGTGTTCGAGAGGAGCGCCGGCAGCCGGATCGAGGCGACGACGCCGACGCCGAGGACGGCGAGCCAGCAGAGCAGGATCGGCACGCGGAAGCGGAGGACGGCACGGGTCCAGCGCTCGGGCACACGCGGAGAGTAGTCCGCAGGCCGGATCGGTAGTTCCCCTGGTACGGCCCTGGAGCCCGTCCGCGACAATGCCGGCATGAAGAAGCTCCTGCTCGGGCTCGTCCTCTGCGCCGCCGCCGTCGGCGTCCCGACCGGCGCCGCGGCCGCCGCCTCGCCGACGGTGCGGATGGCGATCGTCCACGTCGTCCAGGGCTGCCACGTCTGGGGAACCGACCTGTCGCAGCCGCTCGGGCCGACGCGGACGCTGACGGTGAAGCGGGGGACGCGCGTGCAGATCCGCCTCAACTGCCCGATGTCCTTCGACTTCGCGCAGCTCTCCGGCCCGGCGCTCGCGCTCGGCGACCCGCGCTCCTACCCGGGCACGGTGCGGACGTTCGTGTTCGCGAAGAAGGGCGTCTACCGGATCCAGGCGACGAACGTCGAGAGCTCCGAGCAGATGGGCATGACGACGATCGGGGCGGACAACGTCCTCGTCCTGACCGTCCGCGTGTCGTAGCTCGGTAGGCTCCGACGCGGCATGGCGTTCGAGGCCCGTCCCTGTCGCGACCGCGACGAGTTCGCCCGCGCGTACTACGCGATCGGGCAGTTCTTCGGCCCGCCCGCGGACGAGGAGCGGCTCGACCGCGTCCTGCAGCTCATCGACCTCGACCGGCTGCACGCCGCGTTCGACGAAGGCGAGGTCGTCGGCGGCGCCGGCGCGTTCACGTACGACCTGACGGTGCCCGGCGGCTCGCTGCCGTGCGCCGGCGTCACGCTCGTCGGCGTCTATCCGACGCACCGCCGGCGCGGCGTGCTCCGCTCGATGATGGAGGCGCAGCTCGCCGATGTGCACGAGCGCGGCGAGCCGCTCGCGGCGCTCTGGGCGTCGGAGGAGACGATCTACGGCCGTTTCGGCTACGGGCTGTCGTCGTGGAGCGACGAGATGACGATCCCGCGCGCGTTCGGCGCGTTCGCGCAGCCGCTCGAGCGGCGTGGTCGGGTGCGCTTCGTCACGCCGGAGGAGGGCGCCGAGCTGTTCCCGCCGGTGTGGGAGGCGCTGCGCCGCGAGCGGCCGGGCGTCATCTCGCGGACGGACGCGTGGTGGCGGCTGCGACAGCTCCGGATCCCGGACGAGGAGAAGGCGAACCCGCGGCGCTTCGTCGCGCTCGACCTCGACGGGACGACGCAGGCGTATGCGATCTACCGCACGAACCTCTCCTTCGACGGCGGCGTCTCGACCGGGACGCTCGAGGTGCAGGAGGCGATCGGCGCGACCCCGCAGGCGACCGCGGAGATCTGGCGCTATCTGCTCGACATCGACTGGATGGAGACGATCGCGACGCGACTCCTCCCGCTCGACCACCCGCTCCTCCTGCTGCTCGCGACCCCGCGCCGCGCGCGCATGCGGATCGGCGACGCACTGTGGATGCGGCTCGTCGACGTCGGCGCCGCGCTCTCGGGCCGCGCGTACGCCGGCGACGGGCGGGTCGTCGTCGACGTGCGCGACGCCGTGTGCCCGTGGAACGAGGGCCGCTGGTCGCTCGAGGGCGGGGAGGCCGCGCGGACGGACGCGGAGCCGGACCTCGCACTGGACGTCTCGGCCCTCGGCTCGGCGTACCTGGGCGCCGTCTCGTTCACGGAGCTGCGGGCCGCCGGCAGGGTGGAGGAGCTACGGGAGGAAGCCGTCGCGCGCGCGGACGCGCTGTTCGCGTGGCGCCCGCTCCCGTGGTGCCCCGAGATCTTCTAGCCCGCTACAATCCGCCCCGACCCGGGGCGGTTAGCTCAGTTGGGAGAGCACCAGCTCGACAAGCTGGGGGTCACTGGTTCGAGCCCAGTACCGCCCATACTTCTCCCTGCAAAACGGCTATATGCGTTGCCTGGGCTGCCGACGAGAACGGCTAGTCACGTTTTGGTCACGCAGGGGTGACGGACGAGTGGCCCGTCGGAGACGCTCCGTAGAGTGGCGTCGTGGCGGGAATGCAGGCGGTCTACTATCGGGCGGCGGACGGCTCCGAGCCGGTGGACGCGTTCATCGAGGCGTTGCGCGACCCGGACAAGCAGGCGGCGCTCGATAACCAGATCGAGCGTCTGAACATGCTCCGTCCGAACGATCCGCCGCTGCCGTTTCCGTGGAGCTCGCAGCTCGAGGGGGAGCTGCGGGAGCTGCGCTGCCATTACGGCGCCGAGCTCTACCGGGTGCTCTACCGCCGCTCCGGCAATCTGTTCGTGCTGCTGCACATGTTCCGCAAGGACACCGGCAAGGTCCCGGAGGCGGAGCTTCGGGTGGCGCGGGAGCGCTGGGACGACTTCAAGGCGCGGATGGACGCCGAGCGGCGGCGGCCGCCGCGGGCCGCCGGCCACGACGCGCCCTGAGGGGTTTACGCGCTTACCAATTCTGGTAAGATACGCCGACCACCAAGGCGAGGGACGGAAAGCACGTGGCCCAGGCAAAGAGCAAGAGCGTGAGCCCGGTCGGCTCGACGGCCGCGGAGGCCGCCGGTCGGCGGGCGCGCAGAAGCCCCGGCTACCGGGAGGCGCGCGCGCGGCTGGCGCCGTACGAGCAGCTGGCCCGGATCGTGATCCGCCGCCGCCTGGAGCTCGGTCTCACCCAGGAGCAGCTGGCCGAGCGGATGGGGACGAGCCACTCGGCGATCTCGCGGATCGAGAGCGGCCAGCACAGCACCTCGGTGCAGACGCTGCAGCGGCTGGCCGGGGCGCTGGAGATGCGTTTCGTGATGGGCTTCGAGCACGGCCCGGCCGACAAGCCGGTCCGCGAGCTCGTTCCCGGGTAGCCGCCCCGACGATCCGCCTGCGCGGGTCTGGCGCAGGCGCGACCGGCTCGACGGTGCGCGCGAGCAGGTTGGCGAAGTCGCTCCTCGCGAGCTCGGCGCGGACGTCTGCGCCATGCCGGGCCGCGTCGAAGAGATGGGTGTAGGTGTCGAGGGTCATGCTCGTGCGAGCGTGGCCGAGGATGCGGCTGACCTGAACGACGTCGAGGCGGATGTCGATGATCAGGTGGCTGGCGAAGGTATGGCGCAGGTCGTGGAAGCGCACCCGCCGGTCCGGCCGGTCGAGCCCGGCGCCGGCGGCGGCGCGGCGAAGCACACGCTTGGAGACGTTGTGGTGGAGAAACGGCGTGCCGTTGCCTGTCGCGAACACGAAATCGGAACCGCTAGTGAAGCGGGAGCCGCGTTTGTGCTCACGAAGGACGGCGGCGAGCTGGGGGAGGAGCGGGACTTCGCGGACTGACGCGCGCGTCTTGGGCGGGATGCGGTGCGGCGCGACGCCACGCCGCCCGCGTGCGAGTTGATGGCGGACGTGAATGACGCCGGCGGCGAAGTCAACGTTGTCCCAGCTGAGGCCGAGCACCTCGGAGAGCCGCATGCCTGTGTAGGCGCCGGTGAGGAGCAGCGGCCGGTATCGTCGCGGGCAAGCGGCGAAGAGCCGGGTGAGCTCCGTCTGCGTGAGGACGCGCTGGTCGGAGCACAGGGGATGCGGCCGCTCGTCGCGCTCGAGCCGCTGGAAGGGATGCGTGGTGATGTAGCCGCGGCGCAGCGCGAACGTGAAGACGCAGCTGAGCGCCCCGAGGATCCGCTTGACCGTCCAGGGCGACAGACCGGCCGCCTGCAACTCGCGCGCAACGGCGACGACATCGTCGGCTGTGATCAACATCAGGCGGCGCCGGCCGAGCCGGGGCAGTAGGTGGCGGTGTAGCTGCGAGCGGTAGAGATCGAAGGTCCGGTCGCGCCGCTCACCTGAAATCACCTTCGCCTCGAACTCCGCGAGCCAGCGATCCGTGATCTCGGCGAACGTGAGCCGGGGTGAGAGCGGCAACTCGCCGTTATGGGCGATGCTCTGGAGCAGTTCGCGCTGTCTGAGCGCCTCGACGAGTGTCGCGGCCTCAAGCGTGCGGAAGCGCGCGCGTCCGTCGACCCTCACGCAGGCGGCGTACTTCCCATTCGGCTGCTGGTAAATGCCGCGCGCGACTCGCCGACGCCGAGCGGGACGGCTGCTCTCTGCCATTGGATCCTCCCGTTTCCGTGTCACCGTGTAAATGGCAGCGCCGGGAGAAGGCCGTCGCAAACACCTCAGCGGCGAGATCATCCGCAGCAATGCGACTCAGTCTGCGCCGCAAATACCGGTTGATCGAGTCGAAGTGGCGCTCAAAGATCGCCACGAACGCCCGCGGATCGTCCAGCGAAGCAGCAATCACGGTGGCGTCCGAATCGGCCATCCACCCCTTATTGTCCTCCACCCAAGGAAAGGTTCACTCGTCTGGGCCAGCGTCCGGGAAGGTCACCCGAGTCGCTACGCCGCGATGACCGGCTCCGCTCCTTCGCCCTCGCGCCGCCTGCGGGCGTGCCACACGATCCGAAGAAGACCGTCCTCCGACACCCTCGGCTGCGCAAGCCGGTCATCGGTCGCTGATTCCAGAGAGTCAAGGGTCGCCTGAATCTCGTCGGCCAGCGATGTGAGGTTCACCTAGCCAGTCTCGGCGGCTTTCACGACCTCATCGACTTCGACTCGGAGCGGCGAGTGGAGCGTTCGATTCAACGCGGACGCTATGTGCTGATCCAGCGGCACGAGAGGAACCTACCCCCGAGTGGGTCGAGCATCGTCTGGGCGACCGTCCGGCCTTCGCGGTTACCGCGATTTGCAGTGCCATACGTTGACGGTGTCGCAGCCGTGCGAGACGCGGTAGCGGTGCAGCTTCGGCTCAACCTGCTTCCAGTCGGAGTAGAGGAAGCTGGTGGGGATGCGGGCGCGATTCACGATACGGCCTGTTCCGTCCAGAGCAACGATGTCGTAGGGAAGTTGCGTGAATCGCGGGTTGATCAGCGACCGCGCCGAGCCGATGTAGAACCTGTTGGAGTAGGAGAGTCGCTGCGAACCGCCCCGCCAGCGCAGATCGACCCCTACGGCACCTGGGACGAGAAGACGCCCGTAGATCACCGGCGGGGTCTTGCGAGTTCCGTGCGAGAAACTCCAGAACTGGCCGTGGAACACCGCTTTGCCGAGAGTGCAGGCGGTGCCGCCGTTGATCTGGTTTGGGCGGGCGCGAGAGTCGGGCGCAGCGACGGTTACGACTACGCACTCGCCGCCCCCCGTCGAAGGCGCAGCCCAGAGCCGTGCGACCTGCCCAGGCCCGACGGGGGCGGACACGCGAAGTTGCGCTTTGCCGTACTCGGGACGAGGCGTGTTGCCGAAGCCGAAGAAGCCACGCACAGAGGCACTCAACGCAAACGCGGGAACGCCAGTAGCGATGACCAGCAGGACTGCGGCGATTGCCAGGCGCTGACGGGCTGAGCCGCGCAGACCACCACGCCGCACGGCATCCCAGTCAGGCGCACGAACGTCATCTCCCGGAGACAGCCGCTCCAACTCGTCTCGGAGACGCGACTCAGCAACGCCCACGAACGTCCACCTCCTCCAAACCCCGCCTCACTGCCGCATGAGCAGCCGCCAACGTGGCCGACACCGTCCCGACCTCCAACCCCGAGCGTGGACGCGATGGTCCGACGTGGAGCGCCCTCTCCACGCGGTACGACGAAGTCACGGCTCGGGGGGTGCCGGAATCGCAGGGATCGTCGTCGAGCCAGCCGACCCGTCGGCGCGGGTTACCGTGATGGTGATTGGGCTGACACCACCAGTTGTGTAGTTCAGGTCTGTTACGAAGACACCATTGGTAATCACGGGCGTCAGCGCCGGTCCAGATTCCAGCGCGACGCGCACTGACGTCACATCAGTGCGAACAAGACCCCAAACGTAGAGCCTTCCGTCAACGATTGACTCTTCTGCGCGCAACGAGCCGCCCGCTTCACGAAGCGAAGAGTCACACGATCCGGATGCGGCGGTTCCTGTCAAGACCGCGCAGACGTCGCCGTCTCCGCGCTTGAAGAGATAGACCGATGTTTCTCCGAAGACCGCGTGCTGCGCCGACGCAGGGTCAGCTCCCATCTGCTGGACGACATCAGCGACGCGCGAGGGGAGCGCTGCGATTGCTCTCTTCTGCACGGAGCTCAACGGCTTTGAGCTGGTCGCGAATGCTGAAGTCGCGATACCGGCGATAGCGGCAATGACGAGCGCAGCGACGGCGACCCACGATGTGTAGCGTTTGTTCAGAGTCTTCATCGGCTCGACCTCCGGTCTAGAGATTGCTCGTGTAGCAAGCCAGCGTGTAGGTGATTCCTGAGTCGCTCATCCCGACTACGAACTCTGAGGAGTCCAGCGGGCGACCTGGTTTCCGGCGCTGTCGTAGGCAGTGACCTGAGTGACTTTGGCGTTCTTGTCGAGTGAGCCGAGGTACAGCCCTTCAACGACAGGTAGGGTCGCTGTTGATCCGTCTGCAAGTGTCAGTTGGACTGTCGCTGCGCCGACGTATACACGCCCGGTCACTGTGACGAGGTTCGGGTGGCTGACATTCCAGTCGAAGCCGCTGAAGCTGATGTTTGAGGCTGGCGATGCTGAGGTATCGCAAGTGCCGGAGCCGTTGGTCATTCCGTTGGGGAGGAGAGGGTCGTTGGCGAAGTCAACGAACCAGCACAGCCCGCCCCAGTCGTTGGGAGCCGCCCAGAGGTCTACCGGGCCGTAGGCTGTCTGTTCCTGGATGACCCCGTGAGCCTTGCTCGCGTCCGCGTGGGGCAACGACGCTGCGATGGCTTGCTGGGTGGGGTCGTCTGGCGACTGTTTGCTGAAGCTGAACTGGCGTACGACCGACGGCGGTGCGGGTGTTCCCTCGAAATAGTCCGCGATCTTGGTGCCGACTGCGACCGCCGCTGGAACGAGCACCAGACCTGCAAGAACGACTGCAAGCACAAGCCGTGTCCGCCGCGAGAGCGGGAGCGGGTGGCGAGTTCGCCAAGAGCGGCGTTTCCGCTCCGAACGGAGAACCACCTCGGGCCAGTCCGGCTGCTCGTCTGCGAACGAGGGGACGAGATCATCAAGGGCGATGTCAAGCAGGTCACTCATCGGGCCACCTCGGTTCGAAGGGCGACGCGGAGCTTGTTACGTGCGTGATTGAGCGCGGCCCCGACCGTGCCGGGGCGGACGCCAAGCACCTCAGCGATCTCATCCTGCGACAGATCGGCGTAGTAGCGGAGAAAGATTGCGTGGCGCTCTTGATCAGGCAGGGTGGCGATCAGCGCACGCAACTCGCGCCGCTCGCTCGGCTCGCCGTTCCCAGCCTGCTCAGGCGGCTGCTCGCCGCTGAGACGACCGCGGCGGCGCTGCTCCTGACGGCAGACGTTCAGCATCGTCTTCCATAGCCAGCCATCGAGGCTGCCCTCGCCGCGGAACGATTGCCGCTCTCGAAGCGCCGTCGCGAACGTCTCCTGCACAGCATCGCGAGCCTGCTCACGGTCCCCGAGGAGCGCATACCCAAGCCGCACGAAGCCGATGTAGCGGCGACGGTAGACCTCCTCAATCGCAGCCGCCGAAGCTCCTTCCCGCTCAGCCACATCTAAACGATGCACGAACAACAGAAATCGTTTAGCCGTCGTTGCCCGTTCACGCGCACTCGATGTGCGGCATCAGCCCGTCTGCCAGAGGGTGATGAAGGTTCCCCAGTTCGGGCGTGACCCGAAGCTAACGTGGAGCGAGCCGGAGCGTTGCACAAACTCGCCGCTGGAGCGTCCTCCGGGCTGATGGCTGAGCGGCTTAAGGATGCGGTAGATGCGTCCGTATCGCGCCTGCATCAGCGAGGCGAAGGCGGCGGGCGTGGGCTTGAGTATGTTCCCGATCTTCGGGTCTTGGTATGCGCCCGTTTCCAGGGCAAGCGTGACGGCACGTTCGCTCGCGCCATGCTTGGTGAAGATCACTTCGTAGTGCGGCGGCGAGCCGCCACCCCACTGCAACACGTAGCGCGACTTGGTTCCGTGGGCAGCATCCGGCTTTCCCAGAACGGCGCTGACCTGGCTGGGTGTGAGGCCGAGGATCGTGTGGCCGTCTAGCTGGCCGGTTGCCAGATTGACCGTGTGTGCTGACGTGCTGCTGGCTGTGGCCGATGCAGCGACCGCAACCGCCAGAGATGCGAGAACTATGACCAGACGAGGCACGCAAACCTCCTTCTCGGCGGCGTACGCTCAACATGGCTCACGCGAGCCGGGCATACATCCGGTCTGAACCACATCGTTCGGGTGCGTCACGCAGCAAGGTCATGTGGTGGCCGCTTACGGGCAGGCGCTCTGGCCCGCGCCGATCGGGACTGGTTTCGTGCAGGGGTAGGTGGCGACCTGCTTGGGGTCGAAGGTCTGCTTGGCGAGCTGCTTCCCATTTGCCGAGTAGGCGACCGCTGCGGTCAGGCGGTGCCCGCGCGGCCAGTGGTTTTTCGGCAGCGTGTAGAGGACGAACTCCTCGACCGGGCGGAGCACGATCTGCGTGCCGTCCTGAAAGCGCAACTCGACCCTGTCAACTGTGGGCTTCACTTGGGCTGAGAACACGGTGAAGTCGGTTCCGTGGTTTAGCCCGCTAGCCATTGGCACCGTCTGGTAGCGGGGCGGCGCGCAGCCTGTCGCGATCGGTGCGTAGCGCTCTTGGAGCCAGTGGCAGTTGCCGCCGGTGCGGGAGGGTGCGATTGCGATCGACGCCTGTCCGCTGCGCAGGATGACGTGTTTCTTCGAGAGGTCGGCGACCTTCCGCGGGTCAAACCAGGCGGGCTTCGGGCGGAAGATCCAGGCGACGCGTGCGAGTTCCTTTCCCTGCTCATCGAGTGCGACGACAGCGACGGGGCCACCTTGCCGCTGTTGCGCGGGCGTAATGTCGTAGAAGAAGAAGCCTGCGTCGATCGGCGGGCTCACCCAGAGGAGCGGCACGGTCACCGTGGGCGCGTGCTTGAAGCGGACTTCGAGGTTGGCGATCTGCTTGTCGCGGACGTAGCCCGCGAGCACCGTCGAGCCGTAGCGGCCGAGACCGATCGCGCCGCCGTTGCGGTCGCCTGGCTCGCTGCGCGTGGGCATCCTGGGTCCTGCGCAACCGCCGCCGTACCCGACCATGAAGCAGAAGCCGCCCTTCCGCGTGGGCGCGACCCAGAGCGGGAACGCGGTGCCGTTGTGCCCGTGGTAGGTCGTAACAAGGCGTGTCTGGCCCGCGATGACGCGTGGGCTCATGCCGCGCGGCGCTCCGACGTTCAACGCGTCGAACTGGTGAACCACCCGCTTCGGCGCGTGTTTGGAGGAGAAGAAGTCGAGCACCGGCGGTGCGATCCCAAGCGCAGGCGCGACAAGAAACACGATCGCAGCAACAGCCAGCAAGATAAGGGCGAGCGATCTGCGGGGGCTGAGCGGCCACCGACCATGGCGGCGGTCGAGTCCGGCACGGCGGACGACGTCCTGCCAGTCGGCGCGGCCGCCGTCCGGCAGCGGCAGCAACGCGTCAAGCTCGGACACGATCAGCGGCTCGACGTCAATCATCTCTCAACCTCCTCCAGAGAATGCCGAAGCGCCTGATGCGCCGCACTCAACGTCGCCGATACCGTCCCCACCTCGACGTCGAGAGCCGCCGCGATCGCCCGGTAGTCAAGATCCGCGTAGTAGCGCAGATACACAGCCAGCCGCTGCCGCTCCGGCAGCGCCGCCACCCACGCCCGCACACCGACCTCGTCAACATGACCGTTGCGACTCGCCAACTCCTCGACCGAGTCCGCCACCTCACGGCGAGCCATCCGCGCACGGCGAGCCCCAAGCGCAGCGTTGAACACCACCCGCCACACCCATCCCTCCAACGACCCATCGCCCCGAAACGAGCGACACTCCTTCAACGCCAACGCAAAGCCGTCTTGGACGGCATCATGGCCCGCCGCCTCATCACCGACAATCGCCGTCGCCACGCGCAGAAACTGGCGGTAGCGAGCCCGATACAGCGACTCGATCACATCAGCAGTCGGCTGACCCTGCGCCATCACACCTAACGATGCTCCCAAACCCTCCGTTTGTTTAGGCCTCGGCGGTCACGTCCTGGATGCGTTGGTCGAGGCTGCGCAGGACGAGTGCCGCGCAGACGCTCGCGGAGCGGCGCTCGGGGTGCGGTGACGATGACCGCGCGGAGTTGACTGAGTGCTTCGCGGTGGGGACGCCGCGCTGCGGCGGGCGCGCCGCGATGGAGGCGACGAAGCTGATCGACCTCGCGCAACAGGCAGTCGCCTCCGACCGTCACCCCGAGTGATCCAAGTACGCGCCTTCTTGTTCGGTACAGAGGCGCGGGCGTCTCCGGCTGGCCCCACTCTGGAGCGATCGAAACCCACGCCTCGGGGATTGAGAGGCCCTTCAGTGGCCGCTTTCGGCGGTTCGACTTCGACTATTGGCCTGTGGCGTGCAGCTAGCAACCGAACTGCGCGTTTCTCGCCAAGCACTGCGAGTAGAGCTGCGTTCCGTCGGCCCCGAACGCTACGAGTCCGTTGATCGGCTGGTCGGGCAGTTGGTTGCCCTGCGCTGAGTAGACGTTGTCGATCACAGGTGTGTCAGCCGTGACCTGACCGCTCGCGGTGATGACGGCAACGCGAGCGACGCCGTCTGCGGCAAAACCCTCCAATCGCGTGAGCGTCGGCCGTGGGTCTGCCGGTGACAGCCGCACGACGCTCATGTCGAGGATCGGGTGCGCGGGCGTCGGGAAGAAAGACGTGGCTGGACACTCGATCCCGCCGAAGAGGTTGCTGTCACCTTCGTCCCCGACTGCGTAGCAGTGCGAGCCGTCGCTCTTGTCGATCACGAAGAACGCGCGACCGTCGCGAACGGCGATCTGCCTGATGCCCGTGCTGCCAACAGCGTCGAGCTGGGCGCGCTTTGAGGCGGGAACGTCACTCGGTGATACCCCTTTGGCCACCGCGCTGAGGAAGCGTAGGTCTTGGTCGGAAAGGCGCGCCGTCGAGACAGGCGTGCCACCGGTGATCAGGTCGAGCAGGTGGCGGCCCACGCCGAAAGCGGGTGTTGCCACGACGGTTGCGAGCACGACGGCGACGACGACCGGCGCGAGGCGTCCGAACCGAGACTGCGGCCGAAGGCGTCTCAGAGTCGGGACGCGAGGGGGCTGCGATCTCGCGATTTCCGCGCGAAGGTGCTCCGCGCGCTGGGTGAGGCGGCCAGTCGGCAGCTCGCGCAGTGGTGGGACGGAGTGATCGGTCGTCATGGTCTGAGTGCCTCCCGGACGGTCGCGGTTCTGCCCTCCTCATGTCCGAAGGCCGGATCGAGTTCCCGAAGACGCCGGCGGGCGCGCGAAAGCCGCGAGCGAACGGTGCCGACCGGAACACCGAGCGCCAGCGCTACGTCCTCGTAGGAAAGCTCCATCCACGCGCAGAGTGCGAACACCTCCTGCTCGTGCCGAGGGAGCATCGCGAGCAGGTCGAGCGCGGGACGCATCAGCGCCTCATCGTCTAGCCGCTCATCGGAGCGTTCAGCGAAGTTCGCCTCCGGCTGCGGCTCGGGCATCCGACGAAGCGCCGCCGCGAACCGCCGCTCGGAGCGCCGCCGGTTCCGAACAACGTTTGTGGCGATCCCGAAGAGCCACGGCAACACCTTGTCGTCCTGCACCTCCGTGTCGCGCCGCCGCCACGCCTCCAGGAAGACGACCGTGAGCATGTCCTCGGCTGCCGACCAGTCGCCAAGTCTGCGGAAGCAGTAGTTGTAGATCGTCTTCGCGTGGCGCTCGAACAGCAGCCCGAACGCATCGGCATCTCCGGCGCGCGAACGCTCCCAGAGGCTCGCCTCTGAAGGCCCCATCTCCTGCTCATGTCGGAAGCCGGTGCCCGAGTTCCCGAGGATGGTCACGAGATCAATCTAGATCGGCGGGCCGCATCAGACCATCAGGTTCCTGCGCCTTCCGTAGCTCAGCGCGAGAGCCAGATTCAGGGTATCTCGCCTGAGCCAGCCCGAAGCGATCGCCTGCTCCGGCGGGCGTCGTGTGAGCGCTAACCGGAGAGACTGGACGCCAACCCTGGAGCCGCGCGGTCCGCGCGTCGAACTGGTCAGCATCGGGTAAGTCAGGGGACTTGGTCCACATACCGCCCGCGCTGTGAACCTGCGACCTCGTCGGGACTGGCCGGTGCTAACGCGTGCTAACAGCAAGGGGTGATCAAGCGGTGAAACGCGCGCGAACGCTCGAGCTGCGAGAGGGTGAAAACTCCTGCACGCGGGGCAATATCGACCAACCCACGCGAAAGCAGACCACCAGCTTTGCGGGCTCGACAAGCTGGGGGTCACTGGTTCGAGCCCAGTACCGCCCATAGAAAGCGCCTGGAAATCGATGCTTTCCGTTCTCTGTCTTGGCGACAGGTTCGGCCCCGTGCTAACAGCAGATTTGTTAGCACGGCCTGAGAGCGCTTGGTAGCGTCGGATTTCGCCGCCGTCGTGCTAACAGCTGCCGAAGGGCTGGGGGTCAGCTCGAACGGCGATCGACCCGCTCCTTACAAATCGCGGCCCCGGCGCGCTTCCTGCCTTGTTACTCGTCGAGCTTTGCGGCTTTGCCGGCCTGTTCGACGATCGACGTCCGGCTCTCCCGTGAGCCGCTCTCGGCGGCGAAGTGATTGCGTCCGACCCGAGGTTTCCTGCGCCTCGGCCCAGCCGACACGACGAAGTGGCGCCGTGGCGCACGATGATTTAAGCGATCCGTAAGGACTTCGCAACCGGGCGGCAATCCGCGGCGCCGATCCTCTGGATGACACCGACCGAGGAGGATCGATGCAGCCGAAGACGGTCGCCGCCGTCGCAATGTCTGTCGCCGCTCTCGCCGGAGCGGGCTCGGCGCTCGGCGCAATGCACGCCGAGCTCGGCGCGAAGCTCGCCGGCATGGGGCAGCACGGGATCGTGAACCTGCAGTCTCAGGCCGAGAAGGGGAAGCTCTGCTGGACGTTCGAGCTGACGACGAAAGGCGTGACCGCGGCCTCCATCCGCGACGCCGCCGGCATGAAGGTCGCCGAGCTCGGCATGCACTACACCGCGAAGGGCTGCGACGCCGTCGCCTCGAAGACGCTCGACATGATCGAGTCGAAGCCGGGCTCCTACCAGGTGTGGGTCGACACGAAGGGCCACCCGGGCGAGCTGCGCGGAAAGCTGTTCGCCGGCATGGCGCACATGTGATGGACGAGCCCGCCCGCGAGACTCATCGCTACGGCCGCGGCGTGTTCCTCGCCACGGTGGCGGGCGGGCTCACTTCGCTCGTCTGGGGCAAATCGGTGTGGGGCCGCGTGTCGAGCGCGATCGGGCCGGCTGAGGCGCTCGTGCCCCTCGTGCCCACGGAGGGCTGGCGGATCTACACGGTCTCAGGATCGATGCCGCGGTTCGATCCGCAGGCGTGGCGGCTCACGGTCGGGGGCCTCGTCGCCTCGCCGGCGAACCTCACCTACGACGAGCTCCGCTCGCTGCCGCGCACCGACCAGATCTCGACCTTCCACTGCGTCACGGGCTGGACGGTGAAGAACGTGCACTGGGGCGGCGTCCGCGTCGCCGACGTCCTCGCGAGCGCCGGGCCGGCGCCGAACGCCGGCGCGATCCAGTTCGTGTCGATGGAACAGCCGTACGTCGACTATCTGACGCTTGACCAGGCGCGGCTCACGGACGTGATGCTCGCGTACGAGATGGACGGGAAGCCGCTGCCGCGCGAGCACGGCGCGCCGCTGCGGCTCGTGATCCCCGAGATGTACGGCTACAAGAACGTCAAGTGGCTGCAGCAGGTCAACCTCGTCGAGACGCCCGAGGACGGCTACTGGGAGCAGCTCGGCTACGACGTCGATGCGTGGGTCGGCCGCTCGAACGGATACGGCTCGTGAGCCGCCCGGTCCGCCGGTTCTCCCGCACCGAGCGCGCGCTCCACTGGGCGAACGCGCTCGGCTTCTTCGTGCTGCTCGGCTCAGGCCTCGTCCTCTACCTGCCGAGCCTCGCGATCCTGGTCGGCCGGCGGCCGCTCGTGAAGGACATTCACTTCTGGTCCGGGATCGGCTGGGTGACGGTGCTCGCGCTCGTCGTGATGCTCGGCGACCGCCGCGGGCTCCGCCGCACCGCAGAGGACCTCGACCTCTTCGACGCCGACGACGTGCGCTGGCTAAAGCGGCGCGGCGACGCGCCCCAGGGGCGCTTCAACGCCGGCCAGAAGATCAATGCCGCGCTGACGGCCGCCTTCACCGTCCTCTTCCTCGCGTCCGGCCTGCTCCTCTGGCTCGGGGAGCGCGACACCCGGTTCCGCTTCGCGAGCACGGTTGTTCTCCACGACGGGCTGATGTACGCGTCTCTGATCCTGCTCACCGGCCACCTCTACCTCGCGCTCATCCATCCTGCGACGCGCCACGCTCTCCGCGGGATGACGCTCGGGACGGTCGACGAGGAGTGGGCGGCGCACCATCACCCGAAGTGGAAGCCAGAATGAGCGTCATGACCACCGTTCTCGTCGTCGACGACGAGCCGATCGTCCGCGACGTCGTCGTCCGCTACCTGCGACGCGACGGCTTCACGACCCTCGAGGCCGCGGACGGCGACTCGGCGCGCCGGCTGATCGAGACGGGCGAGCCCGAGCTCGTCGTCCTCGACGTGATGCTCCCCGGCACCGACGGGCTCGAGCTCTGCCGCTGGATCCGCGGCCGCTCCGACCTGCCCGTGATCATGCTCACCGCGCGCGGCGAGGAGGCCGACCGCATCGTCGGGCTCGAGCTCGGCGCCGACGACTACGTCACGAAGCCGTTCTCCCCACGCGAGCTCGCGACGCGCGTGCGCACGGTGCTGCGCCGGTCGGTGCGTGCGGCAGCGCCACCGGAGCGGCTCGCGTTCGACCATGTCGTCCTCGACGGCTCGAGCCGCGAGGTGACGAAGGAAGGCGCGCCGGTGGCGCTCACGGCGCGCGAATTCGATCTGCTCTGGTTCCTCGCGTCGCATCCGCGGCAGGTCTTCTCGCGCGACCAGCTCATGGACCGCGTCTGGGGCTATGCGGCGGCGCACGACACCGGCACGGTCACCGTCCACATCCGGCGCCTGCGCGAGAAGGTCGAGGCCGATCCCGCCCGGCCGCAGCACCTGCAGACGGTCTGGGGCGTCGGTTACCGCTTCGACCCGTGATCGCGCTCGCGCTCGCCGTCGCCGCCGCCAGTCTCGCGGCCGGGCTCCTCGTCGCACTCGCGCTCCGCGCGGCGCCGACGGTCTGGCTCCAGGTCGCCGGGCTCGCCTTCCTCTCCGTCTGCGTGCCACTTGCTGCGGTCCTGCTCTCGGGCTGGGTGATGTTCCACATGGGCGCGGACGTGAAGATCCTCGCAGTGGCAGCCGGATCCGCGAGCGCAGCGGTCGTCGCCGGACTACTGCTGGCGCGCACGATCACGGCCTCGATCCGGCGCGTCGCCGATTCGGCGCAGCACCTCGCCGCCGGCGACCTCGCCGCCCGCGCGCCTGCCGGCGGCCCAGCCGAGATCGCGCAGCTCGCGGACTCGTTCAACGCAATGGCGGCGAGCATCGAGCAGATCTTCGACGCGCGGCGCGAGCTCGTCGCCTGGGCGAGCCACGACCTGCGCACGCCGCTCGCCTCGATGCAGGCGATGCTCGAGGCGATCGAGGACGGCCTCGTCGAGCCGGAGCACTACCTGCCGTCCCTCCGAGAGCAGGTGCGGACGCTCTCGACGCTCGTCGACGACCTCTTCGAGCTCGCGCGCATCGACGCCGGCGTGCTGCGGCTCGAGCTGGAACAGACGGAGGTCGCCGGCCTGGTCGAGTCGGCGCTCCGTCTCGTCCGCCCCGAGGCGGACGCGCGCGGGATCGAGCTCGAATCGCACGTCGAGGGCCGCACCGCAGCGCCGCTCGCGCCCGACAAGATCGAGCGGGTCCTCTTCAACCTGCTCACGAATGCGCTCCGACATACACCCTCCGACGGCTCGGTCGCCGTCCACGTTCAACGGCTGGGCGACGAAGTGGTCGTCAGGGTCGAAGACACCGGAGAGGGAATCGCGCCTGACGCGCAAGGACGGATGTTCGAACGCTTCTGGCGTGCCGACCCGGCCCGCACGGGCGGCGGCGCCGGCCTCGGGCTCGCTATCGCGCGCGGACTCGTCGAAGCCCACGGGGGCCGCATCTGGGCCGAGAACCGCACGCAGGGCGGCGCCAGGGTCTCGTTCGCCCTCCCCGCGACCGGCCGGCCGCCGGCGGCAGCAGCCGGCTGACGGAGCACAACAACTGTCGGTGGGGTCGTCCTCCAGATGGGGGAAGGAACTCGAGGCTGCGTGGCGTACGATCGCAGAATGGCTGAACAGCTCCCCGATTTTCCCTACGACCCGTCTCCGCGAGCCGACCGCTGCGAGAAGTGCGGCGCCGGCGAGCAAGGCGATCTTCGCTTCGTGATCTTTCGCGGCCGGACTCGCTACTTCGGGCGCACCCTCTGCGACATCTGCACCGAGGAAGCCCTCGAAGCGCTGATCGTGGCCGAGCCGGAAGCCGACGCGCTTCGAGCAACTGCTCCGCCTCGCTGACCGCTCGCCCTACCGGCTTCGCGCGGCCGGCGGCCCTCCGTGTGCGGCTTAAGCGACTGTTCGCTTCCGTGTAAGAGGCTCGCAAGGTCGCAGGCGGAGACTGACGATCTCGGGGGATGAGCCCTCGGGTCCGACGTCTCTTGGGGGTTCGAGCATGAAAGGTTGGTTCGGGTTCACAGCAGTTGCGGCCGCGGCTGCAGCGATCTCTGGTTGGGGTGCACCGGCCTCGCTCGCGGGCACCAGCGCGTCGCCGGCGGGCTTCGACGACGGCTCGGGCCATGCAGTGTTCGTCCAGACCGACAACACCGCCGGGAACGCGGTTGTCGCCTACAGCCGCGCACTCGACGGCACGCTCACGCCGGTGGGCTCGTATCCGACCGGTGGCCTCGGCGGCGTGCTTGCCGGGTCGGTGGTCGATCACCTCGCCTCGCAAGGATCGCTCGTGTACGACCAGTCGCACCGGCTGCTCTACGCCGTCAACGCCGGCAGCAACACGGTCTCGGTGTTCTCGGTGCACGGCGACCGGCTCAGCCTGAACCAGGTCACGAGCTCGGGCGGGACGTTCCCGGTCAGCGTCGCGGTCCACGGTGACCACGTCGACGTCCTGAACGCGCTGAACGGAGGCTCCGTCCAGGGGTACATCGTCGTGCTCCGGCATCTAGTCCCGCTGCCGGGATCGAACCGGCCGCTCGGCCTGAACGCCTCGGCGACACCGCAGTTCACCAACACGCCGGGCCAGGTCGCGTTCACGCCGGACGGCTCGAAGCTGATCGTCACCACCAAGGCGAACGGAAGCGACATCGACGTCTTCCGGGTCGGCCTCCTCGGATACCTGTCCGCCGCGCCCGTTGTGAACGCGGAGCCGGGCACGGTCCCGTTCGCGGTCAGCTTCGACCGCAGCGGGAATCTCGTCGTCGCCGAGGCGGGAACGAACGCGCTCGCGAGCTTCCGCCTCAACCCGGACGGCACCATCAGTCCGCTGACCGCAGTGCCCACCGGGCAGGCGGCGACCTGCTGGGTCGAGCCGGCTGACGGACGCTTCTACGTCTCGAACGCCGGGAGCGGCACGATCAGCGGCTTCGAGTCCGCCCCAGGGGGGCAGCTGACCCTGCTCGGTGCGACGCCGACGGATCCGGGGACGGTCGACGCCTCGGCAACACCGGACGGACACTTCCTCTACGTCCAGACCGGCGCTTCGGGAATCGTCGACGCCTTCAAGGTCAACTCCGACGGCTCGCTGGCGGAGCTCGGAGCGACTGCCGTCCCCGGCGCCGCAGGCAGCGAGGGAATCGCGGCCTCGTAACCGTGGCCCACGGCGCCGCCGCTCCGCGCGGCGGCGCCGGGATCGCCGACTCGGGATGCTGTAACGAATCGGCGGCCGGCGTGTCTCTTGAGTAATCAACTCGAACGAACGGAGACGAAATGCTCTACACGCAGACCAACGACGCCGCTGCGAACGCGGTCGTCGCGTATACGGACGAGTTCGGGCAGCTCGGTCCGTTCCCGACGGGCGGCCGTGGCAGCGGCGAACCGCACCTGCCGTCGCAGGGCTCGGTCGTCGTCGCCGAGGGCCGCCTCTTCGTCACCAACGCCGGAAGCGGCGAGCTGAGCGTGTTCGACCTCGACGACATGCTTCTCGTCGCGACGGTGCCGACGGGCGGGAGCCGCCCTGTCAGCGTTGCAGCGGCCGTGGGCCGTGCGTTCGTCCTCAACGGCGGCGCCGAGCCGAGCATCGGCGAGATTGCCTTCGACGAGTGGGCGCTCGCGTCGGTGCGGCCGCTTCCCGCCGGATCGGATCCGGCGCAGGTCGCGCTGTCACCCGATCACCGGATGCTCGTGGTCACCCAGCGCGGCACGAACTCGATCTCGCTGCTCCCACTCGACGGGGGCGCGCCGGTCAGTTTCCGTCGGCCGGGGCTACTCCGTACGGGTTCGACTTCGCGGGCAACACACTCGTCGTGACGGAAGCATTCGGGGGCGCAGTCGGCGCGGCAGCCGCATCCTCCTACCGACTCGTGGACGGCGCACTCGTGACGATCAGCCCTTCCGTCGGCGATACGCGAAGCGAGGTCTGCTGGGCGGTCGCCGGCGTCGACGCCGCCACCGTCTGGGTCACGAACTTCGGCGACGGGACGATCTCACGCTACGCAGTCGGCGCCGACGGCGCGATCGAGCTCGCTGATCCGGTCGCAGCGCACACGGTACTCGGCGAGAAAGGCATTCGCGACGCGGCGCGCAGTGCCGACGGTCGCTTCCTGTACGCCCTCGACGCCGACGCGAGACGGGTGTTCGGCTGGCGCGTCGAAGAGGGGAGCAAGCTGTCGCCACTCGGTTCCGCGGACGGCCTTCCGCCGACGGCGGCCGGGCTCGCCGCCGTGTAAGCCGCTCCGTGCGGCAATGCATTCGACGGCCCGTCACCGCCGCGTATTGCGGGCCGTCGAGCGCCGGGGCTGCTTGGGCCGGGCCATCTGCGTCAGGACGCGGCGAAGTCCTGTTCGACTTTCTCGACGAGCTCCTCGTAGAGACCGATTAGGCCTTCGATGAACTCGAGTCCGAGGTTGAGGTACTTCTCGCGATGCGGGAGTGCTTTGGCGCGCTCCGCTGTCTCCTTGACCCGTGCGCGCATGTCCTCGAGGTCGTCGCGCAGTGTGGCGAAGCCCTCGCGCACGGCATCTTCTCCGACGAGATCGGTCGCCAGGGTGCGGATAAGCGCCTCGCTCTTGAACGGGGTGAATCGGAGTGGCGTCCGCGCCCACTCGCGTAGCGCGTCGAGGCCTTTCTCGGTCAGCGTGTAGACGGTGCGCTCGCGGGTCTTGCCGGGTTCCTTGCGGGCCTCGAGGTAGCCGAGCTTCGCGAGCCGCTTGGGCTCGACGTAGTACTGGCTCTCGCCGGCCCAGGCGAGGAAGCGGCCCTGTGTCGCCATTCGGAGGAGGTCATGCGCGCCTGCGCCGCCGCTGCCGACGAGGGCCAGCACTTCGTAGGAGAACAGGGTGAGGTCTTCGCGGCTTGACAAAGCTGTGATCCGTAGCTTATGTTACCTACGTTCCATAGTTTACCGGAGGAGGGCGGAGATGTATGACGCCATCATCGTCGGAGCTCGCGCGGCAGGCTCGCCGACCGCGATGCTGCTCGCCCGCAAGGGCCACCGCGTGCTGCTCGTCGACCGTGCCGGCTTCCCGAGCGACACGCTCTCGACCCACTACATCCACCAGCCGGGCGTGGCGCGCCTGCGCCGCTGGGGGCTGCTCGATCGCCTGGTCGCCACCGGCTGTCCCCCGTCGCGCAGTCTCGTCTTCGACGTCGGCCCGTTCGCGCTGACTGGCGCGCCGCCGCCGAGCGACGGCGTGACGGAGGGATACGCGCCGCGTCGGACCGTGCTCGACTCGCTCCTCCTGGGCGCGGCCGCCGAAGCCGGCGCCGAGGTCCGCACGGGCTTCCCCGTCGACGAGCTCGTCTTCGAGAACGGCGCCGTCGTCGGGATACGGAGCGGAACCGTGACCGAGCGAGCACGCGTCGTCGTCGGTGCCGACGGCCGCAACTCGCTCGTCGCCCGGGCAGTGCAGGCACCCGAGTACGACACCCGGCCGAGTCTCGCCTGCGCCTACTACACCTACTGGGGCGGCCTCGCGGGCGGCGACGTCGAGCTGTATCCCCGCGAGGGACGAATGGTGATGGGCGGGGCAAGAACGAACGACGGCCTCAGCATCGTGATCGTCTTCTGGCCGAGAGACGAGTTCCACGCGGTCCGCGCCGACCTCGAGCGCAGCTTCCACGACGCGCTCGCGCTCGCACCCCCGCTCGCCGAGCGACTCGCGACCGGAGAGCGCGCCGACCGCTTCTACGGGATCGGCGACCTCCCCTTCTACTACCGCAAGCCGTACGGCCCCGGCTGGGCGCTCGTCGGCGACGCCGGCTACCACAAGGATCCAATCACCGCACAGGGCATCACCGACGCTTTCCGCGACGCAGAACTGCTCGCCGACGCTCTCCACGCAGGCCTCACCCGGACGCGGCCGCTCGACGAAGCGCTCACCGACTACGAGCGCACGCGGAACGAGGAGACGCGAGGCCTCTACGAGCTCACCTACGAGTTCGCGACACTCGCGCCACCGACGGCGGAGCAGCAGACGCTCTTCGCCGCGCTCCGGACGAACAAAGAGGACACGAACCGCTTCTTCGGCGTCGTCGCCGGAACCGTCCGCCCAAACGAGTTCTTCGCACCCGAAAACCTCGGACGGATCGTCGGAGCGACCATACCCGCCTGATCTTGGTCTGAGGCAAGGCCCGTCGGCTGCGCGAGAGTTCTCTCGCTGCGCGTCCTAGAGCTGGGCGGGGAGTCCGAGCCGGATGAACATGTCGGGGCGGTTTGGGAAGCCGGTGATGCCTGCGATCTGGTCACCGTGGATGGCGAAGACCATGAGCCCGTAGGCGTCGAAGCTGTCGGTTTCGCTCTCGTCGGCGTAGGCGGCGAGGGCTGGTTGTGCGTTCGCGCGGACGGGGAGCAGTCGGATCCGGTCGAGTCGGCCTTCGAGGGGTTGGGTTGCGAAGAAGTGGCCGATCGCCGCGGCGCTCTGGATGCGGGCGTTCTCGGGCGGCAGCGTGAGCAGCGCGTCGTCGACGAGTAGCGCGACGCCCGGGGGCGGACCGCCGAGCTCCGTCCATGCCGAGGGTGTGAAGGCTCCGGGTACGCCGCCGAGAGCGAGAAAGGGTTGTCACTCGAGGAGATCGCCGAGAACCTGAACCACGAGGGGATACGAAGACCGCACGGCAGCGCCACGTGGTCAGCCACCAATGTGCGGAAAGCGTTCGTCTCGTAGCAACGGGAACCTGGCTCAGAGCGTCAGTTCGGCCACAACAAACTCGACCTCGGCCTGGTTCGCGTAATACTCGGTTCGGCCCACTCCTCAAAGGCCCGCACCTTGCGCGCTCTGGTCGCTACGTCGTCACTGCCGTTGCGTGCAGGAACACCGGGCCCGTGCGGGAGCAGGCGCCGAGCGGCACGGGTACCACGCTCGACGTCGTTGCGCCGGGGAGGAACACACGCAGCCCTGCCGCCCGAGCGGCGGCCCCGCAGGCCGTCTTGGTAAAGAAGCCCGGTTCGTTCACCTGGAGCAAGAACCGTCCCGAGGCTCCGGGCGCCAAGACGATCGTCTGAACCGGAAAGCGCGCGTTGCGCCCTGCGGCTGAACCGAGCTGCTGGCCCGCTACATCGATCGCCGACACGCCGGGGTAGCCGTGCAGGCTGCAGCTGCGCTGCGAGAGATTCGTCAGCCCGACCGTGTAGTACACGCTGCCGGCTCCCGGTTCGCCGCGGGACTCGAGCCAGACAACCGTGGTGTGCGGGCTGCACGCCGCCACGCTCGACACACCGGCGCGGCCGGGACCGGCCAGCAGCGAGCCCGCCAGGGCGACCGTCGCCGCTGCGACGGCGAGCCGAGTCACCCTGCGCCGCGGACAATCAACGTCAAGCGTCATCGACCATCTCCTCCTTCTTCTCTGGGGGCGTGCTGTTTGGGGAGCCGACGCTCTCCCAACCGAGCTGACGCTCCGCCGGTGGGAAGTGTCGAGCCCGGGGAAGCCGGGAGGGCGTCGGCTGCCGGCGTCTACTGCTTGTCGATGAGCTCGTCCGCGTCCTTCCACGCCGAGATCGCGTCGAGCACGGCGGCTTCGGCCTCCTCGATCGCCCCGTAGGCGTAGTCGACCGCGGCCATCGCGTCGGCTTCGGTGTCCTCGGCGCGAAACTCCGCCTGAGTCGCGTCGAACGCGGCCTTGGAGGACTGGAGATCACCGTGCATCTTCGTGAGGTGTGCGCTCCACGACGTTTGCAGGTCCCTCCACGAGTCGGAGACGCGGGTCTGCCCGCCCGACGCGTTCTCGCGCAGTTTGTCGGCGTGCGCCTGCGCGGCCGCCTTCGCCTCGTCCGCAGCGTGCTCTACCTGAGCCTTGGCCTGGTTCTGAGCGGCGGCGATCCGCTCCTGGGCCTGCTCCGCACGCCTGGAGAGCTCGGCGAACTTCTCCGACGCACGCGTCTTGGTGGGTGTGCTCATGCCAGCCTCCTTGCTCGATGATCGGTTACCCGATGGTCGCCGCCGCCGGGTCTCCCGGCATCGGTGAGACGGCGGAGGCGCTTCGGAGAAGGCGCTGTCGGCCGGCGGGCTCGAGCGGCCGAGCCCGAGCGACCGCCTCGTCGCCTGATTGGACAAGCACGGCGGCCTGGTGGTAAGCCCTGAGGCTTGAAAGGCACGGCGAACAAGGCGCCGCCCGAGCGGCAGCATGTCCTCACGCCAGAGGAAGCCGCGCTGCGGCACGTGGCGATGCTCGTGGCCCGTGGTGCGCCGACGCCGGAGGTCTTCGACGCCGTCGCGGAACAGGTCGCCCGGATCTTCGGCCGTCCCTGGGTCGGTGTCATGCGCTACGACTCCGCTGAGTCCTTTGTGGTGGTCGCGACCTGGGGCGAGCATCCGCTCTCGGTCGGCAGCCGTTGGCTGCTCGACGGCCCGAGCACGTTCGAGGCGGTACTCCGCACCGGTTCCCCCGCGGCGATTCCCGATTACACAGAGCTCCCCGGAACCGTCGCCCAGGCCGCGCGAGCGGCCGGGGTCGTCGGTGGGATCGGCGCGCCGATCATGGTCGACGGCGCGACGTGGGGCGTGATCGCCCTGCCCGCAACCCGTGACGCTCCGATTCCGGCAGGAGCCGAGACGCGGTTGAGCGTCTTCACGGAGCTCGTCGCCACAGCGATCTCGAACGCGGACGCACGTGCGTCCCTGGCGCTCCTCGCCGACGAGCAAGCCGCCCTACGGCGAGTGGCAACGCTCGTCGCGAATGAGTCATCGCCGGTGGAGATCTTCGAAGCAGTCACCGAAGAGGCATGCCGGGTCCTGGCGAGTGAGGCCGTCGGGCTCCTTCGCTTCGATGCGGACGAGACGGCGACCCTTCTCGCGCAGTCGGAGACGCCGTGGGATCCGCCTCCGTTGGGCACTCGTTTCACGCTCGACGGCGAGAACGTCGTTGCCGGCGTGTTTCGGACCGGTCGAACCGTTCGTGTGGACGACTGGACCGGTTCCACCGGCGCCGTGGCGGCGATGGCGACCGTGCTCGGCGTTCGCTCAGCGGTCGCCGCCCCCGTCGTCGTCGAAGGGCTTCTCTGGGGCACGATCATCGCCGCGACGAGCCAGGACCGGCCGCTTGCCGCCGCGACCGAGTCCCGGCTCGCGCAGTTCACCGCATTGGTCGCGACGGCGATTGCCAATGCGGGGGCGCGGGGCGAGTTGTCGCGTCTCGCGGAGGAGCAGGCGGCGCTGCGCCGTGTCGCCGTGCTCGTCGCTCGGCAGCCTTCGCCCGTCGGGGTCTTCGCCGCAGTCACGGAGGCCGTCGGGCCGCTCCTCGGTGCGGATCTGGCCGCGATGCACGTCTTCCGCGACGACGGCGTCGCGACGGTGGTCGCAAGCTGGAGCCAGGCGGGCCCGACGCTGCCGGTCGGGACGGAGCTCCCGCTGGAAGGAGACAGCGCCGTCGCGCGGATCTTCCGGACCGGGGTCGCTGCTCGAATCGACGGCTACGCGGACGTGGAAGGTCACACCGCCGACGTTGCGAGAGGGTTGTGGCTCCGCACGACGGTCGGCGCGCCGATTCTCGTCGAGGGGAAACTCTGGGGCGCGCTCATGGCGGCGACGCGCGCAGACGAACCGCTGCCCGACGACGCAGAGGCGCGGATCGCGGCGTTCACCGAGCTCGTCGCGACGGCCGTTTCCAACGCCCAGGCACGCGAGGAGGTGCACCACCTGGCCGACGAGCAGGCGGCCTTGCGGCGACTCGCGACTCTGGTGGCCGGAGGCGTGGAGCCCGAGCTGTTGTTCGCAGCGGTGACCGAGGAGACCGCGGCCACATTCGACGCAGTCGCGATCGCCATGCGATTCGAGCACGATCCCCCAGGAATCGTGGTCATCGGAATCTCGAGCGACATCGGCGTTCCGATCGGGACGCGATGGCCGTTCGCAGAAGGGATGACGTCCGCCGAGGTCTACCGCACCGGGAGATCCGCCCGCCTCAGCGGCTTCGACTGGGCATCGCGCACCAGCCCCGTCGCGGAAGCCGGACGGCGGGTCGGAGTGAACTCGCAGGTGTCCAGCCCCATCCTCGTCGAGGGAAGCCTGTGGGGCGTCATCAGCTTGATCGCCGGCGAGGAGCTCCCGCCCGACACGGAGCAACGGCTCGAGGCGTTCGCGGAGCTCGTCACGACGGCGATCGCGAACGCCGAAGCGGGGGTCGCGCTACGGAAGGTGGCCGATGAACAGGGCGCGTTGCGCCGTGTTGCGACCCTCGTGGCCGCTTCGGCTGCTCCGTCCGAGGTGTTCGCTGCCGTCACCGAGGAGGTGGCGCTGGTGCTCGGCGCCGACGCCACCTTGCTCTGCCGCGCCGATCGCGACGGCGCGGCAGTCGTCGTCGGAGCCTTCGGGGAAAGAACGCCCCAGATCGGCACGCACTTGCCACAGGGCGGGGCGAATCTGACGACCGTCGTGCTCGAGACCGGACGGCCGGCACGCGTCGACAGCTATGCCGACGCCACCGGCGACGCCTCCGAGGTCGCACGTTCGCACGGTCTGCGCTCCGCCGTCGGCGCGCCGATCCTCGTCGAGGGCCGCATCTGGGGTTACGTCCTCGCGGGGACGACAGCCGACGAGCCGCTCCCACGGAACGCAGAGGAGCGTCTCGCCGGATTCACCGAGCTCGTGGCGACCGCGATCTCGAACGCCGAGGCGCGCGGCGCCTTGCAGGCGGCTGCAGGTGAACAGGGAGCGCTGCGCCGAGTCGCGACGCTCGTCGCGGCCTCCGCTCCTCCGTCCGAGGTCTTCGCAGCCGTCACCAGGGAGGCCGCGCTCGTGCTCGGCGCCAATGCCAGCCTGCTCTGCCGAGCCGATCCCGACGGTGCGGTCGTCGTAGGGACCTGGGCCGACGATGCGACGCCGGCGCCGCCGGGGTTTCGCATATCGCGCGGCGGGACGAACCTGACGACCATCGTCCTCGAGACCGGACGGCCTGCACGCATCGACAACTACGACGACGCCTCCGGCGATGCCGCCGAAGTCGCACACTCGCAGGGTGTGCGTTCGGCCGTCGGGGCGCCGATCCTGGTCGAAGGCCGGCTCTGGGGACTCGTCGTCGCCGGCGCGACCGGCGACGAGCCGTTCCCACCCGACGCGGAAGATCGGCTGGTCGCATTCACCGAGCTGGTCGCAACGGCGATCTCGAACGCGACGGCGCGCGCCGAGCTCGTCGCCTCTCGCGCTCGCATCGTTGCCGCGGGAGACGAGGCGAGGCGTCGAATCGAACGGAACCTTCACGACGGCACGCAGCAACGGCTCATCGCGCTCGGCCTGGATCTGCAGAGGGCACGGGCGACGATCCCGGAGGACCAGCTCGAGACGCAGTCGGCTCTCGCGGGCGTGGAGCAGGACCTCGAGGCCATCCTCATGGACCTGCGCGAGCTCTCTCACGGTCTCCACCCGCCGTTGCTGTCGCGCCTCGGGCTCGGCCCGTCGCTGAAGGCGCTCGCACGCCGTTCTTCGATTCCCGTGCGTCTCGACGTGGACCTGCCGGAGCGGCCCGCGGCGTCGCTGGAGACCGCGGTGTACTACGTCGTCTCGGAAGCGCTGACGAACGCCATCAAGCACTCGCACGCCTCCGAGATCTCGGTGACGATCACCGGCGGGGAGACGCTTGCGGCGTGTGTCGTCGACGACGGCGTCGGCGACGCCGATCCGCGCGGCGGCTCCGGGCTGACCGGCCTGCTCGACCGGGTCGACGCCCTCGGGGGTCGATTCACTCTCGACAGTCCGCCGGGCAGCGGGACGAGGATCTCGATCGAGCTTCCGGTCGAGCCGACGATCGCTCACTGACGCCGGTCACGTGCCGCGCCGGTTGTTCACGGGACCGCGCCGCGTCAGTCGAGCAGCCGGTCCAGGCCGCGCGTCAGGCCGACGCGGCCCGGGACGGCACGGATCGCGAGCAGCGTGCCGGCGACGTACGGGGCGGCGCTCTCGCCCGCGTCGTGGCGGATCGAGAGGCGCTCGCCCGTGGCGGCGAAGACGACCTCCGTCGAGACGGTGAAGCTCGGGAGGCGCAGCGAGTGGACCTGCGTGCCCGCGACCGTCGCGCCGCGCGCCTCGCGCGCGCCGAGCGTCTCGTCGAGCGGGACCGCGACCTCGGGCGTGTGTACGCCCGCGAGCCGCTCCGCAAGCTCGCGCGAGGTCCCGCTCGGCGCGTCCTCCTTTCCGGCGCTCGCGTAGTCGATCACCTCCCAGGCGGCGACGTGACGCGCGGCGTCGGCGGCGAATCGGACGAGCAGGGCGGCCGTCACGGAGAAGTTCCCGGCGGCGATCGCGCCGACGCCCCGCTCGCGCGCCGCCGCGTCGATCTCGTCGTAGTCCGCCGCCGAGAGGCCGCTCGAGCCGACGACGACGCCGACACCGCGGGCGAGCGCCGCGAGCACGTTCTCCCTCACCGCCGCAGCGTGCGTGTAGTCGACGAGCACGTCCGCGGGCGCCGCGTCGAGCGCCTCGGCGACCGAGGAGAAGCGCGCCGGGTCGGAGCGCGAGACCCCGGAGACGAGCTCGAGATCGGCTGCCGCCTCGACCGCCTCGGCGACGGCACTGCCGGTCCAGCCGGTGATGCCGGCGATGCAGACGCGGATCACGGGCGCGATGCTATCCGCGCCGCCGGCGCTAGGCCGCGAGCACGCGCGAGAGCGGGCGGATGCGCGCCGCGGCGGCGAGCGCCGGACGCGTGCCGTAGTGCACGCTGCGGCCGGCGAGCGGGAGCGCGAGCTCGCGGAGCGCCGACCAGCGGAGGCCGTACTCGCGGCGGAGCCGCGGCGGCAGGATCCGCGCCGTTGCGAGCCGGTGCGCGGGCGCGAGAACGAGCAGCGGCGCCGGCAGCGGCGTCCTCAGGATCACGGCGGCGACCTCGCGCGCCGGCGGCGTGACGGTGATCGCCTCGCCGGCGATCTGCGCGTCGAAGTACTCGCAGAACTCGCCGTACGAGCGGGGCAGCACGTGCCTCGGCGTGCCGAACAGCTCGGCGGTCAGGCTCATCTCCCGGTGGTACTGCTCGCGCTCCGCAGGCGTGAGCGGGTGCGCGAACCGCTCGTACGCCTCGAGCGAGCTGTGGACGAGCGTCGCGTGCACCCACAGCATCAGCTCGGGATCCGACGCCGAGTACGGCGTGCCTGCCGGGAACGGGCCGAGCCGCTCACTCGTGCGGCCGACGACGCGTTCGTGCGCAGCCCGCACCGCCGCGCCCGCCCGCTCGGCCTCGGCCTTGTCGCCGTAGGTGACGAGATAGAGGGCGCGCAGCGTCCCGATCAGCCGGCGCCAGAGGTCGCGGTCGTAGCCCGAGTGCTCGACGACGCCGCTCGCGACGAGCGGGTGCGCGACCTGGAGCAGCACCGCGGCGCCGCCGCCGAGGAACGGCGTCACCGGCGAGTTGCCGAGGCGCCGGACGAGGCTCTCCGGGGCGAAGTAGCCGTCGCGCGCGGCGACCCTTTCCGCGTGCGTTCGCACCCGCACACGGTAGCCGCTCCGGTTGACGGCCCACCGCCCCGTTGCGTAGCGTCGATGGCCGGCCATGCCGTCCACCCACATCAGCCGCGCCTTTCCCGACCGGGTCGAGGTGCGCGGGCGCGACCTCACCGGCGACCTGATGGGGCGGCTGACCTTCACCGAGTACTTCTGCCTGCTCCTGACCGGGCGCGAGCCGACCGGGGAGCAGCGCTTCTTCCTCGACCTGCTGCTCGTCTCGATCGCGGAGCACGGGATGATGCCGACGAACGTCGCCGCCCGGATGACGCTCGCGGCCGACCCGAGCTCGCTCCAGGGCGCCGTCGCGGCCGGGATCCTCGGCGCCGGCCCGGTCGTCCTCGGCACCGCGGAGGAGTGCGCGCGGCTGCTCGAGGCGGCGCAGGTCGACGTCGCGGCCGGGGTGGACCCCTCGGCGGTCGCCGCGGAGCTCGTGCGCTCGGTGCAGGCGGCGGGCGAGCGGATGCCCGGCTTCGGCCATCCCGTGCACACGCCGGTCGACCCGCGCGCCGAGCGGATCCTCGAGCTGGCCGACGCGCACGGCGTGAGCGGCCCGTACGTGCTGCTCGCGCGCCGCCTGCGCGACGGCGTCGCCGAGGCGTGGGGGAAGCCGCTCGTGATGAACGTCTCCCTGCCGATCGCCGCGGTGATGCTCGACCTCGGCTTCTCCGCCGACGCGGTCAAGGCCGTGCCGATCCTCGCGCGCACCGCCGGGCTGCTCGCACACCTCGCGGAGGAGCAGCAGGAGCCGCTCGGCTTCCACCTGGCGCGCGCCGCGGAGGAGTCCGTCGACTACGAGTGATGGACCGTGTCAGAGCCTCCTAGCGAGCTTCGACGAGTTCGCCCTCGGGTGTGACCAGGAGCTTCTGCGGCAGCCGCTCGCGCGACTCCAGCGTGCGCATCGAGGCCTTCAAGCGTCCGTACGAATAGGAGGATCCTTCGGTCAGCAGGACAAGCAGCGTGTGGCTGCTCCCGTCCTCCCGGTCGAACTCGACCCGCCAGCCGACCTGTCCGGCTCGACGCGGCAGACGTTCCGGGTCACGAGCGCGCCACACGCTGCTCATGGTCGCTCACGTCTACGGGTAACCGCAACCCGTCGTCCTGATGAACGCGTAGATCGCGTTCTGAACATCGACCTCGGTGACCTCGACGTTCGAAGCGGGGACGAAACCTGCGCTTACGCGGCACAGGGTCGCGCCGCACGTCCCGTAAACCGGTGTGTGCCCCTGTTTTCCATCGGTCCAGCGCGCCCAGTACCAGCCGATCTCGCCGAGACCCCTGCCGGAGTCCCAGATCACGTACGCGGGCGTGCCGAATGTGCAGATGTAGAAGCCGTAGTCGATTCCGGCGAGATGGCGAGCGCGGCCGGGCTGTTGCCGGCAGGACGCTGACGCGAGCGTCCGGCTCGGCGTGACGGCCGTATCGGTCGGCTGCGCGCCGGCGAGCGGATCCACCGCCGGGGAGGGCGTGACCGCCGGGAGCGACGCCGACGTGGCGAGCACGGTGAACGTGTAGGTGCCCTCCGGCCTCTGCACCACCACGTCCGGCCTGACGGTGCCTCCCAGCGCGGCCGCCTGCCCGGCCGCAGTCAGTGTCCAGCCCTGAAGTGGCCATCCGGCGGCCTGCTGTGCGAAGGCCGGGGTGGCGCGGAACGCTCCCTGCGGGAGCGGCGAAGGGAGCGGCGAAGGCGCCGCGAGGGCCAAAGGTGCGCCGACCGCGAAGAGGACGGCAAAGGCAGCAGCGCACGTGAAGAGTCCACGCATGTGAGCCCCCCTGAGTCGGGTTCGATGGAGTGCGCCGGGTGAGGGCCGGTGCGGGTACTGCCCTCGCCCCTCGAGCATCCGGTGGACACTGCTTACCACGGTCGGCACCGCGTGATCAAGATGTCCGAAACGGACATGTGCTGGGCTGCGATCACCATGCGGCGCTGCGCGTGACGCCGCCTCTGTCGCGACGTCGTGGTTTCCTTCCCGTGGGGGCGCCCGCCGGGAAGCCAGAGGGAGGAGGCAAGCACGAGTGATGCTGGAGCCGGAGATCGAGACGCGCCCGTGGGACGAGCAGCTCGCGCTCGACGACGCGTCCTACCGCGAGCAGCTCGCCTACCTCGCCGAGCGCTCGCCGTTCTACCGCGACCGGCTCCCCGCCGATCCGGGCGGCCTCGCCGACATCGCGGCCCTCCCGCTAACGGACAAGCGCGAGCTGCGGGCGACGGCGACGCCGGCGAACCCGGTCGGCGCGCACCTCTGCGCCGAGCCGCACGAGATCGTGCGGATCTACTCGACGAGCGGGACGACGGGCACGCCGAGCTTCGTCCCGCTCACCGCGGGCGACCTCGACAACTGGATCACCGCGTCGGCGCGGAGCTACGCCGCCTCCGGCGTCGAGGCCGGCGAGCGCATCGTCAGCACGTACAACGCCGGCCCGTTCGCCGCGGGCGCGGCGCTCGCCGCGTTCGACCGCATCGGCCTCTGCCACATCCCGGTCGGGACGGGGAACACCGAGCGGCTGATGCTCTCGATCGAGCTGCTCCGTCCCGAGGCGGCGGTGCTGACGCCGTCCTACGCCGCATACCTCGTCGAATGGGCGGCCGAGCACGGCTTCGACCTGCGCGGCTCGAGCGTCGAGCGCGTCCTCGTCGCCGGGGAGCCGGGCGGCGGCGAGCCGGCCTTCCGTGCGATGCTCGAGGAAGGTTGGGGCGCGAAGGTGACCGAGGCGATGGGGATCGGCGACATCGGCGTCTCGCTCTGGGGCGAGTGCGAGGAGCAGAACGGCATGCACCTCGGCGCGCGCGGGTTCGTCCACGCGGAGCTGATCGAGCCCGCGACGGAGGCACAGCTCGAGCTGCGCGACGGCGCCACCGGCGAGCTCGTGCTCACGCACCTGCGGCACCGCGCCGCGCCGCTGCTCCGCTTCCGCACGCGCGACCACGTCGAGCTGTGGACGAGCCCGTGCGCCTGCGGGCGCACGAGCCCGCGCGTGCGCTGCCTCGGCCGCACCGACGACATGCTGATCGTCCGGGGCGTCAACGTCTTCCCGTCCGCCGTCCGCGAGGTCGTGAGCGCCTTCGCGCCCGACGTGAGCGGCCACATCCTCGTCCGGCCGGCCGCGGCCGGCGTGAAGCAGGAGCCGCCGCTCCCGGTCAGCGTCGAGCTCGCGCCGGGCGCGGCGCCGGACCCCTCGCTCGCGGAGGCGATCCGCGAGAGACTGCGCAGCGCGCTCGTCGTCCAGACACGGGTCGAGCTCGTGCCCTGGGGGAGCCTGCAGCGCAGCGAGTACAAGTCGAAGCTCGTCGACCGATCGTCCTGAAGGAGGCATCGATGGCCGCGAACACGCTGAGCATCCTCAAGCCGAGCGTGAACAACCTCACCGCCCGGATCTTCGTGCGGGCCGCAGGGCTCGACTTCGAGGAGATCGACGTCTGGGGGAAGACGTCGGAGCCGGGGTTCCTCGCGAAGGATCCCGCCCACCTGACGCCGCTGCTCGAGGAGTCGGGCCTGCCGCGCGGGTCGCTCTGGGAGAGCTGCGCGATCATGCAGTACCTCTGCAACACGCACGGCCTGACGCAGTTCTATCCGGCCGAGCCCGGCCCCCGGGCAATGGTCGACAGCGCCATGCTCTACCTGCTCGCGACGTTCTACCCGCTGCTCGCGCGGGCGACGTATCCGGCGCTCGGGTTCCCGCAGTACGCCGGCGAGGCGGCCACCTCCGACGCCGACGACGCGGTGAAGGCGAAGGCGCAGCAGGACGCCGAGGCGGCGCTCGCCGAGCCGCTCGACGTCTACCGGGCGTTCTTCCTCGACGGGAGGCCGTTCATCGGCGGCGACTCGCCGTCGATCGCCGACATGCGCGTCTGCGCGTCGCTCGAGTTCCTCCGCGTGATCGACTACGACTTCCCGGCCTGGGCCGAGGAGTACATGGCGCGGGTGGAGTCGACGCTCGGGGACGCGTACTCGGAGCCGGCACAGGACGTCCGCGACTACGTCGCGTACGTCAAGTCGCAGAGCTGAGGCGCGGCATCGGCGGGCTCTTCCTCGAGACGCTGCCGCTGGCGATCGTCTGCGCGCTCTCGCCGTGGGCGATCGTCGCGGTGATCCTGATGCTCGCGTCCGACCGGCCCTCGAACGCGATCGCGTGGCTCGCCGGCTGGTCGCTGTCGACGTTCGTGACCGCCGCGATCATCGTCCTCTTCCTCGGCGGGTTCGACTACTCGAAGGCGGGGACGCCGTCGACGGCGGCCTGCGCGGCGCAGATCGCGATCGGCGTCCTGCTGGTCGTCGCGGCGGCGCGCTTCTGGCGGCGGCGGCCCGCGCGCACGGGCAGGCTGCCGGAGGAGCCGAAGTGGATGAAGCGGATCGGGACGATACGCCCGCTCTGGGCGTTCCTGATCGGCGCGTTCTGGATCAACACCGCGCTCGTCGTCGCCGCCGCGATCGACGCGTTGCGCGCGGAGCTGCCGAACGGGCAGGCGCTCGCCGTGCTGGCCGCGTTCACGCTCGTCACCGCCTCGGTCCAGGGCGCGCTGATCCTCTACGCGTACCTCGCGCCGGCGCGTGCCGGCGTCGGGCTCGGACGGATCCGGGAGTGGATCGCGCGGAACCAGGAGGTGGCGCTCGCGGTGATCGCGGCCGCGCTCGCGGTCTGGCTCGCCGCGAAGGGCGTGCACGGGCTGCGCGGATAGCAGGGAGCCGAAATGCCGAAGGGCCCCATTTGGGGCCCTTCGAACAGGTGCGACTCCGCGTCAGCGGCTGGTGCGGCGCGCCGGAACCCTGCGTGCGGTCGTCTTGCGCGTGACCGGCTTGCGGGCCGCGGACTTCTTGCGGGCGGTCGTCTTGCGGGCCGCCGTCTTGCGCGCTGCGGGCCTGCGGGCCGCCGTCTTCTTGCGGGCGGTCGTCTTCCGCTTGGCAGCGGTCTTGCGGGCGGTCGTCTTGCGGGCCGCCGTCTTGCGCGCAGCGGTCTTCTTCCGTGCGGTGGTCTTCCGCTTGGCGGTCGTCTTGCGGGCCGCCGTCTTGCGCGCTGCGGGCCTGCGGGCCGCCGTCTTCTTGCGGGCGGTGGTCTTCCGCTTGGCCGTGGTCTTGCGGGCCGTCGTCTTGCGGGCCGCGGTGCGCTTCGGCGCAGCCTTCCGCGCCGTCGTCTTGCGCTTCGCGGCAGTCTTGCGAGCGCCAGTCGAGCGCGCCGCGGTTGTACGGCGGCGTGTCGCAGCTTTCTTCTTCGTTGCCATGTGCCTCCTCCTAGGGGCGAGAGAATGTCGAGGCAACGTCGCCGACAAGTATGCGAGGCGCCTCGGCTGTTTCTTGCATGCACATCGGCAAATTCCTGCCATCACATGATGGCTGGATCATGCCTTCGTGCGTACGTGTGTGCGCACCACACGACACAATGCACATTGTCATGACGCATTCGGACAGCATTCGTGCGCTCGCGCTGTCGTTCCCGTTGACATACGAAGATGCACCGTGGGGTTTTCCCGTTTTCAAGGTGGGTGACAACAAGCTGTTCGCGTGGATGACCGACGACGGCGCGCATGTCGAGGTGACGGTGAAGCTCACGACGGAGGAGCGCGAGATCGCGGAGCTGCTGCCGTACGTGCGTCGCGCGAGTCACGTGGGTCGCTACGGCTGGATCACCGCCGCGGTGAGCGACGACGAGACGCTCGCCGTCGTCCTCGAGTGGATCCGGGAGAGCTACTGGCTGAAGGCGCCGGCGGACGTCCGCGAGGCCGCCTTCGACGGATGAATATCCTGTCCCCGAGATGAAGGTCGTCCTTCCCGACAACTCCGAGCTCGAGCTGCCCGACGGTGCCAGCGGGCTCGACGCCGCGCGCGCGATCGGGCCGAAGCTCGCCGAGCAGGCCGTCCTGATCCGGACGAACGGGAACGTCCAGGACCTGCGGCTGCCGCTGCACGACGGCGATCCGATCCAGATCCTCACCACCCGCGACAAGGACGACCCGGACGCGCTGTACGTCCTGCGCCATTCGTCGTCGCACCTGCTCGCCGAGGCCGTGCGCCGTCTCTACCCGGGCGTGAAGATCGCCATCGGCCCGCCGATCGAGAACGGCTTCTACTACGACTTCGACTTCCCCGAGCCGATCCACGAGGAGGACCTCGAGAGGATCGAGGCCGAGATCGGGCGCGAGCTGAAGGAGGGGCGCGAGTGGACGCGCGAGGAGATCCCGCGCGACGCCGCGAAGGCGCTCTTCGCCGCGGAGCACGAGCCGTACAAGGTCGAGCTCGTCGACACCGCCGAGGGAGACATCTCGCTCTACACCCAGTCGCACGACGGCGTCGGCGACTTCACCGACCTGTGCCGCGGCCCGCACCTGCAGAACTCGAAGCCGATCAAGGCGCTGAAGCTGACCGGCCTCGCCGGCGCGTACTGGCGCGGCGACTCGTCGCAGCCGCAGCTGACCCGCATCTACGGCACCGCCTTCTACTCGCAGGCGGACCTCGACGCGTACCTCGAGCGCCTCGAGGAGGCGCGGCGCCGCGATCACCGCCGCATCGGCGTCGAGCTCGACCTCTTCCACTTCGACGAGGTGTCGCCGGGGTCGCCGTTCTGGCATCCGAAGGGCATGGTCGTCTGGAACGCCCTCGAGGATCTGCGCCGGCGCGAGAACGCGAAGCGGGGCTACACCGAGGTGAAGACGCCGCTGATCTTCGAGAAGAAGCTGTGGGAGACCTCGGGGCACTGGGAGAAGTTCCGGGAGAACATGTTCTTCATCCGGCAGGAGCCGGACGAGGAGCAGCTGTTCGGGCTGAAGCCGATGAACTGCCCCGGCCACTGCCTCGTCTACGACGCCCGCGGGCACAGCTACCGCGACCTGCCGGTGCGCCTCGCCGAGGCGGGGACGCTCCACCGGAACGAGCCGTCCGGGACGCTGCACGGGCTGCTCCGGGTGCGTCACGTGACCCAGGACGACGGCCACACCTTCTGCACGGCGGAGCAGATCGAGGACGAGGTCTTCCTCTGCCTCGAGCACGCCTTCTATCTCTACGAGCTGCTCGACCTGACGATGCACGTCGAGCTCTCGCTCCGGCCCGACAACAAGCTCGGCTCGGACGAGGACTGGGACGCCGCGGAGGACGCGCTCCGGAACGCGCTCCGCCACCACGGCGTCGAGTTCGTCGAGATGCCCGGCGAGGGCGCCTTCTACGGCCCGAAGATCGACATCCACATGGAGGACTCGCTGGGCCGCAGCTGGCAGCTCGGCACGGTCCAGCTCGACTTCCAGATGCCGCAGCGGTTCGGGCTGTCCTACCAGACGGCCGACAACGAGCAGCGGACGCCCGCGATGATCCACCGCGCGCTGTTCGGGTCGATGGAGCGCTTCATCGGCATCCTCATCGAGCACTACGCCGGCGCCTTCCCGTTCTGGCTCGCGCCGGTCCAGGTGCGGGTGCTGCCCGTGGGAGAGCACCACCTCGAGGCGGCGGAGGGCGTCGCGGCGCGCCTCCGCGAGGCGGGGTTCCGGGCCGAGGTGGGGGAGCCGA
>Ga0335077_10000054_pt1 | contig 108784 bp, 92 predicted proteins | sample Lox_Sample_31_FD_207151 | JGI IMG/M metagenome (GOLD analysis project Ga0335077, IMG submission 207151) | Soil microbial communities from Loxahatchee National Wildlife Refuge, Florida, United States - Lox_Sample_3.1 | ecosystem: Environmental > Terrestrial > Soil > Wetlands | place: USA... | reverse complement strand
CTTCCCGTCAAGGAGGGCGCATTCGTGCAGACTGGCGACCTGTTACTCCAGGAAGCCGATCTCTCCAAAGTGTTGGTACGCGCCTTTGTTGATGAACCCGACATCGGACGCCTGCAGATCGGACAGCGTGTTGAAGCCACATGGGACGCCGTCCCCGGCCGCACATGGATTGGCACGGTCAACAGCGTGCCATCGACGGTCAAGCCGCGCGGTAATCGAAACGTGGGTGAGACAACTTGCCTCATCGACAACCAGGATCACCGCCTGTTGCCCAACATCAACCTTGGCGTGACCATCGTTGCCGCTGAACACGATAATGTCCTCACGTTGCAGCGCGACGCCATGCACATTGATGACAGTGCTCCTTATGTCTTCAAGATCGTCGACAATCACATCAAGCACCAGGACATCCAGTTCTCACTGCAGAACTTGACGCGCGTCGAAATCACTTCCGGACTGTCGGAAGGCGATCTGGTAGCGCTACCAGCGGAAGAGGTGAAACCGTTGTCCGATGGCGCATCGGTAAAGGTCGTGCCCTGAACTATGTGCCGAAACGTAATTCTTTCGCTGCTGCTCACTTCAGTATTCGTGCTTCCTGACGTATCGGCGGCAGCATCTCCGGAAGAAGTGCTAGCGTCAGGCCGCGTGGATGAGGCGGTGCAAGTCTTCGAGCAGCAAGTTCGCCAGGCTCCCAATGACCCGGCAGGTTATAACTTGCTCTGCCGAGCGTATTTCATGCAAGAAGAATGGGACCGCGGGATCGACAACTGTGAACGCGCCCACAATCTCGATCCGCAGAAGAGTTCGTACTCCCTCTGGCTCGGACGCATCTATGGTGAGAAGGCTGACCGCGCCGGATTTCTATCGGCTGCGAGCCTGGCGAAAAAGGTCCGCAATTCATTTGAGCGGGCGGTGGAACTCGCCCCGAACGACTGGGAAGCGCGAGTGGATCTGGGAGAATTTTACCTGGAAGCTCCGGGAATCGTGGGCGGGGGAAAGGATAAGGCACGCGAGCAGGCGAACGCGTTGATGCCGGTGAAGCCCGGCATGGCCTACTGGATGCTCGGTCGCATTGCCGAAAAGAACAAAGACCTGGGCGACGCTGAAAAGCAATATCGTGCCGGCATTGCGGCTACCCACTCTGGCGCGCGGGCGTGGCTTGAACTCGCCATCTTCTTTCGCCACGTCAACCGCCTCGACGAGATGGAGAAGGCACTGCGCGAAGTGGAGAACGCGCCCATCGATCATCACGAAGCTCTGATGGATGGTGCCAGCCTGCTGATGCGCACGGGACGCGATCCGGCGTTAGGCATCCGTCTGCTGCAACGCTACTTTTCGGCCGGCACCGTGGAAGAAGGACCCGCCTTCAAGGCACACGAGTATTGGGGCCAGTTGCTCGAACGACAGGGAGATCATCGTGGCGCCGCGGCGGAATACCGCGCCGCCCTCGCGCTCTTCCGTAATTACCGCCGCGCCGAAGAAGATTTGAAGCGCGTCGACCACTAAGGCCTGCGGGTGTCTCATCTTGCTGCGTTCTGAGAAGCGGCAGCGAATTCCGACTTTTGTCGCAAGCCGGATGGGTACCTCCTGATATTCGTGCTTGCGGCACGCGTTTAGAATTTCCCGTGCATCCGAATTCTTCATCCGATCGTTCACCTCGCTGCTGAAAGGGACGCAATGAAACCTTCGAGCCGCCGTCCGCTTGCGTATTTTCTAATCGCCGGAATTGTCCTGCTGCCGAGTTCCCTGCTGGCTGAACCAGTCCCGCTGAAGCGTGTGGTCGAACTTGCGCTGTCGCACTCCACCGGCGCCGGAATCGCTGCCGCGGATGAACAGCGCGCGGACGCTGCGTATCATGAACTGCGTGACAGCTACATTCCGCAGCTCATGACTGGGGCCGGATTGGGGTATTCCTACGGATTCCCTCTTTCACTTGAGGGCGCGGCTCCGTCACTGTTCAACGTCAATGCGCAGTCGGCACTGCTGAATTTTTCGTTACGTGACTATCTCAAGTCGGCCAAGGCGGAATCGACAGTGGCCTCGTTAAGAACGAAAGATCAACGCAACCAGGTCATCCAGGATGCAGCGCAAAGCTACGAGGAATTGGCAAAATGGGAACAACGACTGGTGAAACTGCAGGAAGCACAATCGGACGCGAACAAGATCGAGACCGCCGTCGCAGTGCGGGTCAAAGAGGGGGTTGATACGGAAATCGAGGGCACGAAGGCGCGGCTTTCAGCCGCACGTGTCCGCTTGCGCATCGCGGAAGCCCAGGGTGCGGCCGATGTGCTTCGCGAACATCTTTCCAAACTCACGGGACTCCCCGCGATGGGCATTCAGACGGATGCGGATTCGATTCCTGCCGTTCCCGCTGAGGCCAGTTCGGATGACACGCCGAAAATTGCAGCCGATTCCAGCCCCGCGGTACAAGCCGCAGTGGAGCACGCTCGCGCGCAATATCTCCGCGCACAGGGTGAGCGCAAGGAGTTGTGGCCTTCTTTTGATTTCGCAGCACAGTACGCGCTGCTCTCCAAGTTCAATAATTTTGAGAACTACTACATCCCTGCAAAGCCCTGCACCGTGGGCGGCACGCAGGTGTTGTGTGTGGCCAACACCTTCCAGCGGAACAATGCGACGATTGGTGTGAGTATTCGCTTCCCGCTTTTTAATTCCTCGCTGCGCGCCCGCGCACAGACTGCGGACGCCGACGCGCTGAAGGCCAGCAAACAGGCTGAGGCCGCGAAGAATCAGGTCTCGGAGCAGACACTGCGCCTGCAGCGATCAGTGGCACAGATGCAAGCGGCACGCGATGTCGCCGAACTGGAAGCCGAGATTGCCCAGAAGGATCTGGCGGCGGTCCAGACACGGATGGATTCGGGCACCGCCAACCTGCATGACCTCGACAATGCCCGATCGCAGGTGAGCGAGCGCTTTATCACGCTCCAGGATGTCACATTTGAACTGCAGCGGGCGCAACTGGGTCTGCTGCGCTCGACAGGCGATCTGGAAAAGTGGGCACTTGGAAGGTAGAAGTAAAACGTCAGAATGCCGAAGTATCTTTTCTGACGAATACTTCTGCACTCTGAATTCTGACTTCTCTAGTCTGCTACAACTTTCCCCTCAACATCTTCACCACTTGCCGGATGGCCTTTTCGTTTCGGCGATACCAGCGCCACTGCCCATGTTTGGTGGCCTCGACCAGGCCGGCTTTGGTCAGAATCGACATGTGATGGGAAATTGTCGGCTGCGAGAGCTGGATGCGCTCTTCGATATCGCCTCCGCACAGGCATGAGGCATGAATATGCCTAGGCGCTGGAGTCTTACTCTCAGCACCTTGCTTCAAGGCGAGCAAAATGCGCCGGCGAGTGGGATCAGCAATCGCGTGGAGGGCACGGTCCAGAGAGTTCTCAGAGGACATGGTGGAATACAGATATCGCGAAAATCGATGGGTGTCAATCTATGACTACTTCTTCAGAATCGGGCTGTACCCATCGCCGATCAGCCGGGTGCGCGTGGCCTCTGCCTCTTTTACCTCGGTGAAGGGCCCGAGTTGCACACGAAAAAGCTTGTCAGTGGAGACCTGGGCAGCGACGAATGCCGGATAGTCCTTTTTCTTCAGCGCATCGACCAAGGCCTGGGCATCTTCCTGCTTGCTGACAGCGGCCACCTGGACAAAGTAGCCCGAGGTTGGCAGCGTCGTGGGCGAATCGTTCGGATTTGCTGTCGCGGTTGGGGCTGGTGCAGTCGTACTGGTGCTATTAGTTGCGGCGCCAGGTGTCGTATCAGCGGCCTTCGTATCCGGTGGCGGGGTTAGTTCGGCGTTGGCATCTTTCTGCTCGACGGCCTTGTAGAACGTCATGGGCTGCGCCGGCGTCGCTGCTGCACCGCTGGCTTTGGTGCTGTTGGAGGAGACCTGCGGGGTGGCAGAAGTGCTTGCGCTCGCGATCGATGGCTCCGATTTCCGCCCCAGCGAATACCCCAGCGCAAAAAACAGTGCACACACGCCGACCAGACCGAAGAAGAGGAAGAGCAGTTTCCCTGTCCCCAGTGTTATCTCAGTATCTTCTGACGAAGCCATAATCCAATCCCCCAATGGCGCGCATCGTACTGCCGCCCTGCGGCCGAGCATCGGGCGGTCCTAATCGTCCGCCCTCCCCCGCATGAAACAAGAGAAGCCTAAACCGTTTTCGCTGGCGCTGGCACCGGCGCCGGCGCCGGCTTAGCCTCGCTTACCTTATCCAAGAGCTTTTGAATACCCGGGAAGAAGTCGACGGGCACCGGGAAGATTACCGTCGTATTCTTCTCGACGCCGATTTCAGTGAGCGTCTGCAGATAGCGCAACTGCACGCTGACAGGCTCGCCCGAGAGCAGATGCGCCGCGTCGACCAGGCGCTGTGCCGCCGAGTATTCACCTTCCGCGTGAATAATCTTCGACCGCTTCTCGCGCTCGGCCTCGGCCTGCTTGGCCATGGCGCGAAGCATCGACTCTGGCAGATCGACCTGCTTGACCTCTACATTCGTAACTTTCACTCCCCATGGCGAGGTGTGGGTGTCGAGAATGCTCTGCAGGCGCAAGTTGATCTTGTCGCGGTGTGCCAGCAGTTCATCGAGTTCCTGCTCGCCCAGGACTGAGCGCAACGTGGTTTGCGCAAACTGCGATGTCTGGTAAACGTAATTTGAAACTTCCACGACTGCCTTGCGCGGATCAATCACGCGCAGGAAGATCACCGCATTGACTTTCAGAGTGACGTTGTCGCGCGTGATGATGTCCTGAGGTGGAACTTCCAGGGCCTCCTGCCGCAGCGAAACGCGCACCATGCGATCGATCGGCGCAAATACCAGGATCACGCCAGGTCCCTTAGCCCGTTCCAACAAGCGACCCAACCGAAAGATCACGCCGCGTTCATATTCCGCCAGAATTTTTATGGAACTAAGAAGGTAAATGGCGACAATGACGATGATGATGGTTCCAAAGCCAAAGCCGAATGCTTCCACAAGGACCTCCCACTTGGGGCCAGCTACGCCCTACCGCGGATTGTATAGCAGCGGGATGCAAGCGGCGCGCAAATTGGTCAACCTAAAGTTGCTTGGGTTGATGCGGGAGTTCGCCGTGATTTCTGCGCATGCAAGGAGCTTTGCACTCCGGCCGAACTGCATAGGTCCTCCGGCGCATGACCGCGCCTCAGGATGACAAGGAGCACTAGTTGTAAGAGCCTCCCTATTGTGCCTTGGCGACCTGAATGCGGCTGGAATCGATTTTGACATCGCGCTGGATCTCCATCTCGATGGAGGTACCTACCTCGAGCCTTACTTCCGGGCCATGCTTCAACAGGGCCCAAGCCACGCCGCTGGCGATTCCAGCCAGGCCGCCGTAGCGGGCGCCATTGTATCCACCAGCCGCTGCTCCGCCGATGGTGCCAATCGTGCCTCCAACGGCCGCGCCCTTTGCAGCGTCTTCCACCCGTTTGCCTGTGTCCTTGTCTTGCTGAATGGTGCCTTCCTTATCCTTCACACTGTTATCGGCAGCACCGGGAGTGTTGTCCACCGACCCCGGCAGCATCACCGTATATCCGGTCGGATAAATCATCGAAGTGAAGTGGATCAGGAGTTCCGCACGCTTCTTGGACCGTCCGGCGTGTTCGGTGTGAACGATCTTCCCCTGGATATAGGTGCCGGCGGGAATCAGAATGTGATCGTTCTGGACGAAGGGGAAGGCGGTTTCGGCATAGACGGGATCACCCTCCTTCGCGTTTTTGGTCGAGATGGCCTGCTTGAGCAGCAACGGGATCTTGCTCCCGGCGGGGATCACAGCGGCGTGAGCGTCGCGCACCTCCTCCACACTCGCGCCCGTCGATGCTGAAGTCGCGTCGCCGGTCTTATGGGTCTGGGCTGCAGGTGCGGCTTGTGCGTCCGGCAGCTTTGGTGCAGGCTGTTCCGCTGACTGCGCGAACGCCATCCCAGAAGAGATGAGCAACAATGTCCAAAAAATGCGCATGCCGCACCTCCGGAGCGTCGGCCGTCTGCCCAAGCTTACTACGCTTTTAGCCGCTAGGATGCAGGATTACCAGTATGGAGTTATCCGCCGGAATTTGTGAGAACGGGTCTCTGCCGCTTTGTGATCGAGGTGAGCGAATTGCCTGAGCAGAAGGCCCTTACCACGATTCCAGGTAATATCGTGGTGCCCGAAGTCCCAGATCGCCCGCTTTGGATGTTGCCGATTGCTTCAGCAATATAGTCACTTCCCGATCCAGAGCGTGAAGGTTCTGGTCCTGCAGATTGGTGAACCGAAATGGCTGTAGATATCCAACCGCCCCCAACATGGGAAACATCATCTCCGCCGTGCCGCGCACGGGACCGGAACTCAGGTAAATGGTCACATCCACCCAGGAGCGTTCTTCCACGTAGTTTGCGATATCCAGCAACCCTCCGGTGATTGAGAGCTGGTGAAGTTTCGCGGAATGCTGGCGCCCGTTCTCAAGACGGATCATCGCGGCGATAGTTCCGCGAACGTTCACGCGTGGCGCTCTTCTGGCAGGCTGACGTTGCACAAAGTGACTCATGACATATCCCCGAAGTTTTTCAGCGGCGCGCAACGGGGCTTTTGTCCACGCTTAATGCGAGAGACTATTGCCGTGCAGCTCGTGCTGGAAGGTTGACACAAGCAGACGTTTCGTCCTGCGCATTATTCTCCAGTCATATTCGTAGGCTGTTCCACAGGCCAGGCAGATCTGATAATGACGCCCGTTCTCGTCGATGCGTGGCCACGAGAAGCGGTGCGAGCAACTTTGGCGGAGAAGAAATTTCAACAATTTCACGAGCTCACCTGATTTCGGTTCTTCCATTGATCGAGCCAACGGGAGAAAAAAGGTTTATGCTGATCGCCCAGCAAATCTTGCAAGGTGGACAAGAGAATGTCGGGCGGCTGTGACTTGGTCAGAAACGAATCCACGGCGCGCAGCTTGCTCTTGGGCAGCGGGCCGTAGGCCGAGAGAAGCATGATGGGGACCTGCGCGTTGATGCGCTTCATTTTCTCGGCAACAACGTCGCCGCTTGTCCCGGGCATCTGGTAATCGAGGAGCACGACGTCGACGTTGCGTGAAAGGAACAGCTTCAATCCTTCCTCTACACCACTGGCTTCGAGCACCTCATATCCGTTCTTTTCCAGCAACATTTTGCGCGCGATCAGACCCTTCCAGTGATCGTCAATGCAGAGGATGGTCGCTTTCGTGCGAGACATGACTTCTCGATTCCCCGTCAGGCCAGAACAGGTCGTTCAGCGATGGCTTCCCCATAGGGAGGTGTGACCGCTGCGCTACGAAGTGGTGGGCAAATGCATTGTGCATCGATCATGGAGAATCAACAAATTACGAAGGGTCACTTCTGTGACAGTTACTGTGGGGCCGAAATCGCTAAATCGGCTGCCCACCAATGATGGGACTAGCTCCACAAAGCGGGGAAGTACATAGGTCCTCCGGCGCAAAGAACGCGACTCAGGATGACACGGCTTTTGATCGGAGCGCAGGTCGCAACGTAATGGGTGGAGATGAACGCCGATCGGCTGCGGGCCGGGTTGCTGAATTACCTCAACACACCTATTTGTACATCAGATACTTCTCGCGGATCTTCCCGAACTTCGCCAAGTCATCCATCCAGTCCTGCGCGATGCGGCGCGGGTCTTGACCGGCGATCAGGGCGTCGTAGGCTGCCTGGTTCACGAGCAATCCCTGCATCTTGTCAATCTTGAAATCGGCGGTATAGAGCTTGTGCAGGGCGGCTGCCAACTCCAGGCCGAGTTCTGGCGCATCGAAGCCGTTGCGGTCGGTCACGATGATGTTCACTCCCTGGCATGCCTGCCCGCCATAGTTGCTCGACGTGGGCGTGAAGGTGATCGGCACGAAGCGCACGCCCGCGATGACGCGCGCGTTTAGATACGTCGCAAATTCCTTGCTCTTGATCCACGGCGCTCCCACCAGTTCAAAGGGAGAGTCAGTTCCACGCCCCACCGAGATGTTTGCGCCCTCGATGAGGGCGACGCCCGGATATAGTGCCGCTTCGGTCACGCTGCGCAGGTTGGGCGAGGGATTTACCCACTCCAGCCCAGTCGAGTCGAACCAATCGCCGCGCTGCCACCCTTCAAGGGGAACGACCGTCAGTTTGGCATTGATGTCGCGCTCGGCGTTGAACATTCTCGCCAGTTCGCCCATGGTCATGCCATGGCGCACCGGCAGAGTCCAGTAGTTGGTGAAACTCTCATGCCCGGAATCGGCCGGCGGTCCTTGCACGAAGGAACCCGTGATGGGATTCGGGCGATCGAGGACGATAATCTCGATTCCGGCCTTCGCCGCGGCCTCTAGGAAGTATCCCAGAGTCGTCTCGTACGTGTAGAAGCGCACGCCCGCATCCTGGATATCGAAAACGATCGCGTCGAGTGTGCGGAGGACGTCGGGCGACGGACGCCGTGCCGTATCGCTGGCCCCATACACAGTGTAGACGGGAACCCCCGTGGCGGCGTCTTTCGAATTGTTGATATCCGTCGTGTCAAGCGTGCCAGTTACGCCGTGCTCCGGACTGAAGATCGCATCAAGCGAAATGCCCGGCGCCTGCGCGAGCAAGTCAATTGTGCGCTGGCCTGATGCATTGACTCCGGTCTGATTCGTCACTACTCCGATGTGTTTTTTCGCTTGCGGGGGTGCGTCCGCAGGGAGCTTGAGTACATCGAATGCGTGCTCTTGGAGAACGTCGATCCCGGTCTTCACCGCACCGTTGCGAGCACTCATGCGGCGGGCTGCGCTGAAAGCCTCGTTATAGCCGGTGATGCTCTTCCAGCGCTGCGCCTCTTTTTCATCGGTCTTGAGGTTGAGTGCGGCAGCAACTTCCGTGGCAACTTTTCCGCGAAGGCCGATCGCATTTCCCTTTCCGCGCGGATGCACGGCGTTTGTCAAAAGAATGATGTAGGTCTGCGTTGTGGGATCGATCCACAAGGACGTCCCGGTAAATCCCGTGTGCCCATAGGAACCGACCGGCAACAGGTCGCCGCGATTGGAGGAGAAGGGCGAATCGATGTCCCAGCCAAAGCCGCGCAGAACCGGCGCGGTTGGCGGCGTTTCGGGCGCCGTCATCTTCTCTACGGCATCGTGAGACAAGACTCCGTCGCCACCATCCAGCAGTGCCTGCGCAAATTTGGCCAGATCGTCGCCGGTGGAGAACAATCCCGCGTGGCCCGCGACCCCGCCCATGCGCCGCGCCGTGGGATCGTGCACCAGGCCGCGCAGCATCTTGTCCTTCTCATCATACTGCGTGGGAGCAATCTTCGGCCCCCAGAGCACAGGAGGGACATAACGGGAGTGGCTCATTCTGAGCGGCGTGAAGATGTGTTTCGCAGTATAGGCGTCGAGCGTCTCCCCGGAGACTTTCTCGACCAGTTCGCCGAGCATGATGAAGTTGATGTCGCTGTAGACGAAACCGGAACCGGGCGTCGTCTCCGGGGGCATGACTGCAGCCAATTGATACGCCGTTTGCTTCCCTTCCCATGGGGTCTCAAGGTCAAGATCGGGCGCCAGGCCGGAATAATGCGTCAGCAACTGACGGATGGTGATATCGTCTTTGCCGTTCTGCGCAAATTCCGGAATGTATTTTGTGACCGGATCGTTCAACCGGATCTTCCCTAATTCCATCAACTGCATAACTGCCGTGGTGGTGGCAATCACTTTCGTCAGCGACGCTAGATCGAAAATCGTGTCGAGGGTCATCAGTTCGCGCCGCGGCTCGAGGGAGCGATATCCGTATGCCTTGCGGTAAATGACCCTGCCGTTGTGCCCCACCATCAGCACCGCACCGGGGATGCTTCCCTCTGTAATCGCCTGCTGAATAACAGAATCGACCGCCACCAACTTCACAGGATTCGACGCCGCCGAAGATGCCGAGCCAGCAACCTGGCGGGAAGCAGCAGTTGCGCCCGGAGGCGCTTGTTCAGCCATCAGTAGTGATCCGAACAAAATGCCCGGAACAATAAAAAGCACACGAAGACTGCACCCCCCGTGTGGCCGCGCGTCGTGAATTCGCAACATCGATTTCAACCTGAATGAAGAGATGGTCTGACTTTACACAACCCGGCGCCAAGCCTCAACAATCTCCGGTAATCGGGCGAATGCCTATGTCCCTCGATAACTATCAGTCACCTTTACCCTCGCGCGCTACTCTGCTATAACGCGCCAAGAATCTATTTCTGGCGAGCACGAAAATTCTCAACGGCACACCAACTCTCGTTCCGGCATTCGAGCAGCAGGAACAGCGATTTTCGTCAGCATTTTCCCTGGTGCGCGAGGCCATCGTCAGCCGCGCCTTCCCTGCCGCATCGATCGCAGTAACCCATTTGGGCAAGTTGGTGGCGCTGCAATCGTTCGGCAAGTTCGTTCATGAGAACAGCCTCGAGGGTGCCCTACCGGTGGCGGGCGGTTCTTTGGCGGGACCGGGTGGCAACTTAGATGTCGAGGTGTCCCCCTCCACGCTGTTCGACCTGGCTTCCGTCACAAAGGCAGTTGCCACCACGACAGTGGCAATGATTCTGCACGAACGGGGGCTGCTGGAACTCGAGGCTCCGGTGTGTGGCACCGTCCCGGAGTTCCTGACGGACGATCCACGCCGCGGTTCCGTTACCTTTCGCATGATCCTCGCCCATTGTTCCGGGCTTCCGGCCTACGAAAAGCTCTTCTTGAGGGCGAGGACGCGCGAAGAACTGCTTCAAGCTGCCGTTACTACGCCCCTCACGGCCGATCCGGGGACGCGCGCCGAATACAGCGACATAGGATTCATCGTGCTCGGCTTGGCACTCGAACGACTCGCGGGAGAACTGCTCGATGCCTTTTGCCAGCGAGAAGTCTTTGGACCGCTTGGGATGACCAGGACAACGTTCAATCCTCCACGCGAACTTCGGCCTAGGATCCCGCCTACGGCGGATGAGCGCGAGATTGAAGCAAATCCCACGAAGCCGCACAGCACATTCCGCAATCGCATTGTTCAAGGCGAAGTCCAGGATGAGAACGCGTTTGTTCTCGGAGGAGTCGCCGGCCATGCGGGTCTTTTTGCCACGGCAGGAGACTTGGCGCGCTTCGCACATGGGATGCTCTCCGGGGGACGTCCGATCCTGCGGCCGGAGACCATCGCGCTGTTTGCGCGGCGCGAGCCTGCGCCGCCGGGCACGTCGCGCGCGCTTGGGTGGGATACGCCTTCGGCGCCATCACAGTCGGGCAAGTACTTCTCGACGCACTCGTACGGGCATCTCGGTTATACGGGGACATCGTTATGGATCGATTCCGATCGGCAGCTGTCAATTAGTTTCCTGACAAATCGGACATGGCCGGATTGTTCAAATCAGGCAATCAAGCAAGTACGACCAAAGGTCCACGATAGTATTGTGGGAAGCTTGGACGAATCTGTTACCGCGGAGACCGCTAAGACGGTCCGCAGCGATCGTGGAGAAGTGCGCTGATCGGCATGATGGCATGGTCGCGTCGTTCAGCAATGAGGGACGGCTTGATAAACTGTTCAGCTTAGCTTCCCAATCGATCTGAACTCTCGAAAGGCATGTGACTTGACGCGCTCGAGGCACCCCCAGTCTGATCTGAGGCAACTTCCTACCGAACAGATTCTCAGTACGGCGGCGAAACTCGACCAGATGTCGTCGTTAGAGATCGCCCGGCTCATCAACGATCAGGACGCGACGGTCGCGGCTGCCGTACGGCGAGCACTGCCGCAAGTAGCGCGTGCCATCGACTTAGTGGCCGACGGATTGCGCCAAGGCGGACGATTAATTTACGTTGGCGCGGGCACCAGCGGCCGACTCGGGGCGCTCGATGCGTCGGAGATTCCGCCGACCTTCAACATCAGCCCGCGCATGGTGCAGTACATCATGGCGGGAGGGCCGCGGGCTCTGGGCGCTTCGACCGAGGCGAGTGAAGATGATACGAAGCTCGCTATTCAGGAGATCAAGAAACGAAAGCCGGGTAAGCACGATGTCGTGATCGGGATCGCGAGCAGCGGGCGGACTCCGTTCACGATCGCAGCGGTCGAATACGCGCGCGGGCGTGGGGCCCGGACAGTTGCTCTCACCTGCAACCGGAATTCGCCTCTGGAGCGGATAGCCGATTTCGCCATCGTCACGGAGGTCGGGCCGGAAGTTCTTGCGGGGTCGTCGCGCATGAAAGCGGGCACCGCGCACAAGATGGTGCTGAACATGATCTCGACGGGAGCCATGGCCCGGCTGGGATACGTCTACGGCAATCTGATGGTGAATGTGTGGACGAAGAACGAAAAGCTGGTTCAGCGGGCGATTCGAATCATCGAGCAGGCAACGGGCGCCGATCGTGAAACGGCGGCGCGCACCCTTAAAGCCAGTGGAAATCGAACTCCTGTGGCAGTTGTCATGGTTGCTGCCGGCGTGAGCCGTGCCAAAGCCGAAACGGCCTTGAAGGCGTCCAAAGGCCATGCGCGCCAGGCCATTGCACGACTCAATTCTCAGGAAGCGTCCTTGGGCTGAGCGATTCCGTGAGATAAGCCTCAACTTCCTGTTGTCCGCTGTGATGCGCCCATTCTGCGGGCGTACCTTCGAACAGGATGTCCTTCACGTCTGTTCTTGCACCGCGCGCAACCAGGAGTTTGACCACGTCGAGATGCCCATTTCCGGCGGCCTGATGCAACGGGGTTGAGTGCGAATGTCCACCGACGGGATTAAAGCGATTGGGGTCTTCGCCTGCATCGAGCAACAACTCCACGATCTCTGCGTGGCCGTATTGGGCGGCCAGGGCCAGGGCCAAATGGCGCTGATCCGGGCCGGCTTTCGCGAGCAATCGGTAGGCATCTTGGGTTCTGGGTAAAGCTGCCGCCAACGGCAGAGTCATCTTCGCACCTCGCCTAAGCAGCGCCTCGACGGCGGGCATTTCGAATAGCACGGCGGCGGCTTCCGCGGCGTGATCAGGATCCGCCCCGCGGTCGCACAGCAGATCGATGAGCGGAATCTGTACACCGCATTTCCTCGCCACCGACCCTGTGGCCACCAGCATTAACGTCTCGTTCAACGCAAAGGGCTCGATGCCCGCGTCCAGGATCACCCTGGCTATGTCGATGATGTTCTCCGGCAACTTGCCATGGCGCACTGGGTTCTCCGCGACAAATTCCAGCAGCGTTGGGTTGCGAAAGTAATTGCCACCTTCGAAGACGACCTTCTGATTGACGAGGTTGGGGTTCTTCTTGAGGAAAGCGCGCAAGGCATCCGCATCGCCAGCATCGATCAGATCGACCGCCCACCGGAAAACCGGGTCTTCGATCCTTTCATGATGCGGCCGATCGAGTTGATCCGGCGGACTGGGCTTCTCGATGCGCCGCTTCAGGCGGGTCCAGGTTGCGAATCCATGTTCACGCGCAACGGCGAGCTGGGCATCGCTCAGGGTGAGATGAGCGGCGAGGATTTGAGCATCGGAGGCTTTCGTCCAGCGAGGGTGGAACTCGCGGATACGTTGTGCGACTGCGGGGTCGTGCGCGCGATGACCCTTCAGCAAATCCTTCGCCTGATATTTCAGATGCTGAAGATTGGGTTTCTCGGGAAGACGTCTTACGGGCATACGAACTTCCTTTCCAGCGCCCGAGGTCCGCGTGCTTGCGGGCAGAAAGTTAGTTCGTACTGGGAATTGTCGAATGCGAGGTGGACTTCTGTCCTTTCCGCGGACCGGGTGCGCCCTTCTGCGCTGCCGCGATCTTAGCACATCGAAAGACGGAGCCCTCCCGTACTTCCGGCATCAACTCAGAGGCGGTACGCCTCCGTTACAATCGGCCTAAGGACCGATTCATGGACAAGTTTGTGATTCGCGGTGGAGAACCGCTACTTGGCGCTGTCCGCGTAAGTGGCGCGAAGAATGCGGCGCTGCCCTGCATGGCCGCCGCGCTGCTGACCGATCATCCGGTCATACTGGAAAATATCCCGCAGGTTCGCGACATTCAGACCACGCGCAACCTGTTGGCCGCGATGGGCGCCGAGGTGGAACTCGGGTACGGGCGCGCGCAGCACCGCACCACGATTCATTGCGAAAATCTCGCTGCACCAGAAGCTTCGTACGAATTGGTCAAAACGATGCGCGCATCTACGCTCGTGCTGGGGCCGCTGGTGGCACGCTGCGGGCGAGCACGTGTTTCTCTTCCGGGCGGGTGTGCGATTGGGGCGCGTCCGATTGACCTGCACATCAAGGGACTCGAGCGACTGGGGGCGAAGATCACCCAGGAGCACGGCTACATCGAAGCGAAGGCGGATCGCCTGAAAGGCAACGAGATTGTCTTCGACAAGATTACTGTCACTGGTACCGAAGACCTGCTGATGGCAGCGACGTTGGCCGAAGGCGAGACGATTCTGCAGAACTGTGCACGTGAGCCGGAAGTTGCTGACCTCGCCGATCTGCTGAACAAGATGGGCGCGAAAATCGAGGGCGCTGGTACGCCAACCATTCGTGTGAGAGGTGTGAGCAAACTGAAGGGGGCAAAGCACCGTATTATTCCGGATCGCATTGAGGCCGGCACGTTCATCATTGCGGGGGCCATGACCGGCGGTGATCTAAATGTGGCGGGATGTGAGCCGGCGCACCTTGGCGCATTGCTCAGCAAACTGCATGAGGTCGGAGTAAAGACGAAGAGTTCGGAGGACGCGGTCCGCGTAATGGGCGACAATCCGCTTACCGCTGCCGATATGACGACTGAAGAGCATCCCGGCTTTCCAACAGATTGCCAGGCGCAATACATGGCCTTGGTGACGCAGGCCGAGGGCACGTCAATCATCACCGAGAATATTTTCGAGAATCGCTTCATGCATGCGCTTGAACTGGTCCGCATGGGCGCAAGCATCAAGATCGAAGGACGACGAGCGGTTGTGCGAGGAAAGACTCCGCTCAGCGCGGCGGCAGTTCTGGCCAGCGATCTGCGCGCTTCGGCATCACTGGTACTCGCGGCGCTCGTTGCCGAGGGCGAGACAATTGTCGACCGCGTATATCACATCGACCGCGGTTACGAGCACATCGAGGAAAAATTGAAGGGTGTGGGCGCGCAGATCAGACGCATCGGGGAAATGTTCCCGAAGAAGGCGACGGCAGCAAAGTAAGCAGCGATCTCTCGCTTCGAATTCTTAACTGCTTTGATTGCGATTCGGGGCTGGCCTGGTGGATTCAATTCTCATCAGAACCATTCCGTCTCCCTTGACGGTTGTGATATGAAAGACCGTCTCAGAAGGATGATCTGGACTATCGACACTAAGAGTGGCTGGAACCGAAACGTGAGGCTCACCTGTGTTGAAAGTCGCGGCAACGTTCTTACGAATGACACAACCCGTGCAATGAATTGCGCGACCGCATCCTTCCGGAAGATGCGAGTGAACACAATCGAACACTAACCCAAACGGTGGCCTCGCAGGCGGCCCATCCAATCTCTGGCCCAAAATCTCAGCGGCTTTGGCATTTCCGGCTATGACTGTGTTTTGGCTATCGACAACCAGTATGGGCACTGGGATGCTATCGATGTGGCGCTGCAGGGGTACACCGTTTTCCTGAACGGCTAAAGCGCGCGAACAAGCAGGACACATTCCATGACTGGTGTGTCCGTCAAGGTCTTGGTTGTAGCCCGGGCGTTCAATACCAGTCCCGCACCAGGCACACAGTAACTTCGTCATCCGGGCACGACCTCACAGTAATAGGGCCCGAGTAGAACCCAAGCGTAAGGTGATGTGCCCGGAAATCCCGGTGCTTACGATCACATAAGTCTGTGATTCGTTTCACATTTGCGACTCTAGCCAAAGAAAACGCGAGCCGTGGTTTTTTAGAATTCGTCGCGAGTTAGCCGCGCAATCAGCTGGCGGTGCTTTGGGTAGGTGGCGCTCAGATCTTCGCGTCGCGCTATTTCGAAATCTGCTAACTCAAAGCCCGGGGCTACCGTGCATCCCACGAGCGCCCAGGCAGTCCAATCTGCCACGTGCGAGGCGAACCAGCTCTCAGCCGGCACCACGGCCTGAAGGAGCTGGCCAGCATCCGGATCGTTCCCGAGGAGCAGTGCCGAATATGTCCCTGCTGGGTCAAGGACGTGCACCAGCAGCGGCGAGCCGGCGTAGAAGTGCCACACCTCGTCGGATCGGAGACGGTGGAAGGCTGAGAAATTCCTCCCGTCGATTAGGAAGTAGATGGCGGTTGAAACGGCGCGTGGCCCCCAGTGTGCGGGTAAGGAACTGCCAGGAATCGTTAACTCCGACTTGTAGGTCTGGCGGTAGTGACCACCTTCGGGATGCGGCTTGAGTTGCAGCGTCTCAATCCAATAGCGTGCGTTGTGAGAGTTCTCTGCCACGCGAGAAAGTATCGCAGGATTCTTGAACTTTCGGCCAGCTCCGCGAGCGCGGGCAAACAGCATAGATCCTCGGGGACGCTCTAGGTACGTTCCTCAACCCGAAAAGTACTGACTTTGCTACGCAGAAGAGAATCAAAGGCGATAACCGGGAAGGACACGAAGGTACACGAAGGACTTCCGGTCGGTTAGAATGTTCCCGCAAACAAATCCATATCGGTTTATGTCAGGAAGGGATGCCATGGAAAGGGCGAGCCTTGCCTCCGCTCGATGCGCAATAGAAGCCGGCAGTTCGTTGGTGCGCGCAAAGCACACCCGGAGGAAATTCCGCGGTGTCAGTGCGACGGCGATTAGCGCAGTTCTAGTTCTTCTGACGATGCTGGCGAGTTGTTCTTCGGAGCCGGAGAAGCCGGCGGAACAAGCGAAACCGGAGGTCAAGGGTCCGGAACTGCTGACTGCGCGCTCGGGGTTTCAGAAACTGTACGTGGCAGCGCGCGGGTGGAACCAGGATGCGAAGCCATATCGGCTGGAGTCGATTGCAACCAGCGATGGCAATGGGCACGACGGGAAATGGGCGGTGTGGCGCGCTGGCTTTGCTTCAGCAACACAACGGCTCGCAAAGACCTATACCTGGTCGGGGAGCACGGCGGAGGGCGCGCCTTCGCGCGGTATTAATTTCGGAATTGAGGACAGCTATAGCCCGACCAACGCCTCTATGCAGACTTGGGACATACAGTTTCTGAAAATCGATTCCGACCAGGCTCTAGCCACGGCACAGAAGCATGGTGGCGACAAGATTCTGGAAAAAACACCGGATACTCCGGTCACATACGTGTGCGACTGGAACCGCAATACGAATCAACTGATCTGGCATGTCATTTTCGGGACCGGCCGCGAAAATTCGAAGCTGACTGTGTCGGTCGATGCTTCCACCGGCGAGTTTATCCGGGTGGAAAAGTAGGTCAGCGCATAACCGGTGAGGCAGAGGTTCAACGTTTGGGTTCGTCCGCCTGTCGCAAGCAAGTCTCGATCCGGGAATAGAAACGGTATAGTGCGTGGGAAGAAATGATCGCGCTTTCTAAGGCGCTTCGTTCGGCAAAGGCAACAATGTCTTCCGGGGAATAGTTGAGGCGAATGCGGTCTGTGGCGCAATGAGCGCTGAGGATTTCGATTCCCGCCGCAGCTACATCGGCTTTCAAACGGGCCACGTCAATCTGTTTTCTACTTCCGGACTGCATGCTGCAAGGGCTCCTTTTTGCGAACATCCCGGAGTGAACGCAGAGGGTCCCGGGATTCATATGGGAGGGCTGTCGAAACGGAATCCTGCGGGACCCAACTCTGCGAGGTCGCGTTCTTTGTACCTTGAATTAAGTATACAACGTTACTAATACGCTGTGGAACAAATAGGTTACTAAAGTTTGGCTTGGAGGCAACGTGCCGCGGCATGCCGATCCCGATCTGGAGAAAAGAATCCTGACTGCGGCGTCGCGCCTTTGGGCGCGTGGGGGAGAAAAAGCGCTGACGATGCGAGCGGTAGCCAGCGCTGCGAAAACCACCACGCCGACGGTTTATGAACGCTATCGGGATCGGGCCGATATACTCCGCGCTCTGCGGGCGAAAGCGCGGAGTGAATTGTTTGCCGCGCTTAGCCCGACGCGCACGCTGGCGGAGGCGGTTCACGGTTATCTGGACTTTGCCTTGAACAATACACACAGTTATGAAGTTTTGTTTGATGGTGTGGGAAGGGCTCCCTCGCTATATGAGCCGTGGCCTTCGTTCAACCTGATGCGGGAGAGGCTGGTGGAAAGACTTGGAGGGACGGCGCGGCAGCACAACCGGCTGATGCTTGCGATATGGTCGCTGATGCACGGAACTGCGATGTTGATTATCCGTGGCGGATTCGAGGGATCGCTGCGCACGCAGGCCGTGCATGCCTGTATGGATACCGTGGAAATGATCATTCGATCAGCGCACCGGAAATCTTCGGTGCAATCCGGGCCGAAGTGGCCAGCGAGCCTGGTGCTAGGCGAGGCGGAACGCAGTTCGGTGGGAAATGGAAATGGGCTGCGGAAGAAGTTTAGATCAGGCAAGAGAGCGCGGTAGCCTGGCGCTGTCCTTGCCTGCCTCCCCAGGCCGCGGGCTAGTTTGGTTTGGCGCTCGCGTCGGGTGCTTTCAATCGCTCGATGGCTTTTTTGGCCTCTGCGGCTTCCGCACCGCTGGGAAGAATCTTGAGATAGCTTTCATATTCGGCCAGCGCCTCGTCGGGACGATTCAACTTCTCCAGGCAGACAGCGAGTTTGTAGGTTGCGACGGCGTCGTTATCCTTATAGACGAGCGCTTCGCGGTAACGGCTTTCCGCCCCTGAATAGTTCTTGCGCTTAAAGTAGTAATCGCCAACTTCTATGTCCTTCGCGGCTTTATGGGGATCGAAGGGATGGAATTCCATCGGACCCCCATCTTTTGAAGAACCTTCGTCGGTCAGAACCGCGTCGCTCTGTGGGTGCTCCTTGTCGTCGTTCGGAGGGGGACTTATATCGATCTGCGTGTCTTTGCTGGAACTATCTCCGATGTCGTCAGGCAGCGAGGAAGCGTCGACGTGATCGGAACTGGGCGGAGCCAGGTTCGGATTGGGCTTTGCGGTTTTTTCGGACGAGTTGGACTCGGTTTTTTGCGATTTAGCGGGAGACGCGTTCTGTGCTGCGACAAGAGTCCCTGCAAACAGTACTGGCATCAGCAAACTGCGCATACGGTTATCTTACAGCCGGTCCGGGAAAACTGTGCTCCTGACAGGCCTCGGCCACTTCGCAACTTCCGAATCCTACTTTCATCCCGCTCACGCGATCCCAGATCCTGGATGAGTCTTGCGGAATGCATCGAGGCAACGGCGTGCCGTTACCAGTTCGGGATAGCGGCTACCTTCCTGCTCGATAAGGTAGTACTCAACACCGCCGACATGCTCTGCGGCCTGGAAGATCGCCTTCCAATTGGCCTTCCCTTCTCCAAACAGCGTCTTGTAGCCGACGCCGGGGTCAGGAGACCAGTCTTTACAATGGATGGAGCGAATGCGTCCGGGGTTGGCTTGGATCCAGGCAACCGGATCGGCGCCAGCTTCGAGGCATGTACCGACGTCGAGTTGGAGCATCACGCCAGGCTTTGTGTTCGCGGCGAGAATCTCGATGGGGCGCTTTCCTTCTACTGGTCTCCATTCGGCATCGTGATTGTGGTAGCCGACTTTCAGCCCGGCTGGTGCGAGCTTGTCGGAAGCGGTGTTCAGAGTGGCGGCTAGTTGCTTCCATCCGTCGATGTTTGGTTTAGGATCGCTCCAGGCCTGCACCACATATTTCGACCCGAGAATCAGGTTCAGCGATTTTGTGTGCTCGATCTTGGCGTCGCTGAAATTTCCTTCGTCGTTGTGAGTGGAGAGACAGCGGATACCGAGTTCGTCCATGAGCTTGCGCATGTCCTTCGCCTGCGTCTCGGACCACTCAAAGTACGGGCCATAGAACTCGACGACTTGATATCCCATTCGTGCGACGGCCCGGACAGTGCCTTGGGGATCTTTCTGCAGCGCATCGCGAACGGAATAGAGTTCCAGACCCACGGGAATGGAATTGGAAGTCGTCGTGCGAGTACCGAATCCACGGAATGCCCATGGCAAAGCCGCCGATATCGTGAGGAAAGAACGGCGGGAGAAGTTGAAATATGGCATGGCTGCAATGTTACGCCTTCTAGACAAGGAACTGCTGTGGTTCGCGACCCGGTTCTCATGAATGGGCACAGGCCGCGAGATATACCGCAGAGAAACAGAGATGCAACCAACCATCGCCGCATCCGATTCTGAAAACCCTTGGGTGGGTATCTTGTTTGACTGAGCGAATTCCCGGGTCTTGCAAAGGTGGCGATCTTTCGGCAAGCTCGAGCAGATTTGGGGCACCCAATAGCAAAAAGCAACCCAAGACAATCTCGCCTAGACCAAAGTAACTGGAAAAACCGTGACGGTCCGATATTCTGGGATCGCCTTCCCCGGGGCTCGCAAGTATGCGTGTTTCCGTATGTTTGCGAGATTCTCGCCACAAGAAACATCCATGGACGTGCCGAAGTCAACACAGGAATCCAACGGGGGGCTGGCCAAAGCGTCTGAAGGAACTCCACTCGCTGCGGGTGTCTCCGTGTTCGTACGGGTGTGGAGTTATGGCGGGCCCTCGCAACCCCCGATGGGGTTGAAACTGGCGCAGGATGAAGAGATCGCGACGCTCCTCCGCGAGATTGTGCGCGAAGGCACTGGACAGATCGCCGATCAGCAACCGGAGCTATGGTGTGCGCACTTTGACGATGCGATCCACGCGCTCTCGGCAGCAAAAGCCTTGCAGCAGCGGCTTCTGACTTTCCATCGGAAAACGGAACCACAGCAGGTGGTGCCTTCAATCCTTATATATCCCAGCGACAGCAAAGAGGTCTCCGGGCCAGACGTGGCGGTTCCCGCCGACATGCTGGCGAATGTCACGTCGGCTCAGATTCTGATTGCCGGGAGCATTTATGAGCAGATGAAGAGTGTGCCCGGTTTCCGATTCAACTCCAAGGCCGTGCGGGAAGCCGGAGAAACGTTCGGGCCGGAAGCGATCTACGAGATGCTCTGGACCGATGAATCAACCTACGGGCACCTGCGGCAGGCGAGCCGGGCCGGCCTGAAAACCGTGGGCCGTTATCAGGTACAGGAAGAACTCGGGCGCGGCGCCATGGGTGCGGTTTACAAAGCCTATGACGAACTCATCGGACGGACGGTTGCGCTGAAGACGATCTCGATTGACCGCAACGCGCCCAAGCGCGAGGAACTGATCGAGCGGCTCAAGCAAGAAGCCAAGGCGGCGGGGGGACTGGACCATCCCAACATCATCACGATTTACGACGTCGGGCAAGAGGACGATGCTGTTTATCTGAGCATGCAATATGTAAAAGGCACAACGTTGGCGTCATTGCTGGCCGATGAGGGCGTGCCTTCGCTGGCGATATTTCTGTCATGGGCAGATCAGATCTGTGCGGCAGTGGGATTTGCGCATGCGAGCGGCGTGATTCACCGCGACTTAAAACCGGCAAACCTGATGGTGACCGAGGAGGGCATGATCAAGGTACTCGATTTCGGGATCGCGAAAATCGAGGACGCCTCGCTCACGCAGACCGGCCTGGTGGTGGGGACGCCGAGCTATATGTCTCCTGAGCAACTGGCCGGGAAGAAAGTGGACTATCGCGCCGACATTTTCGCGCTTGGCTCGGTTTTTTATGAACTGGTCACACGCGAGCGGCCTTTCCAGGGAGATGTCACGACAATCCTGTACAAGATCGTGCATGAGCACCCGATGGCGCCATCGCTCGTCAATCCGGCGATTCCGGGCGGGATCGATGCGGTGATCCGGAAGGCGCTTGCCAAGGACCCGAAAGAGCGATTCCAGACGTGCGAAGAGATGCGAGCGGCGTTGGCCGAGCAGGCGGGGCGCCTGCACGTGACGCCCGCGGCCGTGGTTCCCGGGATGCCTGGAGCGAAGGTACCAGGGCAGCCTGCGACTACAACTCCGCCGAGCTACCTGTTAACAGAGTTGCCGCCGAAGCGTCGGAGTCTATGGCCGATCGTGTTCCTGCTGCTGTTCTTGGGCACGGCGGGGTGGGCATATTACGCGCATACAACCACTGGCTCCTATCCGGAATTTCTGAGCAAACTGTTGGGTGCGTCGTCGCAGTCGTCACAGAGCAAAACGAGCTTGCCCGATCAGTATTCGCATGGAACCAGCGGTGGGAACGCTTCGGAGAGCAGCGCGGCTATACAGCGACTGCCTTCGGACACCTCAGCTGGCACGGTCTCGCATCCCGAGCCCACCAGCACGGACTCCGCGGCGGCATCAACTCTCGCGAGCGGAAGCCAATCCTCCAATCCAACGGCGAGTGATACTTCGGGTGAGAATTCCTCGTCCACGACGAATTCCGCTGCTCAAGAAACAGGACCTATTCGGAGTGGGCAGCCTGTGACGGCTGTCCAACCTGTCCCAGCGCCGAGCTCACCTGCGGAAACGTCACCGCTCTCTCCGGTTGGTGTCGAGGCACAAGCGAACCCTCAAGCTTCCGAGCAAGTCCCAAACAAGCCGGCCCGACAAGCTCCTTTGGCGGTCGACGGCTTCACGAAGAGAAATGTTCCCGAGTTGTTGCGAGTAGCTGAAATCGCGGCGCGGCGTGGAGACTATCGCCTGGCGCGATATGAATACAACCTCATTCTCAAGCTCGATCACAACAACGCGAGGGCCCGGATCGGGCTGCGGCTGATTCAGGAGTCCGAACGGCTCCGTTGATCTCTGCAATCAGCCTGTTGTTACCTAACTTCGGCACACATTGACACCCTAAAACGGAATGTTTATGCTTCCCTCCACCTCACGCACTCCCCCGCGTGTGTCTTGAGGCGAAAGGACATGCAACGCGGGCCCACGAATCCAGTGACTCCGGTCCTCGCCCGTTCCTCGAGTGGACAGGCAGCGGTGAATCCTCGCGTGGCGCCACCAAGCGACTCAGTCCCAGACACTTCAAGGAACTGTTCTCCGAGCTGTTACGGCGGGCTGTCCCGAGCACGCCTGGGATGGGAACCCGACCGGGGAGCGGCCAGATGAATCCCGAACGTTGGCAGCAGGTATGCGAGGTACTGGCTGCCGCAGTCGCTCTACCAGCCAACGAGCGTGCGGGGTATCTGAACAAAGCCTGCGGACAGGATGTAGAACTCCGCCAGGAGGTCGAGTCCCTGCTGGACTCCCACGAAGAGGCCGCCAGCCAGTTCCTGAACTTTCCCGCGGCGGATGTCACGAGCGCGCTTGGCAAATCCAGCAGCCGCATCGGCAGCCGCATCGGCGTCTACCAGATTGAAGAAGAGATAGGGCGCGGAGGAATGGGAGAGGTGTATCGCGCCGTGCGAGCTGATGGACAATACAAGAAAGAGGTTGCGATCAAACTGGTTCGCGGTGGACACGACAGCGCTGCGGTGTTCGAACGATTCCTGCACGAACGCCAGATTCTCGCGTCACTCGATCATCCGAACATAGCCCGCTTGTTTGACGGAGGCACGACTCAAGAAGGCATTCCATATCTGGTCATGGAATTGGTGGAAGGAACAGCCATCGATCAGTACTGCGAGAAACACAATCTGGATGTCGACGGTCGGCTGCGACTTTTCACACAAGGGTGCGCAGCGGTGCAGTATGCGCATCAGCGACTTGTCATTCACCGGGACATCAAGCCAAGCAACATTCTCGTGACCGCGGAAGGAGTCCCCAAGCTGCTGGATTTTGGCATTGCCAAGCTGCTGGACTCGGCGGCTGGACCTGAGACCACTTTGCCAGGCGCCATGACACCGGAATACGCGAGCCCTGAGCAGGTTCGCGGCGAGCCGATCACCACCGCAACAGACGTGTACTCCTTGGGGGTTGTCCTCTATCGCCTGCTCACAGGTTTATCGCCGTATCCGCGAGGTGCGCGTACACCCTTGGAGTTTGCGCGCGTGATTTGTGAGGCAGAACCCACAAAACCGAGTTCCGCGGCTCACACATGGATGAGCAGGAACACACATTCACCACTGTACGATGCAAATGCACAGCAGAAGCGTCGAGTATCTTCTGCCCGGCAATTCCGGAAGCTGAAGGGCGATCTCGACAACATCGTGCTGAAGGCCCTGCGCAAAGAACCCAGTTTGCGTTATGCCTCAGTCGAGCAGTTCGCTGAGGATATCCGTCGGCACATTGAAGGCTTGCCCGTTACAGCCGCCCGGGGATCGTGGACCTATCGGACAAAGAAGTTTGTGCGGCGGCACAAATTGGGGATGACCACGGTTGCAGTTCTGCTGGCTGCCATCGGAGCGGGAGTTGCGGCCACGGTTCGGGAATCTCGAATCGCCGCGGCCAATCAACGGCGGGCGGAACAACGCTTCAGCGAAGTTCGCAAGCTCGCGGATTCCCTGATGTACGAGATCCACGGGTCGGTGGAAAGTCTTCCCGGCGCTGCGCGGGCGCGACAGTTGATCGTACAAAGATCGCAGGAATACCTGGACAGTCTGGCCAAGGAGGCGTCAGGCGACATTTCGCTGCAGCGCGAACTGGCAGCAGCGTATGACCGTCTGGGCACACTGCAGGGGAGTTCGTACGAATCGAGTATCGGCGATGCCGAAGCAGCGAGGAAGAGCCTGCAGAAAGCAACAATGATTCGAGAGGCCATCGCCGTCGCCGACCCGAATAACAGCCAGGACCAGATCGCGCTTGCGCGGGCTTATGAACTGCTTGGACGAGCCCAGTGGCTGTCACCGGGTGGAAGCAGGGAAGGTCAGCAATCTCTTGAACGGGCGGTCACCATAGCCGAAACGCAGGCGCGCGAACATTCCCGGGATCCGGGAGTGCTACAAGTTCTAGCTCAGGGCTACCAATATATTGGCGATCTTCAGGGCGGCAGCGGATTGCGTGGCGGTACCTCAGCTCTGTCAGAAGCCTTGCGAAACCATCTGAAGGCGTTGCTGCTCTTGAAAGAAATTGCCGAGGGCAGCTCCGAGGACCCGGAGAAGAGGTACCTACTGGCCCGCGCCGCGATCAGTGTGGGAGACGACTACCTGCGAACTGCCGAGGTGACCCAGGCCCTGGACTACTACCAGCAAGCGGAGAAGATTGTCGAGCCACTGGCCAACCATGCCAACAATGCGAAATACAGCCGGGGCTTGGCGATTTGCCTGACACGGATCGGCGACGCTCAGTTAATGAGCGGCCGGGCGCATCAGGCTCTCGTGCAATATCGAAAAGAAGAAGAGGTCCTGCGGCCGCTGGCCGCCCTTGATCCGCACGATATGGTGGCGCAGTTGACGCTCGTTACCTCCGAGGGAGACATCGGACATGCATTAGTCGAGTCTGGCCGGGTACGAGAGGGAACCGTCGCACTCCGGCAGGCCATGGCTGACACGTTGCGCGTTACGCAGGAGGCCAATGATTCCTATGCCCACGCGCTGCTGGCAAGCACGTATGGCCTGCTCGGAGAAGCACTGGAACTTGGGAACGATATTAACTCTGCATTGTCACGCTACCAGCACGCGCTGGATCTGTACGCGATCGCTGTCGTTGCCGATCCCGGTGATCTCGAGGATGCCGTCAACACGGTGATCATGCGAAATCACATCGGACGCGCGTACTTGCGAACCGGCGACCCGAAAACCGCAGCACAGCAATATGAGATTGCTCGCGTTTCGGCCGAAAACCTCCTCAACGACAGTCCCGGCAATATTGAGGTTCTGTACGCACTGGCGGATACCTATGCGGGTCTCGGAGATCTCAAGATGGCCGGTGCGAAGTCCAGCGGCAGGTCGGGAAAAACAGCTGCATTTCGTGAGGCCAATGCCTGGTTCGAGAAGAGTCTGGGGGTATGGCAGAGAATTCCACATCGGGGACCGGTTTCACCGAACGGATTTGAAGCGGGGGATCCGCGCGACGTGGCAAGGCACGCGAAGCTCGCAGCAGAGTCGGCATCCGGCAGATCCTGAACGATCCGTGCAGTTTTTGCGGCCTTGTAAAGCGAGGGATTGCTTAACCTATTGCAACAACTCAAAATGTACAGGCCGCGCGAGAATTGGGCAGAGGACTTGGGATTACCGGTCTGAAGCACCAGCGCCGACCAAAAGTTGAAATGTTTCGGAAGAGAAAAATCCACCACAGGGGACACAGAGTAAAGAGAGAAGACTTTTTCCCTGCATGTGTTGGCCTCTGTGGTGGCATGCCCCTCAACAGCCGCTCACTTCTTCGGGCTGACTGTGGTCAGCACGTTCGTGGCAGCTTGCTGCAAAAGGGGAGTGAGAACATCTTCGCCGTCGGACTTGGCCTTGCCCTGAAGCGTATTCTGCGAAACGGGAGTGCTCTGTCCGGTAGCGATCAACTGGTACTGCACTGACACATCGTCTTTCGACTTGATCTGCCCATTGAAACCGGCGAGTTGGTTCATCGCCTGCTGCTGGGCCATCTGCGATGCAGCCATTCCGGCGGCCTGCGCGGCGACAGCGCCACCCATGCCGTGAGCCATCGCACCCATAGGAGTCATGCTGGCGGCCATAGTTCCCACCTTCATGAACTTACCGAAACCGCCGGAACTGTGTTTCACGCTGACCGCCGAGAACAGGATGTAGTCGCACTGTTTCTGTTGCGCTTCAGCCTGTAACTGCACGGCGAGGTGAGAGTCCAGAGGAGCAATTTCGATCGCGGGCCCGCTCATGAGTGCAACTTCTGCGTTGCGGATCGGCGTGCTGTAGTCGGCGCCAGCGTTGTTACCCTGGCCGACCTGGGCATCCGGTGGCGCCACCCCGATGCGGATCTTGCCTGGAGCCTTCGGGCCCAGCGTTTGGGGCGCTGCGACCTGGGTGGCGTTTGGCTGAGTGCCTCCCATACCTTGCATTCCGCCAGTTGCCGCCTGGGCCATGCGCATTTGCTGCTGGGCCATTGCCATAGCATTCTGTTGCGCCCCCATAGCCGCCATCGGATTCAGCATGCCCTGCGTCATGGTGGATGCCAGCCCGGCGTTAGCTTTGGCCCCACTTTGCGCGCCCCCCTGAGCCATCTGTGGCGTCGGACCGTATGACGGAGCCTGTGCGATCAACTGCTGCCCGATTGAGTTTGTGCCCTGCAGCTCAGCGTATGACGCAACCTGCCGATAGCCTGCAGGCACGTCGAACATCTCAGCGGGAAGCTCCTGTTTGGAGATCTCGGACACGCGGATGCTGACCGTCGTGTTGCCGCCATCCGGGGTAGGCATGGTGATGTCTTCCCAGATGGGATAGCCGGTCTTGCCGCTGCCAACGAACCGAGAGATCAGCCTGTCGTGGCAGCCCGTTCCTTGCTGCACAGGAGGTGCGATCGTCCCGCAGGAAGCGTGATCCTTGGAGAGATCGGCGAACCACCCGTCGATTTCAAACGACTGGCGCACCTGCGTGCAGGCATCAGCCGAAGGCTCCTGAACAACCTTTGCCTTCAGATGGCGGGCCTGATAACCGTAGATTGACTTGCGCTCACCCGTATCCGTTACGTTTGTGGTGATCGTGATTTTTCCACCCTGCGCTTCAGGAAGGGCCGCTCCGCTGGCCAGGGCAGCGGCTTTGGCTGCATTCTCGTCCTGAGGATCGTCAGCCGCGTAGTAAGTCTGATTCGCCTCGTTCATGGTTAGCGTGCGGTGCAGATCGCATTGGTGCAGGGTCACAGTGCTGCCGTTTTGAGTCTGCGTAACCGTACGCTCGCGGGCCCCTTTAATAGAGGTCTCAGTGGTGGATACAACGTATCCACCGGTCGAAATGTTTTTCTTCAAATGCAGATCCTGCGCCTGGCTGGCAGTCGCAGCCGCCAGCACGGCCAATATCGTCGGGTGGCAGAACTTTGAAAGGGTAGGCATGGTCCACTCCTTTGAATTGAGCTCGGAGAAGCCCGCCATTCGTCAGTGCTCAAGGTGGCTGACAGTCACGCCCCACCGTGACGGTTGCGGAAATGTCTCCTATTCCTAGAGGCGGAAATGCCAGTACGAAACAGGTCAGGCAATCGGGGAAAAGTTCTTGGGGGCAAGGCCTTCAAGCCCCCTGGCGACATGTAATCTTGACGGAGGTGGTTGTAAACTGACGGTCATCCGGCGTTCACCTTCAACACGTTGTAGCGCACAGGATCCGCAGCGTCCTAGGAGTACCGATGAATCCACGAGTTGCCTCCGTTATCGCGGTAGCCATGTTTCTGTTCAGTGCGCCGTTATTGTCGGCTCATCACGGCCTGGCGCGGTTCGATACTACCCATATCGTGACCATGAAGGGCGCAATCACTCGCTTCGACTGGATCAACCCGCACGCCTACGTCTACGCCGACATCACGGATCAGAACGGCAAGGCCGCCAACTGGATGCTGGAGTGCGGGAGCCTGGGGATGCTGAGCCGGTTTGGCTGGAGCCCAGATGTAGTGAAGAAGGGTGACAAAGTTTCGGTCTACGGATTTGTCGCCAAGGACGGCTCGCCTTATATGGCGCTACAAAAGATCGATCTTCCCAATGGCAAGTCGCTGCCGGGGGAGCCCTAGTTCCGACATGCTCGAATTTTGCCAATGGCTGGATCAGACCTCGGTGGGCACCACCATTCGCCAGTCTCTCTGGCTGTTCCCGGCGATTGAGACCATTCATCTGCTCGGGATGGCCGGATTGCTCGCGAGCGTTACGGTGCTTGATTTGCGGCTGCTCGGATGGGCGGGAAGGCAGCAGCGCGTATCCCATGTGGCGGCACGGATGATTCGGTTGGCCTGGATAGGTTTTGCTCTACAGGTGACTACGGGATTGCTGCTGTTTTCTTCCGAGGCTGTGAAGGTGTTTGGCAATCCCGCGTTTCGATTGAAAATGCTGCTACTGCTGCTCGCGGGTCTGCAAGCTCTGATGTTTCAGACGGTCTTTTCGGGAAGGCTGGCGGAGTGGGATGACAGGTCATCGATGCCTCTGGGGGCAAAGCTGATGGGGCTGGTTTCAATCCTGCTGTGGGTGGGTGTTGTGACGGCGGGACGGTTTATCGGTTTTGTATAAGCGTGACCGGCACGCTTCTCTCCTCTATCTCTGAATCGCTGCTTCCAATGTACTGTCTTTGTGAGTCAAGCAGGCCTCACCAAGTTCACGCCTAGTGTGGGATAGAGCGTAAACTGATGGCGTTCGGCAACTGGCAACTCGATCAGAACGCGAGAAGGTTATGGCCACTTGGATCGAAGCCCTGGGGCAGGATCTCCGCTATACGGTTCGAGGACTGCGCAAGAGCCCGGGTTTCACACTAGTCGCTGTTCTGACTCTCGCCGTTGGCATCGGTGCCACTACAGCAGTTTTCAGCGTTATCAACGGAATTCTCCTCCGCCCGCTTCCCTACCCGGATCAGGATCGGCTCGTCTCTGTGTCGAATATCAACCTGAAGGAGCCGAAATGGTCATGGCCAGTTTCGAGTACGGACGTGTCTCATTGGCGTGCTGATAACCAGGTTTTCGAGAAACTGGAATTTGTCTCCCATGCGGATATGGTAGCCGTGTCGAGCACGGGATCGGGCGAACGCGTTGGTGTGCAACACATGAGTGCACGGCTTTTGCCGTTGCTCGGTGTCAAGACTTTCATAGGAATGATTCCGAGCGACGATCTCAGTGAACAGAAAGGTTCCTTTGGTGTGCTGATCAGTTACGACTTCTGGAAGCGCCACTTCGGTGGAAATCCCGACGTGCTGGGACAAAAGCTTTTCGTCGATACCTTCTCGGGGACGATTGTCGGCGTGCTGGAACCTGGATTCGATCTGTTGGGAACGGGAAGTCCAGAGGTTTACGAATTCGGGGGGATGCCCGATCCGGCGAATTCCGGGATCGATGATGTGCGATGGTTCATTGCAGTCGGCAAGTTAGAACAGGGAGTTTCAATTCAGCAGGCGCAGGCGGCGATGGAAGTCACCACGCGGCGCCTGGCACAAACTTTTCCAGAAGCATACAAAGACATGGGAGTCAGGGTGGAGCCGTTGCAGACGCGGCTCTTCGGGAACTGGGGCCAAGTCTATTACACCTTGTTCGGCATCGTGGCACTCGTTCTTCTGATTGCCTGCGCGAACGTTGCGAATCTCTCACTGGTTCGGGGAGATGGACGACGAAAGGAGATTGGAGTGCGCGTGGCTTTGGGAGCAAATAAAGGAAGAATAGTGGGCCAGGTGCTCTCAGAAAGCATTCTGCTTTCCATGATTGGTGGAATGGTCGGCCTCGTTCTTGCTTTTCTTGGTGTGAAAGTTTTCAGCATTTGGGCTCCCGAGTGGCTTCCGCGCGAACTGGGTGTCTTGGTGGATGGCCGTGTGTTGTTGTTTACATTCAGCACCTGTGTTTTGACGGGCATCACCTTCGGGTTGGTTCCCGCGTATCGCGCTGTAAGAAGTGACGCGAATCGGTTTTTGCGAGAGAGCGGGAGAACGACGGCGACGTTTTCGCGTCCTCGCACACGAAACACTCTCGTGGTCGCTGAGGTCGCCCTGGCGCTGGTCTTGCTCACCTGTGCTGGGCTGATGATCAACACCGTGATCCGCATCATGCGGACGACTCCGGGCTTTAATCCAGCCCATCTCGTGACCGCGGAAGTTCGGCTGACGGGGCTCAAATACATGGATTCATCCACCGAGGATGCAACCGGCTTCAGTTCGATCCTGCCGCCGGTTGGCGATTTCTGTCGTCAGGTGCTCGAGCGGACCCGAACTTTACCGGGGGTTGAAGATGTGGCCTTAGTGGATTGGCTTCCACTGTTGGAAACACCGCAATACTCAGGGCCTGGATTCAAGATCGGTGGCCACGGAGCGTCGGACAACGTTTTGCGGCAGGCAGTGAGCTCAGACTATTTTCCGATCATGGGCATTCCGGTGCTGCGCGGCCGGGGCATTGTGGAGCAGGACACGCAAAGCAGCCCATGGGTAGTGGTGATCAACGAGGCCATGGCCCGGAAGTTCTGGAAAAATGAGGATCCGATCGGCCGCACGATCACGTTCGATGATTCACCCGAAGAAAAGCCGCGACAGATCGTCGGCCTAGTGGGAAACGTACACCAGTTTTCGCTGACTGTGGATCCACAGCCTGAGGCATACGTCGATTACAGGCAATTGCCAGTTCGGGTGCGCTCCAGTTGGACGGAAACGCGGGTCCACAAGAGTTTTGTTCTCCGCACGCACTCGGTCTCGAAGGCTGTGATCGAGAACGTACGCCGAACCATCTCCGCACTGGCTCCCGACTCCGCCGTCTTCGGAATCACCACTGTCGAGCAGACCGTCTCAAAGTCAGCGACTCCATGGCGCTTTATCTCGCAATTGTTTGAGCTGTTCGCCGCCATTGCGCTAATCCTCGCCATGATCGGAATTTATGGCGTGATTTCGTACTCCGTGGGCGAACGGACTCACGAACTCGGCTTACGGATGGCGTTGGGAGCTCAGCGAGAACAGGTGTTGGGATTGGTTCTGCGGCAGGCAACGGTGCTATCGCTGATCGGCGTAGCGATTGGACTAGCCGGTTCGTTCGCCGCCACACCACTGCTGGCCGAGTTTCTCTACGGCGTGAAAGCTCACGATATGCTGACCCTGGCCGTCGTCTCATCGATCTTAATGGCAGTAACGTTCTTTGCCAGCTACATCCCAGCCCGGAGAGTCACGAAGATCGATCCCATGCGAACTCTTAGACACGAATAGACCCGCGGAATAGCGGATCTATTCAGGTCCCCGTCAGAACCTGAAACGCCGTCAAATGCACTCACAGCTCATGCTCTTTGCCCAAAAAAAGCAGGCCGCTCGGGGGAGGCATGAGCGGCCTGGTTGGCGAAGTCCTCCGGGGAGGAGGGTAAAGTCGTTACATCGACGGATTGTTCTGCCCCGTGGTGGTCGGCGTCGCGGACGGTGTGGCGCCCACCGTGTTGGTCATCAGGCGCACATCAACGCGGCGGTTGTCAGCACGTCCAGCCTTGGTCTTGTTGTCCTCAACCGGTTTGTCTTTGCCCAGCCCGATCACATAGATCTTGTGCGCAGGCACGTTGTACTTGGTGGCCAGGTACTGGATCACCGAGTTCGCGCGACGCTGGCTCAGATCATAGTTGTAATCCGCAGGGCCGACAGAGTCCGTTCCACCTTCCAGCGCAATGATGTATCCCTTCGTGCTAGCTATCTGGCCAGCGAGCTGATCGAGGGCTTCCTTTGCCTTCGGGGTCAGTTTGTCCTTGTCAAAATCGAACTTAACCGAGGTTTCGGCGACCGCATGATAGTTGTCGAGGTTGGCGACTGTGTTGGTCAGCACGCCGACGCGGCCATTCGCGGCATCAGCGGTTTGCTGCGCCTGTTGCGCGTTCTGCGCGGCGGTCTGCGTCTTCTGCTCCACCTCGGCGGTCTTGGCGTTCACGGCCTGGATGGCGGCCTGCGCCCGGGCATCGACATCTTTAATATCGCGGGTGTTCTTCGCGGTAAGATCGTCGAGCTCGTTGGTCTTGTTGATCAGTGGCGTCGTCTGGCTTTTGACGTAGTTCTTGCTGGAGCAGCCGACGGTGGCCACCATGCTGGCTGCCAGGCAAATCACTAACGAAGTGCGGTTCATAGGGTGAGGCTCCTTCTCGCTTGTCTCTAGTCGCAGCGGGGTTTCCCCGCGCGGAATTCACTCATTAAAGCCCTGGGAAATAGCTTACGGCAGTACAAGTCCCAATTCCCAGTTGTGCACGGTACATGCCAGTTCTCCAAGCTCGGCTCGCGATAACTAAGTATATACCTTTTCAATAAGTTGCGGGATATTGAGAGCGATAGTACCACCCAACCCTGAGCGTGCCGGAACGCAAGTCCAACACCCTGAATGGAAAATTTATACAGTGGTACTCAAGTTCGCTGGACAGGGGGGGTGTTTGTCGTCGGTAACGGGGTAACAACGCCGGGCTTCCTGTTGTGTGACACCTACTTCCAGATTTCAGTGATGGGCTGGGCGACGCGATCATTGGCGGTCAGCGGCTGCAAACCGAAATTGTCTTCGATAGTGCGCAGCACGCTGTAATGAGTGTAGTACTTGCCGAGTACGGCAGGATCCTGCTGGTTTGCAGGCTTCACCATATCGCCCAGAAACACTGTGTAGATGCGGTTATCTTCGTTGCCGCCGGATTCATCGAAGGTGACCACCACCAGCGTTCCCTTCCGCAGTTTTTCAGGAAAGCTTTCCTCCAGGAACTTTTTCACCCAAGCGCCGGCCACCTGCGTGTTGGTGTCGTGGCCATCGTGGTTCATATTGGGCGAATAGAAGGAATAAGCGACGAGGCCTTTCTTGGCATCTTGCGTGAAATAATTATCAGCCTTGGCGGAATCGACAGGAATCACGTGGTCGCACCATTTTTCCTGGATGCCACGGAAGCTCAGAAAGGGAACGTGACGCCGCACGTAGTCCCCTCGTTTGTCAGCAAGGTGGAGGCCGGAGACGTTCCACGGGCAACTGCCGGGAGGGAGTTCCTCGACGTACTGTTTGAAGTCCAGTCCGGCGGCGATCAGGCGATCAGCAATCGTCCTGTGACCCACGTCATTGGGAAAGTTCACTTGTCGGTCGCCCCAATAACTGCCACGACGGTGAAGGCCGAAGTCTGTGCCAGCGATCATAGCCAGGTAGTTCGGGTACGAGGGATGGAATAGCGCGTGAAAGTTGGTAAAGCTAGCGCCCTGTGCGGCGAGCGCTGCGAGGCTGGGGTCCTGGATCGCTCGCTCATAGTCAACATTTTCCAGCACGACAATTAGGACGCGATCGAAGTGGTGGCTTGGGGCACGGACTGCTGCGCGGGCCGCTTCTTCCTGTTTACCCGTCTCTGATTTGGTGACATGTGGCTGTGACGACTGGTCCTGTGGCGCTGGCGTTAGGCTTTGCGGCACCGCAGCCGGACTAATCCCGGCGACGAGCAGAATCAATTGCGGCAGCTTACTTCGCGACAGAAAACGCCACAGTGCGCAGGAGCTCCGGCGGCTCATCTCTCCTTTTTGTAGCACAGTCAGTAGAGTTCCCATCCAATAGAATAGAGTACCGATTCCGATGGATTTGCAGGCGAAGATACGGACCATTCCGACCGAACCCGGCGTGTACCTGTACAAGAACGCTGAGGGAGAAGTGATTTACGTCGGCAAGGCAAAGAACCTGCGTAGTCGGGTTTCGAGCTACTTCCACGAAGGCCGATGGGAAGATGCGAAGACCGGCACGCTGGTACGGGAGGCGGTGGATGTCGACTACATCGTCGTCGCCAACAATAAAGAGGCCCTGGCGCTCGAGAACAACCTGATTAAGCAGCGCAAGCCCCGATTCAACATTCTGTTGCGTGATGATAAGACATATCCGTATGTGAAATTAACGTTGGGAGAGCGCTGGCCGCGGGTCTATGTCACGCGACGGCTGCGCAAAGACGGAAGCGCGTATTACGGGCCCTACTTCCCTGCCAATCTGGCATATCGCATCGCCGATCTGATTCATCGGAATTTTCTGATTCCGTCGTGCAAAGTGGACCTGACGCGGTTTCATGCGCGACCGTGTTTGCAGTACTACATCAAGCGGTGTCTTGGGCCTTGCGTGAAAGATCTGACTACGCCTGAAACGTATCAGGAGGCGGTGCGCGATGTGAAAATGTTCCTGGAGGGGCGGCCGACCGACCTGGCGCGATCTCTGCGCGCTCGGATGGAGCAGGCGGCGGCGGCACAGGAGTACGAGCGTGCGGCGCGGTACCGCGACCTGATTTCAACTGTCGAGCAGTTGCAGGAGCGCCAGCGAATTGCCGCAGCCGAAGGCAATGATGCCGATGTGTTCGGATATCACTACGAAAACGGGATGCTGGCGGTAAACCTGTTTCATATGCGCGGCGGGAAGATGGTGGATCGGCGCGAGTTCTTCTGGGAGGATCTGCCGGAGTTCGCTTCTACGGCCGCGGATGAATCAGAACATGTTCGTACAGCCGTCGCCGGCTGTACGGGCGAGCAAAGCTCGCCTGCCATGGCGGATAATCCCTCCATTACCCTCGAAGAGCAGCTGGCCCCGACATCGTTGAATGGTGACGGCCGAAGGCGGCCGTTGCCTCATGAGCCTAGCCGGACCGAGCAGGCCTTTCATCCCGGAGAATTCTTTTCTGCGTTGCTGAAGCAGCTATACATTGGGCAGCCTTATGTTCCACGGAACCTTTACGTACCCGTAGACTTTGAGGATCGGGAGGAACTCGAGGACCTGCTTTCGGAGGACGGCCGTGCGTCGCGTGTGCACATCCTGGTCCCTCAGCGTGGAGACAAGCGTTCTCTCATCGACCTGGCTGGCAACAATGCTAAGCAGTCTTACGATCAGCGGTTCCGCGTCCTGAAGCCGAATGCGCGCAAGATCCAGGAGGAACTGCAGGAGGTTGTGGGCCTGCCCGAGTTACCGAAGCGGATCGAGTGCTTCGACATTTCGCACATTCAGGGCGCTGAGACGGTCGCTTCGCTGGTGGTTTGGGAAGACGGGCAGATGAAGAAGTCGGATTACCGCAAGTTTATCATCCGCACCGTGGAAGGAGTCGACGACTTCGCTTCGATGCGCGAAGTGGTGACGCGACGGTACAAACGGCTGCAGGAGGAGCAGAAAGCAATGCCGAGTCTCGTGCTGATTGACGGCGGGCTCGGGCAATTGCACGCGGCCGCTGAAGCGCTGGAGAAATTGGAAATCATCAATCAGCCATTGGCGGCGATCGCGAAGCGAGAAGAAATCCTGTATGTATACGGGCAGGAAAAAGACCCGATCGCTGTCGATCATCATTCTCCCGTGCTGCACCTGATTCAGATGATCCGTGACGAGGCACATCGGTTCGCGGTGACGTTCCATCGTAAGCGGCGGCAAATCCGCGATCGCTCGACGGAGTTGCTAGATATTCCCGGGGTAGGCGCGAGCACGTCGCGGCGCCTGCTCGAGCATTTTGGCAGCGTGCAAGCGGTCAAGCAGGCCGACGAAGCGGCTCTCTCGGCCGTCGTGACCCGTGTGCAGGCTGAGGCTATTCGGAATCACTTTCAGAAATGAGCACGGGCCAGTATTCTGGTTTGGCCCTCGGCTTCCGCTGTCTGGTTTCCTGAACGACTGGCCATGACCAACAGAACTGAGCGTCACATCGTGAGTGCATCTGCGGTGATTCCTGCCCGGCGCGAGCGCGTGTATTCTCTGATTGCGAACTACAACGACGGGCATCCCCGAATCCTTCCGAAGCAATTCAGCGGCCTGGTGGTGGAACAGGGCGGAGTGGGCGCAGGGACGATCATTCGTTTTCAGATGAGCGTATTCGGAAGGAAGCAGAGGTTCCGGGCGGCCATCACAGAACCCGAGCCGGGACATGTGCTGGTGGAGACCGATCTTGATACCAATGGAGCGGTGACGACGTTCAGAATAGATCCCGGCGGAGCGCCGGCCGATTCGCACGTGACAATCTCTACTGAGCTTCCCGTCAGGGCAGGCTTCCTCGGCAAGATCGAGAAGACACTGGCTACTTTGCTGTTGCGGCCTATGTACGTGAAGGAACTTGAAAACCTCGCACGCGTCGCGACCGGACCTTTTGGAGCCTGAGAGGGCAGCCCCAAAAACCCTTAACCGCGGAGAACGCTGAGGAGAACCGCCGAGTTCGCAAAGAAATTCTCACTTCTTTGGATCTGGGCTGGTGTTGCCCATGTCCAAGATCACCTTCCAGCCTCCGTCCTTCTGCAGCTTCCAAATGCTTGTGTATTTGCCGTATTGGACTTGCGGATTGCCCTCTTTGTCCTTCGAGTGAAATTGGTAGTTCCCATAGGTGTATCCCAAGTCTCCGGAGGCTGAAATGTCAGCGCCCACCGGGGTCCATTCGAGACGATTGTCCTTGTTGTCTAAGAACCCCATCCCTTTTGCGATTTCCAGTTTGCCTGCGATGAGAGGTGCGCCATTGGGAACTTCGACGGCATCGTCGGCATAGTAAGACATATATCCCTGCGAACCCTTCTCGGCGGCAGCTTTCATGAATTCGGCTTCGAGCTGTTTCAGCGTTTCGGGTGTTGCTTTTGGTGACGCTGACACCGTCGAGCGCGAGATCGGGAAAATAGTCACGGTGACGAGAAATGCAACCACCAGAATCGGCAACAAGGATTTCATAGCCTCTCCTCTGAGATTTCGGTGGCATTCTACTCCTCTGATTCGGACGATCCCGCCGTGCGGATAGACCCGCGACAAATGGATGAACGGCGGCCACTTTGCGCTGACCGCTCAGGTGTCCGGACGGATGCGGGTTGTCAATATTCACTGGACCCCCGCACTGCAATACCGGGCTATTTTTGTTGTCCCTCTTTCGGCAAACAACCTTTCTCTTCCGCAACCGCCTGCCGCACCTCGTGATCCCGCGGCTTTGCTACACTAGCGGCCATTGATATGAAGTATCTTCTCGTTTTTCTTCTCGAGATCCTGACTTTTGGAATCACGATCCGCGCTGGTGCGCAAACATCGAATCTGTCCGATGTGGCCACCGCGCGAGAGAAGCATCTGCGCAATGTGCGCCAGCTTACATTTGGCGGACAAAATGCCGAGGCCTATTTCTCCGCTGACGGAAAGAAGCTGATCTATCAGTCCACGCACGGAGATGTGAAGTGCGATCAGATCTTCATCATGAACGTGGACGGCAGTGGCCAGCACATGGTTTCTACCGGCAAGGGACGCACCACTTGCAGCTACTTCTTTCCCGACGGGAAGAAGATCCTGTTTGCCTCGACGCATTTGGCGAGCCCGGAGTGTCCACCGAGACCGGATTATTCGAAGGGCTACGTCTGGGGCGTGTATGCGGGATATGACATATTTACGGCGAATCCGGATGGCTCGAACTTAAAGCAACTGACGAACACGCCTGGGTACGACGCCGAAGCGACGATCTCCCTAGACGGCAAGAAGATCACCTTCACATCGGTGCGCAACGGCGATCTCGACATTTACATCATGGACGCCGACGGCAAGAACGTGAAGCAACTCACGCACGAACTGGGCTACGACGGCGGCCCGACGTTTTCTCCGGATGGAAAATGGATTGTTTATCGGGCTTACCATCCGCACGACGAGAACGACATTATGGATTACAAGGACCTGCTGGGAAGAAATTTGATTCGCCCAACCTCCCTGGAAATCTGGCTCATGAAGTCTGACGGCAGTGACAAGAAGCAGATCACCAATCTGGGAGCGGCGAGCTTCGGCCCGGCATTCACAGCAGATGGGAAGAAGATCATTTTTTCGTCAAACTACGATCCGGAGACTCACGCCACCGGTGGCGAGGGCAATTTCGAGTTGTGGATGATGAATCCCGATGGCGGCGGGCTGGAGCGGATTACCTACTCTGACGGATTCGACGGTTTCCCCATGTTCTCTCCGGATGGGAAAAAACTGGCGTGGGCGTCGAACCGCAATGGGAAGGCCCCGCACGAAACAAACGTTTTTATTGCCGATTGGGTGCCGTAGACGAAGTGACGGGTGATGGCGTACTGGTGTGGAGAACCGATGCATTCTGGCGCAGCCTCCATCCCAGCCATGCCACGCAGGCCAGCATGCCCATCCAACCCATGATCCGCACTACCGCTGCAATCTTCGTATCGTAGTCGAGCACGCCCAGGCTCGAAAAGATGGCGTGAAAGTCGTGTTCGACAAAATCTGGATCTCCCGTCGTAACCAGCGGCAGCTGTTGAGCCCGTGCATCTGCCATGTACGTTGCGGTATAGAGCCAGTTTTCAAAGAAGAAGAACAGACAGAATACGAATCCTGCGGCTTGCCGCTGGCTGAAAAAGTAGGCTGCGAGCAGGAAGGGCACCAGCCATTGCAGAAGCGTGCCTCCCCATAGGCCGAGCTTGGGGCCGAACCAACCGAAAAGATTGTGGCCGCCTTCGTGGACCACCAGGTTGGCGGAGTCAATGAACAAAAACGCTCCATTCGCCGAAAACGCATACATCAGAAACGCCACATAGAACAGGATCCACCCTATGCTTGCCGGGCGCGATAACGGCTTCCACGGTTCTTCAAACAGATATCGCAAATACATGAGCATCACGAGATGTGACTATGTTAGAGACCTGGGATCGGCACAACAGGTTACGAACGTGTGAGACGTCGCGGGCGCTATAGTTTTCTTGTACAGTTGGATCATGAAACTGCGGAATTGGATCACGGCGATCATTTTGCTGCTGCTCGTAGCATTGGCCGTGGTGGGGCTGTTGTGGACGAGAGAACTGCCGCCCCCAAGCGACGACGCTGCCGCACAGACTCCCGGACATAGATTGCTGGGACGCAGGGCTCCGGCTCCGCAGCGCCAGCTTGTGGACGTGCGTCCATTGCAGACGGCTCATCGGATGGCAGCCCTGGCGGGCATGCCGGAAGAGCAGGCTCTGGCGCACGAGGCGGAGAAGGTCGCCGATCACGAGGTCGACCTGGCCTTCTACGATGCGCTGCGCCGGGCGCAGGATACTCCCGTCAAGCTATCGCCGGAAGCGAAGGAAATCGCAGGCCGAAAAACCAAGGCCGGACAAGCATTGAAGGACGATCAGGAGAACGTCAAGGCGCTTACACGCAAATTGGCTGGCGCGCCCGAGTCGCAGAAGGACAATCTCGATGATCAGCTCGACGTCGCCAAGGCGCAACTCGAACTGGATCAGGATGAGTTTGACGACGCCTCGGAAGACCTCGAGCAGGCGGGCGGCGATCCGGAGTCGAAGATCAAGCGGTTGCAGGAGCAGCATGAGGCGGGCGATCACAATCCGCCACCGGTTGGGTCCGCTGTCAATCAGTACGAGCAGGACTACAGGGCACGCACGCTTCTGGCCGCTGCGCGGGCGTGGCAGGCGCTGCGGGATAAGAAATTGCAGCTTGACGCGGCGCTTGAGGAAACTCAGACCAAGCAGCAGAGACTGAACCAGCGTCACGAGACGCTGGAGGCGCAGGTAAAGAAAGAAGAAGAGGATCGCGCAGCCGCAACGCAGCAGGCCAAGGAATTCGCCAGGAACAGCAAAGCCGCTAGCCGGGAAGAGTCCAAGTCGGCCTCGAAGGCGGCCCTCGATTCGCTAAAGCAATATACCCGCGATCAGAAGAATCTCGCGGATTTGGGCCGCCGGGTTCAGGACGAACAGGATCTGGCAGACATCTATACTGGCTGGATCTCCCTGGTCGAAACCTGGCAGCGCGCTGCTTTGCACAGCATGATTACCGCAGGCCTCTGGATTTTGCTTGCGCTAGTCGCGGTGTATGTAGCGAACCGGGTCATTGAAGGTCTGTTCACGGGGATGACGGCAGAAAATAAGCGCGTCGATACGTTGCGCGCCGTAGTCAAATTCGCGGCCCAGGCAGTCGGGGTTCTGGTGATCCTGTTCATCATCTTCGGAATGCCTACGCAGACCACGACGGTGTTGGGTTTAGCCGGCGCAGGACTCACGGTAGCCATGAAGGACTTCATCGTAGCGTTCTTCGGATGGTTCATTCTGATGGGCCGGAATGGTATTCGGGTGGGCGATTGGGTCGAGATCAATGGGGTAGGGGGAGAAGTCGTCGAAGTCGGATTGCTCAAGACGGTTCTGCTTGAGACCGGCAACTGGACGGACTCAAGTCATCCTACCGGCCGCCGCGTATCATTCGTAAACAGCTTCGCCATCGAAGGACACTTCTTCAACTTCACCACCTCGGGCCAGTGGATGTGGGATGAGTTGGAGGTGCTGATTCCTTCTTCGCAGGATCCATATCCTGTCATCGACAGCATTCAGAAGGCGGTCGAGCAGGAGACTGCAGCAAACGCGGCTAAAGCCGAGGCCGAGTGGCGCGAGACCACAACCCAGTACCGTGCCAAGACCTTGTCGGCCATGCCGGGGATCAATGTGCGACCTAGCGGGGGTGGGATTGAGGTACGCGTCCGCTACATTACTCGGGCGTACGAACGGCACGAAGCCCGCAAACGTCTGTATGAGGCGGTCGTCCAGATGCTTCATGGGAAGCGGGAAAATCAACAATTAGCGGTTAGTCGTTAGCACCAGGCCAATTCCCAGTCATGCAATCTGCTTCTTCAGAACTCGGCACACTTGTCGTTACCGGTGCTAGCCGCGGCATCGGGGCGGCAATCGCCAGGCTGGCAGCACCGCGCGGATACGCGGTCGCTGTGAACTTCAGTAGTGGCGGGAAAGAAGCCAAGGAGGTCGTCGGTGAAATTGCGGGACGCGGCGGACGAGCACTCGCGATTCACGCCGATATATCAAACGAAAAGGACGTTCTGGGGCTGTTCCAGACTGCCGAGCGCGAACTGGGGCCGATTAAAGCTCTTGTAAACAATGCTGGCATCACTGGCGGATTCGCTCGAGTGGAGGACGTCACCGCTGAGGCAATCGAGAGAACTCTTGCTGTCAATATCACCGGGTCGATTCTGTGTGCGCGCGAGGCCGTGCGCCGCATGTCGACGACACGAGGAGGGGCGGGCGGCGCCATCGTAAATGTCTCGTCAATTGCGGCGCGTACCGGAGGAGCGGGAGAGTGGGTACACTACGCTGCATCGAAGGGCGCCATTGACACCTTTACCGTCGGGCTCGCACGCGAGGTAGCTTCCAAGGGAATTCGCGTGAATGCCGTCAAGCCAGGACTTGTAAATACTGAAATCCATGCTGCCAACGGCGAGCCCGGGCGATTGCAACGGCTGGTGCCGACGGTTCCCATGAATCGCGCTGGGCAGCCAAACGAGATTGCAGAAGCCGTGCTCTGGCTGCTTTCTCCAGCGGCCTCCTATGTGACGGGGTCGATTCTTGAAATCGGAGGAGGACGATAAAGGACACCGTGGTTCGTGGTGACTACCTGCTGTGCGGACGCCCGTCGCTGACCTGATCACTGGCCAATGTCTTTCTCTTTCCGCAGGTAGCTCTTGATCTTTTCCGGCAAGCGCGACGTGTGCAGGATATCGCGCAACTGGCGTGGCGGGATGCGGCGCGCAAACTCGATCGCTTTCGCCATAGGGGTATGCGCATTGCGTAACAGCGCTACCTGGACCTCGTTTCGCACCGACCACTTCGGGTGATGGCTTACGGATTCGACGAATACCGACGTGGCTGTTGTGCGCTGCAAGGCTTTCACCACGGCCGCTTCGGTCAAGCGCGCATTCTCTAGTGCAGGTTGCCAGACCTTTTGTTCGTTGTCGAGCAGCAGCGCTCCCGCGATTGCGGTCGAGGAACGGCGTGCCAGCGAGATGCGTTCGCCCAACGTGATGGCATTCATGCGGGAGAGCAGCAGCTCCTCGGCCACTCGCTTCAGGTCAGCGGCAGCCGCGGGCGTTAGTGCGTACTGCAGGAGTTCGAACGTGTGGAGCTCGCGAATCAGCCTCAGAGCTATGCGGCGCGGGGTGTGGGAATGCGCGGCTAAGGCCAGTCGGACTTTGCGAGAGTTCGTGACCGCTGAATCGCGGCTAATCTTCTGGATGGTATCTGAGCCGAGGTCAGGATCTTTGAGTTGCGCAAGAGCCAAGTCTTCGGTGAGAGCGGCAGTTGACTCGGGGTGCGATTGAGCCGTTGCCGTGGGGAGTACATTGTCATCGACTTGGAGTTCGTCAGCCATCGGTAAGGCGCCCGTACCCCAGCGGATAACTGAGGGCGGGCTGTTCAGTCTGCTCGCATCAGATTCCTGCTGCCTTGCGCGCCATGCGTAGGGCCCCTTCGACAGGGTCTACGACCTGCTCCAGAACACGTGCGCGGGGCGCCAACTTCTGCGTTTCATTGTAGAAAGCCTCCTGCACCAGGGCTGCATGACGAAAGACGCCTCCGATCATGGCCACCGGGACGGAGCCCGCGTCGTCCTCGGCGAAGAGCCGTTGAATCACTACCGCCGCAAGGCCGGCCAATTCCCTGCCCGCTCGGCCAAGGACATGGTGAGCAAGCTCGTCGTCGGTTCCGGCGACTGCGGGAAAGAGAGCCGCAAAATCGGGCGGAGGAATGGAGTTGGCGGCGCGAGCCAAGTCCGGCAGCGAAACGACGCCCCAGGCCTTGAAAAGGGCCTTACTGAGCGATGCATTCAGCACGGCCTCGCCTTTCAGGTCGCTGGCGCGCAGAAGTGCACTGACCGCGACGCGCCCAATCCAGTGAGCAGAGCCTTCATCGCCGATTGCAAATCCCCAGCCCCCAGCGCGGAATGTCTTGCCTTTTCTATCGCGGCCGTAGGCAATCGAGCCGGTACCGGCGATGACAATTACACCGGGACCATCGCCGAAGGCTGCTTCCAGAGATGTCTCCATATCACCCACGACATCAATCGGCGAAGGCAGAATTTCGGCCAGGATGGAATACAGTATTGCGGCTAACTCAGGACGAGCTGCCCCGGAAGCGCCGACACAGGTGCGCAGCACCTGATCGGGCGTGATGCCGCAAGCCGCACAAGCTTGGCGCACCACATGGGTGAGCGACTGCCGCGTCTGCGCCTCGCCGACACGGACGATGTTGCTGGGTCCGACGGTCGCGGAGGCGAGCACGTGGGTAGCATCGCCGACCACACATGTGGTCTTGGTTCCTCCGCCGTCAATGCCGAGGTAGTAGGGCACGAGTTAGTTCTAACAGTTCCCAGTTCTCAGTTGCCAGTTCTCAGTGAGAGGCCTTGCAGCAGCGTATCCGACTTGTGGCTGGTCGCAGACTATCCTGGCAAGTATCATCCCGCTGAGGCAGGAGCGCGGGCAAAGCTCGTACTGAGCTTAGTTGAAGAATTGCCGGCTGGGAGCCGGCTCTACCCCGAATATGGGCTTGAGTAAACTCGATTTCGCGATCATTGGCCTCTACCTCGTCGGCATCACCCTGTTCGGCCTGCGTTTCCGCAAGAAACAACGCACACTGCGTGACTACTTCCTGGCCGGGCGCGAGATTCCATGGTGGGCGATCGCGCTCTCGATTGTGGCGGCCGAAACCAGCACGCTCACAATCATAAGCATCCCCGGGCTGGCATACGACACGAATCTTACCTTCCTGCAAGTGATCCTGGGATACCTGATTGGGCGAATCGTAATCAGCCTGGTGCTGTTGCCGCACTACTTTCGGAGAGATCTTTTCACCGCCTACGAACTCATCGAGCGCCGCTTCGGCAGGGGGCTGCGCTCGCTGACTGCGGGACTGTTTTTGTTGACACGGGCTGCAGCCGAGGGGGTCCGTGTTTATGCCGTGTCGATCGTCGTCTCGATTGCGCTGGGCACAGGTGAAGTAGCATCAATTGCCATCATTACTGCGTTGACACTGATCTATACGTTTGAGGGTGGCCTGGCGGCAGTCATTTGGACCGACGTGGTGCAGACGGTCATTTACGTGGGCGGAACAATAGTGGGGCTAGTCACAATTCTGCACCTCGTACCCGGCGGATGGAACGTCATCCATTCCGCCGCGGCGGCGGCGGGTAAGTTTCAGGTATTTGACTTCCGAATGAATTTCGCAACCCCGTACACATTTTGGGCAGGAGTGATTGGCGGAACTTTCTTTACCACAGCCAGCCACGGCACCGATCAACTGATCGTGCAACGACTTCTGGCGGCACGCGGGCAAAAACAGTCCGCAACGGCCCTGATCTCGAGTGGGCTCGCGATCCTGGTGCAGTTCGCGCTCTTCCTGACGGTCGGAGTCATGTTGTGGGCGTATTACCGCATCCCGTCGTCCAATTTTGGGCGCGCGGACCGCATTTACCCGACATTCATTGTCACGCATATGCCTCACGGAGTCTCGGGATTGCTGATCGCGGCGATCCTAGCGGCAGCCATGTCGAATCTGAGTGCTGCTCTGAATTCGCTTTCTTCCAGCGCAATCATGGACTTCTACGCACGTTTGCGGCCCGAAGCAGATGAGGCCAAGAAGATGCGCCTGTCTCGAATCGCCACCATTCTCTGGGCACTGGTGTTGTTCGGCCTAGCGATCATCGCGCTGCATAGAGCCGAACGAGTAGTCGAGGTGGGACTGCAGATTGCGTCGGTTGCTTACGGAGCATTGCTGGGAGCGTTTTTGTTGGGCGTACTCACTCGAAAAGCCAACCAGTATGGAGCCGCGATCGGTATGCTCTGCGGCTTTGCCGTAGAACTCTACTTGTGGCGGAAGACTTCGATTCCGTGGACCTGGTGGGTCATGATTGGCGCTTCGGTGACTTTCGCTGTCGGTTGGTTCGCCAGTGGGATCATCGACGGCCAAGTCCTTTCGCAAGAAACTGAAGCCCCTCGGTAAGGAGGGGCTTCCCTTCCGGCAAATTTAAGATTAAGCAGCATTGCGCGGCATCGGCCGATCTGTCTTCGCGAAGTCGGCCGAGGCCTCTCCGGTCGAGGAAATGTCGCCCGCCCCTGTGTGTTCCAGGATTTCCTTGGCGCGCTTGGTCCATTTGGAGTCGTCGCAGTGCACAGAGAGTAGAATGCCGCCTTCTTTCACACGTCCTTCGTAGCGCTTGGCTTCGTACTCGGGGATTCCCATGCCGATGAGCGCTCCGGCAATTCCGCCAATGGCTCCGCCAGCACCGACTCCGGCGAGGGCAGCCATGATCGGCCCAGCGGCCACAAACGGACCTAATCCGGGAATTGCCAGAGCTCCGATTCCAACCAACCAGCCAAGTCCTCCACCTACTAACGCACCCGTGGTGGCTCCAGTTGCTGTGCCCTCCGGTGCTTTCGTCTTCTTCTCGTGCGCGAAATCCTTGGTGCCCTCGTTCTCGGGAAAAAGCACCGAGATATCCGTGTTGCGAAACTCTTCGCGCCGTAGAGTGTCGACCGCATTCTCCGCATCCGTGCGGTTGTGATAAATGCCGAAAACTGCAGTGTTCTTTCCTGCCATACAAGCCTCCTCCTGAAAATTTGAATTTAACTTTTCGTCCTGCTGCCACTATTGCTGGCTGGGAGACGGTTTTGAGCCATTCTCTCCAGGCACCTGGAGCTCGTTCTGAACCTTTGCAGTCCCGCCCGCAACCTCAGCAGCCTTCTTCTCGATGGCCGCCTTTTCTTCCTCACTCTTCACTGGCCCCTTCAAGGTGACCGTTCCTCCCTGTGCCACGACTTTCACGTTGTGCGCATAGGTAGAGAGCGATTTGTCCTGCACGATGGCGCGCCGGATCTGGCGTGCCAATTCACGGTCGGACTGATTCTCTTTCTGCTGGTCGGCGGTCTTTCCAGAATTTCGTTCATCCTGGTTCATTTTGGTGTTATCAGGCGCAGTCGACTGACTGTCCTGCCCTGTTGTTTGTGCCCAAAGTGCGAGACTCGAGACGAGTGCGGTTGCCAATAGAGTTTTACCGGCAAGTTTGATCATGATTTCCTCACGTTGGCGATGTCGAAAGACGACATAGACAAGAAAAATCGAAATGACTTTAGGAAAGGGTACGCGGGCAGCTGAAGATTCCGGAATCAAGGAAAAACCGTAACAATCGAGCGTCGTGAGGGTAGGCGGAAAGAAGTCTGCAACAATGGGGATGGCAACAACTTCTTTCTCCCGTTCCTTCCCTGTTTTGTACCGTTTTCGTCCGAGGACACAGGCGATCTCAGCGAAGTGGCTGCCGGCGCCTGAAACAGGACAATTTCCCCATTGGGAACATCTGCGGTTACTGAAGGTCAAGAGCCGTGGACACGTTTACCCCCTGTCCTAACTCCCGTATTTTGAAATCTCCAAGCTCCCGGCGTCTCCCCGACCGGGTCCCAATGGAAGGAATCTTTGCATGGCGACGGCTTACCGCGGATTTCAGTTAGGACTGCTGCCCGAACCCAAAGTCAATAAGAAGGCCGTCGCGACGGCTTATGGCATTGTCGCGCTGTTGCTGCTCATTGTCATTAATGTGGGTCTGCTGATGCCTGACAAGCTGCAGATCGCGCAGTATCACATTACAGAAATCATTCCCATGCCGTCGTTGCGGCCGGAGCCGGCACCGATCAAGCCCAAGCCGGAGGTTCACGCCAAGCTGCTGCCCGCCGTGAAGATTCCGGTGCTCGAGCAGCCGAAGCTGGTCGTACCGCATGAGATTCGTCGCGAAGCACCGCAACCCGTGGAGGCACCGAAGGTTGTGGTCAATCAGTTTGCCGCGCCGCAGATCAAGATGACAGCCGGTGGTGCACGTCCGCAGTTGCTGCACACCGGAGATTTCGCTTCGACGGGAAGCTCGCAGACACCGACGGTGAATGCGCCGATCGCGAAGGTTCAGACTGGCGGTTTTGGCGATCCAAATGGATTACCGGGCACGGGGAAGCAAGGCGCGAAGCTCTATGCCGCGGCGCTCGGCTCGTTTGACATGCCCGCTGGTCCGGGTCAAGGCAACGGGTCGGGCGGAGCCAAGGGCGTCAAAGGTACCGTGGCCAGCGCCGATTTCGGTTCTGGCGTAGCGACTCCGGGTAAAGGAGACGGACGGAGCAATGGGGCGGGCATTTCAACCGGAGGCTTCGGAGCACAGCAGGTCGTTCATGAAGGTCCGAAGATCGCACAAGCGCAGACCGGACCGGCCATGACGCCTGTTGAGATTACCTTCAAACCGAACCCCGTATACACCCAGGAAGCGCGCGATATGAAGCTGGAAGGCGAAGTTCTGCTTGAGGTCAGTTTCTCGGCAAACGGCTCGCTGCACGTGAACAAAGTAGTACGCGGACTGGGACACGGTCTGGATGAGGCTGCCATCAGCGCGGCCAACAAGATTCGTTTCAAACCAGCTCTCCGTTACGGACAACCGGTAGATTCGACGGCGGTCGTGCACGTGATGTTCCAGCTGGCGTACTAAGAGTTTGGCGAAGTTGTTTGGCAGTCAGGTTCGAACGAAATTGGTTCACAAGAACTTGGAGAGAAGAGTCATGCGCACTTCGAATTGGATTCTCATCGCGGCCATGCTGGTTTCCATCAGCGCAGTCGCGCAGCAGGCGACGGATGCGCAAGCATCCGCGCAGCCAGCCACACCGGATGCTACGCAGACGGCACAACCGTCGCAGCAAGCGGCACCTGCTTCGACACTGCAGGCAACACCCGCAGCTTCGCAGCCCGCTCAGAGTTCGGCGCAGCAGGCCCCCGCACAAGCCATGACGCCACCACCAACAGTGCCGGCTCCGACCACAATGGACCAGGTCGTGAACCTCTTTGTGGAACGCGAACACGGACTTATCAAGGCTCTGGCAAACCGCACGCCGGTGGTCGAGACGTATCTGCAGAACCTGAGCGCCGACCCACAGCTTGGCCCGGTTCCGAGTGAGGATCATTATTTTCTCGGCCGCCTCGATATGGGCGAAACCATCGATCGCAAGGACTACTTGAAGGAACAGGAGAAGAGCATGCAGTCGCGCCTTCTCGGTGGCTTCCAGAAGCTCTACAAGGTGCAGTATCAGCCGATGGGCTTCTCGTGGATGGTTTACGCCGACCGCACCGACTTCGACCGCGAGCACTACCAATTCAGCTACGTGCGCCGCGAATTCCTGGGCGACGTCCGATGCTTGGTATTCGATGTAAAGCCGAAGCCGAAATCGGGCAATGGCCGCTTCCTCGGCCGCATCTGGGTGGAGGACCAAGGTTTTAACATCGTACGCCTGAACGGCACCTACTATCCGTCGCCGCGCAATTCCTACTTCTTCCACATGGATAGCTGGCGGCTCAACCTGATCCCTGGCTACTGGGTTCCGGCCTTCATCTACAGCGAAGAAGGCGACTTCAGCGCAGGCGCGAAGAACAAAATGGCCTTCAAGGCGCAAACCCGCATCTGGGGATACGACCTGAAGAAAGGCGGCGATACAGACGAGTTAACAAACATCCGTGTTGACTCCGTGCAAGACACCAGCGCCACTGCGCAGGACGCCTCGCCGTTGCAGGCCGAGCGCGTATGGCAGCAGCAAGCAGAAGACAACGTTGTCGAGCGTCTGACCTGGGCGGGCTTGCTCGCTCCGGAGGGCGACGTCGACCGCGTTCTCCAGACCGTTGTCAACAACCTCGAGGTCACGAACAACATCGATCTGCCGCGCCCGGTTCGCACGCGCGTGCTGCTCACCTCGCCGCTGGAGACCTTCAGCGTCGGCAACACAATCGTGATCAGCCGAGGATTGGTGGACGTGCTTCCTGACGAGGCTAGCCTCGCGGCTGTGCTCTCGCATGAGCTCGCGCACATCGTTCTCGGACATAACTTGGGGTCGAAATATGCCTTCAACGACCGCATGCTGTTTTCTGACGATGCGACGTATCAGAACCTTGGCTTCAAGCACATTCCAGAAGAAGAAACCGCGGCCGACAAGAAAGCCATTGAGTTCCTGAAGAACTCGCCGTACGCGCAAAAACTCGACAATGTGGGCCTCTTCCTCAAGGCGCTGCAGCAGCGCGCATTCGCGTTGAACGCTTTGCTGACGACGCATCTCGGTAACCCGATCGCGGAAGCCGGGCAGGTAACGCGCCTGTCAGCTCTTTCAACACAGGGGCCGGCGCTCGACAACAACAAACTCGATCAGATCGCAGCTCTGCCGTTAGGCGGACGCATCAAGATCAATCCATGGGATGACAAGGCGGAAATGGTAAAGACGGCTCCGGTCGCCATCACGTCGGCGCGTGACAAGATGCCGTTCGAAGTTACGCCGTTCTTCCCGCGCTTGTCGCGCTTAGGTGCTGGCGCTGCGCCCACTGCCGCTGCGAACAACAGCCAGAACGCGGGGAACTAGAAGAATTTGGCCCCTAATCGTCAAGATGCGGCCCTTTAAGGGCCGCATCTTCGATCAACAAGCCCTTATCGGCCTTAGCTCTCTCTGACTTCTCCACCAAGGTGCACTAAGACGCAGGCCGGGATCCGGAATACTTTCCCGGATGCCCGGCCTGAGTTCTTTGCAGGATGAAGGACCAAAGTTACTTGTTCCAAAGATGCCACGAGCTTCCAATACTCTTATGAAAGCTCTTCGGCTGATTGCGATCATCTTTTTCATCTCTTCGTCTTTCGCTTCGGATGTCGCTAACTCCTTTGTACAGGCCGTAGCGCTGGCCGATGCGCAAGAAAAAGCTCCACAGACGAGAGACTACTTCAGTAACGTCCTGCTGCCGCGCTATGCGAAACAGTATGGTCCCGTTCTGCAGTCATGCTTCGCAACCGTGAAACAGCCTGATAACGGATCCTTCGACTTCGTTGCCGCTATCGGCCCCGACGGAAGAGTGTTTCGCCTCTATGAAGGAAGTAAGACCAACATCTCCGAGTGCCTCTTGACGAGGCTCAAAGACGACACTTTTCCAGCGCCTCCGGCGTCGCCGTTCTACTTCCATATTGAAATGAAGTTCAGCGACGATCCACCGGCACACGCCAACTCGTTCGCCGCAGACCCGCCTTTAATCGTTAAGCCCAACAGGTACTCTTACACGTTCGGTGTTCCGGCAGGTTGGGAATTCAACTTTGAACAAGCACACCAGCGTGGTGCGGCGCTTGCCTACTTTCCGAAGGGAGGCGACTTCAATGACTCAAGCGCGGTCATGTATATGAACGAGATCGACAGTGCATGTTCGGACGATTGCATGAGCCAGGTGTCACATGCAATGGCTGAAACATTACGCGATGTGAAATCTGAAAAACCCTCGGTGAAAATCAACCAGGGAGAACCAGTGCTGACGAAAGATGGGATTAAAGCGGCTGTTCGATTAGTAAGGGAAGGAATCGACCCGCGTGATCCGAAGTTGAGCGACAATGAGGCTCTCGCATTCATCGGAGACCACGAGGCTATCATCCTCGTTGTGTTGTCATCGCGTGATGCCAATACCTGGGAGCAGGACTACTCTGCTTTCCGGCAAGTTGTCGCCGGACACAAATTCTTCAGTTGCAACAGCCCAGGACTCGCCGTACCGTGCCACAGATGATGTCGCGATCCACCGGGTTTTGATGATCTGTTCCTGGTGACTACGGGGAACCCAAACGGCAGTCTGAGGCATCTAACCCCGAAATAGTATGTCCACCCAAAAATCCGGCTCCAGTTTAAAGGCGCGCGATCTTGCGCGTGGATGGTGGCGTGTGCTCAGTGGGCACGCTCCCATGTTGTCGATTGAGATCACGCGCGAATGCCCGCTCAGTTGCCCGGGTTGCTACGCCTACGGAGACAGCCACCTTGGCGGCGAAACGACGCTGCGAGAGCTAAGTGACTTCCGGGGCGACGCACTTGTGCGCGGTGTCCTCGACCTGGTGCGCCGGCACAAGCCGGTCCATGTGTCGCTGGTGGGTGGTGAGCCACTTGTGCGGCATCGCGAATTGTCGACCATCCTTCCGCAGTTGAGCGCCATGGGAGTGTTTTCCATGGTCGTTACCAGCGGCGTGATCGCGATTCCGCAGGACTGGATGGAAATTCCCCGGCTGCGAGTTGCCGTCTCTGTCGATGGCCTTGCTGAGGATCATGATGAGCGTAGAAAACCTGCGACGTACGAGCGCATTCTGAAAAACATCGCCGGGCGATCGATCAATGTGCATTGGGTGATCACGCGTCCCATGCTGTCGCGAACTTCGTATCTGGAAGAGTATGTCGCGTTTTGGAACCACCGGCCGGAGGTGGACCACATTTGGGTGAGCCTGTATAGTCCGCAAATTGGCGAGCAGAGCGCTGAACGACTGAGTGCGGCGGACCGGGAACGCATAGCGGCCGAGTTGCCCGAATTGCGAAAGTTGTATCCGAAGCTGCTCCTGCCGAAAGGCGTGGCGCAGGCGTTCGTGAGGCCGCCAGAAAATCCGGAGCGGTGCCTGTTTTCTAAAATGTCATTGAATTTTTCCGCGGACTTGCAAACGCATGTCGAACCTTGTGTCTTTGGCGGCAGTCCGGACTGCAGCCAGTGCGGATGCAGCATCAGCAGCGCATTGCATTGGATACAAGGCAAGAGGATCGCCGGGCCGGTCAAAATCGGCCATATGGTGCAGGCTTCGTTAGCTGTGGGTTCAGCGATGCGGAAGTTGCGAGGTAGCGCGGACGCGCCCGATCGCTGGAAGAAGGGACTCCGACTGATCGTACCGAAGCCAGCACTGGTGCAGATTCAAGCGCGGGGAGAGGGTGAAGGGTTGTAGAAGACCGCGTCGTTAGGCTTGCTACCGTGGGGGCGAATCTTTACGCCTTGTTTTGCCGGGCAAGCTGGCGGGGTTCTCGTGCGTGCGCTCCCGGAACGCGCCCCGCAGGCCCGCAGCCAGGCCGACGCTCGACTCTCCGAACTTATCGCGTAGTTTGTCGGCAGCGGCAAGCGCATCTTTCCAGCGCTGCTGGCGGTTACCTTCCAGAAGATCGATCTGAGCAGGTGCGCTTGTGAAGTGCGAGGCTTGCACGCCCAGCAACCGGATCTGGCTTCCCTTTCTCCAGTTCGTACGGAACAAAGCACGAATGTTGTCAAAGATCTCGGTATCGAGTTGTGTCGGATTCGGAAGTGTGTGCGCTCTTGTAAGCGTAGTGAAGTCCTTGTAACGGAGTTTTAGTTGCACCGTGCGGGCATGAAAGTTTGCTTCGCGCAGTCGACGGCCGACCATTTCGGAGAGGCGCATGAGTGTGGATTCGAGTTGCGCCTGGTTGGCGGTATCTTCATTGTACGTGTGTTCATGGCTGATGGACTTGGCGTCTCGATCGGCGGCGACTTCGGTGTCGAACCATCCTCCGGCATCTTCGCCGCGGGCTTTTCCGGCGAGAGCCAGACCCCATTTCCCGAAGCGATTTTCAAGTTCGCCTTCTTCCATGTTGGCTAGATCACGCACCTTTTTGATGCCCAGCGAGTGAAGATGCGTTTCCATCACTTTGCCCACTCCTGGGATCTCGCGCACGTCGAGTGGGGCCAGGAACTTTGCCTCTTCTCCGGGGATAATCCAGAGAACGCCATTGGGCTTCGCTTGTCCGGAAGAGACTTTCGCGATCAAGCGCGAAGTGCCGATTCCCACGGAGCAATTCAGTCCGGTTTCAGCTTTCATCTGCTGATGCAGATTGTGCGCGGCCTTCAGCGGGGGTCCATGCAAGCGCTCGGTGCCGGTCATGTCGAGATAGGCTTCGTCGATCGAAGCCATCTCAACCTGAGGTGTAAAGTGTCCGAGAACTCTGTAGACCTTCTCGGAGCATTCGCGGTACCGTTCAGGATGCCCGTCGACGAAGATAGCGTGTGGGCACTGCTTGGCGGCAGTGCGGAGTGGCATGGCGGAGTGAACTCCGAACTTGCGAGCTTCGTAGGAGGCGGCTGAAACGACGCCGCGCTCATCGCACTGGCCACCCACTACGACAGCTTTCCCTTTCAGCGATGGGTCGTAGAGTTCTTCCACGGAGACGAAAAATGCGTCCATGTCCACGTGAAAGATGATGCGTGGGAAACCGGGCTGATGAGCGACAGACACGCAGCAGGAATTCTAGCAGCCATGGCTGCTGACGGGTTCCATGCCATCTCCTGCACCCAAGTGCGGATGCTGTTGGAATAAATGCCCAGGCCGAACCTGCGCCCCCGGCCCTTGGTACAGAAAGCTGAACAAGAAGCGTGTGACTGAAATCACTGTTGTAGAGATTGAGCTCTTTTTCTTTTGCGGGACTCTCAAACGGGACTATAAGTAGAGCTAAACGTGGAGGTGAACGGTCTGCAGATCCCAGGCAGACACTAGCCTGCACGAAGGCCGCACGGCGGGCAACTCGGGCCGTCGCCTCCGGTCTCCCCCACTTCGCACTGCGGGCCTGGGATTCTCGCCTCCCAAGGAATCCCTGTATGCGCAAGATTCTCTTCCTCATTCTCACGCTGTTTCTCTTCGTGTGGTTCACCGCATGTGGCGGCAGTTCAAACAACAATAATGGCGGAGGTGGCGGAGACAATACACCCAAGATCAGCATAAGCCCGACGAGCGCGAATCTGCTTGTTGGCCAAAGCACCACCCTCACGGCTAATGTACAGAACGTTAGCGACACTCACGTTTCCTGGTCGGTCCAAGAAACCAGCGGTGGAACCGTTACGCAAACCAACACCGGCGCCATCTATACCGCTCCCTGGCCAGTCGGAACGTACCACGTAGTTGTAACCTCCGTCGCTAATTCGAGTCTGACGGCGACTGCGACCTTCTCGGTCTCGGCCGCGTTCGCTTACATGCAGGAATATCCCAGCGGCGACGCCACGCCTTTTTCCATGACGCCGCAGATCGGGACATTTGCTGCGGATGGGACGTTCACGGTTAGCGGGCTCACCGACACGGATACCGGCAAGCCTGTATCTGTAGCGATGGAGTCAGTAATGCTGTCGTCCGATGGAACGAAGGGGGTCTACAACATTGCGACGCCCGACAAGACCTACGACGTCTTTATCGCCAATCTCAGCGGGACCGGCGCGACCACTACTCAACTCACCACTGACGGCAACTCCTGGTATCCAGAGTTATCGGCGGACGGGCTGCAGATCATCTATATCCGGGCCGACGACCTTTGGGCAATGAACATGGATGGATCGAACCAACACGCGGTATTTGAAACCGCGTCAAACAACGCCAACTATGTGGATAGCGCGACCTTCTCCCCTGACGGGACGAAAATCGCTGCCGAAATCGAGTGGAACCCCGGAGGAGTTTATTATGACGGCATCGCGATCATGAACGCGGAGGGGTCCAACGCCGTACCACTCACCGGAGGCCCCGACTTTCCGTGTTCCACCGGCTGGGACGAGGCACCGGCATTTACGCATGACGGCACTCAGATCATGTTCAGCCGCTGGTGCGAAGACGACAACACTGAGGGCCTCTACATCATCAACACCGATGGGACTGGACTCACTCCCCTCTACCCCGCCACCACCGGAATCTTCCATTACAATCCGATCCCGGTTGCGGACAAGATCGTATTCCAGACGAATCAAGACTTCCCCAACAGCGGCGCTCCGATCCCGTTCGAAATCTACAGCATGAACCTGGACGGGAGCTCGGTCACGCGTCTGACCAACAACACTGTTTATGATGGCTTCGACGATATGTGGTATGACTGGTCGGTATCACTAAGCGCTCAGCGAGCATTACGTGCAACTCCGGGCAAATTGGTTCCACACGGTGCCGCCCGAAGGGCAGACCGAATCCGGAATCAGCGAGAGAAGCACCTCAGATAGCAAAGAAATCAAAGACGCCGCGCTCCAATCTCCGGGGCGCGGCGAAGCTTTGTTGCCGTGGCGAGTCGCACACTGATCTGACGAGATGCCTTCGGCTACGGGACATCCGAAGCGGCTATCCCCACATAAGCTCTAGGACGAGACACTGGCTACGGACTTTTCAGCCGCCGGCGACTGAGCGCGTATCAAACGAACCCGGTCGTAAATCCTGCCGTAATCTCGGGCGCTGGCAGTCCAGGAGAAATCTTTCGACATGCCGTTACGCATCAGTACCCGCCACGACGTTTGATCCTGGTAGGCGTGTAGAGCTTCCCTGATCGTCTGCAGCAGAGCTTCGCCGTTGTACTCGATGAACTTGAAGCCGGTGCCTTTACCCGTTCGGGCGTCCCAAGGCTCGATAGTGTCATCGAGACCACCGGTGGCGCGGACGATGGGGACTGTTCCAAATTTGAGGCTGTAAATCTGGTTCAGGCCGCAGGGCTCGTAGCGCGACGGCATGAGGAACATGTCTGCGCCGGCTTCGATCTTGTGCGCAATCACGTTGTCGTAAGCGACTTTTACAGCAATCTTGTTGGGGAACTTCTTGTTGAGGCGCAGGAACATCTCCTCATAGGGTTTGTCGCCTGTGCCAAGGGCAACCATGATCATCTCCTCGCGTACGAGACGATCCGCGATTTGAGAAATCAGGTCGAATCCTTTTTGCGCAGCGAAGCGAGAGACGATTCCAATAACCGGCAGTTTTGGATCGGCTTCGGTAACCCCAAAGGCCGCGAGCAGGTCCTGCTTGTCCTTGGCCTTGGCGGAGAGATCCTGGGGGGAATATTTCGCGACAATGAACTTGTCTGTCTGGGGACTCCATTCATCGTAGTCGACGCCATTGAGGATACCTGTGACCGTCGAAGCGCGGTCGCGCAGGACGCCTTCTAAACCGAATCCATACTCCGCAGTCTGAATCTCCTGGCTGTATTTCTTGCTGACCGTCGTGACGTAGTCGGCATAGACGAGCGCGCCTTTCAAAAAGTTCACTTGTCCGAAGAATTCCATCTTCGACATCGTGAACAGATCCCAGGGCAGCATGAGAAGAGGCAGGGTATCGGGCGGGAACAGCCCCTGGTAGCCCATGTTATGGATGGTGAAGACCGTGCCCACTTCTTTGAAGGCAGGATCATCCGCGTAAATTGTGCGCAGCAGGACCGGGATCAGCGCAGACTGCCAATCGTGGCAGTGAAAAACCTGAGGCACGCCGAGGATCTTCGAGGCTTCAAGCACCGCGCGGGAGAATAATGCGAAGCGTTCGGCGTTGTCGGGATAATCTCCGGCTGGAGTTCCGTAGAGTGCATCGCGATCGAAGTACGGCGGATATTCCACAAAATAGAAACGAACGCTCCCCTGAGTACCTCCGGAAACGACTGAGGGAAAGCGGTACTCGTCATCGAAGGGGACAGTGATGCTGCGAACGACAGTGGCGGGATCGTCAAGTTTCGTCTTGCGATAGCGCGGCAGATAAACGCTGACCTGATGTCCCAGAGCTGCAAGTGCGCGGGGCAACGCGCCGACAACGTCGGCGAGGCCCCCAGTCTTGGAGAAAGGGACACCTTCGGAGGCAGTGAATGCGATGTTCATGAGTACGGGAACCTCCTGACAGACGCGCACGAACTGGGCGCGATATCATGAATGTAAGTAAATCCAGGTTGGGGTTCAGATCATTACGTTGCCAAGCTCGAATTGCCAGTCTAATTGGGGGGGGGAGGAGGGTCAACGTGCCAAGAGCAATTTCTGCGCGCCGTCCAAAAATCAAGCCTAAATTGGGACAACATTTTTTGACCAGCGAAGGTCTTGCGGCGCGAATCGTAGACGCAGTGGGGGATATTTCGGAGTCGACCGTATTGGAAATTGGCCCCGGACACGGCATTTTGACCTCAGCGCTGGCGAAGCGGGCACGGCGACTGATTGCAGTGGAAGTAGATCGGGTGCTGGCGGCACAACTCAGGCTAAAGTTCGGGATGGCAAGAAATGTGGAAATTCTCGAGGCCGACGTGCTGGCCATCGACTTCGATTCCCTGTTCGGGCCTAAGCCCGGACTTGGCCAGCCCGGCATCGAATTCAAACCTCAGCCCACGCGCGTAGTGGGCAATCTTCCTTATTACATAACGTCAGACATTCTGTTGCGGCTGTTTGAATATGCGAAATATTTCGAGACCATTGTGATCATGGTACAGAAAGAGGTCGCCGATCGCATTGCAGCTGAACCCGGAGGCAGCGAGTATGGCGTTCTTTCGGCGACGGCGCAACTTCATGCCCGCGTGGAGAAACTGTTCACTCTACCGCCCGGAGCGTTTTCTCCTCCTCCGAAAGTGCACTCGACCGTGTTGCGGTTGACCATGGCTCCGCAGCAGGAAAAGCTGGGAGTGGCGGGCGATGGTTTCGTAGATTTCTTGCGGCTTTCGTTTGCTCAGAAGCGCAAAACGCTTTGGAACAATCTTCGAGAGCAGTACGAAGAGGCAGGATTGAAGCGGGCCCTTGCACAAGCAAATGTTAAGCCTAGCGCGCGCGCGGAGACTCTTAGTCTGGAACAGAGCGCGGCGGTGTATCGAGGCTTGCAGAACCCAGACTTGGGCTCATAGCATAGTCAGAGACGACAACTCTAACCGCTGTGATCGCTGACGTGGACCGCGGAAGGCGTCGAAAACGGCAGGCCGAGTTCCCCGCGATCGCGGCTCAGGCTGGCTCACCGATAAGGAGGGCCTATGAGTACTACCATCCTTCGCCATCCCGCAGTCGCGGGACGCTTTTATCCCGGAGACTCTGACGACCTGCGGACCGAAGTACAGACATTCCTGTCACAATCAATCTCGAACAATGCAGAACCGTTGAAGGCGATCGGATGCATTGCGCCTCATGCCGGGTATATGTATTCGGGACACGTCGCAGGAGCGGTTTTCAGCCGGATTCAGATCCCACCACTGTGCGTTGTAATGTGTCCTAATCACAGAGGCATGGGGCATGCACTGGCCATGATGAGCGAGGGCGTATGGGAGACGCCTCTTGGGGAGGTACCGATCGACGCGGAATTCGCGAGCACTCTACAGCGGCAATTCCCGGCTCTGCACAACGATTCTGCAGCGCACCGGGCTGAGCATGCAGCCGAGGTCGAGCTTCCATTTCTCCAGATGCGCCAGCCGGATCTGCGGATAGTCCCCATCGCATTAGGGACCCGCCAATTCGAGGTTCTAGAGCATTTAGGATTAGCCTTGGCAGACGTCATTGCTAACCACAGGGATCCCGTGCTGATCGTTGCTTCAAGCGACATGAATCACTATGAGTCCGACGTGATAACCCGCGCCAAGGACCATCGTGCGATCGAGCGAATCCTTACGCTTGATCCGCGTGGCTTGTTCGACGTGGTGACTCAGCAGGAGATCAGCATGTGCGGATTTGGACCAGCAGTCGCCATGTTGACTGCGGCGCGCCAACTTGGGGCGAAATCGGCAGAGCTCGTTAACTATGCCACTTCTGGAGACGTGTCAGGAGATCGCGAGATAGTGGTCGGGTATGCCGGAATTGTTGTTGTCTAGCCCAAGAAGCAGCGCTTTGCTGCTGAGCCAGGCGTGGGCCGCTTGATTTCCGATTCACCAAACAACCGAGGCGGCTGAGGCTACGTTCTCATCGGAAAAAATGGAACGGGCTTCACTTTCGTGAAGCCCGTTGATTGTCGAATCAAGCAATTCTAGTGACGGACTGGACCGCCAGAGGAAGGTCGACTGACAGGGGCGCTATGTCCCACGGAGGATGGCGCGGGACTGCCCGCACTGCGCGCTGGAGCATAGGCTCCGCCTGAATAGCCGGCGGTACGAGCGGCTGGGGTAGCGGCAAACTGCGGAGCTGGCCGTACTTCGACATAGCCGCTCTTCACTACCTGATGATTTAGATGGTTGAGATTGTCCACCGAGCCACGCGGAATACCCATTCCGGCGGAACCGGCGCTCAGCCTGACATTCCGGGACATCACCGGAGAAACTGTGCCGACTCTGCCCACCGTCACGGTTCTGACGGTTCCCGCTCCCGGAGGGGTGAGAGTGGTGACGTGCGTAGCGGTGGTTGGAATGTAGCGCGGAACTGTGACGAAACTAGTCCACATGCCCGGTTGCCAACCCCAGCCAAATCCGGGGACGAACGCCCACGTACCGTAGCGGTACGGCAGCCAGCCCCAAGGATAGGCAGATGCAAACATGTAACCGTAGCCGGGATAGAAGCCCCAAGCGCCATCCATGAATGGATCCCAGCCCACGCCAGCGAAGTACGGCTGCCACATCATTCCATATCCAGGGACGCTGGTGTAAGCGCCGTAGTAGTTCAGATCAGCGAGGCCGTAGCCATACGGGGAGTTGTTATTGTTTTTCGCGTACTGATCATGGTACGAACTCGCTTCCTTGTCCCATGAATCGAGGGGGGCTTCCTCGATCTTGTTCGTGACTGTCGATTTGTCGTTCTCGGCTAAGTCAAAGCTGGCGTTCCTCTTCTTTTCGAGCGAAAGCTTTCCGCTGGGCCCGTCCACGTCCACGTTACCCTTGAATACAGCGAGATTGGCAAGCTCTGTGGAAGTATCGATGCGAAAGTGAGCGGAGTGGTCGACGGCAACCTTCTCTTGAGAAAAGTTGAGCGCCAGATCATCTTTCCCGAGCCAGTTCACGTAAGCCATTCCCTTCACCAGGTGAACCTCGGAGACACGCTTTCCCGAGTCGCTCAACGACAGCTTGCTGAATTCGACCATGGTATTGGGAGTGAGGCGGAGGGAGCTGCCATCTTCAAACTCAATCTCTGCGCGGCCTCGGTCCCCGGTCCGCAACTGCGTGCCCTGAGTGATCGGTAAGTTGACAAAGGCTGACTCGAATCCCGCGCCACTGTTCTTGTCGATCTGCACAGAGCCCTGAACATCGCTGAGGCGAACAATGCGCGCCTGTGAATCAGCAAGAGCGGGCATGGCAACGAGCACGCACACTGCGGCCGCAAGCAGGGCAAAAGCGATCTTGGACGGAGAAGGAGTTGACATAGCAACCTCCGGAGATGTTGCTGTTATTAGAACACGGATTTCTGAGGGAAGTTGTAAAAACTAGGTCTCCAAGGAAGGGAAATGAAGCGGATATCTAGGGATGCTTGCTCTGCCAGGAAGCACCCTAGTACGACTCCGAAAGCGTCACTTCGCGGGGGCGACTGATTTCATTTCCATGATGCGGCGGGCCCTAGCGCGAACAACATTGATTACCGAGGCGTCATCGTAAATGTTCTGTAATACGGGACTTACGGCCTGCAGTTCGGCCAAATCACCGCGCAGGGCCTGATCTTCCATGCGCTTGAGTTCGTCGTCGAGGGCGAGTTTCTGGTAACGATGGAAGTAGGTCAGTCGGCGGCCGAATTCCATAGTGGCGGCAACGCTCTGGAAGAGTGTCGTCAACTGCTGCACGGGCTGCTGTTGGGAGTAGTTGTAATCCGCAGAGGAAATGCGCTGCCCGTCCGTATAAACAAGCTTCTTCTTGCCGGTAAAAGCCAGTTTCTTGTTGCCGGAGTCAACTTTGCCAGAGAAATAGTGGGCCTGGGAGGCGAGTGCAAAGATACGGGCGCGGGTTGCATCGGAGAATGTGAAATCTGCCTGGTAATTGTCGCGGGCGTCGGAGTCGGCGGAAATCTTGCCGGAGGATTCGTAGTGGGCCTGGCCATCGGAGTGGACCGATATCGAGTAATGCTCGGGGCTCGAGTCGGGGAAATCCAGAGAGAAAGTGACGGTGGAGGAGTCCGCGGCGAAGGAAAGTGCGACTGTGACGAAGAGCACAGGCACCACGATCAAAGAGCGCCATGGCGATCGCTCTGCCATTTTCCCTGGGAGTGAATTCAGGTCTTGGCTGACGGACCATTGAGAATAATGCTGAGGACAACGAACTTCAGGTGTTGAAGAGCGGCTGGTTTTATCCTGCCTGATGGCCCGAGTACAACTCGGACTCTTCCGGGTTCCGATCTCGAGTAACTTTTTCAGCAGCCTGCTGAGGGTCATAGGCCAGACGTAAAGATTATGCCAAAGATCGTCCTGCGGTTGGGCGCTAATGTCCCACCGCGCGCTGACGTTCAAGAGTTCCGACGGTATGCAAGTGGCAGATAGCGATAGCGAGAGCGTCCGAGGCGTCCAAGGTGTCAGGCGGTTCCGGGAGATCGAGCAGACGCGTAACCATGTGCTGGACTTGCTGTTTCTCGGCGCGTCCATAGCCGACGACTGCGGATTTAATAGTGAGGGGAGAGTACTCGGAGACTTCGAGTCCGGCGGATGCGGCAGCTAGCATGGCGACTCCCCGGACTTGCCCAAGCTTCAAAGCGGACTTCACATTAAGAGCATAGAAAACGTCTTCGATGGCCACTTCATCGGGTTGATGCTCCGAGATGATAGCGCCGAGATGCATGTAGATGCGGGAAAGACGTGTGGGCAATTTCTCCCGCGGCGAAAGCTTGATGGCGCCACACGTAAGGCAGGCGAGCTTTCCGGCTGGATAGATCTCGACCACACCGTAGCCGGTGTATTCTCCGCCGCAGTCGATACCCAAGACTCGCATCGCGAACGTTCAGTCTATCGCGGAATAGGCTGGATATCCTAGCGGCCTTTCCCAGCCGTATCAATGAATATGTTTGACCGTCCAATATCGACTTGGCTTTCAACGCGACCGTGCTTGGTCTAACGTAACCACCGCGAACACAAATGCCTGGCAGCATGCCGCATCCCCCTCGGTAGAATCGTGCTTAACTCCAATTTCTAGCCCGTCTCACCCTGATTAAGGAGAACCTAATGCTGAGCAAATTTGGGAAGTGTGTAGCCCTTTTGATTACCCTTGGGGTATTCGCGGCCGCGGAAACCGTGCCCGCTGGAACTCACATCACCGTGCGTACAGATGGACAGATCAACTCGGCCAATGCACATGTTGGACAATCATTTCACGCCAATTTGATCAAGGACCTTGTGGTGAATGGGAAAACCATTGCCAAGGCTGGCGCTCCGGCCAAAGGCAAGATTACTTATGCCAAGTCGAGTGGACGGCTGCATGATCCGGGAGAACTCACGATTCGGCTTACGTCGATTCAGCTGACGAATGGTAAGAGTCTGCCCATCTCAGCCAGTGGCTTTCGTGCCAAAGGCAAAAGCCACACCAAGAGCAACGTAACCAAAATAGGGGGTGGCGCTGCTGCAGGCGCTCTGATCGGCGGACTGGTCGGAGGTGGGAAGGGCGCACTGATTGGCACGGCCGCCGGTGCCGGAGCCGGAACTGGCGTCGCAGCAGCAACCGGCAAAGAAGAAGCTGTCATTCACGCCGAGACAGCAATCACGTTCACAACCACCGAGAACGCTAAAGGGAAATAAACGGTCGCTTTATGAGCGCGGGTCTGCCGTGCCTGAAGAAATGTCCCTGATACGTTTCTTATGCTGGCTGGGAGAATCACGACCAGGGTTCACGAGCACCGTTATGGCGTGAATCACAACCTGGCCAAAATCTGGCATGGTCTTAATTACCTACGTGCCTTGACGTCCCTCTTGCCTGCGAATTAACTTCGCACTAACAGGGAAAATACTGTCTTCCAGTGAGGGGTTCAAGTTGGCGCACCGTCCGATCATCACACTCACCACCGATTTTGGGACTAACGATCACTTTGTGGGCGCTGTGAAGGGCGTTATTCTAGACATTGTGCCCGAGGCGGCGATTGTCGACATTTCGCACGCGGTACAGGCTTTCGACGTACTCGATGGCGCGATCGCGATATCTCAAACCTACGCGTATTTTCCTACGGGGACTGTGCACATGGTCGTGGTGGATCCGGGAGTGGGGACGACCCGGCGGCCTATCATCGCATCCAGCGACGGGTATCACTTTGTCGCGCCGGACAATGGCGTGCTCTCCATGGTGTACGCCAAGGAAGAGCGCATTCACGTCCGGCATGTCACCTCAAGTCACTACTTCCGACATCCCGTAAGCAACACTTTCCATGGGCGCGACGTATTTGCGCCGGTGGCGGCGTATCTGGCGAAGATGGTCGATTCACACAAGTTCGGAGAAGAAATCGAGGACTACGTGAAGTTTGCCGCGCCCAAGCCGAAGCCTGCCGGTGACAACAAAATTCGGGCGGTAGTCCTGAAAGTGGATCGCTTCGGAAATTTGATTACCAATATCACCCCTGATGACGTACCCGCAATTTTCTCTGGCAAGTCGGCATTTAAGATCATCGTAGGCGGCAAGGAGATCACTGAAATCCGCGCCGCATATGCCGAGGGCGCCCCCGGCGAGGTCTTCGCAATTCTCGGAAGCATGGGATATCTTGAGATCGTGGCAAACCGAGTGCCGGCGGCGCAACTCACGGGAGCGGGTAAGGGCGCAGAGGTTAGCGTGCAACTGGGTGGGGCAACGGCTGCTGGCAAGGGTGCGTAAGAAGAAGTTTCGCCCGAGCCAATTACGGACTCTTGGGCTTGGCATGGGCGTAGCGCTCCATGTCTCCCGTCCAGCATAGGAAACGCCAGAGTTCACGGCGTTCGCGCCACATAAATTCCCAAAACTCAACGAATCCGATCTGCTTCATCTTGACTCCCGTGTAGGTCTCGATGCGCCAGAGAAGATAGGGACTGCGCCACGGAGCCAGGCGATGGCCGCGAGTGGCATTCCAGAGGAAGCGGATCTTGTTGCTCATAGCGTAATCATAACCAGCAAGAAGAAAGACTTCCAAGAGCCTACCGGACAAACCCGTTAGTCACAAATCACATTGAGTAAGAACCCTGAGACGGCACGCCAACTGAGGGTCGGAAGCCTAATTCTTGGCTGAGAAGGCAGCGGCCGTAAACGCCTTCAGTACATTCGAGTAGGAATCGGCCGCTTTCTTCTATCAGCCTGTAGATCATCCGCGTTATCGTTCGACGTCGCATCCCGTCCGACGAGTTCAGTTAATAAAGCGGCCAGTAACGAAGAAGTGGAGTTACTGCCTATCCTCTACTCAAGCCTGAAAAACGAAGGTTAGTGCTAGAATTTTCATGCGCCGACGAAAAACGCGAGAATGAGGCAGGCGGTAATGTCACTTCAGCCGGGCAAATTCAGCCCTGATACAGAGGAATTGCAGAGAGTTTTGCTTGACATCTTTCGCGAATTTTTCGATGACGAGGATCTGATTTTGCGGCCGGAGATGACGGCCCGCGATATCGACGGATGGGATAGTCTGGCAAACGTACGTCTGCTTCTGACCATCGAACGCAAGTATCAGATCAAGTTCTCCGCGTCGGAAATTGGCGGCCTAGAGAATGTTGGGGATCTGCTTCAGTTGATCGCCCGCAAAAGAGGTATCTGATAGCAGTCTGGGGACTTCAGGAAAATGAAACGGGATCTTTACCGCGATCTGTCATGGTTGCCCCCTTGCCCGGCAGACTTCAACCGACGCTGCCATGCCGCGATTGAGTCGAAGGAGAACTTTGGCGAGAACGTTCGACGATTGGCCAGCTTCGCTCTCGATGACAATCAATTACTGCGTCTGGAAGAAATGATTGCAGCCGCAGCGGGACATTCGCTTGCCCCGCTTCAGCCTTTTCGTCTAGGTATCGCGGGTAATGGAACGTCTGATTTCATTCGCAAGGCAATCATCGCGACCGGTGCGCGGCATGGTCTGGCATTGAACTGCATTGCTACCGGTCACGATCAGGTGCTGCAGGACAGTTTCTCTATAGACTCTCCGCTCAACCGTTTCACGCCGGATGCGGTCCTGGTTGCGCTCGACTGGAGAAGTTTACCGCTGCTGCCCACTCCAGGTGACGCGATCGCCGCCCAGACCGCAATCGAATCTACGCTTGACCGTTTGGACAGCATTCGCGATGCGATTCATCGGCACTCGGGAGCCGTGAGCATCGTTCAGAACCTGGCAGCCCCGCCGGAGCGGACTTTCGGCTCACTTGATCGCAGACTGCAAGGCACGCTGTGGCAACTGATCGATGGAGTCAACACCGGCTTGGCTGAGCGGTTGCGGAGTTCGACCGATGTATTGCTCGACGTCGCGGGTCTCGCTGAAACAGTGGGGCTGGCCTACTGGCATTCGCCGAGCGAATGGAATCTGGCAAAGCTTCCCTTCTCTCAGGCATTTCTTCCCTTGTACGCGGATCATGTCTGCCGCGTGCTCGCCGCACTCCGCGGCATGAGTCGTCGATGCCTGATCTTAGATCTCGACAATACGTTGTGGGGAGGCTTGGTGGGCGACGACGGTCTGAAAGGCATTCGGATCGGACAAGGCGATGCGGCGGGTGAAGCCTATCTAAGTTTTCAGCAACACGTTCTCTTCTTGCGAAAACGCGGCGTCGTTCTCGCAGTTTCTTCCAAGAACGAAGATGAAACAGCCCGCGGCCCATTTCGTGAGCACCCGGACATGCTTTTGCGGGAACAGGACTTCTCCGTGTTTCAAGCGAATTGGCAAGATAAAGCGAGCAACATTCAGGCGATCGCCGACATCCTCGGGTTGGGTCTAGACACGATAGTATTCGTTGATGATAGTCCTTTCGAGCGCAGCCTGGTCCGGAACGCGTTGCCCAGCATAGCGATCCCCGAGATGCCGGACGATCCCGCGGATTATGCTCGAACTCTCAGCGCGGCCGGCTATTTTGAGGCGGTGGCTTTCTCCGATGAGGACACTAAACGTGCTTCTTACTACGCTGGCAACGCCGAGCGCGCGCGCCTGGAGCGACAAGTGGGAGACATTCCCGCGTACCTGGCATCACTGGAAATGGAGATCGACTTTCGACCTTTCAACGAGTCGAGCCGTTCGCGAATCACGCAGCTGATCAACAAATCGAACCAATTCAATCTGACCACGCGGCGATATACCGAAGCGGAAGTGGAGGCACTGGAAACCGATCCGGAGGCGCTAACCCTGCAGGCGCGACTCCGCGATAAGTTCGGGGACAACGGGATGATCAGCGTTGTCATCTGTCGGTGCGGTTACTCTGGTGTCTGGGAAATCGATACTTGGCTCATGAGTTGCCGGGTGCTTGGGCGACGGGTGGAAGAAGCGGTGTTGGGTGAGTTACTCGATCACGCGCGACGGCGAGGTGCAAGCTGGCTGCGCGGCATCTATCGCCCAACCGATCGGAACAAGTTGGTCGAAGGCCATTATCTAAAGCTGGGATTCGTTCTGGTAGACACGCGCGACGATGGAAGTACAGTTTGGGACCTTGAAGTAGCATCGGCTTACGTGCAACCAACCCCCATGGTTGTTCGACGTATCGGCTTCGAGACCGTTCCGTCTCCCGTCCCGTGGACAAACAAGGGGTCACCGCAGCGCAAAGTCTCTTGAGATCGCATGTTCTTAGACCCAACGGTATTTCTCAACGAGCGGAAATGACACACGGCGTTTCGCCAACCACAGATAGCACTGGACTGGCTTTCTGATAGCCCGGTTCCAAACATGCAAGTGTAGAAGAAAGAGGGGGACCATTTGTCGCAAAGCGCCGGCGAATCGGAGGTCGAAAGACTCAACTCTCTCGCGGTTGGGGCTATTACGTCGAACGATGGACAGAGGCCGGTGCCTGACACTTTGCCCCGCCGCGATCTCTGGCTGCTACCCCTGGTGGTTATTCTTGTTTTCGTCGTCGTCTTAGGCGCCTCTGAACTCGTCGCGAACCAACTGTTCCCGCAGCGTGGCCGCTTCGGCTGCGGGGTAAACGCAGCAAGCCGGGCTCGTCACTTCAAACCCGATTGCGTAACGTATTACAAGAATTCTGAAGGGCCCGACGTGGAATACCGTTTCAACGATTGCGGATACCGTTCCAGTGCCCCCTGCGGTCCGAAACGGCCCGGGACAGTGCGTATCGTCTTCATGGGGACTTCGGTGACCATGGGTCTGTACGTTCCGCAGGACCAGACATTTGCGGCTCGCACTGAAAAGGTGCTCGGTGAAGTATGTCCCAGGCCCGTTGAAGTACAGAACATGGGAACTGCGGTAAGCATGGCGTCGCAGCCTGAACTTGTCGGCGAAGCCCTCAGACTATCACCGGACGTTGTCGTCCTCACGGTGTCACCGTACGATATTGAGGAGCCGCCGGCGGCAACGCGATCGAAACCCGAAACGGAAACTCCTCTTGCGAAGATCAGTGCCGCATGGCAGAAGCTGAAGTTGCGAATTCGCAACAGCCGTTTTGCACTTGTCGCCGAGCATTTTGCCTTACAGGATGAACAGGTCCTGTATCGTGTTTTCCTCAGCAATGGAGCGTCGCGTAACTTGATGAGTTCTCGTCCCACGCCCATGGGGAAGCGCATGTACTCGCAATTCGCAGCGACTCTCGATGAGATCATCCCGCGTTTTCGCAGCGCCGGAACGCCGGTGGTAGTGATTGCTGTACCGAATCGCATTGTGGCGGCGATGGTGAGTAACCACTCCCGCGTGGAAGATATCGATCCTTGGTCTTTTGGGCGTCGGATTAGTGAACTGGCGCTCCAACGCGGCGCCCTGCCCGTTGACGTGACCCCGAAGTTCGCCGCTTCTCCCCACGCGGAACGTCTTTTCTATGCTGTTGACAATCATCCCAAAGGTGAGGCGCACGCCTTCATCGCGGAAGCGCTGGCGGAACGCCTGACTGACGGCTCCATTCCCCAAATGTCGTCGTGCCGAGCTTCCCAGCCATGAACTCCCTGGTTGCTCCATCGGTTTCGTTCCTGGCATTCGGAGCGATTACGGCCCTGCTATTCAATCTGGTGCAGCGTCTGGCTTGGCGGCGAATGATCGTGTTGATAGCGAGTACGCTGTTTCTTTGGGCAGCCACGGTCGGTGAATCCCTGTTGCCCATCCTCGCCTTCGTCGCCCTCGGTTATGTCGAGCTGAAGGTGATCGAGTCGCGACGGGTGCGGATAGTCTCACCCATGGTCGCCATCACGATCGCCGCATTCGTCTGGCTAAAACAGTACACATTTCTCCCTTCCGCAACTTTCTTGCACATTTCTTACACGACGCTTGGACTCTCCTACATTTTGTTTCGCGTCCTTCATTTGCTTGTGGACACAAGCAGCGGCGAGATCGCGGGCCCGATTGGGCTGACCTCGTATCTGGTCTATGCTCTAAACTTCACCACACTTGTTGCCGGCCCTATCCAGCGCTATCAGGAATTCGACAAGACAATGCGTGAGGCCAATTGGCCTTCGATCGTGCAAACAGGAAGAGCCATTGAGCGCATCATCCGCGGTTTCTTTAAGGCAAATGTTCTGGCTCTCATGTTTTCCATGCTGCAGGCAAGTGCGCTTACACGAATTGCTAACGTCCCCGACGAGGGCAGCGGGATAGTTGCTGGAGCCGCAGCGATTGCTTCCTATACCTTTTTTCTGTACTGCAACTTCTCCGGATACATTGATATGGTCCTCGGCGTTGCTCAGTTGCTAGGCATTAGTCTCCCTGAAAACTTCAAGCGACCCTTCGCTGCTGACAGCTTCATCGATTTCTGGAACCGGTGGCACATCACTTTTTCGACTTGGCTGAAGACTTATGTCTACAATCCCCTCTTAATCACGCTCATGCGCCAGTATCCAGCCGAGTCGCTGGCCCCTTACTGGGCGGTGATCGCGTTCTTTGTCACTTTCTTCCTGGTGGGCGTGTGGCATGGTCAGACGTCGTCATTTCTGTTTTTTGGAGTGCTGCAGGGCTTGGGAGTCAGCGTGAACAAGCTCTATGACATCATCCTGACGGCCACGTTGGGCAGAAAACAGGTAAGGGCCTTGAACTCCCACTGGGTTTACCGCTCTCTCTGCCGAGGACTCACCTTCGCATGGTTCTCCTTTACCCTGATCTGGTTCTGGTCAAACTGGGCACAGGTTGCCGTACTGTCGAAGGCGATGGGGTGGCGTGCCATCATTGCCTCTCTGTTCGTCATGCTGATCGCTGCGACGGTGGGACTCGCGGCCTGGGAGACTGCGCGAAGCCTTCTCCTGAAGATCCGATATGATGGGACGGCAGTTCTGCGATCACGCTACATACGCACCGCTTGGTGCACCTTGATGGTTATGGTTTCGGTCACGAGCGCACTCTTGCTGCAACAGGCGCCAGAAATCGTTTATAAAGCATTCTAGCCTTTCCATTTTGGCGGCCGATCGGAACTTCTCCAACGAGAGAAGCTATAACCACAAAGGACACTCACGTTCACAAGTGAGAGCCTTTGTGACTCGAGTGCCAACAACCGCCGCCAGATCCTTGGTGTAGAATCGAACGTTTGCTGTCGCCCTGCTGCCGCATGACTGACTCCAATGCCCGCCAAAAAGCTGAGGATTTGTACTACTCTGCTCTTGATCTGATGGCTGATGGCCAGCTTGAGAAAGCCGTCGCGGCGTATCAACAGTCATTGAATGCCGACCCGACATTTACCGAGGTCATGCATGGCCTGGCGCGAGTTCTTCAGGATTTGGAACGCTTCGATGAGGCAATCGAGATTGCAAAAAAGATAGCCGAGATTGATCCGGACGACGTGCTCGCGCATACCAGCCTGTCGATGCTCTATCAGAAGAAAGGGATGATTCCCGAAGCGGAAGCGGAGGGAGCCAAAGCCAGGGTTTTAGGCTGGAAACAGCAGTTGAAGAAAGCAACCTAGCCTCTGTTCACGTTCTACTGGTGCAATAGTTCAATCAACGCCATTATTAGATAAGGGCGCGGGAGTTTCACCCAATCTTCCCCACCCCGGGATGGCGGTGCACGAGAGTTGCAACCGTCAGCCACTACCAGGATCGAATGTAAACTGCCAGTTCACTCCCGTAGTGGCAAGACTGCGAAGAGCTTCACGTCGGCGAAGTTAATCGATCTCTCAAGCAAGGTCTAGAGGATGAGAAACGTGGGCTTTATGAAAAAGGGATTCGTCTCCTCCCAGCGGTGGAGTCTTGAGAATCCGCATGTTGACCCTTCCCTATGACATCGAGATTCGTCTCGCAGAATTGATCATCAGGAGCGTTGAATCTCTTTTTGAAAGGGAGTCAGAGCTATTCGGCGGGCACCCGCGAGAAACTGACTGCAAATGGCGCAGCCGACGATGGCCCCGAAGGCCGCAGCCAGCGCCGGTGTGGAAGAAAGCGGTAACGAAGGAGAGTCCAGACCGCCAGCCAGCCGTCGGAGAGCCGTATCTTCTTGCCTTCTTCTGCCGAGCGAGGATGGTACGAGATTGGAACTTCCTCGATTTTCTCGCCCATAAGGCAAAGCTTTGCAGTTACCTCGGGACAAAATTCGAATCTGCGGCACTCCAACCGCAGTTGCGCAAGCAGCAGCCGACGAAAGACCTTGTAGCAGGTAGCCTCGTCGTGAATGCCGGCGCCGTAGAGAAGATTAGTGAGATGGGTGAGTAGCTTCGCGCCAAGAAAGAATCGCAGACCCCGCTCAGGGCGATCTGGCCTGACGCCATAAACTACGTTCGCGCTGCCTTTCTGCAAAGGTTCTAGCAATGCGGGATAGTCCTTCGGATCATATTCGAGATCCGAATCCTGGATCAGCACGAACTCTCCACGAACGTATGACAGCGCCGTGCGAATCGACGCTCCTTTGCCGCAGTTTCTTTCGTGGAACACGATAGTGACATCGTCGCGATGAGGAAGGGCTAGCAACTTCTCGCGTGTGCCATCGGTCGATCCATCGTCCACGATAATAATTTCTTTTTTTACGGGAGAAGCTAAAACGGCTTCTAACAGCTCCTCGAGATGCAGCACCTCGTTGTAAACCGGCACGATCACCGACACACATCCCTCCCGGCGCTCTTGACTCGCCGAATAGCTGTGCCGTGGTGAAGTCTGGAGGAGATTCACGCTAGACATCTATTTAACCACACTGTCCGTGCGGTCGCGAAAGTGATCGTGATGCTTCAGATACGACCCGAATTTCCACAGAATCGAGCCGGGAACCAACCATTGACTCGAACTTAGTCTGGTTGTTCGGATCGGCGAATCGGATGTGGATAAACGCCTTCGCTCCGAAGGCTGAACTGCGAATTCGAGTTGGTCACATGCGAGGGTGCATTTACGTGTGTCACACGAATGCTACTTGGAGGCGTGACTTCTGTCGCTGCCAGCTCAGTTCGGTTACACTAACTAAAGTAGCTCCCTGAAGTTTCCATGATCAACGGTAAAATCATCGCCGTCGTCATGCCCGCCTATAACGCGGAGAAAACCCTGGAGGCAACGGTAGCGGAGCTTCCGGACCTTGTAGATATCCGCATCCTGGTTGACGACAACAGTCGCGATGACACTGTGGAACTCGCGCGCCGGCTTCGACTGCATGTCTTCAAGCATGACCGCAACTATGGATATGGACGTAATCAGCAGACTTGCTACCGTGAAGCCTTAGCGGCCGGAGCCGACGTGGTAATCATGTTGCATCCCGATTACCAGTACACGCCGCTGCTGATCACAGCGATTGCCAGTATGGTCGCGTACGATGTGTATGACGTGGTGCTTGGTTCGCGCATTATCGGCGGCCGGGCGCTGCTGGGCGGCATGCCGCTTTACAAATACATTTCCAACCGGATGCTCACTGCATTCGAGAATCTGTTTCTGCGTGTGAAGCTCTCTGAATATCATACTGGTTATCGCGCCTTCAGCCGCCAGGTGCTCACGGAATTGCCATTGCTGGAAAATTCCGACGATTTTGTCTTTGATAACCAAATGCTTGCGCAGTGCGTGCACTTCGGCTTCCGCATCGGAGAAGTATCTTGCCCAACGAAGTACTTTGAAGAAGCCTCATCGATCAACTTCCGCCGAAGCGTCAAATACGGATTCGGAGTGCTAGCTACCACGCTACAGTTCGCGGCGGCGAGATTCGGCCTGGTGAACCTTCCTAGATTTAGCAAGCAGGGGCGAAGACTAGAAACCCAGCGCGACCCCTACTACGCCTCACACAGCGCAACAATATAAAAGCCTTGTAGTTTGTCCAAGCAACAGCCCAGGTCGATTTCACAGCGAGCGACACTTTATGAACTTGTCCCCTCGCGCATCGGATTGTAGGCCAGCATTTGCGAGGTACCGTCGGTCCATCTCGAACCGAACAACAGTGTAAGTTTATTATCTACAGCAACATAGACCGAGGCAGCAATTATGAACAGGGTGCGACTTTCCCAGGCGAGGCAGTTATGGCCAGGCTGGCAGAAGAAGGGTAGACTAAACGGATGAAGTGCATTGGAACCAGCCTCGGGGTATTCCTGGTGTTTACGGTGGCTTCGTGGGGAGCCGATCAGCCATCGAAGAAATTCAACGCAAGTTCATCCCATCCCCACCACTCACAGATGCAGACCGGCAACGCCGTACACCCGCATTTGAACTCATCTAACCCATTGCCGGCGAAGACCCAATCAGCACGGGACTCAGAGCTTTCCCGGCTGGAACATCAGAATACGACCCAGCTGCATGCACGGTCGACGCAACGAAACGTCAAGGCCTCGGGGACCGCGCCCCACGTCCATCCTGAGACACGGACGAACTCCTCCGGTATCAACTTCAGCTACCACCCTCCGCGCAATGCAAGCACAGCTACGTCTGGTGGTCGCAAGCACTAGAGGAATTTCGCTCTCCAGCTTTCGGATCGGTGGATAGTTGCGCGATGATGCCAATCGGTCACGATCTCAAGGGTGAGTTGGCGCTCTACTCTTTAATTGCCGAGACACAGTCAGGGTGTAACCTTGGACGCAATTCAATGGCAGTGGTGCTGATCAGCGGGGGTTCCTCGCGGAGCGCGAAACAATAGACGATGACGCCCTCAAGAACACAATTACAGATCGGCGAGCTCTGGGATGCGACCACAGTTGGTTCTGTCCCTGCACTGGGACTCGGGACTGTCCATCTCTGGCAGCGTCCGCTTCATTCGACTGCCGCCGAACTGGCCGCAAGTTACGAATTACTTTCAAATGACGAGAAGGAGAGGGCGCTTCGATTCCGCATCGAGCGTATTCATGTTGATTATGTTTTGACACGGGGAACACTTCGTTTATTGCTCGCTCAATATCTGGGGACAAGTCCGCACGAAGTTCATTTTCGATATGGGTTACACGCTAAGCCCTTACTTGAGGGCGACAACCGCCTGCGCTTCAATGTCTCACACACTCACGGTCTTGCGATGATGGCATTTACGAGAGATCGGGCCATCGGGGTGGATGTGGAGAATGTGACCCGAAGCACAGATGTAGAACGCCTGGCTGAACGTTTCTTCTCCCAGGCCGAGCGGGAGGCACTGATGCAGCTGCCCGCGCAGGAATTGCGGGCCGCTTTTTTTCGATGCTGGACGAGAAAAGAAGCTTATATCAAGGCTAAGGGCGATGGCTTGTCATTGCCCCTTCGTGAATTTGATGTTTCCATCACGTTGGGAGATCGGGATGCACTGCTAGCGACACGGCCGGATCCCACTGGGGCCGCGGGCTGGACGATCTGCGACATATCGGTCGGGCCGGAGTTTGCTGCTGCAGTGGCCGTCGCGCCGGAGTGAGGCAGAACAGACAGGCTTTCTGCTGCTAACAGGCGGTCGAAGTTCGGAATACAGGCAAGGTTGGGAAAATCACATAGTGAGATAGTGAGACAGCATCACCAAGGGGTTCATTTGTCACCCCCCAACAACTTCCGTGATGCTTTCCGTCTAGAATCAGGATCCTTGGCAAAATGGTCTTCGCACCTATGTAAGCGTATTGCACGCTACATGGCTCGCCCCGCAAACGCGCACTCCAGATTCCAGCGGAGACCCTCAACCGTCATCGTCGGCCGGACGCGTTTCAGGGACAGCGGATCGTCTCCACCGCGAGTGACGCCGCCGTTTGTTGTAACGGCCGACTCGTACCCGACCGAGCGGCTTTGGGCCACGGTACGCTCACTCCAATGCGGGGTCATAGCCGGACAGGGATATGCGAAGTGTACGATGGGCGTTCTCAGTTCCCGCTCCATGCGCTTCTTCGATTCTGCAAGTTCGACCTTCGCCTCGCCTTCCGTGATGTACGCCATGTTCGGATGAGTCATGGTGTGAGAGCCAACGATGTGGCCACACCGGACCAGACTGGTGACATGGTCATAGGTCATCATCAGTGAGCTTGCATCAGTTGGAACGGCTGCCTGCAACTGTTCCTCGACTCCACGCACGAAGTTCTCCTGAGCGTGACCGCTGAGTTGACAGCAATTATCGCAAGACGCGAGAAAGGCACGTTCTCGCGAGCCGAGACCTTGCAACGACCACGACTTGCCATGCCCGTCACTCCACGCTCTCAGATTTGTTTTGCGGAAGACGAAACGCAATCGGCTCGGCCAAGGCAGTTTGCGCTGCTCCACACAGTCGACAGTTATGTAGAAAGTGGCCGGAATCCCAAGCTCATTTAGGATTGGCATCGCAACTTCGCAATTATCTGTGTAGCCGTCATCGAACGTCACCACGACGGATCTTCTGGGAATCTCTTTGCCCTCCCTGAGACTGTCGACCACTTCAGCCAGGCTTACTGCACGGTACTCACGGGAAAGGACTTGCATCTGCGCGCGGAATTCGGCTTCCGAGTGAATGATGTCTCCGAGCGAGTCTGCGTGCGCCGCCGGATCGGGCATCACCGAGTGATACATCAGAATCGCCGCACTCGCGCCGTGAGAAATCAACCGCAGTGCTCCAGTGGCGAGAATGGCTCTTTTGGCGAAGTCTTTCATCCAAATTCGCAGCGAACTGAGGTTTTCAAACAGTGTAACCGAGGAAGCCGCCAGGCCGAGGGCATGTGGCACATTGACGGGTCACGCAGCAAGTGAAAATGCAATTGCACCTAGGTGCAGCGGTCCAAGGGAATTCTTCCTCAACTGCGCAAGGAATTGCACATGAAGAACCGCCGACAAAAATATTAAGTTTAACCTTTATCCTTATCAGCTTACAGTACAATATCGACAACGGGCGATGCCCTAAGAGATCAACTCGTTTCGTGTAAACTGAAAGGCAATCAAGGGGTATTGCCCACAGCGTTTTAGAAGTCTCGTTTCAGATCTCCTCTGCTGCAGTACTAAGTTTACAGACAATACACCCAAATAAAGAATCATGGAGGCTCACGGTCTTGTCCGCTTCGAGTAGTCACTTGATTGCTCCGCATGGTGGTGAACTGATCGATCTTCTCGCTACTCCTGACAAAGCCACGGAATTGAAAGGCCATTCGCGGGAATGGCCTTCCTGGGACCTGACCGCTCGCCAGATATGTGATCTGGAATTGCTGATGAGCGGTGGGTTCTCTCCGCTTCGCGGGTTCATGACGAAGGCTGACTATGAAGGCGTTTGCCACAACATGCACCTTGCCAACGGAATCCTGTGGCCAATGCCGATCACGTTGGATGTGACAGAGGACTTCGCCAAGAAACTTGTGCCCGGCAGCAAAGTGGCCTTGCGCGACCCTGAGGGCGTGATGCTCGCTGTGCTGCACGTGGAAGAAGTCTGGCAACCGGATCGCGCTGCTGAAGCCAAGGCGGTATTCAATAGCACCAGCAAGGCCCACCCCGGCGCCAACTACGCCATGAACATTGCCAATTCCTGGTATGTGGGCGGCAGGATCGAAGGATTGCAGATGCCGTCCCATTACGACTTCCGCATGCTGCGTTTCACTCCTGCGGAACTCCGCAATGAGTTCGCTCGTCTAGGATGGCGCCGCGTCGTAGCATTCCAGACTCGCAACCCCATGCACCGCGCGCATGTGGAACTCACATTTCGCGCCGCCAGGCAGGTAGAAGCCAACCTTTTGATCCATCCCGTCGTCGGAATGACGAAACCCGGTGACGTCGACTACTACACACGCGTTCGCTGTTACCAACTGCTCGGGTCCAAGTATCCACAGGGAACGCAAAAGTTATCTCTCTTACCTTTAGCCATGCGAATGGGTGGGCCACGGGAGGCGATCTGGCATGCACTGATTCGTAAAAATCACGGCTGCACGCATTTCATTGTCGGTCGTGACCACGCTGGCCCCGGAAAGGATGTCGACGGAAAACCGTTCTACGGACCCTATGAAGCTCAGGAAGTATTCAAAAAGCACGAGTCAGAGATCGGCGTCACGATGGTTCCGTTCAACATGATGGTGTATCTCGAAGGCGAGGACCGTTACGTTCCCGACGACGAGGTCAAACCGGGCGATCACGTGCTGAACATCTCGGGCACAGAACTGCGCCAGCGCTTGAACGAGGGACGCGAGATTCCGGGATGGTTTACCTACCCGGAGGTCGTACACGAATTGCGCCGAAGCTTCCCACCGCGAAGTCGGCAGGGTGTGACGATTTTCTTTACCGGGTTGTCGGGTTCGGGAAAATCGACGATCGCCAATGTGCTGCTGACGAAATTCCTGGAGGTCGGCGGACGCCCCGTAACCCTGCTCGATGGCGACCTCGTCCGGAAGCATCTTTCATCCGAACTGGGATTTTCAAAGGAGCATCGCGACATCAACATCCGTCGAATCGGCTATGTTGCATCTGAGATCACTAAGAACGGCGGCATCGCGATTTGCGCGCCGATCGCCCCCTATGACGCGACGCGCAAGCATGTGCGGCAGATGGTAGAACCCTATGGGGGCTTCATCCTGGTGCACGTCGCGACTCCGGTGGAGGTATGCGAGCAGCGCGATCGCAAAGGCCTCTACGCAAAAGCTCGAGCGGGAATCTTGAAGGAATTCACTGGTATCTCGGATCCCTACGAGGTGCCAGCGGATGCTGAGGTCGTAATTAATACCGGCGAATTGTCACCTGAAGAAGCCGCGCAGGAAATCATTCTGCATCTCGAACGCGAGGGCTTCATCGGAGTCAATAGCGCGGCTGCATAGCAGAACCATGGGGCCCATATGCCGCTGATAGCTGCCAAAATCCTCACAGGCTTTGTTGTCGGGGTTTTGATCGGGATGACCGGTGTGGGGGGTGGCGTGTTGCTGCTGCCGGTGCTCATTTTCGGCCTGCGCGTCCCGCCGATCCTGGCGGTCGGTTCGGACGCTCTATTCAACTTCTTTACGAAAATTCCGGCGAGTCTGATGCACCTCAAGAAGGGCACGGTTCGCCGGAAAGTCGTAGTCGCTCTCGCATTGGGCAGCGTTCCGGGCTCGATCGGGGGGGTAAATCTGCTCATGTATATCCGTCACCTCTATGGCGACGGAGTAAACCACTTCATCAAGAGTGCCGTAGGCGTCCTGCTCATCATCATCCCCGCTCTATTGCTGTTGCAGAGGCGAATCGAAGAGCGAATTGCGAATCGTCCCCCAACCATGAAGGGATTCGCCGGTATGGTTGTGATCGGGGCAGTCGCAGGGCTGCTGGTGGGCATGACTTCGGTAGGATCGGGCAGCATCATCATGATGTTATTGCTGCTGTTCTATAGTTTTCCGCCCAAGGTCAATGTTGGCACCGACATCGTGCACGCTGTAATCCTGACAGGGGTTACCGGATTCTTGCACTTGCACTATGGCAACGTAGATCCACGCCTTGTCGTGTCATTGCTGATTGGTTCGATCCCTGGTGGATTGCTAGGGTCACACCTGGCAACCCGTGTGCCCATGTTGTGGCTGCGGCGGATTCTCTGCACGCTGCTATTGATCACTGGTGCCCGGATGTTGTGGCCCGCTTAGTACAGAAAAGTCTAGGAAATCATGAACTCCGCTTATTCGGACATCCTTACCCGCATCGAAGCTGGCCTTGAAGCCGCACGGGCAGTATTCGCGCGTTTTACTCCGGGCGCTATCGAGACGGAGTACAAGATTGGGCACGACCCAGTAACCGAGGCGGACCGCGCTGTGGATACTGTGCTCCGCGAGACCCTCCTGCGGGACAGCGAGGGCTGGCTTTCAGAGGAAAGTGCCGACGATATCTCGCGTCTTTCCAAAAGCCGCGTATGGGTGGTGGATCCCCTCGATGGCACACGCGAGTTCGTGCAGGGAATTCCCGAATTCTGTGTTTCCATAGGATTCGTCGAAGACGGACGGCCAGTGGCCGGAGGCATCTGCAATCCAGCGACGAATGAAACCATCATCGGTGCCATCGATATGGGAGTGTTCTACAACGGAAAATCCGCACGGGCGAGCCAGCGCACTACATTAAAGGGATCGCTGATACTTGCCAGTCGCAGTGAGGTGAAGCGGGGCGAGTGGCAGCAGTTTCAAAGCGGGGATTACCAGATTCGGCCGATGGGATCGGTGGCTTACAAACTTGGTTTGGTTTCGGCGGGTCTGGCGGATATCACGTTTACCCTGACCCCGAAAAACGAGTGGGATGTGGCTGCAGGAGCGGCATTGGTACTGAGTGCCGGCGGATTCGTGAGTACGCTAGAGACTGCTGCGCTACAGTGCAATCGTAAAAACCCGCTGCTCTCCGGCCTTCTAGCCAGTGGAGTGTTCCTCCGCGATGAACTGCTGGATGCCATACAATCGCACCTGCCTGCTCCACAGTCGACCATCCGCTAAAGCAGGTCTGAGAGTCGCTTTGATCCTCGAGCAGGGTCGTGGCGTCGAGTTGCAGGCCGCGCAGCGCGAGATCGGCTTCGGGACCGCCCAGCCGGCATCCGACAGCGTCCAGCGGGTAGTCTCTGCGTTACTCGGGAGCTAGGTTATCCTCGGCGCCGACTAGCGCGTATTGCAGCGTGTAGCAGAGAGGCCGCCATATTCTTCAGTCACGAAACGAATTCTACCCGAGACATTCCGCTCGGATAACAACAATGTTGGGGTCGCTAGCAAGTGATTCAATCCTTTGTCAGTCGGCGATTTCGCATCGAAGTAAGGCTCCCTTTGAAAACCCGGAGCTCCGGAGCAGTGGCTATCTTGTGGCAGCGGCAACAGGCGCAGCCGTGGATTCCTGGTCCCCTTCAAGGCAGACTCTCTGCCAGAGCTCGAGATTCAACAGTCGCCAGATGTGATTACCATGATCGCGATGCCCGGAACGATGCTCGGCGAAGATGCGCGAGACGGCATCGGGCCGAAACAGGCCGCGCGTGGCGCTGCGAGGCTCGGTGAGTAAAGTCTCGATCTGCTCGAGCTGCGGACCGGCGAGCCAGTACGCCCAGGGCGTCGGAAATCCCATCTTCTGGCGGTAGATGATGTCGTGCGGCAGCAGGTCTTCCACCGCCTGCTTCAGAATGAACTTGCCGGCCGTGCCTTTGATCTGCTGATCGGCGGGGATACGGGCGGTGAATTCGACAAGCGGATGATCGAGGAACGGCACGCGGCTTTCCACCGAAGCGGCCATGCTCATCTGATCCTGCTTCATGAGCAACTCGATGAGATAGCTGTTCATATCGGTGTAGAGCAGGCGATGAAGAAGGTCGCCGGACGAACGCTCCCATGGCTCCATCGAGCCGTCATACGCGCTCCCCGCAGATTCAAGTGCTTGGGGACTCAGCAGCTCTCCGAATTCGCTGGCCGAGAAGGCGGAATAGAAGTTGTCGAAATAAAAGGACGTCCACGACGCGCCGTCGCGCATGAGGAACGTGTGCTCGAGCTTCCGATGCATCGCGGCGGAGAGTGGCGCGGCAGTGATTCCCTGCCGCAGCCACCTACGAAGAGGAGCAGGCGTCAACGCACGATACGTACGGTCCATCTTCGAATTGAGCAGGGTCCAGGCGTAGCGGGTGTAGCCCGCCAGAGTTTCGTCGCTCCCCTCTCCCGTGAGGACAACGACGACGCGCTCACGCGCAAGGCGCGCGACATAGTAGAGAGAGACGCTCGAGGGCCACACGATCGGCTCGTCTTCGTGCCATATGAGCCGAGGAAGGCTATCGAAGAATTCTTCGCGGCTGAGGCGCACTTCGTGATGGTCGGATTTAATGTGTGCGGCAACCTGTCTTGCGTAGGGCAGTTCGCTAAACTGCTCTTCTCCATAGCCGACGGCGAACGTTTGAATCTTATCTCCACGAATTTTGGCAGTCAGCGCAGCGACGGCGCTGGAGTCAAGTCCGCCGCTGAGAAATACGCCAAGCGGAACATCGCTCATGAGATGCGATCCGACCGCGGATTCGAGCATCTCGCGATATTTGTTCACATAGTAATCTTGGCCACGCGGAATATCGTCGACAGGCACGATGAGGTCCCAGTAGCGCGCGATTTTGGGCTCGCCGCGCTCGCTTAACTCGAGAGTGTGGCCCGGCATCAATTTGCGGATGCCGGCATACATTGTCTGCGGGCCAGTAATGTAACCGAAGGTGAGATATTCGGCGAGACTTGCGCGGTCAAATTCAGCATCAATGCCGGGATACGCGAGAATCGCTTTGATTTCGGAGCCGAACAGCAACGACTTGCCATCCCAACGATAGTAGAAGGGTTTGATGCCGAGCCGGTCGCGGGCCGCGAACAGGGCACGCTTGCGGCGATCCCAAATCACAAAGGCGAACATGCCCCGCAGGTGCTGGACGCAGTCTGACCCATATTCCTCGTACAAGTGGACGATGGTTTCCGTATCGCTGCGCGTACGATACTGGTGACCGCGCGCTTCGAGGTCACTTCTCAGCTCGGCGTGGTTGTAAATCTCGCCGTTGAAGACGATCCAGACGTCGCGATTCTCGTTGGAAATAGGCTGATGGCCGGTCTTCACATCGATGATGCTGAGGCGGCGCATCGCCAGGCCGATGTTCTCCTCGATGAAGAAGCCTTCGTCGTCGGGTCCGCGGTGCATGATGCGGCGGTTCATGCCCGTCAGCACGTCTCCCTGCACACGCCAGTCGCGATTCACAAACAAGATTCCGCAAATTCCACACATATAAAGCCCTTGTATTCAGATAGTCTTCACAGCTTGTCGCAAAGAGCTCAATAGCTCTCTCCAAGCCTCATTGTCTACGGTGACTGTATCAGGATCGCTTGAGATGACGCTCATGGGATCGACTCCGCCTAACTCGCAGCGCAAGACCCGAGACTTCGCAGTCATCATCTTACGTTTTCCCCACTCGACAAAGCTCACGTTGCAGCAAACAAGAGCAACGGACGCAGCGTCGTCGGACTGACCGATGTAGAGGAATTCGGCATCGGTATTCCATGAGTCCATTCTCCACGGGCCGCCGTCGCCGAAGAAGAACCAATGCTCATCCGATGGCGTGCGATAACGGTAGCCAACACACGCAGAGGATTCCGTTGATCTTTTCGAAAGCGTTCCGTCTTCGACGGTAGCGCTCGCAACCGGGATCAGTAGGGTTACGAATTCTGTCGGCAGCGTGGCTCTGGTAGCAAAGTGCAGAGCCTTGTGAGTGTGCTTGACTCCATAAACTGCGGAATGGAAGTGGTCTTCTACAGAGCGTGACCAGGATTGACCATCAACGCTGACAACACGAAGACCTCCGCCCTCGTCGAAGAAAAGGCCTGAACCGTTCTCTTTCAGCCCTGGTCCAAAATGCCAGTAGAGATCCAGAGGATACCCGCCAAATCCCAGAACAAGATCGCGCACAAGGAACAAACCTGATCTCAAGGCGAATACGTAGCGACGATGAATCACAGGATTCGGCAGTCGAGAATACCCGTCATGGCTCCCGACGAACAGGTCGAAACTTCGACCCGTGATCCACCCCTCAGCTTGACTAACCGGCAGGCGCTGCCATCCGAAGGGGCCACATGGCAAAGCTTGATCCTCGCCGGCGACCGTGACGGTGTTATGAGATCTGGTGCCTCGGAATTGATCACGCTCGGAATCCGGGCCAACGTATTGAAACGTGCCAGAGTCCGACAACAAGTCGCGACCGGAGGCCGAAAGCGTCAGGCTCAATGCGTCGGCGTGACCGTGCCCGGCCGAGTGGGCACCCTGTGGACCAGAGTCAATGACGACCTGCCATTTGCGGTCGTTACCGGACATCACGTATAAACCGCAGTCGCGAAATGCGGCCGAGTTGTCCGGCACCGGTCTGGCAGGGATGCGCTCAAATTCTTGCACTCCAGCCTCGCCAAGCAGCCAGAGAGTCTCTTCGCGCGGGCCGCCAGCGAGGGTCTTGAAATCGCCACGCCCAAACAACACGGCTCCCGTCGCAAGCGGGTCGGTCATGCAGCTCATCCGATTGCGAGCCGGATCGAAGAGCCGCCCGCCGTCATCATCACCAAATCCGGAAACGATGCCAGCGCGAGACAGAATGGCCAGCACGTCCAACATGCGCTCGAGAACACGATCGAACTCCTTTGGGACTTCGATCTGATTGATAGATGCGAGAATCGCAGAATGAAGGAGGAAATCGAGGGCGTAGACGTGATAGTACACTGATTGTTCGAAGTGGAACCCGTCGTTGCGGACTTGGCGACCTGCTTCTTGCAAGACGATTTGCCACCCTCGTTGTTGCCAGCGATGGGAAGCCGGGATCTCCGGGCAAAGCGTGCCGATGAAGAACAGCGCCACAGCTTCGCCCAGAAGATGAGTATTCGGCGAGAAGTACGTCGAGAGGTAGCGTTCGATATGGCGTCCTGCAGTAGCCAAAGCAAGCAGCCATGACTGACGAAATGTCGAAGGCGTGGCCGGAGAATCGGCCATGAGGAAATAAGTCCACAACCAGGAAAGGCTGCGAAAAGCCACTTCCAGACTGCTGGCCCAATTGATGCCGATGGGATACGGATTCTCCAGATGCCAGTGATGCCACTGCGCAAATAATTCCGATGCGAATTTCGGGTCTCCACTCAGGCGGAAAGCCTTGGCCAGGGTCGCGAAGTGCTGATGACGATTCAATTCCCACGTGATCTTGCTATCTCCTACCTCATCGAAGTCGAGATATTTCATGTGGAACCACGGCTTTCGGGGCGCACACTTACCGTGAACACGATCGCAGTGCCAGTCGATGGGGGATCCATAGTCGACGGCGTCGTAGCCGAGAAGGTCAAAGCGGTGCTCGCAGATACGTTCCGCGCGGCGAATGATCTGGCCAGCAATCTCGGGAAACAGTTCTCGCAACTTTGAACAGCGACCTGAGACTTGCCCGGGGGAGAAAAAGAATCGCGGTGTTGTCTCCGGAGCCTCCGCGAGTTGCGGAGTAAACTCGGCACCCAGTCCGTAGCGCAGCCAGTCGAAATGCGCCTCGGCATGCTGGCGCAAACGGTCTCCGATCTCGGAGGGTCTCATGGAGCGTAACCGTCGATAGAAGCGTTTCCACTCCGCAGAGCCAGAGGTCATTCCACACCCCGCGATTGCAGCAGCTCGGTGTACATGCGATCCGTCTTTTCAATCATCCGCTGAAAGCTGAACTCTGCCGCCACATGGGCGCGGCCACTACTCCCCAACTCTGCCGCATAACCAGGTTCGTGCAGCAGACGGAGGATCGCCGCGGCGAGGGCGGAAGAATCGTTTGCAGGCACGAGCAGGCCAGTTTTGCCGTGTTGAATGATTTCGACATTTCCGCCGACCTGGCTGGCAATGGTAGGCAGCCCCGCAGCGAGATATTCCAGGACCGCATTCGGAAGCCCCTCGGCATGCGAGGGAAGCACTCCAATGTCACTGCAGCTCAAGATTCTCGGTACATCATTGCGTCGGCCCAGAAACAGGAAATGTTTTTCGAGGCCCAGTCCAGAGACCTGCTCTTCAAACATCTTCCTGCTTTCTCCGTCGCCGGCGAAGAGAAACCGTACCGCTGGAAACTCGCGGACGACCGTCGCGGCTGCGCCGATCAGTACCCGGTGTCCTTTGACCTCCCCGTGCATGTTTCCGACAAGAACAACCCACTTTCCCTGATTGTCTGCAGGAGCTAGCCATGCCCGGTCTTGCGAACGAGGGAGAAATCGGCTGATATCTACACCGTTATGAATCACGCGAACCTTGTCGGGCACAAAGTGGTCCTCCGACAAAACAGCCTCCCGCACCGCGTTGGCATTCGTCAGGACCGCGGTAGAGAGTTTCTGCAAGCGCCGGAGCCAGAGACGTCGGCCGCTCTTGTACAAATCGAGGTGTCCTAAGTCACGCTGACTGGAGATGATCACGGGAACGCGTGCGATGGCGGCGGCTGGAATGCCCAGCAGATTCGCATAGAGATCATGAGTGTGCACGATCTGAAAACGAGCTCGGCGCAGGAACATCGCTAAGCGAAACATCTGGTAGATGCCGTTAAGTGAATCAAAGCCGCCCTTGGGATAGAACTCGCAGACCGCAACCGAACTTCCCTGCAGACGATCAAGCAGAGGACCGCGCGCGCGAAGACAGCCGAGAGTTACATCGTAGCTCTCGGGATCGAGTCTGGTCGCCAGTTCGACAGCCTGGACTTCGGTTCCCCCAACATTTAATGAGTCGAGCAGGTAAAACACTTTCCGCCGGAAGTTGGTGTGAGAAGGAGTAGGGCCACAAAAGGCCTCCTGTGTCGGAGTGGCTGGCGATTCAGAAACGAGAACCTCCCGAGGCTGGCTTTGGCCCATTGTCTCTTCATAGTAGCGACAAATCCGCCTCGCTGAACAGAGAGTAGCGCCCAATCGGTCAAAAGCGGGTGGATTCGAGCGAATCGAGTAAGAGTGAATGCATCAAGGGCTTACAGCTCATGGCTGGCGTTGGCGTGCCGGCTAAGCTATCTTGAAGGTTGGGGTTCGCAGGAATACACAGGGAGCAGAAATCAGGAATGAGTCGGACAGTCAGCATTTTTGGGTTGGGATATGTAGGCGCGGTGACGGCTGCCTGTCTGGCGCACAAAGGCAACCGGGTCACGGGAGTGGATCTGAGCGCCGCCAAGGTGGAGGCCCTGGAAAGCGGCCAGAGCCCAATCGTAGAGCCAGGGGTGGACGCCCTGATTGCCGAATGCCGGAAGGCATGCCGGTTGCATGCGACCACCGATTCGCACAAGGCAGTTCTTGAGACCGAAATCTCTTTTCTGTGCGTCGGCACGCCGAGCCTGCGGAATGGCAAGCTCGATTTGGGGCACGTCGGACCAGTTTGTGAACAGATTGGCCAGGCACTAAGAAAGAAAGACTCTTTTCATCTGATTGTCCTGCGCAGCACGGTCTTGCCGGGTACCGCCGAGACCATTGTTGTGCCGACGCTCGAGAAAGCTAGTGGCAAGAAACTGGGCAAAGACTTCGGGGTGTGCGTCAATCCGGAGTTCATGCGGGAAGGCACCGCGGTAGCCGACTTTGTTGAACCTTCCATCACGATCATCGGCGCATCCGACTCAGACCACAGCCGAGTTCTGCGTGAACTCTATGCGTGGGTGCCGGGGAAGGTGTTTGAAACGTCGTTCCGCTCGGCCGAGATGGTCAAGTACGTTTGCAACGCGTGGCACGCGGTCAAGGTCGCATTCGCCAACGAAGTAGGTACGATAGCAAAGAGCCTGGGTGTGGATGCAGAGGCAGTAATCGAGATCTTCTCGGCGGATACAAAACTGAATATTTCCCCTTCCTATCTCAAGCCGGGATTTGCATTTGGCGGTTCTTGCCTGCCAAAAGATTTGCGGGCGTTAAACTATCGCGCCAGGGAACTCGATCTCGACTTGCCGCTTTTTGAGTCGGTATTGCCCAGCAACAATGCGCATCTGGACCGCGCGATTGAAATTGTGCTGAATACGGGCAAGAAGAACGTTGCTATGCTGGGCTTGAGTTTCAAGGCCGCCACGGACGATCTCCGGGAAAGCCCTCAGGTCCAATTCGTGAAGCGTCTGGTCGGGGAAGGCTGCCGGCTAGCAATTTGGGACGACAATGTGTCTCTGGGACGCCTGATCGGTTCCAATCGGCAGTACATTGAAGAGGTGATTCCGCACATCGGTTCGTTGTTGTCGTCGGATCTGGATCACGTACTAGAGAAGGCTGAAGTGGTCGTGATCGGGACACGCGGGATTGACCGCAAGAAACTGGAGTCTTCGCTTCGCCCGGAGCATGCTGTAATCGATCTGGTTAATTTGGAAAAGGCGCGGCGCCCCATAACCGGCAAAGCGTACGATGGTCTCTGCTGGTAGTCACGATCGAGGAAAATCCTGTATGTCAGCTCCCGGCATGACGTCACAATCCGCCATGTAACTGCTTTCAGCAGGAATCATCCTGAGTGTTGGCGACAGCATTCGCCGCAACTGTAGCCCCCCGTAAGTCATTGAAAAACCGTAGTTGAACATGTTCATTTTTTGAATTGACACAAGGCAGTCTCAGATATTAGAGTTATCTTGAACGCGTTCAATATCCTTGGGGAGAGGACCAATATGAACACTGCCGACAACATTATCGTCGTAACCTACCTGACGTACCTGCTGATCAGTGTCACCCTGACGATCTGGGTCGCACGCACTCTGTATCGCCGCGGGGCCATCTTCCTGGTGGACGCCTTTCATGGCAATCGTGAACTGGCTGACTCAGTGAACCACCTGCTGGTTGTGGGGTTCTACCTTATCAACATTGGATTCGTGTCATTGGCGCTGAAGACGGCGGAGGTGATCAGCACCTCGCGGGCGGCGATTGAACTCCTGAGCAACAAGATGGGGATGGTGCTGTTGATTCTCGGTGGAATGCACTTCTTTAACCTATACGTCTTCTCGCGGACTCGGCGCAGTGCGCGCGTGCCGCGCCCTCCGATGACGCCGGCGCCGCCAGTAGCACCGGACGCGATGCTGAAGGTTGCAATGCCGCGCTGAAGTCTCCAAGTTTGGAGGGGCAATGGTTCAAACACTAATGCTCCGAGACTGATGCGACCTCGAATGAATTGGGGGGAGTTATGGACAAGCTCTATGTGCTTTACGATCCGAAATGCGAGTTGTGTTGCCGCTTGAAAAACTGGATTCTGGTGCAACGATCATGGCTCGGGATTGCCGTGGTTGAGCAGGGGTCGGAAAAAGCGAAGCGACTGTTCCCCGAACTCAATCGCGTCGCGACGAGTGAGGATCTCGCTGTCATCAGCGATGAAGGAGCGGTATATCTCAACGATCGGGCCTGGATCATGGTGATGTACGCCATGGTGGAGTATCGCGACTGGGCGGCACGGCTGACTCATCCTCTGCTGATGCCTCTGGCGCGGCAGGCATTTGCGGCCCTCTCGAAGAATCGTCACTGGCTTTCGAAGATGCTGAACTCGGACAGTGTGGACGCGATTGCCGGGGAACTGCGCAAGGTGGAGCTTGAGCCCTGCGCTTTGCCGGATGGCAATGCACCAATGTCGACCGTCAGGGAATATCTCCAATGACAACCACCATGATCAAGCCCAGAGTCACGCAGCGCGCCGAAGGTACGCGAAGGAAGATCTACGATGCTGCCATGGCGTCGTTCCGCGACAAGGGATTCGAGGAGACCACGATGCGCGATATCGCCGCCAAGGCGAGCGTGGCTCTGGGCGCGGCCTATTACTACTTCTCTTCAAAAGACGCGATCGTGCTGGCGTTTTATCAGGAAATGCAGGAGACGAGCACATCCCTGGTGACATCCGGTCTCGCAGACAAGAAAAAGTTGAAGGATCGCGTTCGTGCTGTGCTCGACCAGCGTCTGAAGTTGCTGGAACCAAACCGGAAGTTCTGCGCGGCGCTGTTCCGACATGCTCCGGATAGCGCCGATCCGCTGTCGCCGTTTAGCGAGGAGACGCGGCTAATTCGCGATGCAGCGATCGAACAGATGCGAGTGGCGCTGGAGGGTGGCGATATGAAGGTACCATCGGACTTGAAGCCGAGGCTTCCCTACCTATTGTGGATGTATCAGATGGCGCTGATCATGTTCTGGCTCTACGATCGATCTCCGAATCAAGAGCGGACGCAGAAACTCATGGAGAAGAGCTTGAGTCTCCTGGGGAACCTGCTACGGATATCGTCGTTACCTCTGATGAGGCCGTTGCGGAAGACAGTGCTCGAGTTGTTAGAGGCGGCCAGGCTCTGATCCAATCGCCGACTCGAGACGGAGACGACGGACTTTCACCGATGCAGGACGATAAGGGTTCCAAGACAGTCGCGATTACAGGTGCGTTCAGTTATACGGGGAAATACGTCGCAAGGCTTCTGCTTGCCAGGGGATTTCGGGTCCGCACACTCACCGGTCATCCTGGCCGCGCCAATCCGCTCGGTGCAGCAGTCGACGTCCTTCCTTTCAACTTTGATCACCCCGATCAACTCAGGAAATCTCTTGCCGGTACGTCCACTCTGATCAATACCTACTGGGTTCGCTTTCCTCGCGGAGAGTCCACCTTCGAGGGGGCGGTACAGAACACGAAGACGTTGATCGAAGCGGCGAAGGCTGCGGGAGTCGGGAGGATCGTACATGTGAGTATCGCGAATCCATCGGTGGAGTCGCCACTCGGCTACTACCGGGGGAAGGCTCAGGTGGAGCGGGCTGTGATCGATTCCGGTCTTTCCTACACAATCTTGCGACCCACCGTGATCTTCGGAGCGGAAGACATCCTCATCAACAACATCGCGTGGCTCGTACGCCGCTTTCCGGTGTTCGGTGTACCGGAAGATGGGCTGTATCGAATCCGACCGATTTATGTAGAGGATATGGCCCGACTCATGGTAGATGCTGTGTGCGGTTCCGGGACTTCCCTGCTCGATGCGGTAGGTCCGGAGACTTGCACGTTCGAAGACCTAGTCAGACTGATTGCGGATTGCGTCGAACGCTCGGTACACTTGTTCCATTTACCAACGAGTTTCGCCTACCTTACCACCGTTGTGACGGGTTGGTTCGTCGGCGACGTGGTGCTCACGTGGGAGGAGTATCGCGGACTAATGGGAAATCTGTTGGCGCCCGTCGGGCCGTCGACGGGTCAGATGCGATTGAGCGAATGGTTGGCGGAACACGGCAAAGAAATTGGAACGCGATATGCGTCGGAAGTTGCGCGGCATTACGCGTCTTCTGAAATCAACGAAGGTCGAGATCCTTGCAAAAGCACTAAGCAGTAAGAAAACGTTGAAACCTCCATTGCTTTCATAGCATCTGTAGAAACCACTCTGTTCTCGCCTTTGAAAGCACAAAGACATGCCTCCGGCACAAGTGACTTATGACAAGCCGACCGTGAATCCGTGGCTGATTGCGGCGGCGGTGATGCTGGCGACGTTCATGGAGGTACTGGACACTTCCATTGCAGCCGTCGCGCTGCCGTATATTGCCGGGAGCCTGTCGGCAACGAATGATGAAGCGACCTGGGTCCTGACCAGCTACCTGGTGGCCAATGCGATTGTGTTGCCCGCCAGCACATGGTTTTCGCTGCGTTTTGGGCGTAAGCGGTTCCTGCTGTTTTGCATCGTCCTGTTTACGGCGTCGTCATTTGCCTGCGGGGCGGCGACAAATCTGGGCATGATCCTGCTCGCAAGAGCCTTGCAAGGCGCGGGCGGCGGAGCGCTGCAGCCTCTCTCGCTGTCAATCCTTCTGGAGACCTTCCCTCCGCAAAAGCGCGGGATCGCAACGGCGGTATTCGCGCTGGGGGTCGTGGTTGCACCCGTGTTGGGACCGACACTGGGTGGATGGCTTACCGATACGTATTCGTGGCGGTGGGCATTCTACATCAACATTCCGGTCGGCTTTTTCGCGGTGTTCATGATCTCGCGTTACGTGGAAGATCCGCCATATATCAGGAATGCACATCCGGGGAAATTTGACGGCATAGGCCTGGGCCTACTCGCGATATGGCTGAGCGCCCTTCAGATCATCCTCGATAAAGGTCAGGAAGACGACTGGTTCGGTGCAACCTGGATTCGATGGGCCGCGGCGATCCTGATCTTGAGTTTCGTCGCGTTTCTCATTCGAGAGTTTCGACATGACAAGCCCTTGGTGGATCTCCGCGTCTTTCGACACCGCAATTTTGCCATCGGGTGTGTGCTGATCGGCTTGTTCGGCGCCGCAATCTACGGTCTGATCACATTACTGCCGCTGTTCTATCAGGAACTCATGGGATATACAGCACTGGCGGCAGGCTGGGCGGTTAGCCCCCGCGGGATTGGAGCCATCTGCGCCATGCCCATGATCGGGTATCTCACGGCGAAGATCGATAATCGGTTGCTCATTGCGTTCGGATTCTGCTTGTTTGCGATCACAAGCATATGGTTTAGCGAGGTCAATCTTTCGATCGGCCCATGGAGTTTTCTGTGGGCGATTGTCCTGAGCGGGTTTGGGTCGGGATGCGTGTTCGTCCCACTGTCCACAACCACGATGGCGTTCTTGAAGAACGAGGAGATTGGGAACGCCAGCGGCCTGTATAACCTCATGCGGAACATCGGAGGGAGCATCGGAATCTCCATTGTAAATACGATCGTAGCGCGGCACGAACAACTGCATCGCAACGAATTGGCCACCTCATTGTCGCAGGGTAGGATTGAAGTGCGCGGAGCCATCGAGGGCATTCAGCAATACCTGGGCGCGCAGGGGGCATCGGCAACAACAGCACTACAGCAAGCGTATGGTTTGCTCGACCACACGCTGACAGCGCAGTCACGCCTCTGGTCGTACGTGGATGATTTTCGCTATATGGCGCTGGTGTGTTTTGCGTGCGTCCCAATTGTATTCTTGTTGAAGAAATCGGTTGGACGAGCGCCTCCCGGTGCGGCGCACTAGGGTTCATGCCCACTTTCGGCGCAAGCAAGTCGTTGCGCCTCGTTCAGAATCAAGCTTTGCGAACTCGCGAACAATTAAGGGGGGTGACAGAAGAGACTAAGAAGGTCGTGGCACTCTTCGTGGTTTTGCTACTGTGACCGGAGGTCGCTAACGCTCACCGTGGTACGTGCCCGGCGTAGAGCTAGGTGTGCCGCATCGTCCAGTTCCGACTCGGTCAGGATGGAACCGGCAACCGCTCGCGCCAGCATCTCAGCAAAAAGGACCTCATTCCACTTCCGCATTTCCACCACGGTACTCCCCTGTTGTCCACGGCGGACGGTAACGCAATCGCTTCTTTCGCCCAATTTCAACGTAAGAAACAGGCGCACTTTCAGCCGACGATCAGGGTTGATCAGCGACGTAACCGTAGCGACGGCTTCAGAAAACAGGTGGGCCGCAAGATCAAGCGGAATCCTCGCTTTCTCGGGTTTTACCACTACAAAAGTAAAATCGTGAGAAGGACACTCCGCACCGAGAGGAACTTCGATTCGCACCGAATGGGTACCGGGCGGAGAATCATTCTTGTATTCCGTCGCGGTTGGATTGTCAGGCTCCTGAGCAGCAGCCTTTTGCGTCGGAGACAGTACAAACCAGAGGAGGAGGACGCCACAAATACATTTGAGTCGCATGGTCACTCCTGTGAATAGAGCGCGCGCTTTGGACTCCCCATGTCGGGGAAGTGGTTCGGGGGAAAACTCGCCTCAGGGGGTGTTGCGTCTCAATCGGTGGGGACTGCTCTTCGGAGAGGCAAGAGAACGATCTTATTATCGCCATCAGATCTGGGACTGTCAGTGATTGCGCTCACCCTTACGCTCGGCAGCCTTCCCTTTCACTGGCGGCGTTCACATCGTTGCCGCGATCGCTGAAAAGGAACGTTCGATGGCTCTATGCTTCCCTATCCCGCCCGTTGTACGCCGACTGTGATCTTCTCTGATGGGGTGGTCGCTTTGAGCGTCTGTATCCTTCCAGATGCAGCCAGTCGTACCCCGAGACGAATCATTGGATGTTCGATGGTGTGGTACAGGACAATCGGAAGCAACACCAGTGAACCAATCAGTACGCTCGCCTTCACCCAAGTCGAATAACGGGCGAGAACTTCAAGGGCAAACCAGATGCAGAATTGGTGTGACAGGTAGATCCCGTATGAGTAAGTGGCAATGCGATTAGCAACAATCCGCAACCACGGGCTGCGAATCTCCCCGAAGAACGGGATGCTCAAGCCTAGGATTAGGCAAAGGACCCCACCCAGCAACTCACCAGGCCAAGCCGTGTAAACAACAATGAGTCCGGCAATTAGCAGCGGCCAGAGGTAAGATCTGAGCACTGCTTTGCGCGGCAATATGTAAGCGATAACCCCAGGAAGAAAACACGGAACGAAGCGCAGGAGGGGCGCGTGATATAGCCACCAGACCAGAGGTTGACCCCATGCAACCAGAAACGATGCGACCCAGAAAGCAAGCAACGACCAAAGCCTTCGACGGCTCGACACGATAGCAAAAATGAAGGGCAGAAACAGATACATCTGGACTTCGAACGGAAGCGACCAAAGCACGTTCACGATTGACTTAAGCGGTATCAGATTCTGAACGAGCAAGAACTGTGCAAGCGCTGCCTTGACGGAGGGACGGGCACCGTAGGAAAGGCCTGCTATGCCGTTGACATTGGAGTCCAGGTGCAATGCCAGAGCGACCGCGATGGTCAGGATGCTTAGAGGATAGATCCGGAAGGCTCTGCGGATGTAGAAGTCCCTCACCAGTTGCTTTCCCTGCAAGCCACTGCGTTCCATGGAGTACATCAACACCAGGGAAGTGTGTACGAAGAACAGTAGAACTCCAAAGAGGCCGAGATACGAAATGGGCGTCGTAGTCTCAGTTCCAAGCAGGCGGCGACTAATATGCTGGCCAAACACGAGCAGGACAGCCACTGCCCGTAGAAAATCCAAATTGGCCGAGGGGCCCTTGTTCATGGTCAGAGCAGCTTAACCGGACATCGCAGTGAATGGCAATCGCGCGCAAAGCCACTGATTGACACCAGTTCTCGGCTTCCCTATCCTGCCTGTGTACGCCAACTGTGAGGTTCCTGGATGGGCTGGCTGCAAAACAAGTTTGAGAAGAATTTTCTGATTTCGACGGTTGACTACGTGTTCAACTGGGCGCGAAAGTCGGCGGTCTGGCCCATGACGTTCGGCTTGGCCTGCTGCGCAATTGAGATGATCGCGTCGTCGACGGCGCGGTTTGATATTGCCCGGTTTGGGTCGGAGGTGTTTCGTCCGAGCCCCCGGCAGAGTGACCTGATGATCGTGGCAGGGACCGTCACGCTGAAGATGGCGCCCGTGGTGAAACGCATTTATGACCAGATGCCCGACCCAAAATGGGTGATTTCGATGGGGGCATGTTCTTCGGTGGGTGGCCCATTCAATACATACGCCGTGCTGCAGGGCGTGGATAAGATTGTGCCCGTCGATGTTTATGTGACCGGATGCCCGCCGCGTCCGGAGAATCTTTTTTACGCTCTGCTGAAACTGCAGGACAAGATCGATACCATGACACTGGCAAAGAAGCCCACCGAAGTGCGGCTGGAGCCGAATATGGTGGAGGCCTTCAAGCGCCAGATCATGATTGCTCAGACACTGCAGCCGAAATGAAGACACTTAGCGGGTGTAACCCTGAGCGTAGCCAAGGGGTGAGCCTGTTGCGGTCATCCTGAGCGCAGGTCTGGCGAATTTTGCGAGACCGGCGTCGAAGATCTCTCAAACGAACCTATGGCCTTTACTCGGATCATTTCTCAAGCACATCTCCCCACAACCAACGAAGCCCGCAACTTCCCTTGCAACGGAAAAATGATCTGCATTGTGAACGTCTGGGGCAAGCTTTCGGCCATGGACAACGAGTGCCTGCACCAGGGCGGGTCGCTCGGTCAGGGCATGGTCGAGAACGGGAAGGTGGTTTGTCCGTGGCACGGCTGGAAGTATGACCCCAAGTCGGGTGTTGCCGTGGACCATCCGGATCAGAAGCTGAAGACCTATCCCATCAAGGTCGAGAACGGAGAAGTGTACATCGATATCTAGCCCTCCGCAGCCGAACCCATCGTGGGCTTCGTCAGCACTAGGATCCCAGTAGTCTTAGAAAAACGCCAGTCCGATTGTCGAAGCCGGGGAACACCTGCGCCAGATTCCTGTTATCAAGGTGCATGGCGACCACTTCGCCAATCACCTGGCGAAAGTCTGTGGTCAATGCGAGATCCCTGCCTTCATAGAGTTGGGATGGATCCAATCCGGGCCAGCGGCCGTATACTTTACCTCCCTTGACCGGTCCGCCCAACAGAAACATCACGTTGGCGTGGCCGTGGTCGGTACCGCGATTGCCGTTTTCGCGGACGGTTCGGCCAAATTCCGACATCGTGACAATGACGGTATCTTCAGCCAAGTCCCCGAGATCAGTCCAAAAAGCAGCCAGCGACTGCGAGAAATCTCTCAGCACATTCGCGAGTTGACCTTCAACTGCACCTTCGTTGACATGGTGATCCCATCCTCCTATATCGGCGAATGCGACCTGAACGCCCAGATTGGTTTTGATGAGTTGGGCCAGCAGACGGAGGCCATTGCCGAAGCGGCCCTTTGGGTAATTCGCTCCCGGCGCCGGATCGTATTTGCCTGGGGCCGCAGCCTTGAGCATTTTGACCGCGTCAAATGTTTCTTCCCCCATGCTATGCAGGATCGAATCTGACGAGTGGTCGTACATCGCTTCCAAGGCACTGGCGGCGGGCGAGGTCTTAGGGTTTCGCCCGCCAACCGCAAAGTCACTGATGTTATTGATGGCGACAGACGGCCGCGAGCCGCTCAGGATGCGGGGAAGCGACGAACCCAGGGCGATCGCTCGAAAAGGGGAACTTTGAACGCTGGACGCAAGCGGCGGCAACGAGCGATTGAGCCAGCCGTCTTCCGTTGCCTTCAAGCCGGGAGTGCCGGTTTCCATAAAGTCCTGGGCGTCGAAGTGAGAGCGTGTGGGGTCGGGGGAACCGGAGGCATGGACAATCGCCAAGTGACGTTGCTGCCAGAGCGTTTGAAAAGGCGCGAGCGACGGATGCAGCCCGAAAAAACCATCGAGATCGAGGATGGATTTCCTTGGGATGTTGATGCCCGGACGCATCGCGTAATACTGCCGTTCTCCGTGAGGGACAACGATATTGAGGCCATCAGCGGCTCCGCGCTGGAAGATTACGACCAGGCGCTTAGAGCTAGTGGCCTCAGTCGCTCCGAAGGCAGCGCGGGTGAGGAAGCTCGGGATGGCGCATGTGCCGACCACGGCGAGCGCGCCGTTCCGAAGGAATATGCGACGGGTTGGCATGTTCTCAGTTCTCAGTTCTCAGTTCTCAGTTCTCAGCTATCGACTTCAGCGCCCGGGTTCGAGCTTGGATCATCTTCTTTGAAATTCTGGCGAGCCTAGCAACAGGCCGGCCATTGTTCCAGGTTCTGCAGGTTTGGGCTGCTGGTCGTTTTGTAAGCCGCCGGCTTTTGGGTGCTGATCGCTGTTTCTTGACAGCACGAGCTGCGCCACGATCGAATCGTGCGTTTGTTTCGAGATGTCCGAGGCCAGGAGTTTTGCTTCCATTGTAGACAGCGAGACTTCAGCATCCGGCGGCACCGGAGGGCTTCCAGCTAACTGTAGAACATCGATTTTCACGCCGCGAACCTTGCCTGCGGTCAGAGCCAAAGCGAAGTTCATTCGGTTGAGCAGTGCTGACGAACTTACCCACGTCTCGGCCTTCATCGAGTAGCCGGTGGGTGGTTGCGATCCATAGAGAGGCATGCCCATGTTGTTCAACTGACGGACGAGAGAGAGTGCGTCATCAACATTCGCGCCGGTTGCGCGAACCGCAGAAGCAACGAATTCCAGTGGGGTCTTCACTTTCGCGCGATAGCTGCTGTCGGCCCAGAACTCGGGTGAGTGGAACAGCGTCGACAGCACTTCGCGAATATCTCCCTTTTTCTTCTCAAATGTCTTTGCCATCCGGTCGACGAGTGCAGGAGGCGGGTCGTCTGCAACAAAGCGCTGCGCCAGCTTCATCGAGATAAAGTGTGCCGTCTGTGGACTTGTAGCCAGGATGTGTAGCACTGCCCTGCCCTCGTCTTCGCCCTTGGGCTTGATGTTGTGACCGAGGACAAACTTCGGTCCCGGCTCATGCATGCGCGGATCGTAGCGGAAACTCAGCCCCTGCTCGGGTTTGTCGATCGTCCAACCGGTAAAGACCTTGGCGACTTCAGTGACGTCGCGTTGCGAATATCCGCCGTTCACGCTCAGAGTATGCAGCTCAAGGAGCTCGCGACCATAATTTTCGTTGAGCCCGCTGTTCTGTTTGCGTTTGGCATTAGAATTCGCTCCGCGATAAACATGAGGGCGCCCGTAGGGGCCGTATCGTACAGCCGGCCGTTCAGGTAGTCCGAGCGCCTGCATTGAGTTCGGTCCCACACTCATCCAGTTATCGAGGTAGTAGAGCATGGCAGGACTCTTCGCAGTCGCGACCAGCAGGTCTTCGAACCTACCTAAAGCACGCGGGCGGATCACCTCCTGTTCATAGTTTGTGACCAGGAGCCGCTCTGGTCCCTTGCCGACGAAAACGTTAAAGTGGTTGAACCAGAAGTCGGTCATCAGTTCTTCGAGTTGCCGGTTGCTATAGATGGCTCGTAATAGCTTGGCCTCCGAGAGCTCATTTATCACGACCGCTGGCGGATTGTTCATCGCCTCAATAACTTCCCTTTGTTTCGGATCGAGGCCTTCCAGAAACTCCTGTCCCTTGCCGCCTTTGAGTTGATCGGCAAATGCGATCTGTTCTTCGACCGACATCGCAAGTACTTTCTTGTAGCGCTCGCTGGGCGGAAGGCCCAGGAGGCTCTGCACCTTCAAGTCGGCATAGAGACGATCTTCGCGCCGGCGGGCCTCAGCTTCATCTTCGGGAGTGAGTTGAGGTGTCGCCTTGGCGGCGCTAATTTCGCTGCTCGAAGATGGAGGCATCTCACCACTTCGAGAGCCCACTCCGTTCGATGACCCGCCATCAGCCGACGAAGGCTCAGCTGCTGCAGCCGCAGCGAGTTCTTCTGCAGTCTTCGCACCTTCTTCGGCCGTGGCCTGGGCAGGCATGGCCGATATCTCGGTCTTGCCTGTACTTCTTTCTTTTTTCTCCAGCTTTTCATCCAATCGCGCGACCTGCACCTGATATACAGCCCGGCGCGCGGGCTCCGACGGCATGGGGCGTTTGCCGTCTGCCACCTGCCTCACCATCTGATGGTCAGGGAAGTCTTCCATGATTTCCTTCGTGCTCATTCGAAGGGTGTGAAACGGCGCGAGCCGGGATTCGCTGTCCTTATCGGCGATTTTCTCGGGATGCAACTGGAGTTCGATCCAGTGGTCCACCCCCATTGCCATCACTTCTTGAACGTCACCAGGACGAGGGCCAAAGGTCAGGCGATTCAGGACGTGCACGGCCCGCTTCTGGTCGACCGCGGACGGGTCCGCTCCTTTGTCCTGTTTCTTGGCGAGTAATTGCGGAACGGTACAAGCCACGCTCAGGCACAGCAGCAACAGCGCCATTCGAGGGAAGCAGGGTCGCATCGGCACTCCCGGGAACTGTGAAGACCGCTCTGATTATCAACCCGAGCGGGGAAAGAAGTTGCGGACCGGACATGGATATTGCGAGGTGTAACCCGGTGCCAAGTTGGGATTTGGCACGGACGAAGGCGCCCGCTCCAACAAGACACGCTAGATCGAAATAACCCTGCCGCGCGAGACTTTGTACTGCAAAGTAGCTGCCAATTGGTCGATATCGGTGGCGGCAATGTTTACCGATATTCCTTCCAGCATCGGCATCCGGCTGCTGCCGATCACGTCGCGACGAACCTGAATCATGAGGGCCTGGACGATGTTCGGGTCGAACTTCTCGGGCGAGAGGCGAACGAGATCGCTGAGAGCGCTCCCTACAGACATTGCGCCGCGATAGGGACGCGTGCTGGTCATCGCATCGAAGGAATCGGCAACCCCAACGATGCGCACTGGCAGGGGCACTTCTTCCTGCGTAAGTTTGTCGGGATAACCGGAACCATCACTGCGCTCGTGGTGCCAGCGCACCGTTTCGGGGATTTTAGGCCAGGGGAACTGGACACTTCGCACAATCTGATGGCCCACGGTCGTATGATCCGCCATCTCGCGAAACTCGTCTGGATCGAGGGCGCTAGCCTTCCCGAACAGGCGTCGGTCGACGGCAACCTTGCCAATGTCGTGGAGATAGCCCGCGCTGCGGAGAGCGGCGATGTCGTTGGGATCCATGCCCAGCGCATCGCCGATTGCAGCGGCGTAGCGGCCGACCCGCAATGAGTGGCCGTGAATGTTCACATGCTTAACGTCGATGGCCGTCGCGAAGGCCTCGAGCGCATTGTCGTAGAAGCCGTGCAGAGAGGCCATGAGCCGCAGATTTTCCGAGACGCGCTGCGCCACGGTCTGGGTGAGCACATGGTTCTGGACGGCAAGAGCCACGTAACTGCAGAGCAGTTCCAGGGCGTCGAGTTCGCTGTCTTCGTAATGAGCATCACCGGGGCGGCGGCCAAGAGCGATCACTCCCGCGAGACGGCCCCCGGCTTTAAGTGGCGCCAGGCACTTAAACAATTCCGGCGCAACATTACCATTCGAGCTCAGAAACACGGAGTAGGTCGAAGGATTCAGAACAATCGGACCCCGTGCCGCGGTCAATGCATGAACATGCTTTGGAAGGAGAGGAATGAAGGCGGGATCCGGCATCAGCGCGAACCCCAAGGCGGTGGAAGAACTCAGAACCGCAGGCTTTTCGCTAAATAAAAACAGTCCGCCTTCTCGCGCGCCGGCTGCCTCCATTACAGCAGACAGCATCAGGCGAGAGGTTTCCGAGAACTCGCGCTCGGCTGTAAGAGCGGGCCCGAGCTCGGAAAGCGCTTCGACTGTGTGTAATAAACGTCTTAAATTGCTGGTCTGAATCGCCACCGACGAAGTGGGGAGCCAGGTCGCAGAGCAAGATGAGCGTAACATGCTGTGAGGAGCGGGGGCGAGAGTGCGGCTGTTGGTTAGTTTGATGCGGTGACAGAAGTGTGAACATAGTAACGGTGCTGATTCCCACGTGATGGCAGTCATGGAAACGGAAAAGCGAAGCGGAGTGCTGATTACAGGCGGGTATGGCTTCGTCGGGCGTTCTCTCGGACAACTTTTGCGGCGTCACGGATATCGGGTGATTTCGGTCGACGTGGCCCCATCCGGGACGCGATCAAACGATACATCATGCGACATCACAGATGTTTCCCAATTGTCTGCAGTGTTTCAGCGCTCACGGATTGACGCGATTGTCCACCTCGCGGCCATCCTGCCGACGGTCGCGCAGCGCCAACCATTGTTGGCGACCCAAGTGAATGTCCAGGGCAGTCTGCACCTGCTGGAGATGGCGAGAGAGTTTGCGGTGCAACGATTTGTCTTCGGGAGTTCGTTGAGCGTGTACGGCACCTGTCCCGTGGTCCGGGTTGTTTCAGAGGGCGATCCCGCGGCACCGGAAGATTTGTACGGAGCAGCCAAGTTATATGTCGAGCAACTGGGGCAGGCGTATCGTGAGACTTGCGGCATAGAATTTGTCAGCCTCAGGATCGGTCGCGTCGTCGGACCGGGAGCACGGTCAACGACTTCGGCATGGAGAAGTGAGATCTTCGAGAACCTCCACACCGCCGATGCGAAAATCGAGATTCCCTATGCAGAATCGGAGAGAATTCTTCTGGTGCACGTGGACGACGTGGCGCGAATGCTCTTTGAGCTGCTGCGAGCGGAAACCCTCCGGGGCGCGGTATACAACGCGGCTTGCGAATCGGTGAAGGTTGGGGAAGTGAAGTCCACGGTGCAGCGATTGAATCCCCGCCTTCAGGTGAATTTAGCCGAACAAGAGGTCGCAGGGAATCCTCGGCAGGTAGCCTGGTCGCGGTTTGCGGCGGAGTTCGGATTCAAGATGGTTCCGATCTTTGAGCAACTCGAGAAGACCGCAGCCGAGAACAGCGGGAGTTGGCATGGTGACGATTAGATCCGTGGCAATCGCCGAACATGTGGGGACGGCCATATCCGCCTGTGGTGCGATGGCGAAGCTGAGCGGGCTCTGTATTAGAAATGCTCGCGGAGTTCGGCGAAGCGGCCCACGATGAGCAGCCTTTGGCCTCGGGGCGCGGGATTCACTTCTTCGTGCTCGAGAATCCAGGTATCCCCGTGAGGAATGAAGACGGCATTCATACCCGCAGTGAGCGCCGGATTGATGTCGGACTTTGGACTGTTGCCGATCATCCAGGTGTGACTGTGATCGCAGTCGTATTTGTCAGCCAGTTTCGCGTAGACCTCGGCTTTCTTCTCCGGGACGATCTCCGTCGCCGAGAAGTACTTCTGCACTCCTGACCGCTCGACCTTGCCTGCTTGTTCCACTTGATCGCCCTTGGTGACAAGAATCAGACGATGCTTCCCAGACAAGTATCCGAGAGTCTCGAGCACTTCGGGAAGAAATTCAATCGCATGATTTTCGATCTGACGTGTGAAGCCGAGAACCTGCTTGTGAAGCTCAGGCGTAACCGGAACGGGGCTGAGGCGTTCGAACGTGTCGACCAGCGCGTGGGCAAAGCTGTGCAGGCCGTATCCGTGCTTAACGATGCATTCGCGCTCCACGTCATTGAGGACCTCGCGGACCTGCTCCGGCGAGAATTCGTGATGATTCAGAAACTCGATGAAGCGGGCGATCGCACGCTCGAAATAGATGTTGTTCTCCCAGAGCGTGTCGTCGGCGTCGATAAGTAGAGTCTGCGCGGGAACGACTGCAAGATTGGCAATTGGATTTCGCATTGCGGCGCTGGCAATGAGGAAGGAGCAACGAGCAAAATAAACCGGCTTAGCTCACTGCTCCCGCATTATGTTTATCACACCCAGTCCACACGGGCTTCGGGGCCGATGATGCCGGCTTTGTGGCCCATGTCAAGAAGACGGCGGACGGCCTCGCGCCCGTCAGGACCGTAGTCGAGCGTGCGTTCGTTGACATACATACCGACGAAGGTGTCCGCGGATTGGGGATCGAGATCGCGGGCGAATTGCATCGCGTAAGCCAGCGCTTCCTCGCGATGATCGAGTGCATATTGGATGCTCTCGCGCAGTGCTTGAGTCACAGCTGCCGATAGCTGCGGTCCGAGCGCCCGGCGAATCGCGTTGCCCCCCAGTGGCAGCGGCAACCCAGTAACCTTTTGCCACCATTTGCCGAGATCGACGATACGATGCAGCCCGGACCTGTCATACGTAAGCTGACCCTCGTGAATGATTAGGCCCGCCTCGTATTTTCCTTCAAGAATTTGCGGGATGATCTGGTCGAAGGGGACTACTTCGGTTTCCACTCCAGGTGCGAAGAGATGGAGGGCCAGGTAGGCGGTGGTCAGCGTGCCGGGAACCGCAATGCGCTTCGTTTTCACTTCACTCTGCGAAAACGGGCGCGGGGAAACGATCATGGGCCCGTAGCCTTCGCCGACACTGCCTCCGCATGCCATCAGCGCGTATTTGTCCTGAACATAGGGATACGCGTGGAAGGAAATTGCCGTGACGTCATATACGCCTTCCTGGGCCTTTTGATTCAGTGTTTGAATATCGCACAGGGTATGTGTGAAACGCAGGCCCGGCGTGCGGATCTTGTGTGTGGCGAGCGCGTAGAACATGAACGCATCGTCGGAGTCGGGGCTGTGAGCGACCGTGATTTCACGGAGTTGCGCTGTGGAATCTTCCCAGGAGCGAGTGGTCTCAGAAACAGCATTCATGGGTTCAACCGTCTTCTTGGTGATGAAATTCTCTTTCGCCACTTCGGGCCGGGGATTGATTTCAGTCTCATAGGCGAGCCCTGGGTTTCGAGGCGCTCGCTCCGCTCGCGGAGCGGACGATGGCGCCGATCCTACAACAGCGATTCCTTCGCCCCGTCGCGGCTTGCAAAACGATACCAGCGGGAAGCGATCGCGGCGGCAACCAGTACCTTAATGATTTCCGCAGGTACAAACACATACACGCCCTTAATTGCGTGAGCCCAGATATAAAGCCAACCGACACCCCCGAGGAACAGGAGGATCTCTGCCATCACTCCGGCGATCACCGCACGAGCAAAACTTTTGTTGCCGCGTTCAAAAATGTAACCAGCGACGAACGCGACCACCGGATATGCCAGCAAGAATCCTCCGGTAACGCCGAACAACTGGGCGACGCCGCCCGGGCCGGTGGGGTTGAAGACCGGCAACCCCGACATGCCTTCCACCAGATACATCATCAGCGCGGCGAAACCTCGGCGGCCTCCGAGAAGCAGGCCGACAAGCAATACCGCAAAGTTCTGCACGGTCAGTGGCACGAGAGTCAGCGGCATGAGGGGGATGGTGATTCGGGCACACAGACCAACGAACAAGCTGGCACCGATGATGAGCGCAACCTGCCGCAGGACTTCGACCGTGCGCTCTTGTGGAGTGCGCAGGGTCTGGATTGCTGACTTTGGCATTGATAAATCTCCCCAGTGCAATATCTCACTGCTCGTTGCGGTCTTTTGGCGCGGATTGCCTGGCGTTGCCCAGCGCTTCCTCGTGCGCGTCGTGCGTTTTCTGGAGGTGCTTTCTCAAATGAACGAACAACGCAATCGCAACGCACACAACCACCAGCGTACTGATACCGAGGACCAGGAACCACCAGATCATCCGCACAGCCGATTAGGATAACAGATCGAGGTGAGCCATCGGAGCTGGCGGCGATCAATCGGTGACCTTGCGAGAGGCGGCCATGATGGCTGCGAGCGCCGGATTTGGAGTTCCCGCTGCCAGGCGTTCCACCTTCAGCGCGTGCAGATTCCTTTGTTGAAGGTCGGCAGCGTTGCTGATCAGTTGCTCAAGATCGTCATAGACGGAGATGAACCTCCCGGAGAGGGCGTCCGCGCGACCTGAAGCCAGTTCCAGCACCAGCGTCGCCGGGCGTTCGGCGGGCACCGTGAAGCCCTCGTCGAAAAGTCTTTTGAACCATGGAAGCCATCTCTGACCTTCGACGGAAGTTAGCGAATACTCGGTCATTGCGGTGTCGACCGTCCCTGGCGCGATCGCGAACACGGCAATGCCGTAAGAATTGTTCTCTAGCGCCAGGCATTCCGTGAAGCGGACCAAAGCGGTCTTGCTGCAGACATAGCTGCTGAAGTTTGTCATCCCCATGGCGCCGGCACCGCTGGAGATGTTGATGACGCGTCCGCCACCGCGGGAGATCATGTCAGGAAGCACCTGGCGGGTACAAATCACCGGGCCTAGCAGGTTGACTTCCATCCCGCGCCACCACTCCCTAATATCACTCTCCGCAAAGGGAGCCAGGGGCTTTGGCGTACCGGCATTATTGACAAGCACATCAATGGGTCCAAGGGACTGTTCGATAGCGCGCGTGGCGCTCTGGATGGCTTGTGCATCGGTAACATCGGCTGGATAGGCCGCCGCACGGCCACCCTCTTGTTGCACGAGGCGGACCGTCTCACCGAGTTCCTCGGCGGATCGCGACAGAACGGCAACAGCAGCTCCAGCGCCAGCGAGCGTTTGGGCAACGGCTCGACCGATACCTCGACCGCCGCCAGTTACCAGCGCGACCTGGCCTTTCAGGCGCACAGACTTCTTTGCGGTCTGTTCCTGCATGGGATGAACTCCGCGTTAGCTGGCCTTTTGCTCTGCTCTTCTCTGGCGCATGGTCTCGACCCGCTTGATCATGAATTGCAGGCGATTGCGTCCCCACGGGGTGTGAGTGACGGCGGTTTCGACGTCTTTCCAGGCGTTGGGATCATTGAGCTTCTCGCGGAGTTCCTTGATGTAAGGATGGACCTTCGCGTAGATAAGGAATAGTTCGCCACTAAAGCCCGGGGCCAGAAAGAGCTGCTCGTTGAGGGCACCATTGTTAACGAAGGATGAGACCATGCCCCAGTAGCCGCCGACCTGGCGCAACCAATTATTCTCTTGCGTGCCCATAGCCCACGCGACTTTGAGGAAGTCATCCGCGCTTTGCGGGAAGAATTCCCCAGCCCACCAGTTGCGGGCCTTGCGCATTTCGGCTTCGCGGCGCAGGTCGTAGAGCTGGACGATCAGTTGGGCGTCGGCTACGGTCGGCTTTTTGGGCATTTAGTCCTCCGGGGAATGAAGGATTGTAATCGAGCGATGAGCAGTGAGCAATGCACTGTGAGCAGGAGCTCCGAGCTAACAGTGTTCGCTCCAAGCTCGCAGCTAATCAACTAGGCGCTTGTGCTGGCCGCGGCTTCCGGATTCGGTGGAGGTGGCGGCGCCGCGCGCTCATACTCGCATTCCTTGTTTGGGCACGCAATCACCGGGCCGGCTTTCAGATTTTTCTCGACCAGATATTCGCTACCGCAACTCGGGCACTTCTCGGCGATCGGTTTGTTCGCCGAAGTGAATTTGCACTTCGGATAATTCGAGCAACCGTAGAATGTGTTGCCTTTGCGAGCTCGCTTTTCGACCAGGTCACCGTCCTTGCAATCGGGGCACTTCACACCGATGTAGTTCTGCTTCACGTATTTGCAGTCTGGATACCCGCTGCAAGTGGTGAACTCGCCGTAACGTCCGTGACGGATCATCATGTTGCGGCCGCACTTCGGGCAGAGTTCGTCGAGCGGGATGTCTGGAACTTTCTTGCCTTGATCGAGGCGTCGCGTGGTTTTGCAATCCGGATACCCTGTGCAGGCCATGAACTGGCCGAAGCGGCCACGCTTGAGCACCATCACACGTCCGCAGTTTTCGCAGTATTCCTCAGCCGCACCAGTTTCCTGCATGTCCGCGGAGTCAAGATCGGGCAGGTTGATCGGATTCTCTTTTGTGAACGTGCAAGTGTTGGGATCATCTTTGTCGTAGGTACTGCAGGCATAGAAGGACCCGTGCTTGCCCCATTTGATCACCAGCGGCGCGCCACACTTTTCGCACTTCTCGTCCGTGGGCTTCTCCATCCGCTTGATGTTCTCCATATGCTTTTCGGCATATTTGAGATCCTTCTGGAATTTCTTGTAGAACTCCGACATGGCGTCTTGCCACTTCTCTTTGCCTTCCTCGATTTCGTCGAGTTCTTCTTCCAGGCGGGCGGTGTACTGCACGTCGAAAATATCGCGGAAGTTTTCGATCAGCAGGTCGGCGACGACCAGGCCGATCTCCGTTGGAACGAACTTGCCGCCTATCTTCTGCACGTACTGGCGCTCTTGAATCGTCGAGAGAATTGCAGCGTAGGTGGACGGGCGGCCGATACCACGTTCTTCCAATTCTTTGACCAGCGACGCTTCGTTGTAACGCGGCGGCGGCTCGGTGAAGTGCTGCTCGGGCTTTAGCGCCTTTAACGTCAGCTTCTGGCCTGCTTCGAGCGCTGGGAGTTTGTGCTTCAACTCCTCGTCTTCTTCGTCTTTTCCTTCCTTCGCCTCTTCGTAGACTCTGAGGAAACCGTCGAACTTCAGGACGGATCCGGTGACGCGGAACCAGAAGATGTCGTTGCTGGTCTTTGCCTTTGCGTCGATGTCAACCGTGGTCTGGTCGAAGACCGCTGGGTTGATTTGCGAAGCTACAAACCGCTGCCAGATAAGCTTGTAGACCTTGTACTCATCTTCCTTTAAGTACTGCTTGACCTGGTCGGGATGGCGCATCGCCGAAGTCGGACGAATAGCTTCGTGCGCCCCTTGCGCTTCTTTCTTCTCTTTAAAGGTGTTCGGATTTTCCGGCAGATAGTTCGGCCCGTATTCCTTACCGACATACTCGCGCACTTCGGCGATGGCCTCAGGGGCAACGCGCGTCGAATCGGTACGCATATAGGTGATGAGACCAATCGATCCTTCTTCGCCGAGTTCGACGCCTTCGTACAGCCGCTGCGCGATCATCATCGTGCGCTTAACGCTGAAGCGTAGTTTGCGGGAGGAATCCTGTTGGAGCTTGCTCGTGGTGAACGGAGGGGCGGCGTTACGGCGCCGCTCTTTCTTCTCTACCGAGCGCACGACCCAGTCGGCTGTCTCGAGAGCAACGCGGATCTTTTCGGCTTCTTCCCCGTTCGGGATCTCGATCTTCTCTTCGCCCTTGCCCAAGAAGCGGGCGTCGAAGGCGGGAGGCTTATTCGCCGTCAAATGGGCATCGATCGTCCAGAATTCTTTTTTCTCGAATGCCTTGATTTCGCGTTCACGCTCCACGATCAGACGGAGCGCCACGGTCTGCACGCGTCCCGCGGAAAGGCCACGGCGGACCTTGTCCCATAGAAGAGGAGAGACCTGATATCCCACCAGGCGATCGAGGACGCGGCGGGCCTGCTGCGCGTCGACAAGATTCTGATCGATGGCGCGCGGATGCTCGAACGCAGCCTGCACGGCACGCTTGGTGATTTCGTTGAAGGTAACGCGTTGAATGCGTGGAGGTGCTTCGGGCTCGCCTTTCTTCGCCTTCTTCGCTGCTTTCTTCTTCTTGGAGCCGTTCTCGTCCAGTTCAGTGGCCAAGTGGGCGGCGATGGCCTCACCCTCGCGATCGGGGTCAGGCGCAAGATAGATGTTATCCGCGGACGCCGCAAGTTTCTTCAGCTTGGCGACGACCTTTTCTTTGCCAGGGATGACGATGTAGTCGGTTTCGAAATCATTATTAATATCGACACCGAGAGTGCTCTTGGGCAAATCCTTCACGTGCCCGAGCGAGGCTTCGACAGCAAAGCCCTTCCCCAGATATTTCTGGATGGTCTTCGCCTTGGCCGGCGATTCGACAATGACTAAACCTTTGGACAAAGGAACCTCAGTTTCTCGTTTCGGTCGTTTTTGAAGCTAGCACGAATGTCAAGCGGGGAACAAGTTACCGGAAGAAAGCTGCCAGCTTCGAGCCACGAGCAAACCCGCCATACTTCTTGCACTTCGGGCCCGCTGAATCAACGCTGTCAACATCCGCTGAGGTTCGTCCGTCCGACGAGTTAGGATCCGGAAGTCCTTATCATCTAGCAAATGGAGATCGTGCGCTAACAGAAGATGGTATTCCGCCTCATTGGCGGAACCGCGAGCGATCTGGAGGAAGCGACACACCTCGCCATCCCAGCGTCGGCCCGAGCCTTCTGCAATGTTTGCGCCAATCGAGGCCGTTGCACGACGAAGCTGGATCGTGAGCCCCCACATCTCTCCCTTCGGAAATGCTACTGTTACTCGATAGGTTAACAACGTCATCTGATGCGCCTTTGCCAAACCTTCAAATCTTTAAAAATCGACCACGAGTCGCTACTTAAAAGCAAATCCGTAAACTCGTCGCTCGCAGCTTTAGAAGGCTTTCACGAAATTCTTTCCCGGCATCTGTCTCACCTTGCTGTTCAATTCCAACTCGAACAGCGCGGCAAAGATCTCCGAGGAAGACATTTCGGATTCCAGCTTTTCGATGAGCTCGTCGATGTGCGTAGCTTCGTCAGCCTTGAGCAGGCTCAAGAGTCGGCGTTCGTGAGGAGGAAGCCCGTCGTCCGGAAATAGAGATGCGGACGAGGCGCTTTGGGATTCAGAAGGGGAAGCGGGGGTCAGCGCAAGTCGTACTTCCGTCGGAAGATCCTCCCACACGTCTTCCCAGGTTGCGACCAGCTTTGCGCCCTGTTTAATCAGTGTGTTTGGTCCCCAGGAATTCTTGTTAGTGACATTTCCTGGCACGGCAAAAACGTCGCGGTTTTGCTCGAGCGCAAGCCGGGCCGTGATGCGCGTACCCGAGTACTCGGCCGCTTCGACGACGAGCACCCCGAGAGACATGCCGCTGAGAATGCGGTTGCGGATCGGGAAATTCTGTGGCGCAGCGAATGTGCCTAGGGGGAATTCAGAAACAAGCGCGCCGCCGAGGGCAAGGATCTGCTCCGATAATCGCGAGTTTTCCTTGGGATAGGTGACGTCGACTCCTGTTCCGAACACTGCCACAGTCTTGCCTTTGGCTGAGATCGCGCCACGGTGACTGGCGGTATCGACACCGCGGGCCATCCCGCTGATGATCACCAGGCCCTGCGCGGCAAGATCGCACGCCAGGCGCTCCGCCATTCCTGAACCATAGGGCGTAGGGTGACGCGTTCCCACGACTGCAACGCCGGGCCTGCAAAGTATCTCGGCATTGCCCCGTACATAGAGGACGACCGGTGGATCGTAAATCTCCTTTAGCCGCGACGGGTAACAATCGTCTTCGATTGAAAGCACAGTGATACCCGCATCCGACGCGCGCGCCAATTCCTCGCGCGCGAGTTCAGACGATTTTCCAGTCGCGAGGGATTGCGCCGATACGGCTTGAATCTCGGTACTTTCAAGCTCCGTTAGTGATGCGCGGATCACTGCTTCGGACGATCCAAACCGTTCAACGAGCTTTCGGGCTCGGGTCGGACCGAGGCCGGGAGTCAGTGAAAGCGCTAGCCATTCGAGAGTGTGGTTACTGGCAGAAACGGCGGTTTCAGACACGATAAAGGGCTCCGAGCGGACTATGCGTTTTGCCCAGAAGAGTGTCAAGGTCAGAGGTCACAATCGTTTGCTAATATTGAAAAAGAGTCCCGTTTCGAAACTACGAATGCGACGCCTGCGGATTTCCGCCATTTCCTACCTCAATACTGCCCCGTTAATGTGGGATTTCGAGCACGGCCGAGCCGGACGGGAGTTTGAGATCTCTTACACCGTACCGTCCTCGTGCGCGCAAGCTTTAGCCGAAGGCACAGCAGATATCGGCATTATCCCGGCGGCAGCCTACGCGCAAATTCCTGGATTGCAGGTGCTGCCCGACGTGGCAATCGCTTCACGGCGGGCCGTTAGATCGATTCTGCTGGTCAGCCAGATTCCCCTGGAGTTGGTGCGCACTGTTGCGCTCGATACGTCCTCAATGACCTCAGTTGCGCTCACGAAGATTCTGTTCGAAAAGTGGATGGGCGGCGGAAGAACATTTACGCCGATGGAGCCCGATATCGAGAAAATGTTGAATGAGTGCGATGCCGGATTGCTGATCGGCGATCCGGCGTTAAGGGTTGACCGGCTGCGGTATCATACTGTAGACCTCGCAGAAGAATGGATCCGCCATACGGGGAAACCGTTCGTGTTCGCGTTCTGGGCTGTGCGGGAGGCGGCGCTGCGCGAAGCAGATCCAACTCTCGATGTAGCGACCGTGTTCCGAGAGTCGCGCGATCACGGGCTGATGCCGGGGAACCTCGACCAGATTTCGCGCGAGTGGGCGCCTCGCGTGGGTTTGAGTGAAGCAGCGGTGCTCACCTATCTGACGGAGTGCATTCATTACCACCTCGATCCGGGATGCCTGGAAGGGCTGGGGCTCTTCTATCGCTATGCGGCGGACTTGGACCTACTCCCGACCCCACCGGAACTGCGTTTCGTGCAAACATCGAGCGCTTTCGCCG
>Ga0335077_10000051_pt1 | contig 112027 bp, 104 predicted proteins | sample Lox_Sample_31_FD_207151 | JGI IMG/M metagenome (GOLD analysis project Ga0335077, IMG submission 207151) | Soil microbial communities from Loxahatchee National Wildlife Refuge, Florida, United States - Lox_Sample_3.1 | ecosystem: Environmental > Terrestrial > Soil > Wetlands | place: USA... | reverse complement strand
TTGGTGCCGAGCTTCACCGGTACTCCCACGTACAGGCCGTGAATCCCGTATTCACCGTTGAGATAGGCGGCGCAGGGAAGAATCTTCTTCTTGTCTTTGAGAATCGCTTCGACCATTTCGGCGACGGCCGATGACGGGGCGTAGTAGGCCGAACCGGTCTTCAGATACTTCACGATTTCGGCGCCGCCATCGCGGGTGCGCTGCACGAGGCGGTCGAGTGTCGCCTGGTCCATCAATTCCGTGATGGGAATTCCCGCAACGGTGGAGTAACGGGCGAGAGGGACCATGGTGTCGCCGTGGCCGCCGAGAACAAAGGCGGTTACGTTCTCCACGCTGACTTTGAGTTCCTGCGCGATGAAGGCGCGGAAACGGGCGGAGTCGAGCACGCCAGCCATGCCGATGACGCGCTCGCGCGGGAATCCGCTCATCTTGTAGGCGGCCTGGGCCATGGCGTCGAGAGGATTGGAGACGATGATCAGAATGCAGTTGGGCGAATACTTCACCGCTTTTGCGACTACGTCCCTCATGATGTTGTGGTTGGTGTTGAGCAGGTCGTCGCGGCTCATGCCGGGCTTGCGCGGAATGCCGGCAGTGATCACTACGATGTCGGAGTTGGCGGTATCGGCGTAGTCCTGAGTACCGAGAACGAAGGAGTCGCGCTTTTCGATCGGCATGGCTTCGAGCAGGTCGAGGCCTTTGCCCTGTGGCACGCCTTCGATGATGTCAATGAGGACTACGTCGGCCAGTTCTTTCGAAGCGATCCAGTGGGCGGCGGTGGCGCCTACGTTTCCGGAGCCTACGATCGTCACTTTCTTGCGCATGATTCATCCTTTCCGCTGTCAACCAAAACCTTTAGACCATGGGGAGCACAGAGGAACCGAATCCCTATTTCGCTGCGGTCCCTACTTCTGCGCTCATGTTGTCGATCATGTAGCTTGCGAACTCGCTGGTCTTGACCTTAGTGGCGCCCGGCATCAGGCGCTCGAAGTCATAGGTCACTTTTTTCTGGTCGATGGTCCGCTCGAGGCTTTGCTCGATCAGGTCGGCCGCTTCGCCCCATCCCAGGAAACGGAACATCATAACGCCCGAGAGCATGACAGAGCCGGGATTGATGACGTCTTTATCCGCGTATTTGGGAGCGGTGCCGTGGGTGGCTTCGAAAATAGCATAGCCGTCGCCGATATTCGCGCCCGGGGCGATGCCGAGGCCGCCAACCTGCGCGGCACATGCGTCGGAAATATAGTCGCCGTTCAGGTTCGGAGTTGCCAGCACACTGTATTCGTCGGCGCGGGTGACGACCTGCTGGAAGATGGAGTCAGCGATGCGATCGTTGACCATGATCTTCTTTTTCCAGGCGCCGTGGCCGTGCGTGGAATAGATGGTATCGAGGACTTGCTGCACTTCTTGTTCGACGGACAAGCGGAACTCGGCGGGCGCAAATTCCATGCCGGGTTCGACGAGTTCGGCGTTCTGCGCGACGGTGAGAGTGGGATTCTTGTCCTTGTTGTCGACGATCCAGCTCTCGCGCTCGGTGATGACCTGGTCGCGGAATTCCTCAGTCGCCAGTTCGTAACCCCACTTGCGGAACGCGCCTTCCGTGAACTTCTGAATGTTGCCCTTGTGGACCAGAGTTACCGTCTTGCGGCCGTTTTCCAGCGCGTGCTGAATGGCCATGCGCACGAGGCGTTTGGTGCCGGTCACAGACATCGGCTTGATTCCGACGCCGGAGTCCAAACGAATCTGTTTCTTGCCACCCTTCAACATGTCTTTGTTGAGGAATTCGATGAGCCTGGCGGCGTCTGGCGTGCCTTGCTCCCACTCGATTCCGGCGTACACGTCTTCAGTGTTCTCGCGGAAGATGACGACATTCATGCGCTCGGGATGCTTTACGGGCGAAGGAACGCCGTGGTAGTAGCGCACGGGACGCACACAGGCGTAGAGGTCGAGGATCTGGCGCAGAGCCACATTGAGCGAGCGGATACCGCCACCGACGGGCGTCGTCAGCGGGCCTTTGATGGCCACGCGGAACTCGCGAATCGCGTTGACGCTGTCGTCGGGCAGCCAGGTGTCGAAGCGGGCTTTGGATTTCTCGCCGGCGAAAACCTCGTACCAGGCGACGGTGCGCTTCCCGCCGTAGGCCTTCTCAACGGCTGCGTCGAATACACGCGCGGAGGCCTTCCAGATGTCGCGGCCGGTGCCGTCGCCCTCGATGAAGGGAATGATGGGGCGGTCAGGCACACGGTATTTGGCGTTGCTGTATTCGATCCGCTGTCCATCCGACGGGACGGGAACGCCGTTAAACACTGCCATGATGCGAGCCTCCGGGGCTGAGAGAACAGCAATTATAAAGGAGAGCGAGCGCCCGGTTGCTGTGAAGAGGCGTAATGACTGTTCCGGAGGCGCGGTCGCCCCTTCGGCAACCTCAGGGCAGGCCCTGAGACCGCCGCCGGGGCGCCGGGGCTACGCTCGTTCGATCGTCAGGGATGTGATGACTACGTCTTTGTTTGGGCGATCCTGGCGGTTGCGGGCTACTCTGGAAATTTTCTCTACGATACTTTGCCCTTCCACAACCTCGCCAAAAATGGTGTGTTTGCCCGTGAGCCACTCCGTGTTGGCGACGGTAATAAAGAATTGCGAGCCATTGGTATTCGGACCGGAATTGGCCATGGCCAGCTTGCCGGGCTTGTCGAACCGGTGCGGCGAGCCCTTGGTTTCGTCTTCGAACTGGTAGCCGGGACCACCCATACCGCTCCCCAGGGGATCTCCGCCCTGGATCATGAAGTCGGGAATTACGCGGTGGAAGATGGTGCCGTTGTACAGCGGGTTCTTGCTCTTGGCGCGCGTGCCGGGATGAGTCCAGTCACGCTTGCCTTCCGCTAGCTCGGTAAAGTTGGCGACTGTCTTGGGAGCATCTTGTTCGAAGAGGCGGCAAACGACGTTGCCTTCGCTGGTCTGAAATACGGCATAGGTGCCGGGGGTGCGAGCCATATGTTTTCCCTCACGTTCTTAAGATGTGTTCGCCTATTGTTGCGGTGCTTTAACCCCAGCTGGTGGCTTCGTTCCCGTGGTCCGGGCTGCGGGCGTTTTCGTTGTCGCGGCGGCTGCCCCGCGCTGAATCTCGATGTGCGTGATCTTTACGGGATGGAAGGGACGGTCGTTACTGGGATCCCGCGTCATGCGGGCGATCTTCTTGACCAACTCGACGGCAGCAGGATCGCACTGGCCAAAGATCGTGTAGTTGCCGGTCAGGTGGGCGCTGTGGGCAACGTCTTCGGTAATGAAGAACTGCGAACCGTTCGTATCCGGTCCGGAGTTGGCGTAGGCCAGGCGTCCAGGGCGATCAAACTTCAGATCGGAAGAAACTTCGTTGCGGAACTTGTATCCGGGGTCGCCGGCGCCGTTGCCGGCAGGATCGCCGCCCTGAATCATAAATTCGGGAATGACGCGATGGAAGATGGTTCCGTCGTAGAGCGGCACGCCGTGCTTCTTGGCGTGAGAGATAGGGTTGACCCAATCTTTGGTGCCGTCGGCCAGGCCGATGAAGTTGGCGACGCCGATCGGGGCCTGCTTCTCGAACAAGCGGCAGTGCATGTCACCGGCTGTCGTGTGAATAATCGCCAGTGGCTCGGCGGCGGGAGCAGCCATAGGGGTCCGCACCGGCGGCTTGGCTGACGGGGCCGGCTTGGTTTGGGCGGCAGGGAAGAGGGACGAGACAGTAATCAGAACGATCGTGCAAATGAGTGTTCCCATAGGATTCCTCAGGATGCGGTTTGCAAACACATGATTGTACCAAGGCCACCTGCTCACAGGGCTGGCGGCAGGGCAACGCCGCCCAGTACGCGAAGGCGGACAAAGAGTGTCCGCCACACAAGGGACGCCGACGCTACGGCCGCTCTGCGTGCATCTCTTTGCTTACCTGTTCGGCCTCGCGGAAGACGCGCAGGATGTTCCCTCCGAGAATCTTGCGGATGTCGACGGCGCTGTAGCCCCGGTCGAGCAGAGCTTGGGTAATCTTGGGCAGGTCGGCGGCGGAGTCGATGCCCTGGGGCGTGGCGCCGGAGACGCCGTCGAAGTCGGAGCCCAAACCGACGTGATCCACACCGGCGACTTTGGCGATGTGGTCAATGTGGTCAATCAGAGACTTCAGCGGAGGACGCGGAATCTTCGCCGCCCACTCGCGCTCGATGCGGTCGGTGTCGAGATAGGTGACTGTTTTGCCCTGGGCTTTCAGTTGGTCAATATGGGCTTTGACGGCCGCATTGCGTTCGTCCTTGTGTGCCTGGTCTGCCTTGAGATAGTCGGCGTCAACAAAGGCGTTGAAGAAGTTGACCTGTACCACCCCGCCATTCTTGGCAACTGCCCGGAGCATGTCGTCGGTCATATTGCGCGGATGGTCGGTGAGCGCGCGAGCGGAGGAATGGGAAGCAATGACCGGCGCTTTGCTGACCGCAATGGCGTCGTAAAACGTGCGGTCCGCAACGTGGGAAATATCGACCAGCATGCCAAGACGATTCATTTCGAGGACAATCTGGCGGCCGCCTTCGGTGAGGCCGTTGTGATGCTCGACTTTCGGGTCGTCGATGTCGCCGGAGGAGTCGGCAAATTCGTTGGTGTTAGACCAGCTCAGGGTCATGTAGCGCACACCGAGGCGATAGAAATCGCGGAGTACGCGGACGTCATTTTCGATGGAGTGACCGCCTTCGATCCCCATCAGCGCGGCGAGCTTGTGTTCGCGATGGGCGCGCTCGATATCGGCGGTGCTGAAGGCCATCATCATGCGGTCCGGATGGCGCGCGGCCTGCTCATAAACCGAATCGATCAGATCGAGGGTATGGCGGGCATAGTGGCCCTTGTTCGTCTCCGGTTCCACCCAGATGGAGAAGAATTCGCCGCCCAGGTTGCCGGCCTTGGCCTTGTCGAGGCTGATGTGGCCGCTGTCGTTCGGATCCGCCGAGCCGATGTCGTAGTTCTCGTCGAGAAAGCGCTGCGGCGTGTCGGCGTGGGTGTCAATGACGATGGCAGAGTCGTGGATCTGGCGGGCTTTGGCTGTGACGGTGCTTTGCGATGACGCAGTCGTAGCCAGATAGAAACAGAGCGGAAGCACAAGAAGGCGTCTCATGATCGAGCTTGGATTCTATACGGTGCCCGCGGAGAAAAGCCAAGACCTCAACCACAGGGGGCACGGAGGAACACAAGGGAACCCCCTTCGTTCAGCGCAGCTAGCCCTTGTTGGACGCGAGCTTCCCGAGGCTCGTCGCCTGAGATGACGGTCTTTGCACGCGGGGCGAGAGAAATTCAGTTCGAACCGCTCATCGCAGTCTCAGACTCTTCGGTCGGATGCAGGCGAAACACGGTTTGACTCTGGCGCCAGTCTGTGTAGCGATCCGATACCATCACGTGGAAGCACCAGTGGCGGCGCTCTTCCTCCGGTTCGACCAGCCCGACTTCGCGAAGGTAAAACAGGTACCGCTCGACGAAGCGAACTTGTTCTTTCGACATGCCGCGGCGCTGCAGGTCTACGGTCACTCCGGCCAGGTGCGAGGAAGCGGTATCGCCTTCGGCCGGGGCCGCGTTGCGATTGTGGCGGCGCAGCTTTTTCTGGACTTTCACGGTACGCACTGCGGAGTTGACCTGGATTTGCGCGTGGAATCGGTTGTAGTAGGCCTGGCTCAGGTCTTCGACGAAGTCCCGCGTCCAGGGACGGCAATAGCGCCGCGACGGATCGAGACGGTGCTCGATCTTCAGCGATTCGCTGGCCACGATCGGAACCAGTGCGCCAGACGATTTCAGTTCTTCCAGTTGATCGTCGTCCTGAATGCGCGGCAGGTCGAGGCGATCGATTTCGGCATTCTGTCGCAGCAGGGAATCGTGCGAAGGCCGGAACATCGGGTTCCACGCCACACGACGGCGATGACTCGACTTGCGATGAGACTTAGTGGGAGTAGCGCGCGGCGGCTCGGTACTGTGCAGGGCGAAGGCTGCTCCGGGCGCAAGAAACAGCGCAAACAGGAGGGCCAGAATCGACTTGTGGCGCCAGATCCCTAGGGTCGTCATCCGTTCCATCACTCGGGGAAACTCCTGGTTTCGGGGTCGGCTCCAAATTCCAGAAGGAGCCGTTATTCTAACCTAATCGTCAAGTTCAGCGTTAGGGATTAAGCCAAACGGGCGTTACCGACGAGAGTTACTGGTAACTGGTTACCTTGAGGAAACCCTGTGTCCTCAGTGGTGCATGCAAAAGCCTTAACCACGGCGGACACAGACGAGCAAGGTGGAATGGCCCTATTTTCTGAACAGGTCGCCGATCGCCTGCTTCATGACCTGCCCGCCGACTTCCGCTATCGACTTGGTTAACGGGATGTCTTTTGGACAGATCTCTACGCAGTTCTGCGCGTAGCCGCATTCCTGGATGCCGCCGTCGCCCATCAGGGCAGAGAGGCGCTCGCGCTTCAGGGCTTTGCCGGTTGGGTGCGTGTTGAACAGGCGTACTTGCGAGATCGCAGCGGCGCCGACAAAACCGGTGTCTTCGTTGAACTGCGGGCAGGCCTCCATGCAACAGCAGCACGAGATGCAGCGAGAGAGTGGGTAAGACTCTTCCTGGTCTTCTACAGACTGGCGCGGGCCGGAGCCGAGATCGTAGCTGCCGTCAACCGGCACCCAGGCTTTGACCTTCTTGAGGTTCTCGAAGATCACGCTGCGGTCGACCGAGAGATCACGGACGACCGGGAACTTCGAGAACGGTTCGAGCCGGATGGGCTGATCGAGCTGGTCGAGCAGGGCAGAGCAGGCCATGCGGGCGCGTCCGTTGATGAGCATGGCGCACGAGCCGCAGACCTCTTCCAGGCAATTCGAATCGTAGGTGACGGGCGTGGTCTTCTTGCCGTCGCGCGTGACGGGGTTGGCCGCGATGTCCATGAGCGCCGAGGTGACGTTCATGTTGCGGCGATAGGGAATCTCAAACTCCTCCCAGACGGGCTTGGCGTCGGGGGTGAGCTGGCGTTTGACCTTGATGAGGACGGTTTTTGAATTAGCCATTAGCTCTTAGCCTTTAGCTGTTAGCTCTTTGTTCCCTTCGCCAAGGAGCGTCGGTGATCCATCTCTTCGGAAAAGTAATCTCGCTGATTTCGGTAATAGACAATACGAAAAATGATGATCAGTAGAGAAAAGGCAAAGCAACCAATACAAATTTTTGCCAACAACAGACCCTCAGGGCTCTGGCTGCGCATCCAGTACACTGCACTGACCAAGGTCCCGGTCGCTCCAACCGAAGACCCAATCACAATACGTCTCGTTGTTCGACGGGCTCCGTTGCGCATATTCAGTACTTCCTCGGCCGCGGCGGAATTAGCGACGCGTCCACCGACTCGAATTCAAATTTCGGTTCATCCGCATCCGGAGCGAACGACGCTTTCGTCGTCTTCATCCAGTTCTTGTCGTCGCGATCGGGAAAGTCGGGTTTGTAGTGCGAGCCACGGGATTCGTCGCGCATGGCGGCGCCCTGCGCAATCACTCGTGACAACTGCAGCATGTTGTAGAACTGGCGCGCGAAGGCGACCGTTGTGTTCGCCCACTGCGTCTTGTCGCTCAGGTTGATGTGCTGGAAGCGCTCGAGCATCTCGACGATCTTCGCGTCGGCGGCCTGACATTTTTTGCTGTAGCGGATGACCGTGCAATTCTCGGTCATCAGCTCGCCCAGTTCGCGCCAGAGCAGGAACGGGTTCTCGCTGCCGTCGGACTTCATCAGTCCGGCATTGATCTCTTGCTGACGCTTGCGTTCGGCATCGAAGTGGCCGTTGGCGGGCGCGGCGGCGACGTTCTTGGCGTACTGCACGGCCGCCGGACCGGCGACAAATCCGCCAAAAATGCAGCTGACCAGCGAATTCGCGCCGAGGCGATTCGCGCCGTGGTATTGATACTCGGCTTCACCTGCAGCGAAAATTCCCGAAACGTTCGTGGCCTGCTTGTAGTCGACCCACAGGCCGCCCATGGTGTAGTGCATGCCGGGAAAGATCTTCATGGGCACGTCGCGCGGATTGTCACCGACAAACTTCTCATAGATTTCGAGAATGCCTTCCAGCTTGCGGTCGAGAATCTTGCGGTCGATGTGGGTCAGGTCGAGGTAGACCATCGGCTTGCCATCGATGCCGAGGTTGTGCTCGTAAACGACCTTGAAGATGGCGCGGGTCGCAACGTCGCGCGGCACCAGGTTCCCATACTTCGGATACCACTCTTCGAGGAAGTACCAGCGCTCTTTTTCGGGGATCGACTTGGGATCGCGCTTGTCGCCCTGTGTCTTGGGAACCCAGACGCGTCCACCTTCGCCGCGGGCTGATTCCGACATCAGGCGGAGTTTGTCTTCGCCGGGAATCGAAGTCGGATGGACCTGGATGAATTCTCCGTTCGCGTAATCGCAGCCCTGCTGATAGAGCGCCGACTGCGCTGATCCGGTGCAGACGACCGAATTCGTGGACTTGCCGAAGATCGCGCCGATGCCGCCGGTGGCGATGATGATGGCGTCGGCAGGGAAGGTGCGGACTTCCATCGTGCGCAGGTCCATGGCGCAGATGCCGCGGCAGGTGCGGGTTCCATCGAGCACGGCGGAAAGGAATTCCCAATGCTCGTACTTCTTCACCTTGCCCTCGGATTCGTAACGGCGAACCTGCTCATCAAGCGCGTAGAGAAGCTGCTGACCGGTGGTAGCCCCGGCAAACGCCGTGCGGTTGTATAAAGTTCCTCCGAAGCGGCGAAAATCGAGCAGGCCTTCGGGCGTACGGTTGAAGGTCACGCCCATGCGGTCGAGCAGATCGATGATGCCGGGAGCGGCATCGCACATGGCCTTGACGGGAGGCTGGTTGGCGAGGAAGTCGCCGCCGTAGATGGTGTCGTCGAAGTGCTGCCAGGTGGAGTCGCCTTCGCCCTTGAGGTTCTTGGCGGCGTTGATGCCGCCCTGGGCGCAGACTGAGTGCGAGCGCTTTACGGGGACGATCGAAAAGAGGTCGACCTCGCCACCCATCTCGGCGATCTTGATGACGGCGGCGAGTCCGGCGAGGCCGCCACCTACCACGATGATCTTTGGAGTTGCTGCCATTGATATGAGTCCAGTGACGGGCCGAGCCCGTCGTTATTTCAAGACGATGTTATCGTTCACGGTGTTCGGCTCCCATGGATGATACGGGTGACTCAGGAAGCCGTACATGCTGGTGGCGCCGATTGCGACCAGTCCCAGCGCCAGCGCCAGGCAAACGTAGCCAAAGCGGCGGCGGGCGTTTTCGCCGACCGTGATGCCCCACTTCGCAGCGAACAGCCACAATCCGTACGAGAAGTGCCACGAAGCCGCGATGATGCCGACGGCGTAAAAGGCGATCATCCACGGATTTTGAAATTCCAACTGCACCTTCGAAAATGCCGCGTCAGGATGGCTCGGCAAGTGTGTTCCCGAGAAGCGAAGGAAGTACATGTGCTGCGCGATGTAGATCAAGGCCACAATGCCCGTCCAGCGCTGCGCGGTGTAGAGCCAGTTGCCGGTCCAGGGATAGTCGCCGACGTTCGTCTCGCCGCGCCACCAGACGTAAACACCGTAGAGCCCGTGATAGAGGGTCGGAATCCAGATGCCAAACAGTTCAAGCCCGACTACGAAGGGCAAGCTGTTGAGAAACCTGACCTGTGCGGTGTAGGCATCGGGCCCCTTAAAAGCCTCGTAGTTGGAGATGAAATGCTCGAGCAGAAAGAGGCCAATGGGAACAATGCCGGTGATCGAATGCAGGCGGCGGAGAAGGAAAGAATATCCTTGGCCGGCACGGAGCGGCGCGACTCCCGGCTTGATCTTCGGAGTCACAGGTTGAGCTACAGAAGCCACGATGGCTGCTCCTTGTGAGATCAGGAATGAAGAAAAGCAACCTTCGATTATCGGGGGGCGCGCGAAGGCAAGTCAAGGTGAGGTGCGAGCGCGCTTTACACCGCTAACGAGGTTTACTTCGACTCGCAATTCTTCAAGACTGCTGGATCGATCTCAAATCGCATCGGCGCTGTGGCAACGGTGTCCGTGTACAAATACCCTGCATCGTGCCAACGGGCTCGTTGGGCTTCAGCTTCCTTCTCCGACCCAAGTGGCCACGTAAAGAACAGGAATTGCACTGCCCCTTTGCCACTCAAGTCGAGCCCGAGGATCGGATATTCATGAACCTCGCTATGGAACATTCCCGGGCTCAGCATGATAAACGCATCTTTCTTGGAGAAGTCGGGCTGCACAGGTGTGAAGAAAGCTAGTTTTTCGAACTTGCCGGACTGAATGTCCGCTTCGGTCGCGGCAAAGCGCACTTGAGAATTCCGGAGGGGCTCTTTGTATAGGATTATCTTTCCCTCCCCGATGTTATGCAGGCTATGAGTGAATTTCAGCCATACGGTATGCCCGTCGCAGCGTGCGCCCTCGAGTTCGGCCAAAGCCTCTAGTGGGTTACTCGAGGACACGTCTTCCAGCAATCGTCGAATTGACGATAACAACATCTCTTGTACCGGCTGGGACTTGGCCAGGTCCGGGAGGATTTCGAACTTGTCGGCTGCGATGAGTGTTTGGATGTCCGGCGTCGTTCCCAAGTAGATCAACTTGCCATCCGGTAGAACCTGGTAAAAGTACTTCTTCGTGGCGATCAAATCACCCTGCGCCGCCTTGCGTGACAAGGCGTAGAATACATCGCTGTCTTCAGGAAAATCGCTCAATACATGGGTGTGAAAGCCAAAAGCCAGACCGTTCTGGCCAACTTGCTCTTCTAGCACGATCTTGTGCATTTGCCGTTTGTCATTGATCTTGATTCCATCACCAGAGATCGTATATCGAACGTCGCCGCCAAAAGGCAAAACGGCAAGATCAGTCTGAGCCGGGATGGCATAGAAGTACCAGTTACCCGAGGGCGTTGGGAGAATTGAGAGATTGTATGGGCGCTGCGGTTTCGCTTCCTGGAGAAACTCATCCTGCCCCGACATGAATGCCCTTGCCGCTCGGAAATAGTAGTCACTGTCCTCGAGTGGCGGCTCGTGTGTCGTGACACTGTACTCGTCGGAATCGCCGTTCTGCTGAGCTTCGTAGGCGATCAGGAACTTGGTCTTGGCTTCATCGAATCGGCCAAATGCGACCACCCAGCCTTTCTCACTCTTCCTGGCAATGTAGAGTCGAAATGAGCCTTGCGGCGGTTTGAGAGCGAGTACGGCATCGGTTGCGTGCCATGCAGCAGCATCATAACCAGCGAGGGCACGCCCTCTGGCGGTGATTCCCACCAATTCAGATTCAGAAGGGGCGGTTGACGGCAGCTTTTGAGCGCATACGCTAAAAGACAGCAGTAGGACTGCGTAAATCGTTAGTCTGGCATCGATCATCTTCAGCCCGGGATTCTATCGCACGAAGACGCACAAATCAGTGACGAGATGTTCAAGAACTCAAGTCTTTTCTTGCCACTCCAGAAACCTCCGAAAAGCTGCACCGCGATGACTGTACTGCGCCTTCTCAACACCGCTTAGTTCTGCGAAAGCTTTCCCGATTGGCGGGAAGTAGAACAGCGGATCGTAGCCGAATCCGTTGCGGCCACGAGGCGCATCGAGGATGGTGCCTTCGGCGGCGCCGCGGAAGGTAGCGAGCGTGTGACCGTTGCGAGCAGCGGCGATCACACAAACGAATCTTGCGGTGCGCTTTTCGCGCGGCACGTTGGACAGTTCCTGCAAGACGCGCGCGTTGTTGGCTTCGTCGTCGGTGTTGGCTTCGGCAGCGTGCGGTTCGTCGGCGGCGTAGCGGGCTGAATGCACGCCGGGCGCGCCACCGAGCGCGTCGATCTCGATGCCGGAGTCGTCGGCGATGACGAGCTCCCCGGGAACGGCGCGGCTGTATTCTTCTGCTTTCTTGCGCGCGTTAGCTTCGAAGGTGGCGCCGTCTTCGACGACTGGAGCCAGGGAAGAGAAGTGGGGGATCCCGGCGATCTCGATGCCGTGAGGTTCAGCCGCGCCGGCGAAGTCACGCAATTTGCCGGGGTTCGAAGTGGCTACCAGGACTCGGGTCGGCATCAGGCTCCAGGATTTTTCTTGTGCTCAGTTTTCCCGTCGGAGGACTCGAACTACAGGGCACACAGGGGCATACAGAGGAAATCTAATTCATTCCGCTTGATGTGTCGCGAGTGTGGACTGCGTCTTGATCCACGCGGCAACCAGCAGGACCAGACTGGCCAGGGAAATCCATCCGCCGATGGTTCGGTCGCGCGTGCGGGCGAAGTGAATCCGGATGTCGTTCGTGCCCGGCATGACGTGAATCTGCATCTGGCCGGTCACATCCGTGGTCTCAGTTTCGACCGCTTTCCCATTTAGTGTCACCTCCCATGCTGGGTAGTTGAAGAGTCGCAGGGTCAGAAGTGCGGAGCTGTCGGCATGAACGATGAGGTGTTTGCCGGTGGCATCCCACCGCAAGACCTCGGCGCGGGTACTCTCCTGGTGGTCGACGACTGCCAGCGGAAGATCTTTGTTCAACTCGTACGGGTCAGCCCCGTGAGGAACATATTCATCCGTGCCTTCGTAGCCGGTGCCCTCGGCGATATCGTCGCGCATCTCGTCGACGTCGGACGCCGAATCCCACCAGGGCTGCTGGATGCGATAGGCGCCCCAAATCACAATCACCAGCAGCACGAGGTAGGTAAGAATGCGCCAGCGCCAACGGGGAGTGGCAGCCGTCAACAAGATTGCGAACGCGGCGTTCAAACACAGAAGCCAGCGCCAGGGGAGTTGCATGAAGCGAAATTCGGGCAGGTACCGCCACAGTAGGTTGGTAAAGGAAAGCATCACCAAGCCTGCAAACGCACCCCAGATCGAGGCTAGGAGCCATGGCGCCCGATCGTGCATCCCCCATTTGCGGGAGAGCCAGATTGCGGCACCGACCAGTGCGATTTCCGCGGCCGCAACCGTCGACACCAAGCGATTGAAGGCGTTGTGTTCCGGGTCAGCTGCATTGGTAAAGAGAAAGTTCTCCTGCGGACGCAGACCGGGAGACAGCACTTCCGCAATGTTGACCCACCTCTCTTCGTACGCGGCAGGAATAACGTAAAACGAAGCCAATCCCAAGCCCAGTGCGACGGCCAGGCCCGCCCTTGGCAAGAGTTGCCACGAACGTTTCATCACTGCCAGGGTGAGCACCAGGCCTGCGGCGGAGTAGTGCACCATCACTGCTGCCGGAGCATTCGTCAGCCAGGAAGCTGCCAGGACCAGACTCAAGTTCAATACCGGACGCCAACCCGGTTCGCGCAGGCGCATGAGCGCAAGCAAGAGCAGAGGTAACAGAGCGGCAGCCAGCAGTTCGGCAAACGCACTACGCCAATAGACAATCACCATGTGATAGGGATTGACGGCGTAAAGCACGGCAGCGAAGAGGGCGTCGCGCGGAGGCAGCCATTCCCGCGCAAGACGAAGCATCGACACTCCAGCCAGACAAAGAGTGATCCATATATAAGCCCCTGGCACCAACTTCCAGGGCAAGAGCACTCCCAACGCCGCGCCCAGCATCCACGAGGCTGGCGGGTAAAAAAGGAATCGCGCTTCTCCATAACCCCAATGTGCTAGCGACGCCCAGCGGGGATACAAGATCCCTTGCTTCCACTGGCTGACGACCTCGATCCAAGAGAACATGTGGAATTCGAAATCGTGGCCGGAGGGTATGCCCTTCCAGAAAAAGGGAGTGAGTGCCAGGAAACAGGCAACCGTGATCGTCAGATAACGCGTGATGGGATGGTTCAGCAAGGGGGCGAAGCAATTCTAGTGCATTCAAAACTTTTCTCTGAAAATTAACGGGGGCGCAACCATGTCCTGGGGGCGCTGGGCTAGGCTCGGGGCAATCGAGGTGGAACAGACCACCGGGGGCATGGTTGCACCAGAGACGGGGTGCAGACAGGTCCCCGGTTTTTGCATGATGTGTGTATGAAGAGGAGCGATGGCTACTGGCTTACGCCGGCGGAATTGCGCTGGCGATGGAGGTCCGCCAGGAACTGGGTTTCGTCGAGAGCGTCCCCGGTGCGCAACAATTCCAGGAGCGGGTCGTCGGTTTCGACATCTGCCGTCGGATTCAGTTCTTCGGTGCTTCCGATCAGAGCGCGCGGCGAGATTTCCAGTTCGGGGGTGGCGCCTGGCTGGCTGGTCAGGAATTCGATGAAGTCGCCGACGCTTTTGCGCTGTTCTGCTGTGCGCGAAGGAAATTCAATTCCCATTCCATGACTGGGGTGCATGACCCGGACCAATCCTTCGGTGTGAATCTCCATGCCGGCAGTCTTCAGGCAAAGATCAACCGCGGAGGATTGTGGGAAGGGCGATTCGGTTTCGACGTAGCATCCGCCCAGGCTCATGTCGGTCAGTTTGCAGTGCGAAACCGCCTCAGGCTCTTCGGGCAATGCTTCCTGAGAATGACCGGCGAGCCACTGATTGAGCTGATCGCGCATCCGCAGATCCATATCGAGGAAGCGCAATCCGGTCTGCCCATTGGGGCTCGTCCATGCAACCTCAGCGTCACCGTCAACCTTGACGGTGCTGTCGGGTAATTCAAAGGAAAAGCGTGCCAATGTGCCGGAAGCTAGAGGCTTGGCCGATAGTACATCCATGCCGCCGCTGCTCAGGTCGAGCAAGATGCCTTCCAGGTCCGAAGCATCATCGGTGTGAATGGTGACGGGCGCCTGGACCGGCACGCGGAAAGACTGGCGGCGTTCCCGCTTCAGCAGCGCAGTGGCTGCGCGCAAAGTGGCATGAGCCCGCTCATGAATGATCGGTTTGACCAGAATGAAATGGGCGCCGGCTCCGAGAATGGCCCGAATCTGTGCGTCGTCGTGGACCAAAGCGACGGTGACAGCAGGGTTTCCCTGGACGGGATTGCCCTGGCGACGGTTGTTTTCCAAAACCAGCGAGGCGGTGCCGGGATCGTCGAAATCGACGATGACCTGGTCGAAATGCTGCTCTTCCAGGCGGGCGACGGCAACATCGGCGGCACTCGAGCGCTCCACGGCCACACCGAAATTGGTGAGCACGAGCGTGAGGGCTTCAGCGGCCGAATCGTCCTTCGATACCAGCAGTGCCTGCAGTGTCATCGCGGTGGAGCCTCCTGCCCCTGCCTGGGTTTACGGCCAACGCGGAGTGTTACTCCGGGCCGGCTTGGCAGCGGACGAGGATTGAGCACTGGCCTTGGCAGCCATCGCATTGCTGTCGTCGTCGACATCCGCTAGCACTGCGCTATCGTCCTCAGTTTCGTTTTCGGCGAGCAGAGGCGCGACTTCGCGTAGTTTCTCGGCGGCCTGCTGCAGCATCTCGATCTGCTTTCCCAGCTGCGCGTACTGCGCCTGCTTACGACGCAAGACTTCATGGATGTCCTTCATACAACCCCCTCGCCTGAATGTAGGTTTGGTCAAAAGTAACGTCAACGCTTATCCCGGCCAGGTCGGTTACGGGGGTAACAGGCACTTCGTCGCCAAGCAAAAGAAACCCCGCCAATTGAGGCGGGGCGTCTGCATTGCGGACTCGATTTACGCAATATTCCGAGACCGCAATTTGCGGCGGGTCAACTGCCCGATGGCCAGCAGACCGGTCGCCATAAGGGCCAACGTACCCGGCTCGGGCACTGCATTCAGATGGGTGTTGCCGCCGGAGATGTGCACAATCCCTTTCGCAAGTTGAGCGGAGGTGGTGTGAAACATCTGGGTTGTCGAGCCGCTGACAGTAGTCCCGTTGTACAGCTGTCCGGATATGTCTCCGGTAAGCTGGAAGACGAGGCGCGCCCCGCTCTGGCTGACGAGTGTCCAGAGGATTGGCCCAACGAAAGCGCCGTCGAAGATGACTCCCTTCGGCTGGCCGAAGTTACCCTTCCCGATGACTTCGAACATCGAACCGACATTGGAGAATATAGCCCCGGTCGAGATGCTCCCGCTCAGAAGAGCGCCGGTGGAAAACATCACCGAGCCGAGCGAATGTCCTGGGTTAATTGCGTTGAACTGGCTGAGCTGGGAGCCCATTGAGGTGATGCCAGAAGTGGAAATGGAAATTGTGCCGAACCTGTTGACCAAGTCGATTCCGTCGGCATGAGCCGCCACTTGCACTGCTAGCAATAACACTGCGACCGCGAATACTCGCTTCATTTGGTTGATCTCCGCACCCGTTCAGTGCGGGACATGAGATTGGAAAGCACGCCTGGCGGTTGCCTGACATGGGTACCGGAATTCACCTGATGAAATCTTCTGCACAACGGCAAGGATGAAGGAAAGCGAGTCGGTGTGGAGAACGACGCCACAAAATCAAAAGCCCCGCCGTTGGGCGGGGCCATGAGTTGAGTGTGTCGGCGAAAGTGGCAGCTAGATTGGCGTCAAGCTCCGGCCGAAAGCTTGCGACGAAGCATGCCCGCAATCGCCACCAGTCCGGTGCCCAGAAGTCCCAAAGTGCCCGGTTCAGGCGTGAGAATGCTGGTTTCTCCGGCCCGGATATGCCCGATGCCGAGCGTAATTTGACCATTGGTGGAGTGGATGGTCTGCGTTGTCGTTCCCGTGACCCATCTGCCGTTCCAGAGCGTACCCTGAATGGCACCGCTGAGCTCATAGGTCAAACTCGCGCCACTCTGAGCGACCAAGGTCCAAGAGATCGGGCCGACGAAGGCTCCGTCAAAAATCACGCCCTTGTGTGGCACCTGGCTGCCCTTCCCAATCACGACAAAACTGGAACCCACGTCGGAAAAAGTCCCGCCGGCGAGAAGGCTGCCACTGGTCAGCGCCCCTGTCGAGAACGATACCGACCCCAAGGAATGTCCAGGATCAGAGGTGACGTTGTTGAATTGTTTGAGTTGAGATCCTACCGATGTAATGCCCGCAGTGGAAATTGAGATGGAACCAAACTGGTTGACTAGATCAATTCCGTCCGCCCATGCAGCCATCGGCACAGCGACAGCCAGCAACGCCAGAACTAACACTCGCCTCATGAAATTTCCTCCCACAGAACTTTTCTGTTTCTTCGTACTGGAGACGGCCCCACACAAGCACTGAGCACAGAAAACTTAGCTACGTTGTGTGCAGATTGACTTCCAATCTGGAGATTTATGAACTACGCTTGTTTTTCAACAACATACGAACAACAACCGCCGCGTACTTGCATGCCTGGATGAAATTCCATGCACACTTGCAACACTGACTTTCGTTCTCTGGTTGGGATCGCGCCAAGATTAGAGATGGATGGAAAGCATCCCTCTAGGAGCGCCGTTTCCAGACCCTGGGGACGACCTTGGGGGAGTCGCTGAGTGCCACATGCTACCAAGAATCCATTTGTTGGCAAGTGGCCCGTTGGTGCCAGATCGCTACCTCGAAAGTGTAATTCCCATGCTGAGAACCATTTCGTATCTTGAGCGTGAGCAGTTCTGGGGGAGGGCTGTTCGGGCGTCCCGTGATTCTTTGAATCCGGGACGCTTCTTATTTGGTCCTGAGTTTCCCTGTTCCTTCGACCAGAGTCACGTCTTCTGTTCGTCCCGATTTCAGGCTGTGGTAAGCGGCATCGAGGACGATCTGATTCTGCCACCCGTCCCTACCGGTCGCGGCAAATGGCTTTGACGTCTCGATTGCCTCAGCGAAACTGTCCACTTGTTTGGCGTAGGCGAGATGGTTCGAGACGGTTTCCGACTGCACGATTTTCTGATCCCGCCACAACTCGACCGACACTGGGCGATCGACGGTCAGCCCGTCGTCCGCGCGCAGAAAACCTTTGTCACCGACGAATTCCATCGGGCTGCGATACTGAGCACGCGTGGAGACAAGAACCGAGGCCAGCGCTCCCCGTCGGAATTCCAGGCTGAGTACGGCGACCGACTCCACATTGCCCGACTGCGCGTCAGAGCGGGCAATAGCCGTCACGCGCGTCGGTTCGTCCTGCAAGATGTAGCGCAGGGCGTCAATACAATGGACGCCCACGTCTGCGACCGGGCCACCGGCAGCAATGGCGCGGTCGTACAGCCAAGTTCGCGCGTGCTCCCAACCCGGGTAAGAGAACTCCACGCGAGCGAGTACCGGATAGCCGATGTCACCGTCGGCAATGCGTTGGCGGAGGTACGCCGTGCTCTCCTCGAAGCGAAAGACATGAGCCACGCCCAAGAGGACCCCCATGCGCTCCGCGGCCTCGACCATCTGACGGCTTTCCTCCGCGTTCATGGCCATAGGTTTCTCGCAAAGCACGGGTTTGCGGGCCGCGATGCAGGCCAGGACATCGGGGAGATGGCAAACGTCGGGAGATGTCACGAGGACGGCGTCGACTTCCGGGCAACGGCACATCTCTTCTGTGGAATTGAACACATGCGGGATGGCGAATTGCTGCCCGGATTCGCGGGCTTTCTGCCGGTCGCGCCGGGATAACGCCACGACCTTGCACTTCTGAGCGAGGTCAAATCCCGGCAACAAGCGGCGCACCGCATGCAAGCCGAACCCTGCAATTCCAAAACGAATCATGATATTCCAGCCTTTCTTTCAACTGTTACGTGTATGGATAGAAAACGAAGAACAAGACCGACAATGTAGTCAGAATCCAGAGTGCGGGACGGACTTCGCGAATGCGCCCCGAGACTAGCTTGCAGAACGGATAGAGAACAAAGCCTGCAATCATGCCGATGCCGACGTTGTAGGTGAAGGCCATCAGGGCCATCACGCCGAAGGCCGGTACCAGTTCAGTAAGGTCATCGAAGGGGATGTGCGTAATCGGCGCCAGCATGAGCAAACCGACAAACACAAGCGCCGGCCCGTAGGCGTGCGGCGGAATCGCGGAGATGAACGGTGCGAAAAATAAGGTCCCGGCAAAGCAAATTGCTGTGACTACGGCAGTGAGACCAGTTCGTCCGCCGGCTTCGACGCCAGTAGCCGACTCGATGAAGGCGCCGGAAGTCGTGGTTCCGACCAGGGCGGCGAAAGTGGTGGCAAGTGCATCGGCCATCATGGGGCGTTCGATCTGTGGCAGGTTGCCGTCTTTGTCGAGAAAGCCGGCGCGCGCAGAGACGCCGATCAACGTGCCCATGGTGTCGACGAAAGCGATGACGAAAATCGTAAGCACGACCGGGAAGAATCCCCAGGTGAAGATGCTGTGCAAGTCGAACTTGAGAAAGACCGGTGCGAGGCTGGGCGGGCGGCTCATCCATGCGGTTGGCGCGGGGGTGGCTCCGGTCACAAAGGAGAGCAGGGCCGTGCCGAGCACGCCGGTGAGAATGGCGGCAGGGAACCGGCGGATCGAGAGTATGGTCATCAACAGGAAGCCGAAGATAGCCAGCAGGACCGATGCCGAAGTGAGGTGCCCGGGCCGCACCGGTGCTCCGGGAGATCCGAGAGCGACAATGCCGGTCTGGTTCAGGCCGATGAACGTCAGAAACAAACCGATGCCGACAGCGTAGCTGTATCGAAGCGTGAGGGGAATGGCGTCGACCACCCATTTGCGCAAGCGAAAAAGAGTGAGCAGGATAAATATGATGCCTGCCAGGAGCACAGCGCCGAGCGCCTTCTGCCAGCTGTAGCCGAGCACACCTACAACCGTGAAGGCGATGAAGGCGTTCTCGCCCATGTAGGGCGCGATGGCGAAGGGGCGGCGGGCGTACAGACCCATCAGCAGCGTGCCGAAGATGGCGGTCAGAATTGTGGCGGTAACCGAGGCCTCAAGGGGCATGCCTGCCGCCTTCAAAATGGCAGGATTGACAGCCACAATGTAGGCCATGGTGAAGAACGTCGTAAGGCCGGCGACGACCTCGCGCCGAACCGTGGTGTGCTGCTGGGAGAGTTGAAAGAACTGATCGAGCGAGCGGATCAAGTTGGGCCCTCAGGTGGAAACCATGCATTGTAAACGCGTGAGGGTCGCCCGTGTTCCTCCGTATCGTCGTTGGTTATGACTTTTCGCCGGACGCAAAAGCACCGCACGGAGGGCACAGAGGAACAGAGGGCAAAACAGGCTTAGACCTTACGAAGCTTGGCAAGCAGTTCGGGTTCAATATTGCCGCCGCTGATTACGGCGACGTTGTAACTCGTTCGCGGCAACTCGGCTGCGTGAAAGAGGAATCCCGCTACGGCTACAGCGCCGCTGGGTTCGGCGAGCGTTCTGGTGTTATCCCCGAGGGCGCGCATCGCCTGCTCAATTTCGGATTCCTTCACGGTGATGATGTCGTCGACGTAGGCGCGGATGTGCTCGAAGTTGATTTCGCCAATGCTCTGGGTGCGGAGCCCATCGGCCACGGTTTGGGTAACTTGCTCGGCGTCGAACGAAACGACGTGGCCGGTGCGGAGGCTGGCCTGGGCATCGGCAGCCAGTTCGGGCTCCACGCCGATTACCTTCACGACTGGCTTGCTCAGCTTGAGGGCGGTGGCGATGCCGCTGATCAGGCCGCCGCCACCGACTGGACACAGCACGGTCTCAACTTCGGGCAGTTGCTCGAGAATTTCGATGCCAGTTGTACCTTGGCCGGCGATGATGTGTTCGTCGTTGTAGGGAGGGATGACAGCGTAGCCGTATTGGGCGGCCAGTTCCTCTGCCCGAATGCGACGTTCCTCGCTGCCGGGGCCAACTTTGACGATCTCGGCGCCGAGCGCGGCGGTGGATTCCAGTTTGTTCTTCGGGGCGTTACCGGGCATGACGATGACGGCTTTGACCCCTAGCGCTCGCGCTGCATAGGCGACTCCCTGGGCGTGGTTGCCGCTGGAGTAGGAGACGACGCCGCGACGGCGTTCGTCTTCTGCCAAAGAGGCAATCTTGTTGTAGGCCCCGCGTAGCTTGAAGGCCCCGATGGGCTGCAGGTTTTCGAGTTTGAGGTATAGTTTTCGCGGGTCGGCAGCTCTGGTCCACTCAAGGAGAGGTGTTCGGACGGCGATGCCGTCGAGGCGGGACTGGGCGGCGCGGATGTCGTTGAGAGAGACCATAAGACTTGCTTGTGCCTCGTTGCGACGGGGGTAGCAATATGCTACCATAGCATTGGTATGAGTCAACCGGTGAAACTCTCCGACGGTCTTGTCTTGGATGCTCGCTTGGCCGGTGAGGTCGTGGAGCGCTCGATCGCCGGGCAGGTCGAGTTCTGGGCCAGGCTCGGGCGGGGCGTGGAGCAACTGCTCCAAACTCCACAGGTGCTGGCTCTGTGCCGGACCGGCGCGGCCCAGCCGCTGTCTTCGTGTCTCGAATCCGTGGATTCACCGGAAGGCCGGCGACGCGTCGCCGATTTCCTCCGGAGCCAACCCTTTCCGCATTATGAACCGTACCGGGCGCAACCGGGCCTGCTGGTAAGAATCGAGTCGGACGGTCGTCGATCGGTAGGGCGCTTCATCAAGCGCGAGTTCCAGCGGGTCAAGGCGAAGGCCAGCGCTAAAGGCCGCTGAGGGCAATGAGCCTCCCGCTCGATCGACGTCCGGTCATCGTGGCTCTCGCCGGACCCAACGGAGCGGGCAAGACAACCTTTTATCACGCGCACCTGAAAGCTGCCGGTCTGCGCTTTGTCAACGCCGACAGCATTGCGCGGGAACTCAGTCTCGATCCATACGCCGCCGCGGGCGTGGCCAATACGATCCGGCAGGAACTCGTCAAGCAGGGCGAGAGTTTTGTCTTCGAAACGGTTTTCTCGGACCCACTGGGCGCCAAGATGGCCTTTCTCAAACAAGCCGCCGAGGCCGGATATACGGTTGTCCTTTGTTTCGTCGGGATTTCCGGGCCGGAGATATCCGAAGAACGCGTCGCCATGCGCGTCACCCAGGGTGGTCACGATGTGCCCAGTGAGAAGATCCGGGCCCGTTTCCCACGGGTCTGGGCCAATCTCAGACGCGCGCTCCGCGAACTTCCGCACGTGCGGGTCTTTGACAACGACGATCTTGGCACGCCGTTTCGGCTAGTCGCGGTGTTCGAGGACGGGCGGGCGGTGAGGTTGGAGAAAAATGTTCCGAAGTGGTTGCGAGTACTGCTGCCGAAAAACTGACAGGCGCGGCTTCGCTCTTATCTAAATCTCCAGTATCACGGGCATGATCAGCGGCCGTCTCTGTGTCTGCTTAGAGATGTAGCGCTTCAGGTCCGCCCGGATCTTCTCTTTGATCACACCGTAGTCGGCTTTTTCTTCGTCGCTGGATTCTTCCAGCGTTTCCATGACGATCTCACGGGCGCGCTCGAGTAGGCCATTTTCGCCGGGGTTGAAGCCGCGGGTCACGATCTCGGGCGAGGTTTCGACCCGGCCGGTCAGCTTGTTAATGGCGATGATTGGCAGCACAAAGCCGTCTTCGCTGAGGTGGCGCCGATCTTTGATGACGAGGTCTTCGACCACATCCGTGCGCGAGCCGGAATCAATGCAGACGCGACCGACGTTGACTTTGCCGGCCTTGCGGGCGCCGAGTTCGTCGATTTCCAGAACGTCCCCACTTTCGATTAGGAGGACGCTGCCGACCGCGCTATGCATCGTGCGCGCCATTTCGGCGTGCAGCTTGAGCTGGCGATATTCGCCATGGACAGGAATGAAATATTTCGGCCGCACCAGGTTGATGATGAGCTTGAGTTCTTCCTGGCTGGCGTGTCCGCTGACATGGACAGGAGGATAGGAGCCGTCTTCGTAGATGACGAAGGCTTCACGGCGGAAGAGGTGGTCGACCATCCGGTAGATGGCCTTCTCGTTGCCTGGAATGATGCGCGACGAGAGGACGACCGTGTCTCCCTTTTCGATCTTGGCATGCTTGTGGTTGTCGACCGCGGCACGCGACAACGCCGACATCGGCTCGCCCTGTGTGCCGCTGATCATGACGCAGACTTTTTCCGGCGGATAATTCTTCATCTCACCAGGATGAACCAGCAGGCCCTCGGGAATCTGGATGTAGCCGAGGTCTTCGGCAATCTCAGACGAACTCACCATCGAACGCCCGATGAAACAGACTTTGCGGCCGTGCTCCCGGGCCATGTCGACGGCCAGTTTCAAGCGGTGGATGGAAGAAGAGAAGCAGGAAATGAAGAGGCGCCGCTCAGTGCGTACAAAAATCTCTTCGAACTTGCGGTGCACGGCGCGCTCGCTGGGCGTGTATCCCTTGCGCTCGACGTTGGTTGAGTCCTGCAACAGGGCGAGCACACCTTCTTTGCCGTACTCGGCGAAGGAGTGCAGGTCAAAAAGTCGGTTGTCCGTCGGCGTGGGGTCGACTTTGAAATCGCCGGTGTGCAGCACCACGCCGAGCGGCGTGTGGATCGCCAGTGCCACGCAATCGACCAGGCTATGCGTGACCTGGATGGGATGAACCGTGAACGGCCCGATCTTGAAACGCTGGCCGGGACGAATCTCGCGCAGGTCGGCGTCGTCGAGGAGCTGGTGCTCGTCGAGCTTGTCTTCGACGTAGGCGAGAGTGAACTCTGTCCCCCAGACGGGAACATTGAGTTCACTGAGAATCCAGGGCAGGGCGCCGATGTGATCTTCGTGTCCGTGGGTGAGCAGGATGGCGCGAACGTGTTGCCGGTTTTCGAGCAAATAGGAAATATCGGGAACGACAATGTCAACGCCGAGCAACTCGGCTTCGGGGAACATGAGGCCAGCGTCGATGACGAGGATGTCGTCTCCCCAGCGCAGGGCCATGCAGTTCATGCCGAACTCGCCCAGCCCGCCGAGCGGAACTATATGCAGTTTTCCAGAAGGCATTCGAAGTCATGATGCTAGCACAGGGCGTTGCTGAGGCCGCACAGTTCGTCGAGAAGGGTGCAGGTTCGCGATACACCTTTGCTGGTTTAGGCAGAACCTTGAACCACGGAGGACTCGAAGGTCCACGAAGGAAACCACACCGCCACCTCTGACGGGAATGAGTCGACTGGTAGACTGCACTCAGAATGCCCGATGGCGAGAACAAGTCGTGGCTGCGACGCCGGGTTGAGGGCGCGATCCGAGGCGGCCTCACTCGTGCTTACGAGACAGTACGGGTTGACCAGGCGCGGTTTTTGATGCAGTTACGGGCTGCCTACGGCCTGCCCATCGCCACCTTTCGCGGCGTTTACACCGTGGAGGTTGAGCACCTGGATGGAGTGGCGGAATCGGTCATCCGCAGCGGCATGAAGTTGGCAGCGGTCGAGGGCGCGGGCCTCGGGTTAGGCGGGATCATCACCATTGTGCCGGACCTGGGAATTCTCTCGGCGATCACCATGCGCACCATCCAGAAACTCAGCCTGGTGTACGGGTTCGAGATGAATACGGATGAGGAGATTGCGGAACTGTGGATTGCGGCCGCCAGTGCCGCCGGCGTCGACATCAGCAGGGAACTGCTGGAAAAAGAGGTCGTCAACCGTTTCGTGCCGAAGGTGATCCAGCGCATTGCCGCACGAGCCAGCACCGAGGTCGTCGAAAAGTGGGCAGGACGGCTGATTCCGGTCGCCAGTTCGGCCATCGGAGCAGCACTGAACTACTACTTTGTGCGCGCCTGGAGCCAGCGGGCGCTAACCCACTTCCGAACCAAGCATCTGGAAATACGACGCAAGTTCGCCGCGGAGCAGGCCACCCTGCCCCGTGCGGCGGCCCCATCCCTGCCATCCTGACTGGCCAGTGGCGTCACTTTCCAGAGCCGCGAATCTCTCCGGATGTCACGAGGCGACCCTCATCCAAACTCAGAGTTCGGCAGCAACTTTTCCGCAACCGGCGGGTTCGAAGGGGTGGGTCCGCTTTGGGGCGAACTGGATGGAGGGCACATGGCGCCACATCGGCGGATCAAGTTGTTGGAACGAACCCTGGTATTGATTCTCCTTGGAGTCCTTGCCGGAGGGCTGGGCGGTCTGGCGATAGGGCTGGTCACCGGGCGCACGCCGAGTTCGTCGACGAGTCAGTAACAGGGCCGATCAGCATGAGCCATACCTCCCACCCATCGTGCCTCCAGCAGGTCGGCTCGGACAGTGCCGTGGTCAATCCGGCAACAGGCCATAGACATCGATCTCCGAACGCGTGCCGATATAAACCTTACCGTTTGCCACCGTTGGCACCGTGAACTTCACAGCGCTTCCAGCTGTGTCGCGGTTACTTGCCGCCTGCGAGCTATTCCACAACTCGTTCGCGAGATTGCCGGCGTCGTAGGCGTGGAGAACGGCAGGACCAAGTCCGAAAGCACTGGGCACTCCGTAGTGCCCGGAATCGATGGCCCAGACGATGCCCTGATTTGTGCTCTGGGCCGAAACTGAGGGCGTGGGTCCAGGAAAAGGAAAGCTGGTGGCGCTGAAAGACGATGCTACCGTGTCGAACAGTCCGGTGGCGGGATCGAACGAGTAGCTGCGGAGATTGTCGGATGTCCCGCCGAGATAGAGGTGGTTGTTCCAGAATGCAGGCGTGCCGAAGATGGCGGGCGTCGCCAGAAAACTCTGCACCACGTTGGTATCGGTGACGGTGCAGATGCTGCAGTAGTTGCCCATGGCATCGCGATCCAGCAGGTAGAGACGGCCCTCTTTTCCACCTGCGACCAGGAGATGCGGCGGACCTGTGGTCTGGTCGGGAAGGACGGTCATGCCGGCCGAGGCGACATCGAGGTCCCAGGCGTTCAAAATTCCTTGATTGTAGGGCGTGAACCAGTCGTCCAGCGTCAAGCCGGAAGCGGTTCCGAACCTCAGGATGCTGTCTCCGAAATCGTCCTTCGGGGAGGACCCGGAATTCGCGTCAAAAGTACCGTTTCCTGTGGATAGATAGAGATTGCCGGCGCTGTCTGCAGCCGGGGCCCCGCCGGCCATCCAGATGCCGCTACGCGAGCCGTCGGGATTCACGTTGAAGACAGCGACTTGTGTCAGCGACGACGCGTCATAGGCCATGATCCAACCGTGGTAGGGATCGCGGTCTTCATGCGACGCCCAGACGATATAGACGACCCCGTTCATCAACATCAAACCACTCCGCTGGTGCTGGTTCTGGGGGTCGAAGGTGAGAACGCCGCCGGAGGAACCATCCCCCGTTCCAGGAACGGATGCGGCGATCACGGCGGGTCCGCCAAATTTCTCGTCGCCGGTGAACAGGTCGAGAGCATGCAACCGCTGGTGGAACGTGCCCGCGGGTCCCTCGGACTTGCTGACCACGTAGAGCGTGTCAGTGGCCGGGTCGATCACAGGAGTGCCTGTAACGCCGATTTCCGGTTGAATGTCCTGATAGCCATTGCCAACGTCGGAGGTTGGCACGGGGAATTCTGCCGCCGAGCCTCCGTGAGCCATGTCAAGGAGATTGGCGTGCCAGAGCTGCTGGCAGGGTGTGGCGTCGGCGTCCAGCGAGTAGATGCTGTCGTGCTGGGTGGCCACGAAGATGACGTTGCGAACTTGGCCGCTCACATTCAAGGCGGGAACCCACAGGGGCTGGGTGTAGGCTGCTCCGTCGACGGGACAAGAGATGAGCTTTCCAAAGGTGGCCGTCTTCACTGTGCTACTGGTGAGTGCGTACTCCTGAAGATTCGTACCGTCGCGGGCGAGGTGGTTGTGGTACGTGAAGTTCCCGGAGAAGTCGGTGACGGCGACAGAGGCGGCCGCGCTCTTGCTGGTGTCGGCGACGCTGGTTGCCGCGACGGTGTGGGTGCCGGGGCCAGCGGGCGCAGTGTAGAGGCCGCCCGTGGTGATGGTGCCGACAGTCGAGTTGCCGCCGGCCACACCGTCGACGCTCCACGTCACGCCCGTCTGTGTAGTGCCGGTGACCGTGGCTGAGAACTGCTGTGTCTGCGTGGTTGCTACCAGCCCCGCTCGTGCCGGCTTGACACTGACCGACACGGGTTGGGGACCGCCCCCACCGTTGCTGCTGCCGCCACAGCCCGCGATGGCGAGAATTGTTGCCAGAACGGCGGCGTAACCACCGATCAGGGTGCTGACTCTCCGCATTGGCAGTGCTCCTTGTCTATCCCCTCGAGCCGGTTGGAACTCAAGTGTAAGTCGATGAAGCCGATCGTAGGGTGACAGAAAACAGGGCGCGACGATCTTACTAAATCTTGTCTGGGAGCAGGAAAGGATTGTTGATGTCTGCGGAGATCGTTGCCTGCGGGGGAATGATCCTCGGCGGCTATAACGCCGAGGTCGCTTCACAGCCTGCCAGGGATCACCGAAGCCAGTCTTCCAGCTCAATCCCGCGCTCAGTCTTGTCGTCGCGGTATTTGACGATCACCGGAGTGTAGAGCGAGAGGTTCCATTCCGCTCCTTTGCCCTTGGTCACGGCGCGAGAGCCGGGGACGACTACCGCGTTCTCGGGAACTTCGAGAGGTTGGCCGGCGTCGGCTCGGTAGACCTCTCCCCGGACAAGATCGTGGAGCGGCGTGGATCGGGTGAGGATTGTGCCAGCGCCCAGCACGGCGCGAGTGCGCACCAGCGTTCCTTCAAATACACCGCAATTGCCGCCGACCAGAACGTCGTCCTCGATGATGACTGGGGCTGCGTTCACCGGCTCCAGCACGCCTCCGATCTGAGCAGCAGCGCTCAGATGAACGCGTTTTCCGACCTGGGCGCAGGAGCCGACCAGGGCGTGCGAGTCGATCATCGAGCCTTCGTCCACATAGGCGCCCACGTTGATAAACATGGGCGGCATGCAGATGACCGACAGAGCGACGTAGGCGCCTTCGCGGATGGTCGAGCCGCCCGGGACGAGGCGGATGCGATCGGCGAGAGTGACACGGCGGGCAGGGAAGGTGTCTTTGTCGACGAAGGAGAATACGTCGCCGTCGGACATTTCCTTCATTTCTCCGAGACGGAAACCGAGGAGTATGCCTTGTTTGACCCAGGCGTTGACGGTCCACCGGCCGTCGCTTTTCTCGGCGGCACGAATTTCGCCGCGGGTGAGGCGGGCGCGGAAGTCGAGGAAAACGCGACGGGCAGCCGAAGAATCGGAGATGCGTTCGGTGGCGGCCAGATTCTCCAGTGCCGACCGCAGCGTCGATATTGTATCGGTCATGGGAAACGGGTCGGGGTCAGGCTAAAGGCTAACTGCTAAAAGCGGACAGCTTGTCTCACGCCACGCACTTGCACTCGCTGCGGATCAGCACGCCCGCCATGTTGTGCGTCGCCTCGCGCGCCTCCGCAAGATTGCCGTAGGGCCCGTGCCAGCGCGAATGATTGGCGTCGTGGCCGGAGGGGCGGCCTTTGCCCGAATTGCACTGTCCACAAGTGGCGCGATGCAGCACCGCCTTGTGTGGACCAGCAGCCCAGTTCTCATAGACATAGAATTCGCCCGCAGCCACCGCCACAGGGCCCGCGGCCTTTGCGATCAGGCCAGCATCGGCGGCGACGCGTTGCAGCTTCGAACGTGTGTCGCGGCGCATGGGCAGCAGGGGCAGGCGATAGACCTCTTCGATCTTTCCCATCATGGTCAGGACCGCTTTGACGGGCAACGGATTGGACTCGATGAAATTGGCCTGCATCAGAGGTAAATACTTGCGATGGATGCGCCGCGCTGTGTCCCAGTCGTTGGCGAGAGCGGCGCGCATCATCTCCGCCATCTCGCGCGGAATTTCGTTCGACGCGACTGAAATGATGCCTACGCCACCCAGGGCAATTACCGGCAGAGTGATGGCATCGTCGCCGGAGAAAACAAGAAAGGTTTCGGGGACAGCGTTCATGACGTCAGCGATCTGCGACATGTTGCCGCTGGCTTCCTTCACTCCGGCAATGTTCGGAACCTCGGCCAGGCGCGCGAGCGTTGCCGGTTCGATATTGGCCCCCGTGCGGCCAGGCACGTTGTAGAGGATCAGGGGCTTGTCTAGGGCTTCAGCAATGGAGCGGAAATGGCGGTACTGGCCCTCCTGCGTCGGTTTGTTGTAGTACGGAGAGGCCGTGAGGATTGCGGTCACGCCAGGTCGGCCTGCGACCTCTTTGGCCTTGACCACCGCTTCTTGCGTTGAGTTAGAAGTCGCGCCGGCGACGATGGGTACGCGGCCGGCGACCGCCTCGATGGTGATGTCAATGACGCGCAGCCACTCGTCGTGAGAGAGCGTTGGCGTCTCTCCCGTGGTGCCGCAGGGGATCAGGAAATCAATGCCCGATTCGACCTGCCAGGCGACCAGATTGCGCAGAGCGGTTTCATCGATAGCGCCGTCCTGGGAGAACGGTGTGACGAGAGCGGTACCGCAGCCTCGCAGTTGCATAGGAATAAGATAACGCTACCGCGAACGAAAATGTAAGTGCGCCTCGGTGATTTCGAAGCTTCCGGATGAGTCAGAGTTGCTTCCAGATTTCGCGAAATTCGAAAAAGCCCTGCTTTCCGGCGAGCCACTCGGCGCCGCGCACGGCACCCTCGGCGAAGCCGCGGCGCGATTTGCTGTCATGACACAAGTAAATGCGGTCATGGGGCGAATTGAACACCACTTCGTGCATGCCGACGACGTCACCTTCGCGGAAGGAGACAATTTCCAACTCCTGGCCACCCATTGCGCGGAGGAGTCCTTGAAGCGTGATGGCCGTGCCGGAGGGCGCGTCTTTTTTCTGGGCGTGATGGCGTTCGAAAATCTGCCCGGAATACTCGAAGTCGAGCGCGGGCGCGGCAGTCTGAACGATTTCGAAGAACAGGTTCATGCCGATGGAAAAATTCGAGCCGTAGAGCAACGCCGTCTTTGCGGCCTGCACCATTTCGCGCAGACGGGGCACATGATCGTACCAACCCGTGGTTCCGATCACGAGATTCTTGCCGGCGCGGATGCACGCCTCGGCATTGGCGACGACGGCGGCCGGCGTGGTGAAGTCGATGACGGCATCGACGCCGGTGAGAAGTGCCGGTGTGATGCCGCCGGCGTTGACATTGTCAGCAGAACCCAGGACGCGCACGTGATGGCGGCGATGGCGGGCGACTTCTGCTACTTGCGATCCAGTTTTGCCCTTGCCGAGGATCAGGAGGTTCATAGAACTAATTTAATCGCAGAGATCGCAGAGGTGCGGAGAAAATGCAGGGCGTGACGGGAGTAGGTTGCGAGCTGCGGGCCGTGGGCTGTGAGCCGACTACGCGAAGATTTCCGGGTCGGCGTTGGCGAAGAATTCCTTGTGCAGGCGGCGGACGACTTCGGACGCGGCATCTTCTTCGATCACAAAGGTCAGGTTGATTTCCGACGCGCCCTGGGAAATCATGCGGATCTTCACGTCTTCCAGAATTCCAAAGACCTTGGCCGCGAAACCGGGCGTGTCGCGCAGACTTTCCCCCACCAGGCAGACGATAGCCTTGCGCCCTTCATACTTCACGTCCGCCAGTTTCGCCAGGTCGGCGGCCAGGGCGGGGATGGCTTCGTTGGTCTCGGCTGTCACCGAGACGCTGACTTCGGAAGTGGAAACGACGTCGACCGCGACGTTGTGATTGTCGAAGGCTTCGAAAATGGATTGGAGATACCCGTGCACGAGCAGACGGCGTGGAGCGGCAACGTCAACGATGGTGATCTTCTTCTTGAGGGCGATCGCTTTGAAGATATTGGCACAGCGCGGCGCGCGGGCGGTAATCTTCGTGCCTTCACAGGTCGGGTTCTGCGAATTCAGAACATAGACTGGGATGTTCTTCTGAATGGCGGGAAGTACAGTGGCCGGGTGCAGAACCTTCGCTCCAAAGTAGGCGAGTTCCGCGGCTTCATCGAAGCTGATGACCTTGATGCGGCGGGCGTCGGGACAGAGACGCGGGTCGGTAGTCATCATGCCGTCAACGTCGGTCCAGATTTCGATGCGGGCGGCGTCGAGGCCGGCGCCGAAGATCGCGGCCGAGAAATCGGACCCGCCGCGGCCGATGGTGGTCGTGATCCCGGCGCGGTTCGAACCGATGAATCCGCCCATGACCGGGACTTGGCCGGCGTCGAGCAGCGGCTTCAGTTTCTTTTGCAGGCGCTCGTTGGTTTCGTCAAACTGAGGAACTGCCTTGGTGTAACTCGAGTCCGTGAGAAGGATCTGGCGCGAATCCACGTGCACGCCCGGCAGGCCGCGCGCGGTAAACGCCGCCGCCACGATCTTGCTGGAGAGCATCTCGCCGAAAGCGGCCACGGCGTCGTAGGTACGGGGCGTGATCTCACCCACCGCACCGATGCCGCGCAACAGTTCATCGAGGTCTTCGAAGTCCGAGCCCAGGCCGCTGTGGAATTCGGTGAAGAGAGCGGTGCCGAGCAATTCGCCGGCGGCATCGTAGTGGCGCTCGCGAAGGGCGCGCGCCATCTTGAGAGCAGTCTTGCGATCGCCGTTGCCGGCGGCCTTGCCCATGGCGAGCAGGGAATCGGTCACCTTCGCCATGGCGCTCACCACCACGACCGGACGATCCGAGAGCCGTCCCTGCACGATCTGAGCGACGCGGTCGATGGCCTTCGAGTCCTGGACCGAGGTCCCGCCGAATTTCATGACGATCATGGGCGGGGGTGCTCCGTAGAAGGCAGAAGGCAGGAGGCAGTTTGCAGAAGTGACCCGGATCTCGGGCAATCCGTCTCTGAATTGGTGGACGCGACGGTCACTCTAAGTATCCCTTCGCCTTCAGGAGTTCAGCGTTCAGCAAGGCTGCGCCTGCGGCTCCGCGGATAGTGTTGTGCGAGAGCACGGTGAACTTCCAGTCGAGCACGCTACAAGGCCGCAGGCGTCCGACACTCGTGGTCATGCCGCCGCCGGAATCGGCGTCGAAACGAGGTTGTGGACGGTCAGAAGCACTCAGGTAGACCACCGGCTTTTCCGGGGCGCTGGGCAAGCGGAGTTCCTGGGGTTCGGCACGGAAATCGTTCCAGGCCGCGATGATTTCTTCGGGCTTGGCCTTCGTCTTCAAGCGCACCGACACCGATTCGGTGTGCCCATCCTCGACAGCGACGCGGTTACACTGCGCGCTCATGCCGAAGGCGGCAGAGACGATGCCCTTGCCATTAAGAGAGCCCAGCAACTTCAGGGTCTCCTCTTCCATCTTTTCTTCTTCCTTGGCAATGTACGGAATTACGTTGCCCAAGATATCGAGGGAGGCCACGCCAGGGTACCCTGCGCCGCTGACCGCTTGCATGGTGACGGCCATTACGGTCTCCAATCCAAACCGCCTGTGCAATGGAGCAAGCGCTAGCACCAGGCCGATGGCGGAGCAATTGGGATTGGTCACTGCGAATCCACCGCTTTGGCGGCGCCACGACTGAGTTTCAATCAGGCGGATGTGGTCACCGTTGACTTCGGGGATCACGAGCGGCACGTCGGCCTGCATGCGCAGAGCGCTGGAATTGGAGACGACGGCACATCCGGCGGCGGCGAACTGCGGCTCGAGTTCCTTGGCGATAGATGCGTCCAGGGCGGCGAAGATAACCTTGGGTGCTCCCTCGGGCTTGGCGGGTGCGACTGTCATGCCGGCAACGCGGTCAGGGATGGCGGTCTTCAGGCGCCAGCGCGCGGCTTCGGCGTAGGCCCGGCCCTCGGAGCGATCGGAGGCGGCCAGCCAGGAAACTTCAAACCACGGATGGTGTTCGAGCATCTGGATAAAGCGCTGCCCGACGATGCCCGTGGCACCGAGAATGCCTACTGCAAGTTTGGTCGACATAGGTGAAACCCTTATTTTATAACAGCGCGATTTCGCCGGAGCATTGCTTCGACGGCACGGGAGGGTCGCGGGAACGAAAGTTTGCCAACACGACCTTCAGTGCGACAACACGAACCGTCACAGTAAGGTAGCCTTGGCTGGAGAGGTCGTATGCCTGAACTTCGTCAGAATTTCGCCACCAAAGAGTGGGTCGTGATTGCTACCGAGCGCGCGCGTCGGCCGGATCAGATGGTCCTGCACCGGGAGCGTAAACCGTTGTCCACTTTTGTCGCTAACTGCCCGTTCTGTCCCGGGAACGAGGGCTTGACGCCGCCGGAAGTGCTGCGAGTGCCCGCATCGACGGGCGTCCCCTGGCATGTGCGCGTGGTGCCGAACAAGTTTGCGGCGCTCTCGCGCGAGGTCGAGCCCACACGGACGGTGCAGCGATCACGGCGCACGGTGAATGGATTCGGCGTGCACGACGTGATCATTGAGACGCCGGATCACGCCCAGGTGCTGGCGCTCATGCCGGATTCATATGTGGCGGAGATTCTCAGGGTCTATAAGACCCGCTATGACGAACTCAGCCTGGATCCCCGTATTGCTCACATCACCATCTTCAAGAATCATGGTGTGGATGCCGGCACCAGCCTGGAGCATCCCCACTCGCAATTGATCGCAACGCCGGTGATTTCGCACCAGGTGCGGGAACGCTTTCAACATGCCATGCGCCACCATGATGATTATGGCGAGTGCATGTTCTGCCAGATGCTGGAGGAAGAATTGCAGGAGCAGGTACGTGTCGTGATGGTCTCAGAGCACTTCGTTGCACTGCAGTTGTACGCGTCGGCAGCGCCGTTCAGCACGCATATTTACCCGCGCCGCCATATGGCCAGCTTCGGTGATGTGAGCGCGGCCGAAATCAGCGATCTGGCGCGCATGCTGCGGACCATGCTGGCCAAGCTCTACCACGGGTTGCATGACCCCGATTTCAATTTCACGCTGCGCAGTGCTCCCGCAGAGAACTTCGGCGTGAAGTACTTTCACTGGTATGTGAGCATCATTCCGCGCCTGACTCGCGTCGCCGGTTTTGAGTTGGGTTCCGGGATGTTCATCAACACGGTGTTGCCGGAAGCAGCGGCGGAGTTTCTACGTCAGGTGGACGCGGAAAGCACGGCGAACGTCACGGCGGCCGCCCGCTAAAGGCAATTCCGCACAGCTTAGCTCCGGCCGCGGCCCAGGTCGTGTGGGAAAGAGTATTCGTTGAGAGGGCCGAACTTGCGTTTTTCCGCGTAGATACGCCAGCGTCGCCACACGATGCGCAAACTGGCCATCACTGGGATGGAGAGATAAACGCCGAGCACGCCGGCGATCTCGCCCCCAGCCAGGACGCCAAACAGGGCCGCGAGTGGATGCAGCTGTACACTGTCTCCCATGACGCGCGGAGCGATGACGTAATCCTGAATGAGGCGCCAGACGATCAAGAACAGTAAAAGCAACGGCCAGTAGGAATATCCCGCCAGCACCGCCACCGCGACCATGGCGACTCCTGCCACTAGCGGGCCGACAATCGGAATAAACTCCAGTACGCCTCCGGCAGTTCCCAGGACCATGGCATAGGGAACGCGCATGATCCCGAGGCATGAGGTATAAGCCAGCATCGACAGGCCGGCGAGAGTGAGTTGGGCACGAATGAACTGGGCCAGCATCTGGTTCAGGTCACGCAACACGTCCTGGAGGAACTCGCGTTGCGTTCGCGATTGCACGAGAGAGACGAGAACTTCATTAAAGCTGGAAGCGTCACGCAGGAAAAACACGGCCAGAATGGGGACCAGAAACAATACCCAGACTTCTTTGGCGCTTTCGGCAATCCGTACTCCGATGGTTTGCCCGAGAGTGGAGAGTTCGTCGCTGTGATTTCTCAGCACGTCCTGAATGCGGCTCTGGGTGGTGTCGCTCCACCCTCGTTTTGTTCCGATGTCGACGGCAATCTGTCCGGAGCCCACCTTCTCCATCAGGCCGGGGAGAGCCTCGCCCAAGCGAGCTGCTTGACGGGTAATGCGGGGGCCGACGAAGAACACGAATAGTGCCAGCCCCAACAACAACAGGAGGTAAATCAAAGTGATGGCGCGTCCCCGGCCCCGCAGCGGCTTTTGCAGCCGTTCTACTGCAGGGTTGATCAGGTAGGCAAAGAAGATGGCAAACAGAAAGAGAATCAGAGTCTGGCGGGCAACGTAGAGAAATCCCAGTCCCAAAGCAAAGAGCAGAGCGGTCAACAGGACACGCGAAGTGCGGGAGTCGATAATGGATAAGAGCGGCACCGTTCAGTCCGGGTGCGGGAACGACATCCTCTCGCCGCACCTTCCGACATCGTACCGGGACATGTCGAGCTTGGTCCACACCCAAAGGGTCTGCCCCTCAGCCTTGGCCCGAAGGCAGGGCCAGAGTCTCCTCAATCACGCACGACCTCGGTGTCCTCGGAGGAAATGAGAATCCGCAACAGCTTGAAATGGTCGTCGAGCCAAAGGTTCCAGGTTCCTGCCTCGCCTTTCAATTCCAACTTATTGAGCTCCTGATCCACTCCGTGGATCGGGATCTTTTCCCGGCCCAGATATTCCATGCTGGCCGGTTCGGAACTGTGCTGGTGCGGATTCAAGGTACCGAACTTCGCGCGCTGTTTTCCCATACAGGCCATTTGTCCATCCTTCTGGGAACAGATGGAAGCCAGGTATTTCCAGGCCAAAACCTCGCGATGGATGAAGAAGTAGTCGTCGAGAATGCTGGTGGAGGCGGGCAGCAGGTAGGGTTGCTCCTGCGGTTTTGCCTGGGGGCCGGAGGTCCACTTTTGCGTCAGAAAGTCATCGTTCGGAAGTATCGTCGACTCCCCCTTTTCAGGACTTGTTTCCTTCCATTCGTAGCGGCGGATCTCGCCTCCCGGCGTGAGCTGCATCTCCGAGCTTTGCACGGCTTCGCCGGCCGAACCTTCCGCTTTGAATTCGGAGCGAATGACACTGCCGTTTCCGTTTTGGGCAATGGAGAACGTCTCAGTTCCTACCCTACGGCCCTTCATGAACACTCCAAACGAGCCGGAATCGACTTGTCCCCCCTGCGGCTCCTTCTCTTTCGCCGAGGCAATTGTGGAACCAACCGAAAGGATGAGTGCCAGTAAGAGAACGACCCGTGCACGAAACCACTTCACTTTTGCCCCCCCTGCCCGGAAGATGCGGAGTCCGGCCCGGTGCCACCGGTATCCGCAGAATGAAATTCACCGAGACTTAGTGTGCCCTCAATCTCGCGGCAGATTGAGGGAATGTCCTTGTCGGACGTAACGACAGTAATTGTCGCCTGGCGGTAGGACGGAACCCGCTCCTCATACAAGCGAGAAAATTGTTCACGATCTCTGCGGAGTGGACGAACTACAGCGTCCTCAGAGCTGCGGCGCCAGAGTTCGTCCAAGGATGCTTCGAGAAAGACCGTAGGCCAGCGCGCGACCAAGCTTCGGTTTGTCGGTTGGGCAAAGGCGCCGCCGCCCAGCGCAACCACGCTACTGCGCTGCAGTGATCCCGTCAGTTCGCGCAGGACAGAAGTTTCAGCCAGGCGAAATGCCGATTCGCCATCCTGCTGGAAAATTTCGGGAATGCTTTTGCGCTCGCGCGACTCGAGTCGGGAGTCAAGATCAATGAAATCCCAACCTAGGCGGCGCGCCAGTTCCCGCCCGACGGTGGTTTTGCCCGAACCCATAAATCCGACGAGAAACACAGCGAGCACTCCCATGGCGCTCCGCGGCACGAAAGGGCGCTTGTGCGCGGCCCACTCGCCGCCGACTAATCGCTAAATTTTTCGAAAGTTCAGCGTCGCTTGAGGCGGATTTTACCACTGATCGACTTGAAGACGACTTCGGAAGCGGCCTTGCCGACCGTGCCAAAGAAGGAACGTCCCGCCTCGACAGGGAAGCGGGGATGCTCGTTTTGTAGAAGCGAAACGTCGCTCTGGACTTGTCCCTGCATGGAATGGGCGTTGAAATCGGCGGAAGCCCCGGCGGGTACGAGCGCTTCGATATCTCCGGTGTGGGTGCTGAAATCGTAGTCACCGCCCATGCCGAAATCGCCGTCATAGAAGATCTTGCCGCTTCCGGAATTCACCTGGACCAGTTCGCCGGTCACTGAAGTCAGGTGAACATCGCCGCTGATCGATGTGATTTCGATGTGCGCGTTGCGAACTTCGTTCAAGGTAACCGGACCGCTCATGGTCTTGACGTGAACGTGATTTCCGCCGCCACCCGAGTTGCGAACCTCGATCGGCGCTTCCGCACCCTCTAACGTGATATCTCCGCGCAGATGCTCGACCGTCAGTGGTCCAGTCGACGAACGCAAGCTGACGCTGGCGTTGGGGGGAACCATCAGCTCGTAGTCGACTCGACCTGTCTGTTTGTCGGCGTCTTTCAGTAGCTGCGTCTCGATCTCGATGCGGTTGCCTTTTTGCAGGTGATCCACTTGCGCTTTGTCCTGAGCGATGGCGATGACGGAAACGTGCATGGCAGGTCCAGGCTTGACCGTGATGGCGCCGTACTGGGTGTCGACGGAGATGATGGCCTTGTCTTTCGTGCTGACCGTGTAACGGAACTCCTTCCGGGTTTCAGCGATCGCCACTGCTGCCAGGCAGGTGACCAGAACCATCCCTACAACCGTTGTATGCCGGATACTCTCCATATACGCCTCTAGCCCTTGAGACCTGTAGATACCTCGACCGGTTTGCCTATTGAACATGATCCAGCGCCATCTGGTACAGCATCGCCTTCTGATCGTAGGCATCCATCAGCTGTTGGCGTGCCTCTTCGTCGTCCGGATTCCGTTGCAGGTAAGCTTCGACATCCTTTATGTAAGCATTGACAGACTTCAGTTGGCTTTCGAAAGTGGCCCGCATGTCGGGAGACTGGCGGCCGATCCGGTTGAGAAACTGGTTGTCATCCGTGCTCACTGTTTCCATCGGAGCACGCGTTGTTTCGGGCCGCTCGATGCTCTTTGGCGTCCGCTTGGTGGCCACCTGAGCTGGTTTTTGCTCGGACAGCCTGGCGACAGAACGCTCATCCTTGGCAGCGGAGACAGAAGGAGTGGGAGCGGCTTGAGGTGGATTCTGAACGCTAACCTGGGGTCGGGAGGGGGGATTCGAGAGATATAAAGCTCCCACCACCAGCGCGGCGGCTACGGGTGCAAACCACCACGCGCTCCAACGCCCTCGTCCGCTGGTCACAGGAACCGGACGCACTGCCAGTTCCGGTTCCCGGATGATATTTTCGGCCCGCGCCTGGGCGGCAATCCGAACCCAGAGCCGGGGAGAGGGTTCATCGCACGCTGCCAACTGGTGAGCCTCGCTGGCAATGAGTTGCAGATCCCCCACCAGCTCCGAGCAATCCGGGCACGATTTCAGATGGGTTTCGACTTCGGTGTTCTGACCACTCTCCAAGACCTCAGGCAGAGTGCGCTGGACATCACTGCAATTCATACTTTCCTCTCTCCCCAATACCGCGACTGCACTTACGGGTTCCCGGCCTTTTCGGCTCTCATCATTTTCAAATAATCACGCAACTTGAGTCTGGCTTTGTGCAGCTGCGACTTGCTGTTTCCAATCGAGCAACCGACCATTTCGGCAATTTCGTTGTGCTCGAAGCCCTCCACATCGTGCAACACAAATACTGTCTTGTAGCCCGGCGGCAGGCGATCGATGGCACGCTGCAGCTGCAGCCGGTCAATGGAGCCCGACAACTTCATGTCTTCGGCTCCCAGTTCCTTTTTCTGCGTCTCGTCGTCGCTCTCGATCGTTTCCTCGAGCGAAACCTGGGGCAAACTCTTCTTGCGCAATTGCATGAGCACGACATTCACGGTCATGCGATGCAGCCAGGTGGAAAATGCGGACTCGCCACGGAAAGTACCGATCTTGCGGAACAGCTGGAGAAAGGCTTCCTGCGCCAGATCTTCGGCCTGTGCCGGATTGGAGACCATACGCAAACATAGCGAGTACACGCGACGCTTATGCAGATGATACAAGGCCTCAAATGCTGCCTCGTCTCCCTGCTTCGCCCGTTCAATCGCTTCTGCTTCTGTGAGCTTTTCTTGTTTCGGGTCGGTCAAGTCGCCTTTTCCGGCCGCTTACTCCGTCAGATGCGGCTTCAAACTCTTTTCGTTGTACGCTTTGCGGACGGAACCGCCAAGGCGCCCTCTCCCCACCACACTGGTTGTTCAGGATACCAAAAACCGTACGTTTCCGGACGGGTCTCTGCCCTGTTCATCCCGGTCATCTGACCTTCGTAACCTGCCGCGCGGTAAGAGGTACCTAGCCCCGGCTGGTCGTCGTAATCGTTTCAAGGCCATGGCCGTGTGGGCCCGTTTCGCGGATCCGCAGCAGAATGGCCAGAGTCAGTCCAATAAACCCCAGAATCGAGAAGATCCACATCCCCAGGGCGTATCCGCCTGGATTGCCTGGCCCGGCATGGGCGAAATCGTTGGCGTGCCCGATCATGAGGTTCAGAAGGAAGAATCCGATCTGCTGGATGAGGGTCATTAAGGCATAGGAGGTTCCCAGCCGGGACTCGCCGACGATGTATGCGACCGAGGGCCACATTATTGCCGGAATGAGTGAGAAGGCAATCCCCATCATGGACATGGTAACCAGTAACAGGAGAGGCAGCGTGAAGTGCTCGAGGCCGAGGTGCCAACCGTGGAACCAGGGCAGCACAAAGGTTACAGTTCGCTCGGCTGAGAGGTAAGCCATCATCAGGTACACGGGCATGAGCAGTACGGACCCGACCATCATGTACAAGGCGCGCTTGCCGATTCGGTCCACCATCAACCCAAACAGAGGCGTGGCCACCATTGCCGATATCGGGAGCAGACTATTGCAGAATCCGGCTTGTTTGATGGCCTCTGCTCCGAGGGAACTGTGGGCAGCCGATATCTTGCTGGTGAAGAAGTCGATGGCAAATGTTCGGAAGGGAAAAATAGCGGAATAGAACGTGAAGCATAGTCCCACCACGAGCCAATACGATGGATTGAAACGCAGCATCGCGACCAGCCCCTGCCAAATCTTGACGATGGCAGGCCAGAGACGCAATCCGCGAATGCGGAAGACTTCGCCGAATTCGAACTTGTCGACACTTCCTCCTCGGCCCAGTTCGTAGCGGACTTCGGCTCGGCTCTCCAGGGCCCAGTACACCAGAGAACAGAAGACGGCCAAGACTCCCGCACCCGCCGCAATAAACAATGGATTCTGCCAACTCGGCTCGCCCCCTGGCCCTTGGGGATAAAACGCCCGACTCGCCCAACTTGGAGAGTTGTCTGCTGCGACTGACGCCAGTCGCGCAACTGTCAGATTGACGCCGAAGGCAAAGCTCAATTCTTTTCCCTTAAACCATTTCGCCAATGCGACCGTGACAGTAACGATCATTGTCTCCGCGCCGAGGCCAAGAATCGTGCGGCCTGTGATCATCAACGGCAAGCTGCCGCGCGCAGCCGTGATCGCCGCTCCGACCAGGCAGAGGAATGCGAAAAATGTCAGGGCCTTTTTCGTTCCGATACGATCAATGATGATTCCGCCGATCAGGAGTGTGACAACCGCGGCCACGCTGTAGCTGGAATTCAACCATCCGAAGCCGGTTGCGGAATATCCGAGCTTCTCGATGAAAATGCGCTCCAGCGGATTGATGCTGTCGTAGATGTAGTAATTTCCGCCTTGGGCCAGGCTGATAAACAAGAGGACGATCCAGCGGTACAAGCGGGAGGGTTCCGGACGGGAAAGCTCAATCATGAGGACATCCATCCTTTACGCACACAGCACCAGCAGGATATGCAGGAATCAACCGCATGAAGATAACAGACGGGGAACAGGATTGTGCGGAGAAAGCACGCGGGGCGCAGTATAGTTATAGAGATTCGCTGGGGTGGTTCATGCGTTTGTCCTGCCTTTTGACTGTCTGTATTTCAGCATGGTTTTCTTGCGTATCACCTGTGGAGGTTTTGGCGGAAGACCCCGCGACCGAGACCGGGCTGAAAGTGTGTGTGGCAGAGGTGAATAATCAGACCGCGACATCTTTGATGGTCGAGCGAATGACGGAGCGCCTCGTCAAAAACCTGCGCACCGACAAGGTCCGTGCGGTCAAACTTGACTCCAGCACTTCCTCCGCCCGCGAACTGAGGCCCACCGTCGAGAATTCGGAAGAGTCGAAGGCACAGGAATGCAATTACGTGGTGCTGACACAGGTCACCGATCCCAGGTCTCGCCCGACGGACCTGGGAAGCCCACAGATCTCCATTGGCAGCGGGCGGCCCAGCACTGATGTGAGCGACCGCGCGGATACTGTTCGCGACAGTATGGAAGTGAACTTTGCCGTGTTTCGCGTCGGATCACCCGGGCCGATTCTGGACACACGAATTGTCGATGAAGTCTCGGCGAACGTTGCAGACAGCTTGATGGAGGCGATGGATCGAGAAGGGAACCGCATTGAGCGGGAGCTGAAGAAGAAGAACAAGGCCCGCTGACTGCAAGAAAGAAAGCTCTCAGGAGTGGCATTCAGCCACAACCGAGAGCCGGGAATTCCGCGACGAGGAATCTCTTAGATCTTTTCGCTCTTGCCGTCGTACTTCACGTTGCCGTTGTTCTGGTTCTGCCGTTCGACGTCGTCGTTCGTGTAGGTGCGGTTCGCCTTCTTGCCGCCTTTGGCCGCGACCGACGCTGTGACCGCGTTCGACGTGTGTTCGGAGCCGGCATAAAAAGTCCATCCGCCGCGGGCTTCTTCGCCGTGACCATGTTCCATGTGCATCGGCCGCATGGCATGTCCCGCGGGCTCAGGCCAGAGGTGAATCGCCGACGTGGTTCGGGGAGCATCGCCGCCCTGATACCACACCGGCACGGTGTAAACCGAGCTGGTATCAACGACGGGTTCCGACATGGTTGCATTGGTGGCTCCCGCAACCAGTCCGGTGGTCGCGTTGGTGGCCCCGACAGGATTCGGCGAGTACTGCTGTAACGAGACCACAGGCGTCGTCAGCAGTGGGACGAACGGACCACATCCGTAGTAGCAGGGGTAAACGCGAGGAGCGGGCTGTTGCCCGAAAGCTGTTACCGCCACCAGTACCACAGCGCACAGAACCAAATAGGGTCGCATACTGCCTCCACAGAGGGTACAGATCGCAGATATTTGTGCAGTTTGGATGCCAGTGTCGCATCTGGCCGTCTTCGGGCGATGTTCGGCAATTTACGGCAGTCTCGGCCAAAGGACGGAGAATCAGGGCCGTCCAGGTTCAGGACACAATGCAACACGATGCGCAAAACCTGCAGCAAAGTAGCATGGGAAGCGGCGGGCGCGGCAGATTGTCGCGGTGGCATCAGGTGCCGATGTATCGTGCGTACAGACTTCGTGCAATGGAGGTATCGGTGGTTCCTTTTATTATGGCGCGTCCGTCCGGAAAGAGCGTCATTTCGTAGGGCTCTCGCCAAAACTTCAAGACGAACTCGTTGTGACGCACCGTCCCGAGAGGCCGGAGACGGGTGCTCATCTCAGCGAAGTCCACGGGACGCTGGCACTCGTGAATCTGCACTGAATTCCTGCCGCAGAGGGTAATGTGCGGCCGGCCCTTACCGGCAAGGTGGATGAAATCCAGCTGACTGCAAGCGCGGCAGCCCGGCCTCGGCAGAGCAGCCGTCACTTCAGCATGCTCGTTACTCCAGACGTCCCACGAAAGCAACGTACGCCGCATTTTTTCGCGCGCACCCACGAGGAACTTGATGGCTTCCGTGGCCGCCATCGACGAAACCAGGCTCACCGCCGAATTCAGAATACCCGCGGTTTCGCAGGTCTCGATTGTTCCGCCGGGCGGATCGGGAAAGATACACGCCAGGCAGGCGGTCTCTCCGGGCAAGATGTTCAGTGTGATGCCGTAACTGCCGACCGCAGCGGCATAAATCCAGGGCTTTGAGTTCTTCACGGCAAAGTCGTTGACCAGGTAGCGGGTCTCGAAATTGTCGGTACCGTCGAGGATCAGATCAGCCCCTGCCAGTAGCGGTTCCACATTCTCAGGGGTAAGGTCGGCGACCTGCGGTTCGACTGTGATCTGCGAGTTCAGGCGGGCAATCTGGCGCGCCGCAGCGATTGCCTTGGGCAAGGACTCGCGAGCATCGTTCTCATCAAACAGTGTCTGCCTTTGCAGGTTGCTGGGCTCGACATAGTCCCGGTCAACAATCCGAAGAGTCCCGATGCCCGCGCGCGAGAGCAACGAGGCAAGCGCCGACCCGGTGGCGCCGCATCCGACGATCACCACCCGCGCAAGCGCGAGCCTTTTCTGTCCCTCCACGCCGATTTCCGGGAACAGCACCTGACGGGAGTAACGGTCGTCGAGTTCCAAAGCGATTACCTTTCCGGCGGTCCCAACCCATTATTATAGGTGCCGCACCACAAACTTCTGCGGTCCGAGCAACACGTGACGGTTGCCGATCCATCGAATCGAAGGAGAACTGGCGGCAATCGCCGGGCATTGCTGGAGGAAACTTTGCGGCTCACCGGCGCCGCCGGGATCTTGCTATCGATAACGCTGACCTTGCCCGCGGGCTGGGCGCAACCCCCTGCTTCGCCGGCGCAGTTGCCCGAATCGGCGTCGCAACTGGGCGCGATTGCTCCCTACCTTGGTGTGCCCGTGGTTGAGATGGAACTACCCGGAGTGTCGGCGGAAGATACGTCGCACCTGTTGGCCGGCCTTTCGTTGAAGATCGGAGACCCGCTTACCCGCCCGGGCTTGCACGACGCAATGCAATCGCTCTTTGCGACCGGCCGCTTTGCTGACATTCAGGCGGAAGCGGATCGCACCAGCACCGGGGTCCGGCTTCGTTTCCTGACGGTACCCAATTATTTCATCGGGCAGGTCAACGTTGAAGGGGCCTCCAGTAGTCCGACATCGACCCAGCTGGTGACGTCCAGCCGCCTGCAACTGGGAGAACTGTATACGCCGGATCGTCTGGAACGGGCCCTGGCAAACCTGCGGCGGGTTCTTGAAGAGAACGGATTCCATCGTTCGAAGGTGAGTGTCTCGGAACAGCGGAACGAGCAAGAACATCAGATCGATGTGACGTTTCGCGTCGACCTGGGCCCGCGCGCCGTGGTGGGAGAAATCACACTCCAGGGAGACACCGAGTATTCCAAGACGGAAATCGAGAATGCAGCGAAGCTGCATCCCGGCGACGGCGTGGCGGCGACACGGCTGACACGGGCTCTGCAGCGCATCCGGTCGAAGTACCAGAAGCAGGACCGCCTATTGGCGCAGGTTTCCGCCAGCCGCACCTACCGCCCCGAGGCCAACGCAGTGGATTACCTGTTTCGAGTGGATCGCGGCCCGGTTGTAGACATTGCAGCGGAGGGCTTCAACATCAGCTCTGGCCAGCTTCGCAAGCTGGTTCCCATCTATGAAGAAGGAGCAGTGGACGACGATCTCCTTAATGAAGGCCGACGAAACATCCTCAACCATCTGCAGACGCTAGGCTATTTCGCTGCCACCGTAAACGTGAGCCAGCGGACCGTGGACCAGGGGAAGGGGCTTCGCATTATCTATTCGATTGCACCGGGCGAGCGTCACAGGCTGGCCGCCATCCGTATGACAGGCAACAAGTGGTTTGACGATGAGCAGCTTCGGGGTGTGTTGCAGGAACAGCCAGCCGGACACCTGTTCTCTCACGGGCGTTATAGCGAAGCCCTGCTGGCTGCCGACGTCGCCAGTATTCAGGAGATGTACCGTTCGAGCGGGTTCCGGCAAGTGCAGATCGTCAGCAAACTGCTCGAGAACTACCACGGCGAGCCCTCGGAGCTCGCGGTGGAGTTTTCGATTCAAGAGGGACCGCAGACTCTCGTGGCCTCCGTCAACATCGAGGGCAACTACGTAATCCCAACCGATCAGCTTTTGGATTTGGCGCGGATCGAGACCGCGGAGAGACAGCCCTTCAACGAGTCTGAACTGGCAGATGATCGCGACAAGATCTTGGGTGTGTATTTCAAGAACGGCTTCACAAATGCGAGTGTGGAGGTATCGTTCACGCCGGCCGCGCCCTCGCCGGAGGGTTCTCCGGAGGTGGCCGTCACCTTCACCATCCACGAGGGGGAGCAATTTTTCGTCAACCAGATTTACCTCTCTGGAGTGCACTACACCCGTCCCGGGGTGGCGCGCCGGGAATTTCAAATCCAGCCAGGGGAGCCTCTCAGTCAGCAGGGTATGCTGGAAACGCAACGGCTTCTTTACGATCTGGGACTCTTCAACGAGGTGGATACGGCAATCCAGAATCCGGACGGGACCGAGTCGCGCAAGAATGTCCTGGTCGCGGTTAGCGAGGCCAAGCGCTATACCTTTGACTACGGAGTCGGGTTCGAGTTCCAGACGGGCCAGCCATCCGCCGGGACCAACCAGCCTTTGGGGACAACCGGGGCGAGTCCGCGCGTGTCGTTTGGAATGAGTCGCATCAACTTTGGCGGCCGCAGGCAGACGATAACGATGAGGACTAATCTCAGCCGTCTGCAGCAACGCGGATTGATCAGCTATGACGCTCCCAAACTGATGAACCGGGAACTGCGATTCACCGCACGGGTCTTATACGACAATACGGTAGACGTTTCAACGTTCACCTCCCAGCGCCTGGAAGGCACACTCCAGACGGTGCAGGTGCTCAAGAGGAATCAGGACAACACCCGGGACCTGACCAGCATTGCGTATCGATTTTCCTACCGGCGGGTTCAGGCCAGTGACATCCAGGTCACCGACAATCTGATTCCCTTACTGTCAAAGCCGACCCGCGTGGGCGAACCGAACTTCGTCTACATGCGAGACCGGCGCGACAACGAACTGGAGACGAGCCGCGGGAACTACACCACCGTGGAAGGTGGAGTCGCGTCGGGCTACTTCGGTTCAGAGGCGGATTTCGGCCGCTTTCTTGTCAAGAACTCGACCTATCATCCGTTTTTCCGCAATCCCAGGACCGGCGCGGGACTGGTATTCGCCCGCTCCACCAGCGTCGGCTTGCAGAATGCATTTGGCAACACGGTCCTGATCGATCCCGGTGCAGACGTACCCACCGGACACACTCTCATCCCGCTGCCGGAGCGTTTTTTCATGGGGGGCGGGTCCTCTCACCGCGGGTTCGGATTAAATCAGGCTGGCCCGCGCGATCCGTTCACAGGTTTTCCGCTCGGCGGGAGCGCATTGTTCCTCAACAATCTGGAACTCCGCTTTCCCAGCTTCATGCTTCCCTACTTGCACGATAACGTGGGTTTCACGGTGTTCCACGATATGGGCAACGTGTTTACCCGCCCGCAAGACATGATGAACAACCTGGGACGATGGCATCAGCCGAACCCGGAGCTCTGCCGCGAGGAGCCGACCCACACCAAGTGCAACTACAACTATCTTTCGCATGCGATCGGGCTGGGGGTGCGATATCAGACACCTATCGGCCCCTTGCGACTGGACTTCGGTTACAATTTAAATCCGCCATTCTTTCCCAGCTACACCAATATCGTGACGAACGGTCCAACGACAACTGGGCAATTTGGATGGCAGCGGGCCGGGCACTTTAACTTCTCGTTCAGCATCGGACAGTCGTTTTGATGAGACGCTGGAAGCAACTCGTGATCTGCGGATTCTGCACGGCATGGCTCTCGGTCGCGCAGGGCGGCGAGATTGTTGACCGGGTGGTTGCCAACGTCAATGGTCACGTACTACTGCAGAGCGACTGGGAAGAAGAACTCGCGTGGGAGGGCCTGCTCAACGGCCGCGCCCCCGATACGTTCACTTCTGCCGAGCGCAAAGGCGCGCTCGACCGCCTGATCGATCAGGAACTCCTGCGAGAACAGGTTCGTCCAACTGACAGTGTTTCCGCCGAACAGATTGCTGGCCGGTTGAAGGAGGTTCGCAAGCTTTACGCGGATGGGGCTACGGAAGAAGGATGGCGGGGAGTGCTCAAGCGGTATGGTCTGACGCAGAGTGTTGTGGACCGGCGGCTGGGAGAGGACCTTCAGCTGATGCGTCTGGTTGAGGCGAGGCTGCGTCCCTCGATCCAGATCGACCAGAAGGCGGTGGAGAGCTACTATCACGACCAACTGCTGCCGGAGTTGAAGAAGGCGGGGGCCAAGGAAGTAGCGCTGGCCGAGGTGGTTGGGCATATCCGCGATGTGCTTGCGGAAGAGAAACTGAATCAGCTGCTATCCAGTTGGCTGACGAGTCTGCGCTCCGAAAGTCATATCGAAACTCCTGAAGGATCCGCCGGAGATCAGTCCCCTTGAGCGAGTTGCCCCCTGTCCGGCGTCGCCGTTGGTGGAAACTGGTTCTGGCTTTCTGCGTCTTTAGCCTGGTAGTACTAGCGCTCCTCGGATGGTACGCCACCACCGATTCCTTCCAGCAAATGGTCCGCCGGCGGGTCATCGCGGCTTTGGAGCAGACCACTGGCGGCCGCGCCGAAGTCGGTGAGTTCCACACCATTCCCTTTCGCCTGCGGGTCGACGTCCGCAACCTCGTCCTGCACGGAAGGGAAGGGGCGGATCAGATCCCATTCTTTCGCGTCGACCGCCTGCAGGCAGAAATCAAGATCGTTTCTTTCCTGAGTGCGACAGTCCGGCTGCATTCCCTTCAGCTCGAACATCCCGTGACGCATATCGTCGTGTACTCCGATGGTTCGACGAACGCGCCCACTCCGCAATCCAGCCGCTCCTCCGGCACAGGCCCACTGGAGGATCTGCTCTCGCTGTCGATATCGCAGGTTGAGCTGCGGCACGGGGAAATACTGTGGGAGCAGGAAAGAATTCCATTGAACCTGGATGCCCAAGACGTCGCACTGCAATTGCGTTATTCCTTTCTGCACCGGCGCTATCAGGCACAACTGGCCGTGGGTAGCTCGCGCACCCAGTTTCGCCAGTATCCGCCCCTGCTGTGGCGCGCTGCCGCCTCGTTGGTTCTGGCCCGCGATCACCTGGACATCAGCGAATTGAACGCCACCTCGGGGAAATCGGACCTTCATTTTTCCGGCTCTGTCCAGGATTTCCGTAACCCCGAAGTAAGCGGACAGTACCACGGCACGCTCGACGTTGCCGATCTTGCTGCATTCCTGCAGCAACCGGCCTGGCAGCGCGGGACTGTTCATTTTGAAGGCAAGGAGTCATGGAGCATCCGGGACTTCGCAACCCAAGGATCCATTGCGGCGCGTGACGTCGAATGGTCCAATGGACGACTGAAAACCCAGAATGGACGCCTGGCGGCCCGATTCTCCGTCACGCCGCAACGGCTTCAGATTTCATCCATCAAAGCAAGCCTGTTTGGCGGTGACCTGCAGGGAGATGTGGATGTCACCAACTGGCAGGTCTCGCTCGCCGAAGAGCCCGCGAAGGGGCGGCACGTGGAAGGACGGGTGCCATTAGGAGGTATGCAGCGCGGATCAGTGCGACTTCAGCTGGCCGGCTTTCCGCTGGCTCCCGGCATCGCGGTCCTGAACACAAAGAAGGTTCCACTGGAGCGACTGAACCTTGCAGGGGCGGTCAGCGGCAGCCTGGAAATGGCCTGGTTCGGGACGATTCGCGACGCGGAGACACGAGCCAACCTGAGCATTGCCCCTCCACAGCAGCCCGAACCCGGACAACTTCCCGTTCGAGGTCAGATCGCGGGAGTTTATCGGGGAGCGGGTGACACATTGCAGCTGGATCAGTTCCGGATCAACACCCCCGCTTCGGAGATCGAGGGCAGTGGCAGTATCTCAGCCGCTTCTGCGCTGAACTTCTCGTTCAGCAGTCACGACGTCAGAGAATGGCAACCGTTGATACAGGCGGCCTATGGTGTCGGTGAGGTGCCGTTCTCCGTGCGCGGGTGGGCAAAGTTCGAGGGAACAGCCGGCGGCCGCGTGTCGGCACTGACCCTGAACGGCAACCTCGAGGTCTACGACTTCAGCACCGAACTGCCGGCACACGGCCGCAGCCCGGCTCGCTCGGTGCATTGGGATGCGATCACTACAAGCGTTCAGTATTCGAGCGGAAATGCAGCCGCTCACAATGGCCTTCTCATTCGAGGTCACACCACGGTGCGCTTCGACGGCAGCCTCGCCCTTGCCAATGGGGTCGCCCAGCCGAATTCTCCCTTCACATTGCGGCTTGATGTTCGCGGTGCCGACCTCGCTGAGACTGCTCAGCTTGCAGGGTCTCGATACCCATTCGCGGGCACAGCGGATGTTTCGCTCCATGCTTCCGGCACTTGGCTGCACCCTCACGGTGAGGGACGTCTTGAGGTCCGCGATGCGAAGATCTATGACACTCTCGTTCCCTCACTGCAAAGCGATCTCCGGCTGGCCGACAGAGAACTCCAAATCAATAATGTCGCAGCCAGCCTCTACGGAGCCACGGTTTCCGGCAGTCTCGCCGTCGATCTCGCCAGCCATCAGTTTCGGGTGAATCTTTCGGGAAAGAACCTGGAGCTCGCGCATTTTCCGCGACTGCAAACCAGCCGGCTCACGGTAGATGGCAACGCCGACTTCGCCGCCCGCGCCAGCGGAACCGTGGAGCAACCTGTCATCGAAGCACACCTTCACGTTCGCGATCTGGCTTTCGACAAGGAGCGCGCGGGCGATTTCTACGCCGATGCGGTCACGAAGGGCACGCAACTGGAGATTCAGGCGCATTCAGACTTTGAACAGGCCGATCTCAAGATCCAAGGCACGGTGGGAACCGAAAGCGACTATCCGTCGGACCTAGACGTCGCGTTTAAGAATCTCGATATCGACTCGCTCCTCAACGTGTATCTGCCGGGAAGGACGACCGGGCACTCCAGGTTGGGGGGCACGATTCGCTTGCATGGGCCACTCCGTTCGCCGCGCGATCTCGATTTGTCTGCCAATCTCGATTCTGTCGATGCGGAGGTCGCTCACGTCAAGCTGCACAACTCGGAACCGGTGCGCATCGAGGTCGCCGATCATGTCTTGCGCCTGGAGAACATGCACCTCTCGGGTAACGGGACGGATTTCACGGCGCATGGCCAGGCGCCGTTGTCCGGGGCGGGAGAGATGGACTTCCGGCTCGATGGAACCGTCGGCGTGGAGTTACTGCAGACCTTGAATCCCAAGGTCTCAGCACGCGGGGTCATGAACGTGGGTTTGAATGTTGGAGGCACGCATTCCAATCCCGTGGTGCAGGGGCGGCTGGAGTTGAAAGACACGTTCGTCAGCCACAATGACTTCCCCAGCGGACTGAGCAATCTGAATGGAGTGCTGTTGTTCGACCAGAACCGGATTCAGATCGAGAAACTGGACGGGACGACGGGAGGCGGGACGATCGCGCTGACAGGTTCCGCCAGCTACCAAAATGGAACTTTGACTCTGGATCTTGGCGCCAGGGCACGCGATGTCCGGCTTCGTTATCCGCCGGGAGTGAGTTCCACCGCCAATGCCAATCTCAGATTGTCCGGGTCGAGCAATTCCGCATTGCTCAGCGGCACCGTCGTGGTGACCAAACTCGGGGTGACGCCCGGCTTCGACTTTGGTGCGTACGCAGAGCGCAGCAAGCGATCCGTAGTTTCGGCGGGGTCGGACAATCTGGCGAGCCGGTTGAAGCTCGATGTTCATGTCGTGACAACGCCCGAACTGCAAATGCAGACCGCAATCGCCAAGTTGTCCGGCAGCGCCGACCTTCGGTTGAGGGGCACTGCCGACCGACCCGTGGTGATCGGGCGAGTGAATGCGAATGAAGGGGGCCAGTTATCGTTTAACGGGACAAAGTACAACGTGGAACGAATGGAAGTGACACTCTCGAATCCGGCTAAAACGCAGCCGGTGATTGACATTCGGGCTTCCACGCGGGTCCGCGACTATGACATTACGGTCACGATCAGCGGCGACTTGAGCGCCCCCAACTCGCTGAAGCCGACCTGGCACTCGGAACCTCCGCTGCCGGAGGCCGACGTCATCGCTCTGCTTGCCCTTGGGCGTACCGCGGAAGAATCAGCGGCGCTGCAGGGCAGCGGATCGGCCGGATTCACCGGTGAAGCTTCGAACCTGCTGCTGAATCAGGCTCTCAACACCGCCGTGACCAGCCGCATGCAACACCTGTTCGGAGTGAGTCGCATCAAGATCGACCCGCAGGGATCAAGCAGCGAGACGAACGTGGTCCGCGGCCCCCAGGTCACCATCGAGCAGCAGGTGGCGAGTAACGTGACGATTACCTACAGCACCAATGTCTCGGTAGCATCACAACAGGTCATTCAGGTGGAATATAACCTGACGCGCAATGTCTCGATAGTAGCCCTGCGAGACCAGAACGGCGTCGTCAGTTTCGACGTGAAAATCCGGCAGCGGAAGAAATAGCGGGCCTGGCTCTCGCCTCTCAGCTCTCAGCGAGAGTATGAGGGACGCCGTAAAGGCCGAGAGCCGAGACCCTGTCCGGCGGTCCTCTTGACAGAATCTCCCAAACCAGCAACCCTATCTGTTTTTCACCTTGCGGACCCGCTCGCGGCGGGTCGGGAAAGAGCCAGCTTGCGAGTAAGGGTTTTTTATCATGACAAGTGTTTCGACGGGGCTTCGTCGGCGGCATTGTTCTCGCGTTTTTACGGCGAGCGCATCCGCAATGATGTCGAGTTTGTCTACACCGGACTTCTGCATCGCGCCGGGTCACTCTTCGACGAGAATCAGTTCGATGGCGACGAAAACGCGATCGTGGATTTCAAGTATTCGGCATCTCCGAAAATCACCTGGTGGTTTGACCATCACGAAAGCGCGTTCCTTTCGCCTGCCGATGCGGCGAACTTCGAACAGGATGAAAGCAACCGCAAGTTCTATGACCCCGCCTTCAAGTCATGCACCAGCTTCATTGCCATGATCGCCGAGCAGCGCTTCGGTTTCGACCCCCGGCCCGTTGCGGAACTCGTGCACTGGACCGACATTGTGGACGGTGCGCTCTACGAGAATGCCCAGTCTGCAGTCGAAATGAAAGCGCCGGCCATGAAGTTGACGATGGCGATTGAGGCTGCGCCGGAGCCGGACTTCGTCAAGAAACTGATCTCGCTGCTTGCCTGGGAACCGTTGGGCGCGATCCTCGAGAAGCCCTTTGTGGCTGCGGTGCTGCCGCCACTCATGGAAAGGCATCAGCGGTCGATGGACGTGCTGCGCCGGCGCACGGAAGAAAAAGGCGGCACCATCTTCTTCGACATCACCGATCAGGACCTGGAGGGCTACAACAAGTTCATCCCCTATTACCTTCATCCCGATTCCATTTACAGCGTGGGGTTGAGCAAGAGTTCGTTTCGCGTGAAGGTATCGGTTGGCTCGAATCCATGGTCAAAACGCGAACCTACGGTGAATCTTGCCAAGGTCTGTGAGCGCTACGGCGGCGGCGGTCATGCGCGGGTTGGCGCTATTTCGTTCGACGTCAAGCAGAATGAGGCGGCTCACAAGGCGGCGCAGGAGATTGTCGAGGAACTGCGGGCCAGCGTGCGCGGATAGGCCCAGGCCTTGGATGGTAGAGTAAACAGCAGTACTCTCTCACCCTGTCATGCACCCGTACGTCCACGATCCCGAACACATTAAAGGCGTGCGCACAGTTGCCACCATTGAATTCACGAAAGGCGTGATCGTGGTTCTGGCCGGCCTGGGCCTGTTCTCGATGCGGCACAAGGACATCTGGGGAGTGGCAGAGAGCTTTCTGGAGTTCTTCCACGCCAACCCGTATCACCACTATGTCGGCGTCTTCATCGACCTCGTGTCCAAGGTGAGCGACGTGCGCTTGTGGAAGATCGCGGTGGTCGCTAGCATTTACACGATTCTGCGCTTCGTCGAGGCCTACGGCTTGTGGTACGCGCTGCCTTGGGCGGAGTGGCTGGCGTTTGCCTCGGGGACGATCTATATCCCGTTCGAACTTGCCGACCTGATTCACAAGCCGACATGGTTCCGCTTGCTGGTGCTGGTGGTGAACCTCGTGATCGTGCTGTATATGCTCTACCTGCGCTTGGATGCGCGAGACAAACGCCGGGCGGCAATGGCGCGGCGGGCTACAGAGATGGGATGAGCCGGAAAGCTCCTGACCTAACAGGTTCCTGCCTGAGTGCAGCGGTCGAGCGTTGCTACTCATTCAAGGAACAACCGCAATCGGCTGGCGGGACGTGCGCCTTGAGAAAATCTGCCACCCGCTTGTAAGCGTCGATCTGATTCTCGACCCGCGCAAAGCCGTGGCCTTCGTTCTCATAGACCTTGTATTCAACGACACCACCGCGCTTCTTGACAGCATCCACGACCTGTTGTGCCTCCGACTTCGGGCATCGCGGGTCGTTGCCGCCGGCCAGCAGGTACAGCGGCGCCTTGATCTGGTCCACGAAGTTGATCGGCGAACGATCCTCGTAGAGAGCCTTGTTCTTCTCCGGATCGCCCATCGTCGCCAGATCACTTTGCTGAAGCACCGGATCTTCGTTCTGAATCTCGGTAAACCAGTTGACGAAGGGAACGATCGGAACGCCCGCCGCCCACAGATCGGGGGCCTTGGTCACGCCCATCATCGTCATGTAGCCGCCATAACTCCCGCCCATCAGGATCAGCTTCTTGGGATCGATGTAACCGGTCTGTTTGATCCAGTCGGCAGCAGCGAGAACGTCCTGCAAATCGCCGCCGCCCATGTCGAAGAGGTTGGCCTGCTGGAATTCCTTGCCGTAGCCGGTCGAACCGCGATAGTTGGGCGCAATCACGAAGTATCCCTGATTGACCATGTACTGCACGAACCGGTTGAACGTGTTCATGGTCTGTGCGGTCGGGCCTCCGTGGACGTATACGATCGCCGGATGTTGCCCATTCCGCGGCAGATTGAAAGGGGCATAGACAAACGCCGAAATTGTCCACTTGCCGTCCTTGCTCGGATAGTGGACGAGGAACGGTTCGACCATGTCCTGCGAGCGCACTCCTCCTACCAGCGACTGCGTGAGGCGATGCGACTTTCCATCGGCCAGGGTGTAAACCCACAGGTCGCCGGGCGACGTTGGGCCGTTGTGGTGGTAGAGCAGGCGCGTATTGTCGCGGCTGAAGGGAGAGACGGCGCCCGCGTCGTTCAGTCCCTTGGGGAGGGGAAGTGCCCGCGCTTTTCCGGTGGACGCCTCGTACAGGTAAACATCCGCATTGCCGTCCACGTTGGCCATGTAGGTCAGGAGGCGGCCGTCGGGAGAAAATGCGCCGCCGGACACTTCCCACTTGTCTTTGGTCAACCAGCGAATCTTCTTAGTGGCGATGTCGAGCAACCCGGCATTCTGGTAGCCATTGGCGGCGGTCGAACTGATTAGCACCTGCTTGCCATCCGGCGAAACATCGTGCGCGGAAAAAAGTTGTTCGCCGTCGTGGGGGGTGAGCAGCGTGCTCTGAGCGCTCGCCACATCCACGAGAAACAGGTTCGAGTCTGTACCCTTGGACTGGTATTGGCTGTAGACGATGAACTTTCCGTCGTTCGACCAGATCGGGTCGGCGTTCATGCGGTCCTTCGCCGTGCCGGTGGTCATGTGTTGCACTTCCCGCAGCAGCGTGTCGTAGACGTCGATTTCAAACACCGAGGAGGTGCGGGGCTTCACCATGTAGGCGAGATACCGCCCATCGGGCGACCAGGCCGGTGCTTCTTCCGCGATCTCGCGCGTATTGGTGACGTTTACGACCTGTCCCGTCCTCGGCGAAACCAGGAAGATATCCCACTGCTCGTCACCGTCGTAGTCCGACATGTAGGCGATCCACTTGCCGTCGGGCGACCACACCGGCGAGGTTTGACGCTGATCACTCACGGTGAACTGCGTAGGCCATCCACCCTCCGACGGCATAAGCCACAGATTGTTCCGTCCGCTGATATTGCTGACGAACACGATGGACTTGCCATCGGGCGACCAATCGGCGCCACCGATCTGACGCGTCATGTAGAGCTTCTCGATGGTCAGGTTTTTCTCCACCTGTGCGTTGGGCCTGGAGACGATCTGCTTCGGATCGGTAACGGCCTGGGGAGCAGGAGTCTGCGGTTCGACTACGGTAGTCATCATTACGACAATAGCAAACAGCAAAAGAGTACGCATGAGACCTCGAGTAGGCAACGTGAACCGAAAGAGTGTAGCAGCCCTTGAGACCTCGCTTGTGTACGTCGAAGATGCCGGACGTCTAAAGACTTACTAAAACGGTCCATAAGGATTAGTGCACAATGGCAATGCTACGACCGTGTGCACCGAGGCAGCTCTGATCCGGCGTAGAATTACACAATTACCCAGCAAGCGATGAACAAAATGCGAAAGGCATCCGTTGGGCTGATTTCGTTGCTCTCGATAGGCTTGTCGGCGACCCTTGCGCGGCCGCAAACTCGGAACGAGGCCCTCCTGTCGACGGAAAACGCCTACAATCCGATCCCAAGCCCGGACGGAAAATCCATCGCCTATGTCCGCACTGGCTGGGGCAAATCTGGTGGAAGCGGCGGATTCGGTCGCTCCAACCTTGTTTCACAAGTTGTCGTGATCGATGGGGCTGGAAGTTCTGCTGCGATGATGCCTCTGGCTGATATGTTCCTATCTGGGTGGACTTTGAACAGTGCTAGCATCGTTTGCTACCGGGACGGCGCGTATTCCTTGGTTTCGACGCTTGGGGAGCACTTAAGCAACGGACGGCTCTCCGCCGCGACCAATGTCATCGGCAGTGAACGAGTCTCGTATCTGGAACGCTCAGGGAGGGTGGTCTGGAGTCAACAGAACGGATTTCACACTTTGCTCGAAACCCCTTCCGGCGTTCTGGCGCAACGCGACGGCTGGATCGGAGACCTGATCGCCCAATCGCCGGACGGAAGATACCTTGCCATTACTGGCGCTTGGTCTTCGTCCCATCTTTGGGTATACGACATAATTCAAAGCAATTGGAGCGACTTGGGGGAAGCTAGCATTCATCCCGACCGTGACTGGGACTACATTAAACCGAGCTGGAGCCCATGGTTCGTGGACAGTTCAAGACTCGCCTATTTCACTCACGACAATTCAGTTCTCACTATTAGTTCACCTGACGGAAAGCGACGAACGGACATTCAGATCAACGGCAAAGGAGGGGTTGCCGCGCCGTCGCCTGACGGACGGTCGCTCGCCTACGTGACATTTGAGCCCCGACCTCGAGAACAGCGGCCAGACCTGCAGTTCTGGGGAGGAACCTGCATATGGGTGATTTCTCTCATCGGTAAACCGGAACCGCGCCCCGTAACGTCGCAGAGCTTGGATGAAACCTACGATTTGCGATGGCTAGGCGATCACGCGCTCGTTTTCGATCGATTCGCTGATGTTCCTTTGTACATGCACGCGCGTATCTGGAAGGTGGGTGTTGACCTCGATGGACGACAGCAGCAGACCGGTGGCGAAATTTGTGATCGGACCAGCAGCCCCAATCGAGTCGAGCGACGCCCCTTGACCACTAATCACTAACCACCAACCACTGTCTTGCATTATCCTTGCCCAACCCATGAACTTCACCGTCCTCGATTGGTCAGCGATCGCCGGGTACCTGCTTATCACCCTCATCCTGGGTCTCTACTTCCGCCGCCGCTCGGGCAAGAGTATGGACGACTACTTCGTCTCCGGCCGCAGCGTGAGTTGGTGGCTGGCCGGAACCTCGATGGTCGCAACCACCTTTGCCGCCGACACGCCCCTGGTCGTCACCGGCCTGGTCTATACGCAGGGCATCTCGGGCAACTGGCTGTGGTGGGCATTTCTCCTTTCCGGGATGATGACGGTCTTCCTCTTTGCGCGACTCTGGCGGCGCTCGGGCCTGCTCACCGATGTGCAGTTTGCCGAGATGCGCTACTCCGGCAAGCCGGCAGCGTTCCTGCGGGGCTTTCGTTCCATCTACCTCGGGCTGTTGATGAATTGCCTGATCCTGGGCTGGGTCACGAAGGCCATGACCAGCATTGTCGCCACCACCTTGGGACTGAGCGACAGCCGCGCACTCGCAGTCTGCGTCTTTTTCCTGATCCCGTTTACCGGGCTTTACGTGGCACTCGGCGGGTTATGGGGAGTGCTCTGGACCGACCTCTTCCAGTTCGTGTTGAAGATGAGCATCGTGATCGCGGTCGCCTATTTTGCGGTGGAGGCCTGCGGAGGCATGACCAGTCTGCTCGCCCGCCTGGCCGAAATGCGTACCGCCGCCGGACCGAACGCTGGCGACGCCACATCATTCTTCCCGGACTTCTCGCGTCCCCTGAGTGCAGAAGCGCTCTGGGTTCTTCCCGCGCTCACGTTCATGGTCAACCTTGGGCTGCAGTGGTGGGCGTTCTGGTATCCCGGCGCGGAACCTGGCGGCGGCGGCTACATTGCGCAGCGGATCTTCAGCGCCAAAGACGAACGGAACGGCCTGCTGTCCGTGCTTTGGTTCAACATCGCTCACTACGCCGTCCGACCCTGGCCATGGATCTTGACGGCTCTTTCCGTGATCGTGCTTTATCCCAAGCTCGAACACCCTGAGTCGGGCTTCATGCTGGTGGTGACGCAACACGTGCCGCCGGCGCTGCGCGGGATCGTGGTGGCTGGTTTCATGGCGGCTTTCATGTCGACCTTCGCCACGCAACTGAACTGGGGCGCCTCCTACCTGGTCGCTGATTTCTACCGCCGGTTCTGGAAAAAAGACGGCAGCGATGCCCATTACGTGAGGGCGTCGCGGGTTGCGACTGTCCTGCTGGTGATCGTCTCCGCCTGGGTTTCCGCTCAACTGGCAGACATACGATCCGGCTGGCAGGCAGTGCTTGAGGTTGGGGCGGGCACGGGCGGCGTGTATCTGTTGCGCTGGTACTGGTGGCGCATCAATGCCTGGAGCGAAATTTCCGCAATGGCCACGGCCTTGCTCACGACAGTGGTGCTTGGGTGGCAAGGCCTCTGGAGGCAACTGATCGGACAACCTGCGTTGTTTACCGGTTCCAGTCCGGTAGTGTTCGCCAAGACTGCCCTGATGACGACGGCGATCACGACGTTGGTCTGGGTCGTGGTCACTCTGTTGACCGCACCTGAGCCTGAGGCCGTTTTGGTGAAGTTCTATCGACAAGTACGACCACACGTGGCGGGCTGGGTACCGATCGCGCAACTAGCGCCCGAAGTGCCGCCCACCCGCGATCTCGGACGGAATCTGCTGGCCTGGATTTTGGGCTGTGCCATGGTGTACGCGGCACTGTTTGGTACAGGATGGCTTCTTCTGGGACCGGCGTGGAGGGGGATACTATTTTGGGGCGTTGCCGTGATTTCGGGGTACGCTCTCTACTCTGATCTGGCCAAGCGGACCCTCAACGATCCGGCCTAGGCCTTTTGCCAGTGTTCGTTAACGAATTCGGACTGATAATTGACAGGTTCATTACAAAGGCTGAGACCCGCTGGCATCTAAACTCGAGAGTCCATCATGTTGCAATGCCGGAAAACCGGGGCTCCACGAAGGTTACGCCGGCTGTTCGCGCAGTCAGCTGCGATGCTCCTGCTGACGGCAGCCTACGTGAGGGCAGCGGAGCCAACACCTTCAGCTCTGGACCGCGGATTTCAGCGGCTCTACGATCTGGATTTTTCCGGCGCGGAAAAGGACTTTCAGGCCTGGGAGGCACAAAACCCCGCCAACCCCATGGGACCCGTCAGTCAGGCAGCCGGAATCTTGTTCTCGGAATTCAATCGCCTGGGTGTGCTGGAATCCCAGTTTTACGTAAGCGATTCGGCCTTCGCAGATCGCAACAAATATGTCGCCGATCCGAAGCAGAAGGCGCGCTTTGACGAGGAACTAATGCGCGCGGAGAACCTTGGAAAAGCCCAGCTCAGCCGCGACCCGCGCGACCGCGACGCCTTGCTGGGGATGACGCTGATCAACGGCTTGCGCGCCGACTACGCCGCCCTGATTGAGAAGAAGAGCCTCTCGTCCTTGCACTACACCAAGGATTCGTCGGTCTGGGCCAAACAGCTGCTGGACGCGGATCCGAATTGCTACGACGCACACCTGGCCGGAGGGATCTCGCGCTACATCGTCGGCTCCATGTCGGCTCCGGTGCGCTGGATTTTGCGCATGGGGGGCGTTCCCGGCGACAAGGCCGGCGGCATCGCCGAATTGCAGAGCGTGGCCGCGAATGGCCGTCTGCTCGCGCCTTTTGCCCGTATCCTGCTGGCCATTGCCTACGTGCGAGACAAGGATCAGTCACGCGCTCGCGAGGTACTCCTCTCGCTGAAAAAAGACTTCCCTAACAATCATCTTTTCCCGCTCGAACTGGCTCGACTGGATCAATCGACCACGCCCTAAGTAGTTGTTCCCTCAATCGCGTTCACTAGAAATTCACCGCTCTGTAACTTTCCATTAACACTCGGGCCATAGAACGGGTAGGAAACCCAATCCAAGGAGGACTCATTCGTGATGCGTCGCATTGTGCTTCTGCTGGCGTGCTTGGCGCTGGCGCTGCCGCTGCTGGGGCAGACGACCACGCTGAACGGGGCGGGTGCTACCTTTCCCTACCCGATGTATTCGAAGTGGTTCAACGAGTACAACAAGTTGCATCCCGACGTGCAGATCAACTACCAGTCGATCGGCAGCGGCGGAGGTATCCGCCAGGTGCTGTCGCAAACCGTGGATTTCGGCGCAAGTGACGGACCGATGACGGACGACCAATTGTCCCAGGCCAAAGTGAAGATCCTGCACATACCCACGGTGCTCGGCGCAGTCGTTCCGGCCTACAACGTACCGGGGATCACAGGCGAGATCAAATTCACGCCGCAAGTTCTGGCGGACATCTATCTGGGGAAAATCACCAGCTGGGACAACCCCGCGATTGCCAAGGCAAATCCCGGCCTGAAGCTCCCGAATGCCTCCATCATTGTGATTCACCGTTCCGACGGCAGCGGTACAACCTACATCTTCACCGACTACCTCTCCAAGGTCAGCAAGGAATGGGAAACAACGGTGGGTAAAGGGACGTCGGTGAAATGGCCGGTCGGTCTTGGCGGCAAAGGCAACGAAGGCGTTGCCGGGCAAGTTCGACAGCTGCAGGGTGCGATCGGATACGTGGAGTTGATTTACGCCCTGCAAAACAATATTCCCTACGGATCCATCCAGAACGCAGCCGGCACGTTCCTGAAGGCGTCACTGGAAGGAGTAACCGAAGCGGCAGCAACCGTGAAGACGATGCCCGCGGACTTCCGGGTTTCCATCACCAACGCTCCGGGGAAGACCGCGTACCCCATTTCCAGCTTCACCTGGCTTCTCATTCCGGTGCAGGCGAAGGACCCCAAGAACGGCAAGATCCTGGCGGACTTCCTGAACTGGATGGTCACCGACGGCCAGAAAATGACCACACAACTCGCTTACGCTCCGCTGCCGGACAACGTGGCAGACAAGGTTAAATCGGCGATCAAGCAGGTTCACTAGAGCCTGCCGAAACGCTTCCTTCGAACGACTCAGATGGTTTCGCGCCGGACCGTGAAAGCACGGCCGGCAGGGAAATGAGACCTGAGTCGATCCGAAAAGTATCAACTCAAGAAACTTCGCAAAAGGAGACAAAATGAAGGCGGTTCTGAAGGTAGGCGTAGCCCTGCTCATGACCTCGTCCTTGCTGGCGCAGACGGCTCCGGCGGCCAAGAAGGCGGCCCGGAAGCCGTCCAGCGCCGCTTCGGCCTCCGATGTTCAGGCTCTGAAAGACGCGGTAGCAGCTCAACAGCAACAACTGCAGGCTTTGCAGCAACAGTTGCAGCAGACCAACCAGCAACTGCAGCAAACCACCCAACAGTTCCAGCAGACGCAGCAACAACTGCAACAAGCGCAGCAGGCAGCAACCGACGCGCAACAGAAAGCCGCGGCGCTCCAGTCCTCCTCCGTGCAAAAGGATGATCTGGACAAGCTGAGCTCACAATTCGCGGATGTCCAGACAACGCTGACCAACAACGCTCTTTCCGCACAAGACGAGCAGAAGCGGATGACCGCCCTCGAGAATACCCTGGGACGGTTCCGCTGGACCGGAGACATTCGGGTGCGCGGCGAGAGTTTTTTCCAGAGCTATGATGGTTGCACGGCCTGCGCCGACCGTAACCGGCCCCGCATCCGTGTTCGCTTTGGCTTCGAGGGAAAGTTGAACGATGATTTCATCGCCGGTCTTTCGCTGGCCACCGGTACGCTTCAGGATCCAACCAGCACCAACACCACGCTCACCAACTTCTTCGAGAAACACACGATCGGTTTGGACAAGGGTTACATCACCTACAATCCGGTTGCACACAGGTGGCTCTCGCTGACCGGCGGCAAGTTCGCCTACACCTGGCAGCGCACCTCGGTGACATTGGACCCTGACCTGAATCCCGAGGGATTCGTCGAGAAGTTCAACCAGGACTTGTCGGGCGTGCCCGTGGTGAAGAACGTGAACTTCCAGCTCATGCAGTTGTTCTTCAATGAGACCAGCGGCACGGGCGGCCTGTACCACGGCCACGACTCGTTTGCGGTGGGCGGCCAGCTCGCGGGCAGGCTGCAACTGGCGAAGTTCTGGACAATGACTCCGTCATTCACGATTCTGAACTGGCGCTACCCCGACGCGATCCTGAACTCCAGTTTCTTCGCCGCCGGCGCGACCAGTACCAACAACATCAACGTCCTCGATCCCAGCGGCAAGGTGATCAGTTTCCCGGTTCCGGGAGAAGGGCCGGGTTGCTCCACACCGGGCAGCAGCGGTTTGCAGAGTTCGCAGGCCTGCGCCTTCGCCCCCAACGGCATGACCAACTCGACGTTCGTGGACGCCAGCGGGCATTTGCACTTTCTCTCAGGCTTTCTCTACGCCGACCTAATCCTGAACAATACCTTCAAGACCAAATGGTCGCGTCTGCCGATCAACCTGCTCGCAGAATACGAGAACAACCTGAATGCAGCCGACCATCCCTTTGACTACACCGTGAAGGGCGCCGTTCCGGATCCCGGAGCCGTCGTCAGGACAGACCTGGGCAAGCAGTCACATGCCTATCTCGCGGACATCAGCATCGGCCAGCAGAAGAACAGGGGCGACATCCAGGTTGGCTACGCTTTCCTGCGGCAGGAGCAGGATTCGGTCATCTCCTCCTTAAACGAAAGCGATCAGCGCGCGCCCACGAATACGCTGCAGCACCGCATTTACGCGCTGTGGCGGATCCGTGCCAATACGACGGCATCGTTCACCTGGTGGCATGGCCGTACTCTCAATCCGTTTCTGCAAAACGCGGCCCTGGCTCCCGGTTTGAAGATTAGCGACACGCCGGGTGTGGGCATACTCGTTCCCGGATCTGGACAAAGCGAGCCCTGGCTGAACCGCCTGCAGTTTGACCTGATCTACACCTTCTAGTCGCAACCGTAAGAGTCTGCGAAGAAGGGAGTTATTTAGTGGCGCCGGTCTGAACCCGGCGCCTCTTTTTGCTTGTTATACTAGTGGCTGCTCTATGCGCCGAGGGCATCTGGTAACGCTGTTCCTGTTGGTCATTGGCGCAAGCGCGTACGCTGTGGAAAGCGGCGAACAGCCGATGATTATTGTTCGCGCTGAGCAGAAGACGCGCGACCGGGTTGTTGCTTGGGTGGTCGATACTCCGATTTATCAGCAAGACCCGTACTTTGAAGTTGTGGTTCAGGTAGGCGGAAAACTGCTGCAGGCCGAGCGTGATCCTGAAAACGCGTTTGAAACACTCCCCGTATTCTGGAAGCCGGGAGTGAAGGTGCAGGGTCGTGTGCGGGGGCATAGCCTGTTCCTGAAACGCCCGAACGGTGTCGAGACTCGTTTTGTCATCCTGAAACGGTCCGAAGCGCCTCCGGAAGAGTCGCATTGATTCCAGCTGAAAGTCCTATGGTCCGGGTTACTTTCGACAGCCCGAAGGTCTTGATCAACCGCGAGGAATCGTGGCTGAAATTCAATCGCCGTGTGCTGGAAGAGGCCGGCGACAAGCTCAATCCGCTGCTGGAGCGGGTGAAGTTCTTGGCGATCACCGCCAGCAACCTCGACGAATTTTTTGAGGTGCGCGTTGGCGGGCTGTTACAGCAGCTCGAAGACGGCTATAACGCGACGACTCCCGACGGCCTGACCATGGTCGAAGAGCGGGAGCTGATCAATGCGGAGACGCATGAGTTCGTAGAAGAGCAGTACGCCTGCTGGAACGAGCAGTTGCGCCCGGAAATGGCGGAGCAGGGAATCCGCGTCCTGACCGTGGATCAGCTCGACGACGACGTTCGTGCCTACGTGGATGATTATTGCGAACGTGAACTCGACCCGTTGCTCACGCCGGTGACGGTCGATCCCGCACATCCTTTTCCCCGCGTCATCAACAAAGCTCTTTGTGTGGCTCTGCTGCTGCGCCGGCGCCGCCGTTCGTCGCTGACCTACACCGGGGTGGTAACCGTCCCCCGCGCCTTGCCTCGGCTGGTGCGGCTGCCGAGTCAGGGCACGATCGACTTTATTTTTCTTGCCGACCTCGTTACCTATCACGCCGCGCGGATGTACCACGGGTATGACATCGTGTCGTCATCCGCGTTTCGCGTGACCCGAAACAGCAACCTGTATCTGCAAGAGGAAGAATCCCGCAACCTGCTGGAATCGGTGCGCGCCGAACTGCACAATCGCCGCAAGGGCGACGCGGTGCGGATGGAGATCGAGTCTGACGCCGATCCGGAGATCATCGAGCGCCTGCGCACGGTGTTCGAGTTGGATCGGTGGCAGGTTTTTCCCGTTAACGGTCCGGTGAACCTGTCGCGACTGTTCAACGTCTACGAGCAGGCCGACCGACCGGAATTGAAGTTCCGCAGCTTTGCTCCGCGCGAACTGCGACTCACGGCTAAGTCGAAAGATCTGTTCGAGGAACTGCGCCGGCACGATATTCTGCTCCACCACCCGTACGATTCCTACGATTCGGTAATTTCCTTCATCCGTTCGGCCGCAGAAGACGATCGCGTACTCTCCATCAAGCAGACGCTCTACCGCACCAGCGAGCGCTCGCTGATTGTGCCGTCCCTGATGTCGGCTGCGGCACACAAAGAGGTGACCGCGGTGGTCGAGTTGAAGGCGCGTTTCGATGAGGACTCCAATATCCGCTGGGCCCGCGATCTGGAAGATGCCGGCGTGCAGGTGTTCCACGGACTGGTAGGGCTGAAGACGCACTGCAAGCTCTGTTTGCTGGTTCGGCGCGATCCCGACGGCGTAACCCGTCAGTATGCGCACCTGGGAACGGGCAACTACAACGCAACCACCGCCCGAATCTACACGGACTTGAGCTTGCTAACTGGCGACCCGGAAATCACCAGTGCGGTCCACGACGTTTTCAGTTTTCTCACGGCTTATGCCGAGCACGCCAACTATGGTTCCCTGATGGTTGCCCCGCTCGACCTGGCGGAGAAGTGCGCCCTGCTGATCGAGCGTGAGGCAGCGCACGCCCGCGCCGGTCGCCCGGCGCGTATCATCGCGAAAATGAATTCCTTGCTCGACAAGAACGTGGTGCAATCGCTGTACCGTGCATCCCAGGCGGGCGTGGAGATCGACCTGCTGGTACGCGGTATTTGTTCGTTGCGACCGGGAATTCGCGGAATCAGCGACCACATCCGCGTGCGGAGTATCGTGGGCCGGTTCCTGGAACACAGCCGAATCTACTATTTTGAGAACGGCGGAGAGCCGGAGGTCTATCTTGGCAGCGCGGACTGGATGCCGCGCAATCTGCACGAGCGCGTGGAGGTTCTGTTCCCGTTGAAGAATCCGCTCTTGCGGGATCGCGTGGTCCACGAAATCCTGGCGGCCTACCTGGCCGATAATGTGAAGACCCGTATCTTGCAGAAGGACGGGCGTTATCTCCGCCCTTGGCAGTCGCCCCGAGGCCGCAGTCACAAACCGCCCGCTGGGCGCGCCGCTTTCAATGCTCAGGACTTTCTGATTGCCCTGGCGGAAGGAAAAGAAACTCCCGATGCAATCCCGGCTCAGCGCGCGCGCCGCACCACGCGAGTCCTGATGGGAAAGGAATAGCGACCCGGCATGTTCATCTACTTCCTACGACACGCCAGTGCCGGGCAGCGGCTCAGCAGTGCGAAGAAGGACGAGAAGCGCGGCCTGGACAAGGATGGCATCGAGCAGTGCGGCTACATCGGCCGCTCGCTGGCGGCCCTCGGTGTGCAAGTTGACGTCATCATCTCCAGTCCCCTGAAGCGCGCCACGCAGACCGCCGCACTCGTCGGCAACGAGATGGGGCACGAAGGAAAACTGGTGATGGAGAGCGGGCTTCGGCCGGAAGCGAATTACGCCGATTTTCAGAAGTTGCTGGGCAAATACGCGCGCCAGGATTCAATCCTGCTGGTAGGACACAATCCGAACTTGCGCGAATTCCTGGGCCGCGTGATCAGCGACGGAGGATCGGAAGCCACGGTGGAACTCAAGAAGGGCGCGGTGGCGAAGGTCGAAACCGGACGCAACTCAGGATCTTTGAGCTGGTGCATCACTCCGCGCATCTTGCGTACCATTCACGCTGCCGCCGCAGAGAGCGCCCGTCCGAAGACTTCCCGGAAGTAAGCGCGATCTTTTTCAATGGCCCACAGCTCCAGGTCCACGCTCGCCCTGGGACGCGCGATCAGCTTCAACACGACCGTTCCGCTGCGCACGGAAAGGGAAATGCGCGCCACCGACTGGCTTCGACCCAGGTTGACGGCCCGCGCCAGACGGAGCAGGACCGACGCTTTCGCCACGTGTCCGCGTTCCTCCGGGGTCAGGACTTCCATCGGACGTTCATCGGTCGCTGGGCGCGATCTCCCAAGATAGCGCGCAATCGCCGCGATGATGCGCCTTTGTTGTGGGGTGTATCCCAGGATGTCGGAATTGGAAATGATGTAGTAAGTGTGGCGGTGGCGCCCGTTGCGGTTCACGTAGTCGCCGACCTCGTACAACATGGCGGCTGCCGACAGCCACTCGCGATATTCCCCCGGCAGTTGATGCACTGATCTGAGAGCCGAAAACAGCAGCAGGGCAGTGCTTCGCACCTGCAAAGCATGTTGCAGATCTACGCGATAGTGCTCTACTGCGCGCTTGATCGATTCCCATCGTTCCGACTCAATGGCCTTGCCCGAGCGCGTACTGCGATCGTATTCAGCGGCCATCTGGGCGAGAATCCCGTCGCGCAAACCTAACGCAGAGTATCGAAACCCTGCCAGATGGCAACGCTCCAGCAGTTCTCGGTACACGACCGCGCCGGCGCAGATGATCTCCGCGCGGCGTGGCCCAATCCCGGGTATTTCGCGACGCTGCTCCACGGGAAGGCGGGTGATCTGCTTGACGATGCGCCGCATCATCTCGCGTGTCACTTTTGCCGACGGCGGTTGCTTCCGTAGCCGCGCCAGGTGAACTGCAACCGCGGCCAATGCCGCCGCCGTCCCGGAAGTCGCGATCACCGCGCGCACGCGAGCCGAACGGATCCGGTCCTGGATGCGGTTCATTTCACGCGCCACAAATCCGAGCAGGCGTTCCAGTTCGCCTTTGCGGGGAGGATCGTGCTGCAGGAATTCATTGGTCAGACGGACGGCCCCCAGCGGCAGACTGACCGTCTCGCGAATCTGACCCTTGCGGGACAAGGTCAGTTCGCAACTACCACCGCCCAAATCGACCAGCAAGACCGGATCCGCGCTCAGCCGGCCGTAGGAGACAATTCCCAGGTGGATCAGGCGCGCCTCCTCCAGTCCGGAGATGATTTCCACGTTCCACCCGGTGGTGGAGCGCACCCACTCCAGGAACGACCGTGAATTGCGGGCATCGCGCAGCGCCGCCGTTGCCACCACGCGCACCGAATCGGTGCCGCACTCCTGCGCGGCACGGTGGAAGCGCCGTAGAACCCGTACGGTTTCTGACATCGCTTCAGGCGAGAGCATGCCGCCGCTGAAGACGCCTTCACCGAGCCGTGTGACTTCCCGGTCTTCGTGAATCTCCTTCAACCGACGACCCTGCAGGCGGGAGATCTTCAACCGCACCGAATTGGAACCGATATCAACGGCCGCGAAAGTTGGCATGGAGGCGGACCATCACTCTTCTCACAACCGATGCGTTTTGTGCAACTGAAAGCTGAGAGGACCGGGTGCCATTTCAAGGTTGTCATCTCTTGTTTGCACCGCAGACCGCACGACACTTTTGCACCGGCTAAGCGCAACAGCGCCCACCTTTTAACCGTCCTTTAACAACCCTCTGTTACGCTCCCCCGGAATGTCTCATCAAGCCCTGCCCCGACCGAGCTTCAACGCTCCCGATCCGGAGCGGGTCTCGAAGGCCAAACTCAGAGTGGAAACCAAGCCGGTACCGCTTCTGCAGGGGAAGGTCAGCGAGGTCCCCGACACGATTTTTGCAACGGCCATGCGCCTGTGCGGGTTCGCGGTTGTCGGCTTACTGGGCTTGATCGTCTATGAACTGGTGCGGGGCTCGCAGCTTTCCTGGCACGCCTTTGGCTGGAAGTTCTTTGCGCAATCGGATTGGAATCCCGTCGAAGAAAGTTTCGGCGCCCTGCCTTTCATTTACGGCACCATTGTTTCGTCTCTGCTTGCGTTGATCATCGCCGTACCCCTGTCCGTCGGGGTCGCGGTCTTTATCACCGAGATGTGTCCCGTGCGGCTGAAGGGAATTCTTTCCTTTCTCACCGAGTTGCTGGCGGCGATCCCCAGCGTGATTTATGGGCTCTGGGCCATCTTCATTCTCGTTCCCTTGCTCCGTGCCTATGTACAGCCTGTCCTGGGCCAGACGTTGAGCTGGACCGGGCTGTTCACCGGACCGCCGTACGGCGTGGGCATGCTCGCGGCCGGGGTGATCCTCGCCATCATGATCATCCCGATCATTTCCTCCATCACCCGCGAAGTCATGACTGTCGTTCCCCAGCACCAGCGCGAGGCCGCCCTGGCGCTCGGCGCTACGCGTTGGGAGATGATCCGGATTGGGGTCTTGCGCAATGCGCGGGCCGGCATTGTCGGAGCTGTCATTCTCGGTCTGGGTCGCGCACTCGGTGAAACGATGGCCGTCACCATGGTCATCGGGAATCGTCCGGAGATCGCCAAGTCGCTATTTGCTCCGGGATACACCATGGCCAGCGTTCTGGCCAACGAGTTCAGCGAAGCAACCGGCAACATCTATACCTCAGCATTAATTGAGATTGGCTTGGCCCTGTTCTTTGTAACCATTGTCGTCAACGCTCTGGCACGATTCATGGTCTGGAGCGTGACTCGAGGCCAGCCGGCGAAAACCATTGCCTGATACGAGCTTCAATTCGACAACGGTCACTGTCCCGCCCCTCAGTTGGACGCGTCGCATGACCGACCATCTCATGACGGGTTTAGCGGTATTGACCGTCGCCCTGGTGCTTCTGCCCCTGATCGCGATCTTTGCCTACGTAATCTACCGCGGGATCGGCTCGATCAACTGGGCCTTTCTGACACAGACTCCCAAGCCCGTTGGAGAAACCGGTGGCGGCATGGCCAACGCTATTGCCGGCTCCGTCGTGATCCTGGGAATTGCCAGCTTGTTGGGTGTGCCCTTGGGGATCGGGGCCGGTATTTATCTGGCCGAATATGGCCGCAATCGCTATGGCGATACCGTCCGCTTTGTCTCCGATGTCTTGAATGGAGTGCCCTCGATTGTGATCGGAGTTGTCGCCTTCGGGTTGGTGGTGGTGCGGCAGGGCCACTTCTCGGCTCTTGCTGGTGGCGTAGCCCTGGCCATCATGATGATTCCCACTATTGCCCGCACCACGGAGCAGATGCTGTTGCTCGTACCGCAGCAGATTCGGGAAGCCGCATATGGTCTGGGCGTGTCCCGCTGGCGTACCACGCTATCGATTACGCTGCGCACCGCGACTTCGGGAGTCATCACCGGCGTCATGCTGGCCTTCGCGCGCGTCGCTGGGGAAACCGCGCCGCTTCTGTTCACGACTCTGGGCAATACGTTCTGGAACTGGAAAATCGACCAGCCAACGGCCGCTTTGTCGCTCCAGATCTATACCTACGCCCTCTCGCCCTTTGACGATTGGCATCGCCAGGCATGGGCGGGCTCTCTGGTACTGATTGTTCTGATTGTGGGCGCAGTCACGGCGGTCCGCATTGCGGTCCGGCGCGGGACTTTGGCAGGAGCTTAACGACTATGGGTGTCGGAATTACGGTCGAGCACGTCAACGCCTTTTACGGCAAGAACCAGGCATTGTTCGACATCAACCTGGTAGTGCAGGCGAACCACGCGACCGCCCTCATCGGTCCTTCGGGCTGCGGAAAGTCCACTTTCATTCGTTGCCTGAATCGAATGCATGAGACCATACCCGATGCCCGCGTGGAAGGAACGGTGCGGATCGGCGATTTGAGCGTCTATAACGGCACTTCCGCAACCCAGTTGCGCCGCCGCGTCGGCATGGTCTTTCAGAAGCCGAATCCGTTTCCGACAATGTCGATCTACGATAACGTGGCATCGGGTCTCAAGCTCAACGGCTTTCGCGACCGCAAGAAACTTGACGAAGTCGTCGAGCGGTCCCTTAACGGCGCTGCCCTGTGGGCAGAAGTGAAGGATTCCCTGCACAAAAAATCCGGCGCCAGCCTGTCGGGCGGCCAGCAGCAAAGGCTGTGCATCGCGCGCGCCTTGGCGGTTCAACCCGAAGTGCTGCTCATGGACGAACCCTGTTCTGCTCTCGATCCGATCTCAACCGGCAAGATCGAAGAGTTGATTTTTCAGCTGAAAGAGCAGTACACGATCGTCATCGTGACGCATAATATGCAGCAGGCAGCTCGAGTGGCCGAGTTCACGGGATTTTTCCTGCTCGGCAAGCTGATCGAGTTCGACAAGACCGAGAAGATCTTCACCACGCCGTCCGACAAACGGACGGAAGATTATGTGACAGGTAGGTTCGGATGACGCGTACGCGTTTTCAGCAAGAGATGGAAGAACTGCGGGAGAAGCTCCTCCGCATGGGTGGGTTGGCGGAACTGGCGGTCGACCGCGCCTGTCAGGCTTATTCCGATCGCGATCTGGCGCGTTGCCAGGCGGTCCTGGAAAACGAGAGTCTCATCAACGCTGCCGAGCGCGAGATCGACGAACTCGCCTTCGACATCCTCGCGACCCAGCAGCCCGCAGCTGTGGATCTCCGTTTCATTCTCGCTGTCACCAAGATCAACTCGGATCTCGAGCGTGTGGGCGACCAGGCCGTGAACATCGCCGAGCGGGTCATGGACTTGATCGAACTGCCGGCCGCTGATTTGCCGGTCGACATACCGCGCATGGCCGCCGCAGTCGGGACCATGGTGCGGCGCGCGCTGGAATCGTTCGTGGAAGGCAAAGCGGAACTGGCGCAAGCCGTTCTGGAGATGGATCATGTCGTCGACCGCATGCGCGACGAGGCATTCATCATGCTCGTGCGAAAGATGAACGAACAGCCGGAAGTCACTCAACAGGCATTAGATGCCCTGCTCGTCGCGCGCAACCTGGAGCGCGTTGCCGATCATGCCACCAACATCGCCGAAGATGTGATCTTCTGGGTATTGGGTGCCGACGTCCGTCATCACGCGCAGACGATTGCGGCGGCTGCCAACCAAACGGATCAGCCCGGAAGCCAGAATCAGTAGCTCCTGCGTTACACTTGGGCGGGGTGAGGGAATCCGTCATGGGTGCCGATCCCCGCTAACCGCATGAGTCAAAGAGTCCGCGTCTTTGCCACCTGTGATATCGGCGATGCCCTCAACCTTCTACGCCAGCGAGGATATGAGGTCGAGGTCTACCCCCAGGCCGAAGCTCCGCCGAAACGCCTCATCATCGAAAAAGTGCAATCGGGCATCGATGGCCTGATTACCACCTTGCGCGATCCGATCGACGCCGAGATTTTTGTGGCCGCGAACGGCCGGCTCAAGGTCGTGGCGCAATTCGCAGTCGGCTTTGACAACATCAACCGCGCCGACGCGAACCGCTTCAAAATTCCTTTCACCCATACCGCTGACGTGCTGACCGAGGCTACCGCCGAGTTCGCCTTCTTTCTCATGGGCACGCTCGCCCGCAAGATGTGGCCGGCCGAGCACCTGACGCGCGAAAATCGCTGGGGATACTGGCATCCGTACCTGCCGTTTCTCGGCGACGAAGTTACCGGCAAGACGATCGCCGTGATCGGCACTGGTCGCATTGGGCTTGCCATGATCAAGAAATGCACCGGTTTCGACATGAATATCCTGTGCTTTGATCCGGCATACGAAAACCGCGACTACATTCATGCCATCCAGGAAATGAAAGATCTGCGCTACCAGCGCGGCATCAGCCGCGAGAAGACCACGATCCGATACACCGCGCTGCACGAAGCGCTGAGCGGCGCCGATTTCATCAGCCTCCACGTTCCGCTTTTGCGGGAAGGCGAAAGCACGACGCCGACCTACCATTTGATCAATGAAACCACGCTCCGCATGATGAAGCCGACAGCCATGGTCATCAACACGTCGCGTGGGCCTGTGATCGACGAGAGCGCTTTGGCGCGCGCGCTACGCGAGAATTGGATTGCCGGTGCGGCACTCGACGTCTACGAAAAAGAACCGCTGCCAGCCGACTCTCCCCTGCGCGATCCGGCCATTGCCGATCGCTGTCGGCTGCTGCCACACTTCGCCAGCGCCGCCCGGATCACCCGGCTGTCCTCCGATCCCGACAAAGGCATGGCGGGGCGCTGCGTCCAGGGCTTGCTCGATGTGCTGGAAGGCAACTACGGCGGGGACATCTCGAAAATGCCCTACGTAGTGAACAAAGAAGCCTTCGTGGCTCCTGTAAAGTAGCCCCGCAGTGTGCCCGCGTCACAAGAGTTTGTGCTGGTCGCCACAGAAATAATGCCCTGATTGAGCAATGCTTCCCACAGCAGATACAGGGAGTATCGCATTGCTCAGGATTCCGGCGTGGGCGGTTCGACAGTGGCGGCTGCAACAACTCTACATCCTGGTCGCGTTGGCCGTGTACGCGATCATCGTCACTCTGCGCCTTCCAATCAGTCTTCTGGGCACGCTGGTCTCGGCTTTGGTGTGTGGGAATATCACGACCACGACCTTGGGCCGACTGCATTTCGTTTATCGTCGGCGCCAGTTTCCGAACAACTGGATTACGTTTGTCGCATGCCTATTGCTCGTGATCCCGGTGGCGGTCACCGTTGCCGTTCTGGTTGTGGCACGGTTGTTGTTCGCGCCTGAAGTTCTTACCTGGCACAATGTAGGACCCTATTGGGAGTTTTCCTGCCTCGCGACCGTACTGCTTGCGTTGGTTGCATTCGGGTATACCGAGACTCGCCAGCGTCTCGAACACCGCGCCCTGGAGCTTGAAGAGGCACTGCATCAGGGCGTGGCGCTCCTGGAACTCCAGGATCAGGAACTTCAGCGCGCGCGGGAGATTCAAGAATCGCTGTTGCCGCGGGAGATTCCGCAAGTCGATGGCTTCGAGATCGCTGGGACCTGGCATCCCGCCCGCGCCGTCGGAGGAGACTACTTCGACGTATTGAAGTTTCCTGACGGGAAACTGTCGGTTTGTATCGCTGACGTAGTGGGGAAAGGCGTATCCGCGGCGCTCCTCATGGCCAACATCCAGGCCGCAGTACGGGCATTCGCCTCGCCATCGGCCAGTCCGGCCTGGGTCTGCGCCCGCATCAACGATGTCCTTTGCGGCAACATCGCAGACGACAAGTTTGTCACCTTCTTTTATGGGTCACTCGATACGCGAAGCCGCGTTCTCAGCTACTCCAATGCAGGACATCTGCCTCCGATTCATTTGCGCTGCAACGGGAAAGCCATTCGCCTGACGGAAGGTGGCATGGTCTTAGGGGTGTCACGAACCGCCCATTACGGTGTTGGCGATCTCCACTTGGACCGTGGTGACCGGCTGCTCCTGTTCACCGACGGCATTACGGAAGCTGGCGACAATGGTGAGGAGTACGGCGAACAGAGAATTGAATGCCTGGCAAGAGAACACGCCCACGAGAGTGCCGCGGGTTTGGTCGATCGTGTCATGGCCGACGTAGCGGGATTCTGTAATTCGCAGTTTGTGGATGACGCTACCATAGTCGTGCTGGCTGCGTTGCCGGCGGTCGTGCCGCAGGAATCATTGCCAGAAACTGCGCCGCGCAGGGGATTCAAAGACAACCTGTAGAATGTCTTGCGAGCGCCCGGCTTCGAACAACAAATAGTCGAACCGCTGACCGCTGCTTTCAATGTTCTCCCATCGCACCAACTGGCCGCTCCACCCAAACGCCTTCGCCCGCGCTTTGGCCGAGGTGAGGGCTTCGGGACAAGAAATCCTCGATCTTACGGTCTCGAATCCCACCGAGGCCGGTGTCCGCCTCGATCCCGAGGTTGTTCTCGGAGCGCTCGTCGATCCAGACGCCATGCGTTACGATCCGCAGCCCCGAGGGTTGCTCGCAGCGCGCAAGGCCGTCTGCCACTACTACCGCGAGGCGCACGAGATTTTCGATTTTGACCCCGAACACCTCGCCTTGACCACCAGCACCAGCGAAGGCTACTCGTACATCTTTCGTCTGCTCTGTAATCCCGGCGATGAGGTCCTCGTCCCTAAGCCGAGCTATCCGTTGTTCGAGTTCCTGGGCGATCTCTGCGATGTGAAGCTGGTTGCCTACCCGCTGATCTACGATCATGGCTGGCAGATCGATTTCGATTCTCTATACAAGGCCGCCACGGCACAGTCGCGCGCCGTGATCGCTGTTCATCCCAACAATCCGACCGGGTCGTACGTGGCGACGTCCGAGAGGCAGGCGCTCAACGCCTTCTGTCGCGACTACGATCTGGCACTGATTGTGGACGAAGTCTTCCTCGATTACGCGCACGATGGCTCGCCGCGCCCAAGCTTCACCGCAAACTCCGAGGCTCTAACCTTCACGCTTAGCGGAGTCTCCAAGATCTCCGCGCTGCCGCAGATGAAATTGGCTTGGATCGCGACCACCGGCCCTGAAGATCACGCCGCTCCAGCCCGGGCCCGTCTGGAAGTCATTGCCGACACCTACTTGTCCCTTAATGTTCCAGTGCAGCTCGCCGCCCCGGTGCTCCTGGAGCAGCGCAAGCAGGTTCAGCCGGTGTTGCTGGATCGGCTGCGCGTAAACCTGTCCGAGCTCGACCGTCAATTGACCGCAGCCCCGTCTTGCACCCGCTTTGACGTGGAAGGCGGATGGTACGTCGTCCTGCGGGTGCCGGTCACACAGAGCGACGAGGAACTTGCCATTGATGTCCTACGAAAAATGGCAGTCATCGTTCATCCCGGACACTTCTATGACTTTCCCGGCGATGGCCATCTGGTTCTGAGCCTGATTGCCGAACCCGGAGCATTCAGGGAAGGAGTGTCGCGCCTTTTGCAGTGCGTGGGGAAGTAGCCTGACGCGGTCGGAGAAGCGTTTGGATTTCCTTTGTGGCTGTGCCCTCCGTGGTTAAAGGCTTGCGGTCAGTCGAGTCCACAAACCCGCGTGTTATCCTTGCTGCCGTTTGTCAACCGAGGGAGCTTTCATGTCCGTTACACGCCGGGGATTCATCGAGACTGCAGTCGTTGCGTCGCTAGCCACCAGCCTTAATGGGCAAGTGAAGGCCTCAGGCAAACGTCCCATCATTGTTTCCGCCAATAACGGTTTCCCCTACCTCGATAACGCCTTCACCTTCCTCAAGAACGGCGGCGACACGCTCGACGCAGCCATCCGGGTCGTCAACGGTCCCGAGAATGATCCTTTCGAGGACAGCGTCGGATTGGGTGGCTTGCCGAACGAAGAGGGCGTCGTCGAACTCGACGCCTGCTGCATGCACGGACCCTCTCGCCGCGCCGGATCGGTCGGCGGTGTGCGCAACATCAAGAATGTCTCGCTGGTCGCCAAGGCGGTCATGGAGCACACCGGACACGTCATGCTGGTCGGCGAAGGCGCTGAGCGTTTTGCCGTCGTCATGGGCTTTCCCCGCGAGAACCTGCTCACCGAGCGTTCCCGCCGGACCTGGCAGTTGTGGAAGGAATATCACTCGACCGACGACTGGTGGGGACCAGGAATGTCCTCTCCGGGCTGGAAGGCGCCCGATACTGTCCCGCGCTCACAACTTTGGGAAGAACGAGTGCGGCGTCTGGAAGAGCGGGCGGCTGAGATCGGCATCGAACCTGAATTTCGCCTGGCCGCCGTCCATCGGGTCCTGTTCCCCCCGACCGGCACCATTCATTGCTCGGCCCTGAACGAAAAAGGAGAGATTTCCGGCGTCACCACGACGAGCGGCCTCGCCTTCAAGCTGCCCGGACGCTGTGGCGATTCCCCCATCATCGGCGCCGGCTGCTACACCGACCAGGACGTAGGCTCGGCCGGTGCTACCGGCAGCGGGGAAGAGAACATCAAAGTTGCGGGCGCTCATACCATCGTCGAGAACATGCGCCGCGGCATGTCGCCACAAGAAGCCGGACTGGATACGCTCAAGCGCATTGTCCGCAACTACAACAATGACATGAATAAGATCAAATTCACGGACATGACGTACTACATCCTCCGCAGCGACGGCGCTTACGCCGGGGTTTCATTGTGGGAGGGCTACTCTCCGACGTCGCCCCATAAGATCGCCGTCCACGACGGGACGAAGCGGTCTGAGAAGACCGTCGCTCTGTTGAAAGGGGCGTCCCAGGAGTTTCCCCCGTTCCCGGCCCTTCCCCCGGGCGTGACCCAGGACTCGGAGTACTACAAGTAAGGTACTGCCAATCCGGTAGTTTCGTGCCTTCCGAGCGGGTGTACAATGTGCCTGTAGGACCGAAGCTTCACGGGGTCTGCTCCCCGCTTTCGAGGCTCTCATGAACGTTCATGTCAGTTACAAGGTCCCGAAATCCCCCGACATCGAAAAAGAAATCAGCCACCAGATCGAAAAGCTCCGCAAGCGGCTTCAGGTTTTCCGCCCCGAACTAGTCCACCTGAAAGCCATCCTGGAACCGGGTTCGCAGCGGGAAAGCATTCACGTCTCATTGAACCTGCGCTTGCCCTCCGGCCAACTGGCCGCCGAAGAAGAGGCCCCGAGTTTCACGGCCGCGGTCAAGACCGCATTCGACGAACTTCTGCAGCAGATCAACCGGCACAAGGAACTCCTCCGCTCCAGCCACAAATGGCGGCGCTGGCGAGGAGGCGCGAAGGAGTCTCCGGAACCGGGCGTCCCGTTTGAGCAGACTGTGGCCGCAGTCCTGCCTCCCACCATTACTGCCGACGACGTCCGTTCCTACGTGAACGCGAATCTCTCGCGCTTGGAACGCTTCGTGGATCGTGAACTCTATTTCCGGGGTGCTGAGCAAGATGTCCCCGACAATGGCGTTTCGACCGAAGAAGTAGTGGACGAAGTGATCGTCCTGGCGTTAAGCGACGGCGATCGGCCGGAGAAGCTGGCACTGGAACCCTGGCTCTATCGGCTGGCCATGCAGGTCATGGATCAAGTGAGCGCGCGTCTGGGCGATGCGGAGTCCTCCATTCACCTGGAAGACAGCCGCCGTCGGCAAAATGTTGAGGCTTCCGATGAACCCGGCCTACAGTTCCACCAGCCCGATGAAGGTTGGACCAAGGAGAGCTCGATTCCCGACCGCCGTCTGACCACGCCCGAGCAGGCCGCTTACTCCGATGAGATGGTCGCGCTTGTCCAAGCCGCCCTCCGCGGCGTCGACCGGACCGACCGGGAGGCCTTCCTCCTCTACGGCATCGAGGGGTTCTCCTTGCCCGAGATTGCCACGATTACCGGACGGCATCCGGAGGCCGTGCGGGAGTCGATTGAACGGGCGCGTGAACACGTGCGCAACGCGCCTTTTGTAGCCCATGATTTCCCCAGGGAACTCGCTGCCAGAACTCGAACCTAAACCACTCCAGGAGAATCGGATGATGACCCGGAATGAGATCCGTGAGTTGGCTGCTTTTCAGGCAGACGAAAACAAAGGCATTTTCGCTGTGAGTTTCTACTTTCAACCCGATCCACCCCAGGACCGGTCGCACCGCAATCAGGCCATCCACGCTAAGGACGTCGTCAAGCAGGCGCTCAAGGAAGCGGAAGGGAAGGGCAAGAACGGCTGGTTGCATGCCGATCTCGACCGCGTCATGGAGGTCGCCAACAGCTTGCGCGGGCACCCGCGGGGACGAGCCGTGTTCGCCTGTTCGGCGCACAAGCTGTGGAAGGAATTCGACCTGCCGCCGCGCCTGGGAACGACGAATGTATACCTTCAGCCCCGCCTCCAGCTGAAACCGTTGGCAGTACTGCTGGGGGCACAGCCCGCGCTATGCGTGGCCATCGTGGACCGGCAAAGGGCGCGATTCTTCGACGTGCGCCTTGACCACATGCAAGAGCAGGGGGCGCTGGTGCACATGTTGTCGCGCAGTGCCGCCAACTATGGCTTTAAGGGATACGAGGCTGGCCATGCTGAGCGCCGGATCGCCGACGAGGCCTTGCAGCACTTCAAAGCCGTGGGGGAACGGCTGCGCCTCGATCTGGAGAGAGGCTCGTGGGAACGGCTGGTCATCGGTTGCCAGGACAGCAATTGGAAAGAAATGGAGTCGCAATTGCACCCTTACGTCAAACAACGTGTCATCGGGCGCTTTTCCGCGGACGTGGCCAGCGTCGGAGATGAGGAAATTCGAAGCCATGCCGACGCCATCCTGCAAAAGTGGATCACCGACCGTGGGCGCTCGAAGGCAGAAGAGGCCATTAACTTCGCCAAGGCCAATGGCCGCGGTGTCACCGGCCTGCGCCGCGTCTTGCGTGCGCTGGAGACCGGCGAAGTCCGAGCCCTCTTCCTCACGGAAAACTACTCTGCCCGCGCCGTTGAGTGCACTTATTGCGGGCACCTCGACGCTCACATCGTCTCCGCGTGTGTGGCCTGCGGCCGCGCGACCCGTCTACTGAATGACGTCTGCGATGCCATCATCCCGCTCGCGATTCGCCGCGACATCGAGATGTTTTACCTGAGAGGCCACACGGAACTCGACCACGCCGGCAACATTGCCGCGCTCCTCCGCTTCCGCGCCGACCAGAATCGGACGGGACAGATCGCAGCGGCATCGTAGGAACTGTTTCTCAGTTCTCAGTTCTCCGTCAAGAGCTTATGCTTTTACTGAGAACTGGGAACTGAGAACTGCCCGCATGATCCACGAAATCATTCCCGTTGGCCCCCTGCAGTGCAATTGTTCGATCCTTGGCGATGAGAACACGCACGAAGGCATGGTCATTGACCCTGGTGACGATATCGAAGATATCGTCTCCCTGATTCACAAGCACAACTTGAAGGTAAAGCAGATCGTGATTACTCATGCCCACATTGACCACGTGGGCGGCGCCATGAAACTGCGTGCCCTGACCGGCGCGCTAATTCTGCTTAATCAGAACGACTACGCGCTGCTGAAAATGTTGGATGTGCAGGCCGCCTGGATCGGCATGGCCCCGCCCGGCGAGGTGAAGATCGATGCCGACCTTCCTGACCACCAGGCCGTGGCAGTGGGGAGTCTGAAGGCCGATATCCTCCACACGCCGGGCCACACCGAAGGCAGCGTCTGCCTCTATTTCCCGGCAGAGCAGCTGCTGATCGCGGGCGATACACTGTTCGCCGGCAGCATCGGCCGCACCGATCTTCCCGGCGGATCATTCGAGAAGATCATGCGCTCGCTTCGTCACACCGTGCTGGCGTTGCCCGACGAAACAGTCGTTGTTCCCGGGCACGGCCCCCCAACTACCATCGGAGACGAAAGGGAAGGGAATCCATTTCTAACCTAGCTCTCAGCTGCCGGCTCTCGGCTCGAACAAGTGTTGAGCGATCGCGGACGCGGAAGCCTAAAGCAAGGTGTCGTGAAAGTTCTTGGTGAGAGCTGCGAGCCGAAAGCTACTTCTGCGCCGGCGCCTGCGCTGGCTGCTGCGGCGCGGGTTGCGATTGGGTTGTGCCCGCCTTCTGGTCGGAAAGGACTGACTTCGGGCCTGCCCTCCGTGACGCGTAGATCGACAACGTGATCGACGTAATCATGAAAATGATAGCCGACCAGGTTGTGGCTTTCGAAAGAGCCGTCGCCGCGCCCCTCGGACCGAACGCCGTCTGGCTCCCCTGGCCGCCGAATGCCGCAGCCAGATCGCCGCTCTTGCCGCTTTGCAGCAGCACCACCGCGATCAAAAACAGGCATACGATGACATGAACAATCGTGATCAGAACCGTCACCCACATACACAGAACTCCCTTTTTGTTCGATTCCCTCAGTCGCAATTTCTGCTGAAGATCAGAACGGATGGTGCGGAAGGGGGGACTTGAACCCCCATGCCTTTCGGCGCCACCCCCTCAAGATGGTGTGTCTGCCAATTCCACCACTTCCGCTAAAATCAATAACTTACAAGCTGCCTTTGGTATGTTATACCGGCGGTGTGGGGCAATTCAAGCGCGCGAACGCGGCTTGAAGAAATCGCTGCGTCAGGAAAGAACCATGCGGAAGACTCTTCTGCTCTACTTGTTCCTCGGCATGTTTTGGACAACTGGCTTGCCGCTCAGAGCGCAGTCGGCCCCGCCGGCGGTGATTTCGGACCCGCCGGTAGACACGAGATTCCCACCCAGCCTTGGCATAGTCACGATCCCGAGTCACGGAGTCGAGATGGATGGGGCCATTTATCTGGCGGGGGGTGCGGGTCCGCATGGAACGGTGCTCCTGTTGCACGGCTTGCCGGGTTACGAGAATAACGCTGACCTGGCGCAGGCGATCCGCCGCGCGGGATGGAACGTGCTGATGTTCCACTACCGCGGAACCTGGGGCACGGCTGGGGCATTCTCGGGCTCATCCGCGATTGAAGATACGGCAGAGGCCGTACGTTTCCTGCGCGACTCTGGGAATTCCGCTAAGTATCGCAGTGATCCGCGACGACTGGTTGTCATTGGCCACAGCGTCGGGGGATTCCTGTCCGGGTACGAAGCTAGCCGCGATCCGGCAATCCTCGGCGTCGCCATGATTGCCGCTGTGAATATGGGCCGGATCAACGCCGATCCTAAGGAACGCGAGGCCCGGTTGCAGCGCTGGGAGACGCAGTTGCACCCGGTGCGCGGGACGACGGCGTCGGAACTGTTTGCCGAAGCCGAGAGCCACGCCAAGGATTGGGACTATGTGAACTGGGCGGACCGATTGCGCGGACGTCCCGTGTTGCTGGTTGAAGCCGACGATCAGAACCGCGCCGACATGGATGCGCTCGCTGCGGCAATGCGTCAGCGAGGAGCAGCTGCGCTCGATCGAGTCGCGGTGCAGACCGACCACAGCTTCTCGGATCATCGCATCGCCCTGCAGACCATCGTGATCGAGTGGCTGGAAAAATTGGGAAAGTAGGCCTGTTGTCTGGACGCGCGCCTGGGCCAGCAACGCGTCCAGAGCAATTGCAGGGATGTTCACCCACTCCTAGTTCGGCTCCGGTGCCGGTGCGGTTTCAGGGTCGAGGTCCGGCGGAAACGGAAGCTGTACCGGCCCCGCTCCTGGACCGGCGATCTTCTTCTGGAAGTAAATGATGTTGTCCCCCGTTCCTCGCTCGCCCCGGATACTCTTCAACTGCCGCCACTGATCGAGGCTCAGCACCTTGCGCAAGTCGAGATTCATGAACGTGTGCTCGCGCTCGAGCTTGCCGCGAGCGGCCAACACCCGGTCGACCTGAGAGCCAATTTCGCCCTCATTTGGAGCGTCCGCATCGAGCAATGACTGCAGCTTCAGGTCCTGCTTCTCCATGTCCGCGCCGAAGTCGATTAACTTCATCCGGTGATCGTAGAAGATCTGATCAAGCTGCTGCACCTGGCTATCGGAGAGTTGCAACTTTTTCGCGATTTCGGCGTCGCGCCACCACTTGCCCATCTCCCCACGAACGACGATTCGTTTCTCAATCCTCCCGGCATGTGGGGCGGCGGGCGCGGAAGGTGGCGCTGGCGCCCCCTGGGCCCACGCCAGCGCGGAACTGCATAACACAGCCATCACGGGGATGAATCTATTCTTCATTGCCATGCTCCTTGTGTGGAATCGTTTGCCTTTCATCCAAATTCGAACCCGGCTCGGCGAACGGAGTGAGTGGAGCCAGCGATTGCGGCGTCCCCGACGCCAGTGCCCGCTCGACCGCAATCAGCAATTCCTGATCGGCATCGACCTCAGCAGCGGGCGGCGCCATGACCTGCGGGGAACGTCCGGCTGGCGCAGTCAGCAGCACGGCAAGGAAGAGAATCACCGCTCCTGCGAACGCGACCCGCATGGGATGACGCTGCTGGACCCGGGCGCGAATCCGAGACCGGATGCGCGCGCGTTGGCCAGTCCAGAATATGTCGTCTCGCTCCGATCGCTCGCTGGCGTCTGCACGCAGCGCCGACGCCAGATCAGCCGGCAGCTCGTGCCCGATGCCAGACCCCTCTTCCGTCATTGCACTCACCTCCCTACCTGCTCCCGTATCCGCGACACCGCCCGAAACAGCTGGGCCTTCACGGTGCCCGTGCTGAGCTGAAGCACTGCGGCAATTTCCTTGAGTTCCAGGTCTTCTACGAAGCGCAAGAGAAATACTTCCTTTTGGCGCTCCGACAATCCGTCAACTGCTCGCCAGACCCGATCCAATTCTTCGCGGGCCAACATGCCGCGCTCTGCGGAAGGTTGGGGCGACGTGAGATCGAATGTTGGTTCGGGCGTGCTTTCGTCGTCTAACCGGAGCAACCGCCTCCAGAATCCAGCGCGCCGGTTGCGAACATGATCGCGCGCCAGGTTGACCGCGATCCGCAGGAGCCATGTCTGCACAGTGCATTCGCCTCGGAACGTCTTCCTCGTCGTGTAGGCGCGAAGGAAGCATTCCTGTGTCAGGTTGTCCGCGTCGTCCGGGCTCTTCAGCATCAGCAGGAGCACGCGATAGACCTTGCGCTGGTACCGGCACACCAGGTCGTCAAAGTCCGCGGCGGTAATCGCCTTCGAACCATCCGCAGACTGCGCCGCCAACGCCGGGAGGGAAAGGCTCATCGAATCCTGTTGCTCTGTAGCTATGGACGGAATTGCCGCAATAAGGTTTACAGTAGGAGCGAAGGGGATCATACCTTGAAATGGATCCGCGTGATCATGCCCGCATCACCGGTTCGGCATTGAAGAACTGGGCCGTTGCCCAGGTGCAGGATTCGATCGCCGTGGCCCTCCTCTGGCTGGTGGGCCTATGGATCATCCGCATTCCTTGGGCGCCGCTCTGGGCCCTGCTGGCTGCCGCTTTGCAGATCATCCCCCACTTCGGACCGGTGCTCAGCCTCATCGGCCCGGTTCTCTCCGCTCTGATTCGATGGCAAGACTGGGAACATCCGCTCTACGTCCTGATCCTTTATGCGGTGATTGTTGTGGTGGACGGATTCCTGCTCCAGCCCTACATCATGCGCCGCGTGGCCAAAGTGCCGATGTGGGCGTCGATCCTGGTGCCCATTGTGATGGGATTTGCCATCCCGTTCTGGGGATTCCTGCTGGCGCCGCCTCTGCTCGCGGTGGTGTACGCCTACAAGCAACGATTGTTGAGTCTGTCTACCAGGAAATAGGTTTTCCGAAAAGCAAAGTCCCCCGGGATGTCGTGATTACCAGTGAGGGCAATGACGCCTCAATCATTCATCCCAAGGAGCATGAAGTGGACAGCATTCAAAAGTTTCGCAATCGCAAAGCGACCCGGACGATCGTCCGTGGAGCGCTCGTCGCATTGGTGGCATTCGCGCTCGCCGGCCTTGCCTCCGCTCAGGAGCGGATCGTGGAATTCAATGGCGGCATCGGCGTTCAGACTCTGACCGGTGTCAACCCGGACGGCACCGTGAAACTCAACGTCGTGCGCGCCGTGAATCCGGCGGGCCCGTGGGTCATCAAGCACCTCGATGCCCGCGTGAACTCGAACGGGCACATCACGGTCAATGGACGCGGCCTGCTGCTGGCCGCCGGCAATGGCATCGGCACCAACGCCGGTGCGAGCGTGTTCGCCACGCTCTTCTGTGGTCCCGCCACCACCCCCACCGCGTTCAACTCAACCCTCACCGGAGTCGCGCTCGACGCCAATGGAAATTTTCGTATCGACGACGTCCTATCGGCAGTTCCGGCGAATCCCTGCACCACTCCGGCGTTGCTGATTCGGAATGCGGCGAATGGAACGTGGTTCGCTGCCGGCATCCAGAACGTCGAACAAGAATAGGCCGGGATTAAGTACCACGGTTCCGAGCCAAAATTTCCCCATCCTGAGCGTTGTAGTGGAACTCAGGGTGGGGATTCTTGCGTTGCATAGAATGCCACGCTGAGCACACTGACATCCAATCCGCCCAGTGATACGGTAGTGTCTCTACGTCAGTCTCCCACGGAGGCAGAATCGTGCGCGTGGTACGCAACGTCCTCATCGGCCTTACATTTCTTCTCAGCCACTGGCTCAGCCCAGCCCAAACAACGCCGGTCCCCTCGACGAATCAGCAAGCCCGCCAGTGGTTTCAGGATGCCAAATTCGGCATGTTCATCCACTGGGGCGTATACAGCGTTCCAGCCGACGGCGAGTGGGTGATGCAGATCAAGAAAATCCCCGTTTCGGAATACGAGAAGTACGCGCCGCAGTTCAATCCGACGGAGTTCAGCGCCGCCGACATTGTGTCACTCGCCAAGAGCGCAGGCATGAAATACATCACCATCACCAGCAAGCATCACGACGGATTTGCGATGTTCGGCACGAAGCAGAACAAGTGGAACATCGTCGACGCCACGCCCTACGGCAAAGACCCGTTGAAGCAACTTGCCGAAGAGTGCCGCAAGCAGGGAATCAAGCTCTTCTTCTATTATTCGCAGCTCGACTGGCACAATCCGGACTACTTTCCGCTCGGCGAAACAGGCCACTCCGCCGGACGTCCCGAAGGCGGCGATTTCAATCGCTACCTCGACTTCATGGATGCCCAGCTAACCGAACTCCTCACCAACTATGGCGACGTGGCCGGCATCTGGTTCGACGGCATGTGGGACAAGCCCAAAGCCGACTGGCGCCTGCAACGCACGTACTCGTTGATTCACAAGCTGCAGCCCGCCGCGCTCGTTGGCAGCAATCACCACTCGGCACCGTTCGAGGGCGAAGACTTCCAGATGTTCGAGAAAGACCTGCCCGGAGCGAACAGCGCCGGATTCAACAAGGCTGCCGTCAGTCAGCTGCCCCTTGAAACGTGTGAGACGATCAATGGTTCCTGGGGATACAACGCCAACGACCACAACTTCAAGAGCGTGCCGGACCTGATTCACTACCTGGTGCGCGCCGCCGGGTCGAACGCTAACTTCCTGCTCAACGTCGGCCCCAACTCTCACGGACAGGTTCAGGCCGATGCCGTCGAGCGCCTGCACGCGATGGGCGAGTGGCTGCTAAAAAATGGCGCAACCATTTACGGAACCCGCGGTGGCCCGATCACTCCGCGCGTCTGGGGAGTGACTACGGAGAAGGGAAACGAGGTCTACGTCCACATTCTGAACTGGAAAGACGACTATCTGTCTCTGCCGCAGGTAAGCGGGTTCAAGAGCGCTCGCTGGTTTCGCTCAGGAGACAAAGCCGACATCACTCCGCTGAATGGAGGGATGCTGCTGCGGATTCCAGAGGCCCAGCGCGATCCGGTGGATACGATTGTGGTGCTGGAGCGAGGGGGGAGCTAGGCGAGGATTGCGCGGAAGGCTTCAGTTCAATCGCCTGTTTGCGACAGTTATGATTGTGTCGAAGCATTTTGAGGCCGCTATGATGAAACACTTCGTTACCCCGTTTCTAATCTGCGTGTCTGTCGTTTCTGTCGCTCAATCCACATCTGGACTGAAACAACAAACCGCGCCATCCCTGAAATTGACTGTGAGGACAGATCGGCAAGTGTACCGACTTGCGGAAGAGATGGTACTTGACACGCAAGTCCTGAACCTCAGCAGCAATGACGTGTACATCTGGGAATCGGATTTTTGTTGGAATCCTGCAAGAGGGTTTTCGATGTACATAACTGCAAAAGACGGGACGTCCGTGCGGAGCAGGGTCTTGTTGGATAGCCTGCCTCCGCCTCCGAGGCCTGGAGTTGCATATCAGTTCATCAAGCTGGGACGGCATGAGTTTCATGGCATCCAGGACATTTTCAAAATTGATGACTTTATTGATAAACCCGGCGAGTATGACATCGAGGTTACCTTCAACAGTTTCCTTTCTGGTAGCTTCGTACGCGAGTCCTTTTCTGATGATCCCATCGCGAAATTGCCACTATGGACTAATGACAAGCCGCCTGTGATCGCATCGCGTGTTCGTATTGTGGTGAAGCCCTAAGAGCCGACGGCCAGCTTGGGGCCGGGGTTTGGGTGAAATCGGTATACACTCTGTGATTCACGAGCCCAACTTCAGCAGTCCTCTCCGCAGTCGCTCATGCCGTTGTATCAGGTGCAGATAGAGCATCTCATCGGGCTTCGACTTGGCGCGGATGATACGCACCAGCGCTTGCTTCTCGTCGGGCGTCCAGGAAGAGAGATCAGGAATCAAGTCCAGCACCAGCGCGAAGTTTTCAAAGGTCACCCGTTCCGCGGAGGTCCACGATGACGGCTTCACTCCCAGAACCCGCGCAACGGTGCGCGAAGCAGCCTCGCGCATGTGACCTGCATCCCTGCCGAACTGCCACGCCATCCGCGCGTTCACCCGCAGTCCGATGTTCCGCGTCGAGAACCGATCCCACGCGCCGACTCCGCTTCCGGGCAACTCGTAGAACACATGCCCACTCGCCAGCCGCTTCAGTGTGCGCGGAGGCGTGCGATATTTCGGATCGGCCGCAATCCTTCTTTCTTCGCGCTCCACGAGGCGCCGCAAATCCTCCCGCCCCGGACGGAACCCCAGCTTGCGATAGAACCAGAACGCTCCCGACTCGATGGCCTCGTCGTTGTCCTGACCAAGCTGGTAGGGATACACCGACACGCACGTCGTCCCCATCAGGTGCGTGAGGCAGCGCAGGACCTGGGCGTAGACCCATCCGGCCTCGCCGCCGCGGAAGGTGTAGAAGGTGTTGAAGCCGACCTCCATCCACTCGCACAGGCCGATCGCCTCGATGTAATTGATCGGCACACCATTCTTCAGTGTGAGCCCCGCCGTGTAGGCGCGCAGCGGCAGGCGCCGCTCCGGAGGCAGGTTCCAGAGATAGATCGACATACCGCGTCCGATGTCGGCCCGCCGGACGGAGGCCGGATCGCCCAGCGTCGTGCCATACAGTTCGCGATAGCGGACGAGCATGACCTCGCGAATCTTGTCCATGACGCGTTCGCCTTCGCGGCGCGAGAGCCTGATGAGCGTGGGCGGCTTCTTCGCGAGTTCTTCGGCGAGCGAGACCTGGCTGCGGGGGATGAGCGGACCGTCGTGGTAATAAGTCTTCCGCGGACGCTCCCAGTTGCGCGTGCGCGAGACGCGGGAATTGCCGAGGTCCCAGCGCAGCGGCACGCGCAGCGCATCGTAAAGCTCAGCCCGCTCACGCTCGGAAATGGGCACTGTCTCCAATTGCCGGATCAACCACTCTGCTTGATTTGAAGGGGCGCGGCTTCTAGCCGCGCCGTTCAGCCTCGTCTTGTGACGGGGCTTTAGCCCCTGAGGGCACGCGGTTTCAATCCATCGCCGCCATGGCGTGTCCGCCTCGACAAGCGCATCGTCCTCAAGCAAAGGCAGAAATCGCGGCAGCACCGCAGCCATGACTCGGCCTTCGTCCCATTCCTCCCACTCAATCTCAACTTTCCCGGGCAGCCGCCCAACCAGCCATCGCGCCACATCGAAGCTGAGCGTGTCCGCCATCTGCGTGCCTGCAATCCCCGAAACTTCCAGCGGATCGAACTCATCCATGTCGCCGGACTGGCGCAGGGCTTCCACTCTTTTCCAGAATGTGTTGAGCAGACCTTCGGCCTTGCGAACCACGGCAGGGCTCTGCGGAAAGGCCCGCAGAAACATCAGGGCTTCGTGAAATCGAATCAGGGACTTCGCATCGGGGAAGCTTGCGCGTTGCACGGCGCGGAGCAGGCCCACGACTCGTGCGCCTGCGCCACGGCCGAAGAGGTAGCGGACTTCCTCCAACTCCGACAACCGGCGGTCGAGAGTCTTTGCGGCCATGTCGAATGCACAAGCGTACCGCACGCGTGGCATCTGTTTGTTGTTCTTGCTGGTGACCTCCGTAGCCGTTGCCCCCTTCTGGATTGTCATCCCGAGCCGCCCGGAGGCGGAGCCGAGGGCGAGCTAGGGATCTGGAGTCCGTCGCACAGAAACGACACGGTCACACGACAAGACTACAGATCCCTCGTCGCTGTCGCTCCTCGGGATGACAAACATGATAGGAACCGCCGAAGCCAAGCAGCCCGTGCTATCTTGTCACCCCTGGAGAGCAACCGGAGATCATGAACACTACCGTTGCGACGCCTGCGTCGGCGGGCGCCATCGCCAAGTCCCGCATTGCTTCGATTGATCTCATCCGCGGAGCGGTCATGGTGCTGATGGCCATCGACCACGTGCGAGTGTTCTCCGGTGTCCCCGCTGGCGGCCCAACGCCGGGAGTCTTCTTCACGCGCTGGGTCACGCACTTCTGCGCCCCGGCGTTCATCTTCCTGGCGGGCACAAGCATCTTCTTCTACGCGCGCAAACACACTGACGTATCGAGATTCCTGCTGATTCGCGGCCTGTGGCTGATCCCGCTGGAGTTCACTGTGCTCCGCCTTGCCTGGACCTTCAACTTCGACTTCCGCCATTACGAGATGGCGGGCGTGATCTGGGTGATTGGCGTGTGCATGATCCTGATGGCTGTGCTCGTGAAACTGCCTCTGCCGGTGGTAGGGTCGATCGGCGTCGTCATCATTGCCGCGCACAACCTGATGGACCCGCACATGCGCGCCCTCGTCGAAGGCATGGACGCGAATCGCTTCTCCGGCCTGTGGAAGCTGCTCTACGTCGGATTCTTCGCCGGACCGATTCAGTTTGGCCCCGACGGCCCCAACCTCATCGTGCTCTATTCCATCATTCCGTGGATCGGCGCGATGGCCGCGGGTTACGCCTTCGGGAAGATTCTGACTGTCGATCCAGCGCGAAGAAATCGCCTATGCCTGACGATTGGCCTCTCAGCCATCGGACTTTTTCTATTGCTCCGCGGATTCAATCTCTACGGTGACCCGCGCCCGTGGCACGGGCCGACTCCGGGTCCATACGGTCCGGGGATGCCTGCGCTCCTTTCCTTCCTGAACACGACGAAGTACCCGGCGTCGCTGAATTTCCTCCTGATGACGCTAGGCCCGATCATCGCGCTGATGCCGGCGCTCGAAGGCCTGCGCGGGCGGTTCGCGAGTGCCATCATTCTGTTCGGACGCGTGCCGTTCTTCTACTACGTGCTTCACATCCCGCTGATCCACGCGCTGGCGCTGGTGGTTTCAAAGATCCGGCTCGGCTACGTCAGCCCATGGCTCTTCACCAATCACCCAATGGGCAATCCCGACCCGCCCGACGGCTACGTCTGGAGCCTTCCTCTTCTCTACCTGGTGTGGGCCATCACCATCCTGCTGCTGTACCCAGCCTGTCGCTGGTTCGCCGCTCTCAAGGCGAGGAGGGATGATTGGTGGCTAAAGTACGTCTAGCCGTCGACTTTCTCGCCGGCCAGCGCAAAGCGCCTCAACCTTACCCGCTGTAACCGACCTCCTTGACAACGCCCCATCACACATAAGATAATCTTGCCACATTTACAATAGCTATGTGCAAAGACAACTTGGGGCGATGAGAGAGGCGCTGCGGTTATATTGCTAACTCCTTTCCCCGGAATATTTTGCCTGCAACTCCTTGGGGCTCAAGATTTTGCCCGGATCGTACAGGCTAAGTTGCTGATTCGGGGTATTTTAGCTCGGGAAGGGGGAGGGGGGAGGGGTACCCCCATTACTGAATGGTAAACAGCCGCGCAATGTGCTCCATGCTGGCGATGCTGCGAGACGAGTCCGCAACAGGTTCTCGCACACTGCGTGCTATAATCCCTCTTCGCTCGATTCCTGCTGTTCGTCGAGGCTATCCGGTGATCTCCTCCGCGGGCGAACTCGTACGTCCTAGAATCAGCGCAATTTAAGCTCTTTCGAACCGAGGTACTCCTATGTCCGGCCATTCCAAATGGGCCACCATTAAGCACAAGAAGGGCGCGCTCGACGCCAAGCGCGGCAAGATTTTCACCCGTCTCATCAAGGAAATCGCGATGGCTGCCAAGAGCGGCGGTGATCCCGATATGAACCCGCGCCTGCGCACGGCCATTGTCGCCGCCAAGGCCGAGAACATGCCCGCCGACAACATCAAGCGCGCCATCCAGCGCGGCACCGGCGAGCTGCCCGGCGCGACCTACGAAGAATTCGCGCTCGAAGGCTACGGACCGGGCGGCGTCGCAATACTCGCCGACATCTCCACCGACAACCGCAACCGTACAGTCAGCGAAATCCGTCACGTTTTCGGCAAGAACAACGGCAACATGGCCGAAGCCGGAGCCGTTTCCTGGATGTTCCACAAGAAGGGCGACATCGTCATCCCGAAGGCTGCCGCCAAGGAAGACGACTTGATGAACATCATTCTCGAAGCCGGGGGGGAAGACCTGAAGGACGAGGGCGAGCACTGGGAAGTCATCACCGAACCCGCCGCTTACGAAACCGTCCTGGAAGCGGTCAAGAAAGCCGGCATTACTCCCACTTCCTCCAGCGTTTCCATGGTTCCGCAAAACTACATTAAGCTCGAAGGCGTGCAGGCCACCCAGATGATCCGCCTCCTCGAGGCGCTTGAAGATCACGACGACGTGCAGAACGTCCACGCCAACTTCGATATCGATCAGAAACTGCTCGAAGAAGTTGCGGGATAAGAACCCGAATCTTCGGACTTGCAACAGAGGCTGCTCGACGGAGCGGCCTTTCATTTTTGTGCAGGAGCAGCTTTCAAACCAACAAAAAGATCGGCCTGTACATTCTGGGGATCGGTAAAGTGATCATAGACTTCGAAGTCGGTCTTATATGCGCGCTTGCCCCCTAATTCGTTCTTGTCTTCGAGCGCCGCAAGCTTCAGCCAAGCCGACGGGATCACCGTGGCAGCGGGTCCCTTCTCGCTGCTCAGCACGGCATAGGTTCCGGCTGGAATGACTTTCAGCACCAGGCCCTCTGGCACGTGCGTTTTATCTTTCACTCTTGCGCCCAGCACTACCGTGTAGGCGCCCATGCGATCGCGCGAGAACTCTGTGTAAAGGGCATAAATACTCTGATCCACCTTGTTCGGGATCTTATCGAGGACGTGCTCCTGGAAAAAGCGCTGCCACAAGTCGGGAATCACGCCTTCGTCCGACATTTCCTTCTCGCCAGACGTAGCGGCATTGATACCGACGACAAGAACCTCGTCCTGATGAACGATCCTGGTCTTCGCCTCCTCTCCTGCAGCAGAATCAAGCCCCAGAAACGCGATGAGCATCGATAGAATGACGACAACCCGCATGGCTTCCTCCAAGACTTCGTGAAGAATCGAGCGGAGTAGAGCTTATCAGTTCTAAATGCGGGTGTTTGTGATGTGACGGCGCTTACGCTCGCTTCGTGACCGGTGTCCAACTGCCGTCGGCGTGCCGAACTTTTCAACACAGCCGTGGAAAACTCTGTGGATAACCGGGAACTTACTCCTGTAACCTTCTCTTAACAAATTGGTTCAACATTCTGCACCGCATCGGGTGCTGACACTTTCGTGGTGCAAGCACGCCACCATCGTGACCCGGAGCCAGTGAAAATCCGCCTCGACAAATTGCTGGTGGAACGCGGGCTGACGCCCTCGCGCGAGCGCGCGCAAGCGCTGATTCTCGCCGGAAAAGTTCTCGTCAATGAGCAAAAACTGGAGAAAGCGGGCGCCTCAGTAGACGCCGACGCCACATTGCGTTTGCTTGGAGAAGACTTGCGCTACGTGAGCCGCGGCGGACTCAAGCTGGAGAAAGCGCTCGAGCACTGGAAGATTGATCTGACGGGGAAAACCTGTCTCGACGTCGGCGCCTCCACCGGCGGCTTCACCGATTGCATGCTGCAACACGGAGCGAGCCGGGTCGTTGCCGTCGACACCGGCTATGGCCAGATGGATCTGCGCCTGCGCAAAGACCCGCAGGTTCGGCTGCTGGAGAAGACCAACGCGCGCTATCTCACGGCCGATCAACTTGGCGAGCCGGTTGATTTCGTAGCCATTGACGTGTCCTTCATCTCCGCAACACTGGTGCTTCCTGCCGTCGTCGCTGCAGCGTTCGCGCATTCGGAACCCAACCTCTCGCGCCGGATCGTCGTCCTGGTCAAGCCGCAGTTCGAAGTGGGCCGCGAACTGGTGGGGAAGGGAGGGATCGTGCGCGACGAGGCCGCGCAGAAATCCGCCGTGGCCAAGGTCGAAGCTGCCTTGCGAGAGCTTGGCTGCACATACACCGAGTTCGTAGAATCTCCAATCCTCGGCGCGGAAGGGAATCGGGAATTCTTGCTGTACGCAGAGTTCCCGTCAAGTTGTCCACCAGAGAAGCACAGAGACGGCGAGACTGACAATGCGCAGTGAGCGGTTCACCTCTGCAATCGCCGATTCTGCATTCTGACTTCTGCATTCTGCATTCCCTTGTACAATCGACAGTTCCATGCCCGACGCCCCGCACAACGCTCGACCGAAAGTTGTCGCCATCATTTCCAAGCCCGGCCGCCCCGAGCTTTGCACATTCTTGCCGCCGCTGTATCAATGGCTGCTCGATCGCGGCCACACGGTAATCATGGATCGCGAGACGTCCGCGTATTTCTCGGCCTCCGAAGTGATGGAGCGCATCGAACTGGGGTCGCGCTCACCCGACATCGCCCTGGTGCTCGGCGGCGACGGCACGCTGCTTTCGGCCGCGCGCGCGGTTTCGGGCGCGGGCACACTGATCCTGGGTATCAACCTGGGCACGCTCGGCTTTCTTACCGAATTGCAATTTGCCGACCTCTACCCGGCTCTCGAAACGATTGAAAAGGGTCAGTACATGGTGGACAGCCGCGCCATGCTCAAGTGCGAACTGGCACGCGGTGGTGAAAACGTGGCCACGTTCTTCGCCCTGAACGACGTGGTGGTCAGCAAGAGCGCCATCTCGCGGCTCAATCATTTCGAACTCTTCGTCGACATGGAGTTCGTTTCCAGCTACAAGGCCGACGCCTTGATTATTGCGACCCCGACCGGTTCTACTGCCTACTCGCTCGGTGCTGGCGGGCCGATCCTGAAACCCGACGTGGACGCTTTCGTGATCACCCCGGTGTCGCCGCACGGTCTGACCCACCGTCCGGTGGTGGTGCGTGATAGCGTCGAGATTGAGATTCAGGTGAAAACGGGCGCGGAGGAAGCGTACTTGAGTCTCGATGGACAGGTCGGCATGCCGGTGCGTGACGGCGATACCGTGCGTTGCGCTAGGGCGGAGCATCCGGCGAAACTGCTGCGCTTTCACAAGACGTTCTTTGAAGTGCTCAGCACGAAGCTGAAGTGGGGAGAGCGATGACTATATCGACACCCATTTGACGCGTAGAGGTGGGACTGCCCCGTCTCCGTCAGTGGCGCCAGTACTGCAAGGTCGCAGCGAGACTCGGCATGCCGTGTCTCTGCACTGGAGAAGAAATGACCCGCGCGCTCCTTTACTACGTCATCGTACTTAGTTCTGCGCTCTTTCTGTCAGCCCAATCACGACCTGCCGCCGACCTCATCATCCGTAACGCCAAGGTCTGGACCGTCGACGGGTCTCATCCCGAGGCGGAAGCAGTCGCGGTCCTCGGCGACCGCATCGTAGCCGTCGGCTCGAACCACGAAGTTGATGCATGGCGTGGCCCGAACACACGCGTCGTCGACGCAGCAGGGAAGCGCCTGCTGCCCGGTTTCAACGATGCGCACGTGCACTTCACTTCCGGGGGACAGCAACTCGATAGCGTGCAGTTGACTGACGCCACAAGCGCTCAGGAGTTCGTCCGCCGCATTGCCGACCGCGCCAAAAAGAGTTCGAGAGGCGACTGGATTCTCGGCGGCGACTGGGACGAAACCAAGTGGACGCCCGCCCAGCTTCCCACGAAAGAACTGATTGATGCCGTCACGGGCAACATTCCCGTCGCGGTCAGCCGCTACGACGGCCACATGATTCTGGCGAACTCTGCGGCCCTCAAGTTGGCCGGGATCACTGCTCAGACTCCCGATCCGGCAGGCGGTGTGATCGTGCGTGACGCCCAGGGCAACCCTAGCGGCGCCCTGAAAGATGCGGCGTCGGACCTGGTATTCAAGGTGGTTCCCGATCCGACGCACGACCAGCGCCGTCACGCCATCGAGCGCGCTCTCGAATATGCCGCATCGCTCGGTGTTACCAGCGTGCAGCACATGAATCCGGACTACGCTGACATCGCGATCTATGCGGAACTGCTCGAGGAAGGCAAGCTGACGACGCGCATCTATGCCGCACCGCTGATCTCCCAGGTGGACGATCAGACCAAGATCGGCATCCGTCGCGCCTTTGGCGGTCCGTACCTGCGCATCGGCGCCTTGAAATCCTATGCCGATGGCTCGCTCGGTTCCCGCACTGCCTACTTCTTTGATCCGTTTACCGACCAGCCTGATAATCGCGGCCTGCTCTCGGACGCGATGCACCCTATTTCCCTAATGCGCGATCGCATGATGCAGGGAGATGGCGCAGGCCTGCAACTATGCACGCACGCCATTGGAGACGCGGGAATCTCGGCCATCCTCGACATCTATGCTCAGATCGAGAATGCCCACGGGCCGCGCGATCGCCGCTGGCGCATCGAGCACGCGCAGCACATGGCAGCGAAAGATTTTGATCGCTTCGCTCAATTGCACGTGATCGCTTCAGTGCAGCCGTATCATGCCATCGACGACGGCCGCTGGGCGGAAGCCCGCATCGGGCATGATCGCGCCAGCCGCACGTATGCCTTCCGGACGTTCATGGATCATGGCGTTCGTCTGGCCCTCGGCACCGATTGGGACGTGGCCCCGCTTAACCCGATGCTCACGCTCTACGCCGCGGTCACACGCGCCACGCTCGACGGCAAAAATCCCAACGGCTGGTTTCCCGAACAGAAACTCACAGTGAAAGAGACGATCGAGGCTTACACGATGGGGTCGGCCTACGCGGAGTTTCAGGATCAGGTGAAGGGCTCGATTACACCCGGCAAACTGGCGGACATGGTCCTGCTCAGCGATGACGTGCTCACCATTGATCCTGTGAAGATTCGTGACGCCAAAGTGCTCAAGACCTGGGTTGGCGGCACGCTGACGTACGATTCGTCCTCCCAGCATTGAATGCCGTGATCGAGACTCATCCAGGAATCGTAGAGCGCGACTTCGATGCCGGCGGTGTTCGCCTGAACTATGCCGAGGGCCCTGCCAACGGGCCACCGTTGGTGCTGCTGCACGGTCTCGGGCGTCGCTGGCAGGTCTTCATGCCACTCATCCCACCCTTGAGCCTGCGCTGGCACATTTTCGCGCTCGATTTTCGTGGACACGGGAAGTCTGCGCGCGTCCCGCGCGGCTACAAAGGCACGCAGTATTCGGATGATGTCATCCATTTCCTGCGCGAGCGCGTCGCGGCGCCGGCGATTGTCTTCGGGCACTCGCTAGGCGGCATGGTGGGCATGTGGGTGGCTTCGCATCATCCGAACCTGTTGCGCGCCCTGATTCTCGGCGACAACATGATTGTGGCCGAGCGGCGTCCCATCCCGATGTACGCCCAGCTGTTCTCGGCACTCCGCGACCTGGCACGGAGAGGCGGCACGCTGGAAGAGATCGCCGCCGGAATCGGCCGGATCGAACTGCACGTCGCCAACTCCGAGCGGCTGGCAACGATCAACACGCTCCCCGGGAATGACGAGGCCTATCTGCTCTCCTGGGCACGATGCGTAGCCCAAGCCGATCCCGATACGTGGGACATGGCTCTTGACGGCTCCGCCCTCGACGAATGGGATGGCGAGGCGGCATTGCGCGGAATCCGGTGTCCAACCTTGCTGTTGCAGGGCGCCAGAGACCTAGGCGGCTTGATGAACGACGATGACGTAGCCCTGGCAGCGCGGTTGTTACTTCATCATGTACACGTCAAGTTTCGCACTCTTGGGCATGCGCTATTCATCCAACAGCCGGAGCCGGTGCTGCGGGCCGTAACAAACTTTCTCGAGTCCCTGTGAGACTCAGATGGACTACTTCTCAGGCGGCCATTCGTACGGGAACATTTTCCCGGCATTCTCGGGGCTCAGTTTGACTCCGAGACTCCCGGCAGCGTAGGCGAGTACAGGATCGCGTCCGCTCGCCAGATCGTTCGCCGTCGGTAGCACGCGTTCGTCAGGCTGCACGCCACTGTGTTCGAGGCTCTTTCCGTCGCTCATGATCAAGTCCGCATCCGTGATCGAAGCCCCATAGAAGACGACAGTGTCCACGCCCGATTCTTCCTGGTAGTGCTTGGACTCCATGACACTTCCCGCGGAGATGTCGCCCATGACCACGGCGCGTTTCTCCAACTGCACTACGCGCGCGAAAACCTCGGAAGCAGACGCAGAGCGGCTATCCACCAGCACCACCAACTTTCCGGTGAACGGATTGTGGCGGGCCTTGGCAAGCACAGCTTTGCTCTCTTTTTTCCCAACCCGGTCGCAGAGTTTCACCTCTTTCTCGAAGAACCCGCCAACCAGAAACTTTAGCGTTTCAACGCTGCCGCCTGGGTTTCCACGGAGGTCCACAATCACACTCTTGTGCTTGCGCGCCCGATCGATCATCTGGTCAATTTCAGATTCGGTGAAAGAGAACTCAGGAAGTCGAAGAACCATCAGTTCATCGCTCACCTCCACCATGCGCGCCCTCATCTGGTGTTCTCTGTCTTCACCTTGACGAACCAGGTCCCAGATGTCGCCGGCACCTCCGGCACCAGTAACATCGGTTATCCGTTTACGTTCGCGCATTGTCGCCATGACATCAAGTTGACGCTCGTTCCCAACAGGGCTCTTGAGATCGACTCGCAGTCCCGACTGAGGGCGCAGTAGGTTATACGTGTACTCCATCTTCCACAGGTTGTTACGGTCAGGCGTGTATCCATTGATGGCCAGGACTTCGTCGCCAGGCTTAAGTCCCTTTGTCTCGGCATCGCTTGTGGGACGTACCCTGATCACGTAACACCGATCCCCAATGATCTGATAGTGCCATCCATAGTCGTGCCAGTACGCATGCGCCGGCGGAAGAAAAAAAGTATGGGAGTCGTCGAGAGCGTCCAGCAAACCAGCGATATGAGAGAGCGCCATGTTGAGAGATGGAGCCTTGTCGATCTTCTGTTTTGCTTCAGCCACTTTGGCTTTCCAGTCCAGTCCGTGCATCTTGGGATCGTAGTAGTTCTTGCGCACATCGTCAGCGATCAGTCGTAACATGTTTTGTGCGCGGTCGCGGTCGAAACTGCTCATCTGTTGAGACCATGCTGATCCGGTCCACAGCATGCAAAGTGCGACCACTCCTGAAAGGAGATGACTTAGCTTCTTGGCGTCCATTGCTCCTCCCATTAAGTTGAGCTAGGGCAAAGTCAGCTTGTGAGTAGATGTGTCTTAGTGGACGGCTAATTCTACGTCATAGACATAGCGCGCAGGAAGTGGGAACACGACTCAGGGCATTTCCAGGCGTAATTGATCGCGCACGCTCTCGGGCCGCCGGATGACCCGCGCCTTCGACCCCTGAACCAGGACCTCTTGCGTCCTTCCACGCGTGTTGTAATTCGACCCCAGCGCCGCTCCATACGCGCCGGAATCGAGAATCACCAAGAGGTCCCCTTCTTGCGTCACCGGCAATTGCCGGTCGCGCGCAAAAAAGTCACCGGTTTCGCACACCGGCCCCACTACATCGGCAACCTCGGCAGTCTCGGACGACCGCACGACCGGCAGGATGTCATGATGGGCCCCGTACAAGGCCGGTCGAATCAGGTCATTCATGGCCGCATCGACAATCAGGAATCGTTTGTTGTTGTTCGTCTTACGATAGAGGACGCGGGTGAGCAGCACACCGGCCGCTCCCACAATCGAGCGGCCCGGCTCGAGAAGCAGGTGCACTTCGAGACCATGCAACGCTCCGATCACCGCTCGCGCGTACTCTGTAATTTCTTCGCTGAAATTCCTGTCGGACGCCTCGTATGAAATTCCGAGTCCTCCGCCCGCATCAACGTAACGGAGGTCGTGGCCTGAGTCCCGCAACTCGCGCACGAAGTTCGCCACGCGCCCGAGCGCTTCCTGAAAGGAACTGACATCGGTGATTTGCGAGCCGATGTGCACGCTCACGCCTACCACTTGCAGAAACGCATGGCGTCCGGCTTCGGCATAGAGCTCCCTTGCCTCCAGGATGGGCACGCCGAATTTGTGTTTGTGCAGCCCCGTCGAAATATACGGGTGAGTCTTTGCCGACACATCAGGATTCACGCGCAGCGCCACCGCCGCACGCTTCTTCAAGCGCGCTGCCATCGCCGCGAGCACACGTAATTCCGAAGCGCTTTCCACATTGAAAAGCAGAATCCCAGCTCGGAGAGCCAGTTCCATCTCTTGGACGGTTTTGCCCACACCGGAAAAAACCACGCTGCGAGCCGCCGCGCGCTTCACCCGCAAAACGCGTTCCAACTCGCCGCCGGAAACAACGTCGAACCCGGCGCCCTCGCGCGCAATCAGCCGTAGGATTCCTAACGTCCCATTAGCCTTCACCGAATAGCAGAGCGTATGGGGAACGGACCGGAAAGCGCGCCGAAAAGCCTTCAGCCGCGCGTGAATCATCTCAGTGGAATAAATGTAAAGCGGTGTTCCGTAGCGTTCCGCAAGTCGGATCACCGGAACCGCTTCGCAGAAGAGAGCGGTCGGCTGCGAGCGGTCAACCGTGGGCCGGTACACGAAACTGGGCGCTCTGACGATCTCCGCTTTGCCCGGCGTCACTTGCGTTTGCCCGCGCCGCCTTTGACTTTGATCGCGACCACGGTCTGGTCGTCAAATGCGGGTTCGCCGGCGGCGTGCTCATTCACGGCGGCGAAGATCTTGTTGACCGCACAGTCGGCCGATTGCGGGGCACAGCCCAGAACGATCTCCTCTACGCGCTGGCGGCCGAACAATTTTCCGTCACGGTTGCGCGCATCGAGAATGCCGTCGCTGAAGAACACAAACAGATCGCCCGGCTTGGCTTTGAAACTGAACTCGTCGTATTCGGCTTCGTCAAACAGTCCGAGCGGCAACCCGGTTGCTTCGATGATCTCAATTTTTCCGTCGTGGCAGTAGATTGGGCGCGGGAGACCTGAATTCGCGACCTGCAGCGTGCGGCCTTCATCGTCCCACACTGCATAGATGATCGATACAAACTGTCCATCGATCCGCCGCTCTCCCAGCGACAAATTGACAGCGGACAACATCTCCGCCGGCCCAGGTTCGATCGGCGCATGCGATCGCAGAATGCCGCTGACCAGCGCCGCATAAATCGCCGCCGGCGCGCCTTTGCCACTCACGTCCCCGATGACGATTCCCATGCGCGACAGGGAATAATTCACGAAGTCGTACAGGTCGCCGCCGATGGCCCGCGCCGGAACGAATTTCGCGCTCACCTCCAGGTTCGGCAAAGTCGGCCGCGCATGCGGCAGCAGACGGAATTGCAGTTCGCGCGCCAGTGCCAGGTCGCGCTCCAGACGCTGTTCCTGCTTGGCTATCTGCTCATACAGGCGCGCGTTTTCGATCGCGATGGCGATCTGTGCCGCCAGGGTCGTCAGCGTGCGCTTGTGATCCTCCGTGAAATAGCCGCGGCGAGTATGCTCCATGTCGAGCACGCCGATCACCTTGCCCTTGTAGATCAGCGGCACCACGAGCTCCGACCGGGTCTCAGGATTGAGCAGGATGTAGCGTGAATCCTTGGTCACGTCGGGGACCAGGACTGCTTCCTCGGTTTGAGCCGCGTACCCGACCAGTCCGCTTCCGATTGGAACCTGATGCTTCAGGTGCAGCCGTTCCTGAAAGCGCAGGGCGAACCGGTGCTGGAGTTTTTCGCCGGCGTCGTCCACCATCAACACGCTGAACATCTGGTAATCGATGATGCGGCTCAGTAATTCGCCCACCCGTGTGAGCAGCTCGTCCAGGTTCAGGATCGATGTCAGCTCTTGCGCAATCTCATTCAGCAGAAGCAGCGTCCGCGCCTGGCGCGTACTGCGCGTATACAGGCGGGCGTTCTCGATTGCGACCGCCATGCGCGAGCCGATCAACGTGAGCAGGCGCTTGTGCTCTTCCGTGAAGTAGCCTTTCTCGCGGGCCTCGATGTCGATCACGCCGATCAGCCGATTCTTGACGATCAGCGGAATGGCCAGCTCGGAACGGACGTTGGGAACCGCCGCGATGTAGGCATCGTCCTCCGACACGTCGTTGATCAGAACCGCTTGACGGGTTTGCGCGGCCCGGCCCGTGATCCCCTGGCCGACCTTCACGCGGGTACGATCGGCCACGCCCGTGGGATATCCCATCTCGAAACGGACGTACAGCTCCTGCTTCTGTTCGTTCAGCAGAAGGATGGCGAAAATTTCGTAGTCAATGACTTTGCGGACAAGTTCCGCCACCTTCCGCAACGTGGTTTCCAGGTCGAGCGTGGTGTTGACCACGTCGGCTACGACCAGGAGGAAAGGATCCACCTGTGACGGATTGGCAATTTGAGGGGAACCAGAACTCACAGGCTTCATCATAGCAGCCGTCCAAAAGAGCCCGGGGTGCACGCGGCCACGCTTGCGGTCCACGCCGGCGGACGCTAAGGATTCTGGATCACGCAAATGTCCGGCAGGTTCCGGTACTTCTCTGCATAGTCCAGCCCGTAACCGACTACATAGGCATCAGGAATGGAGAACCCGATGTACTGTGCCTGAATCGGCTGCTTGCGGCGCGAAGGCTTGTCGAGCAGAGCGGCGATGCGCAGCGTCTTCGGCTGGTGTGCCAGCAGCAGCTTCTGGATGTAGTTGAGGGTCAAGCCTGTGTCCAGAATGTCCTCGACCAGAATCACATTGCGGCCGGTCATGGACTGGTCCAGATCCTTGGTCAGGCGGACTTCTCCGCTGGAGTCCCAGGCGGCATGGCCGGCCGGATCTTCGGCGGCAATGGGCCGGTTTCCGTAGCTGGAAACCCCGATAAAATCGAAGGTGGCATCGAGCGGCACTTGCCGGGCAAGGTCGCTCAGGAAAATTGCCGCACCCTTCAGAACGCCGACGAAAATAATGGACTGCCCGGCAAAATCCGCGGAAATCTGTTGGGCCATCTCGGCAACGCGCTTGGCAATCTGATCGCGTGACAACAGCACTTTGAGTTCAGGCACGAGGTCCATCTTATACACGAGATCGCATGACAGTGGAATGTCTCGTTGCAGGGACCACGACACGCCAATAGAATGGATGCCGGCTTGGGCTACCAGACCCCGAGCCACGAGCGGCTAAGTCTGCTCGAAGTCCGTGGCTCACAGCTCGAAGCCGTCCACTCGAGACTATCTATGATTCTTGCAGGCATCAAACTGACTTGGCTCGGCCACGCTACCTTCCGCATCGAAACTCCGGAAGGGAAGACCCTCTACATCGACCCCTGGATTGCCGGGAATCCAATGTGTCCGGAAGCGGAGAGGAACGTCAAGAAGGCCGACGTGCTCCTCTGCACCCACGGACACGGCGATCACATCGGCGACGCCGTGGAAGTGGGAAAGAGGCTCAACCCGGTGGCCGTCGGGATTTACGAACTGTGTCTGTGGCTGCAGAAGAAGGGTGTCCAGCAGATTTCCCCAATGAACAAAGGGGGCACCCAGACCGTCGCGGGCGTGAAGGTCACCATGGTGCATGCCGTCCACTCCTGCGGAATCCAGGACGGCGACCAGATCATCTATGGGGGCGAGGCCTGCGGCTACGTGCTCGAGTTCAGCAACGGGGTGAAAATCTACCACGCCGGCGACACCAACGTGTTCAGCGACATGGCGATCATTCGTGACCTGTACGCGCCGAAAATTGCTATGCTGCCCATCGGCGATCTCTACACAATGTCGCCACGTGAGGCGGCCTACGCCTGCAAATTGCTGCAACCCGAAACGGTAATCCCGATGCATTTCGGAACGTTCCCGCTATTGACGGGAACGCCCGAGCAACTGCAGAAGCTTGTGCCGGATGTGAAGGTTCTCGCATTGAAGCCGGGCCTGACAATTTCGTAACGTCGATTTCACCCACGGAAATCTGTTGAATGGGTTGGACAAGGGGAAAGGGTTATCTCATGCCCGATCAGAACTCAGTAACCGCCTGGCGCATGGGCGGAATCACCGTCGAAGCCGTCGAAGACTATCTCTACTCGCTCCTGCCGCCGCGCGACGAAGTGCTTACCGAGATGGAAGCCGAAGCTGCGAAGAACGACGTGCCCATCATCGGCCCTGCGGTTGCGCGCGTGCTCTACCAGCTTTGCATGATCAGCGGTGCGAAGAGAATCTTCGAGATGGGCTCGGCCATCGGCTATTCCACCATTTGGCTGGCTCGAGCCGTAGGCGAGAGCGGCCGCGTAGTCTACACCGACGGCGACGCCAAGAACGCCGACAAGGCCCGCCGCTATTTCGAGCGCGCCGGGGTCAGCAAGCAGATCACGGTGCGCGTGGGCGATGCGCTCGAATTTCTCTCGGAAGAAAAGGAACCGTACGACGTCATCTTCAACGACGTGGACAAGACCGATTATCCCCGCGTGTTCCGCATGGCGCTGCCACATCTTCGCAAGGGCGGCCTGTTCATTACCGACAACGTCCTGTGGAGCGGCCGGGTGGTCAAGCCGAACCCCGACGCGGAAACCAAAGCCATTCAGGAACTCAATCGTTTGATGTACGAGTCACGCGATGTCTTCACCACGATTCTTCCGATTCGCGATGGCGTCTCGGTTTGCGTGAAGAAATAGAAAGTACGATTCTCGGCCAGAACGGTCGCCAGATAAGCAACGTCACGATGCACGGTGCTAGAATCGGGTGTCTCAACGTCCCCCAAAGGCCCTGATCACCTTGCCCGTTGAACAACTCATCCCGGAAACTCTTCCTCGCGCCCAGGCCCACGCCAGGCCCGACTCGTTCGCAGACGTTCTCATCGTGGGCGCGGGACCCACAGGCCTTGCCTGTGCCATTGAAGTGCAGAAAGCAGGCTTCAAGGCGATTATCCTCGACAAGGGGTGCCTGGTGAACTCCATCTTCAACTACCCCACGAACATGGTGTTTTTCACCACACCGGAGTTGCTGGAGATTGGCGAGATTCCGTTCACGACGTCGCTGGTAAAACCCACCCGTCAGGAAGCCCTCGAATACTACCGGCGCGTCGCCGAGCACTACAAGTTGCACGTCTGCCAGTATCAGTGGGTGAAGACCATCACCGGTGAGGATGGAAACTTCCGTATCACGGCTACCGATCGCCAGGGCCACATTCACGACTACTGCGCCCGCAAAATCATCGTTGCCACGGGCTACTACGACCTCCCGAACAAGCTCGGCATTCCCGGCGAGGATCTGCAGAAGGTCTTCCACTACTATCGTGAGGCGCACCCGTACTTCGATACGGACGTGGTCGTGATCGGCGGGAAGAATTCCGCCGCCGAAGCGGCGCTCGACCTCTGGCGCCACGGAGTGCGGGTCACGCTCATCTATCGCGGCTTGCAGATGCACCATCACGTCAAGTACTGGGTCCGTCCGGACATTGAAAACCGCATCAAGGCGGGCGAGATTACCGCATATTTCAACAGCACGGTGCAGGAAATCGGTGGTGACTACGTGGTCGCCAAGACGCCGCAAGGTTCCCAGCGCCTGAGGAATGATTTCGTCTTCGCCCTCACCGGATACCATCCCGACTATGACTTTCTCAGCAGCGTCGGCATTGAACTCTCAGCCGAGCAGCACCGCCCGTTCTGCGATCCGGAAACACTAGAGAGCAACGTCCCAGGCGTCTACGTCGGCGGAGTGATCGTGGCCGGATCGCGCACCAACGAGATCTTCATCGAGAATGGCCGCTTCCACGGCAAACAGATCGCCGCCCACCTCCGGCAGACGCAGGGAAGAGGAAACGCCGCAGAAGAATAGAATCGCTACCAGCTTCAAGCTACTGACTAGCGGAGATCGCTGGAAGCCAGCAGCCAGAAGCGAGTAGCCTTTCCCAAGACCAGAGCAATCTTCCCCAAAAAACATCTTGACACGCGACTATCTGTAACCGTACAGTTACGCATTATGCGGAACCGATCGGTTACATATTCTTCGGAAGCTACCTTCCACGCTCTCGCCGATCCCACCCGCCGGGCCGTGCTCGACCTGCTGCGCCAGGGAGCTCAGCCCGCTGGACAGATCGCCGGAGCATTTCCCGTTTCGCGCCCCGCAATTTCCAAGCACTTGCGCCAGCTTCGTCGCGCCCGGTTGGTGGTCGAGCATCGTCGCGGACGACACCGTTACTACCAGCTCAACGCCGAGCCGTTGAAGGCCGTCGACAACTGGCTGGAACGCTACCGCACCTTCTGGCAAGCCAATTTAGCCAGTCTAAAAGCGTTTGTGGAACAGGAATACGCCCGCGAAACGGGCAAGGTACCAGGCAAAACCAAAATCCATCTTGGAGAGAGCGATTTATGAAACTATCTCGTTACGCTGTCGTTGCCGCCGTAATTCTGAGCGCAAGTGCCGCGTTCGCCGGTTCGGACGCCCAGAAATCCTTTGCCGCGATCCAAGCCCTCCAAGGGACCTGGGAAGGGAAGAACAGCCAGGGCCAGATGCTCACCGTGACCTTTCGCCAGACCGCTGGCGGCTCCGCGGTTTTGAATGAGATCCATGCACAGGGCGACCACGACATGATCACCATGTTCCATCTCGACGGCGATCGCCTGTTGATGACCCACTATTGCAGTGCTGGCAACCAGCCGCGCATGAAGGCCACACTCGCACCGGACGGCAAGAGCATCAGCTTCGACTTCATCGATGCCACCAATCTCGCCAGCCCCGACGCCGGCCACATGCAGCACGTCGTTTTCTCTATGCCCGACGCCAATCACCACACTGAAGAATGGACGTTCCTCGATCACGGCAAGGAAATGAAGGAACTGTTCACGATGGAACGAAAATAACGTCCCAGACTGCGATAGGAGACACTCATGGCCCAGACCATCGTCACTCCTGACCACGATGTCGTCGTTACAGAGATCGATATTGCTGCTCCACCCGAGCGGGTATTCAAGGCCATCACCGACCCTGACGAGATCCGGCGCCGCTCGCCGCAACTCGATATCTATGAATCGGAACCTCGGGTCGGGGGACGATGGTTCTTTGAGATGGACTGCTCGAAGAATCCGCACCACGGGGTTACTCGCATTCGCCACGAGGGTCAGTTTCTCGAGTTCGATCCTCCTCGCCTGCTCGTCCACACATGGTTGGCAAACTTCCATAAAGACCCGGCGATGCAAACCATCGTTCGGTGGGAGCTGACGCGGACCAAGACCGGCACGCACGTGAAGCTGACCCACAGCGGACTGGCTGCCGAGCCCGCCATTGCCAAAGACTATGCCGGCGGATGGCCCGGTGTGCTCGAGGAACTTAAGAAGTTCTTGGAACGCTGAAGCGCAGAAGGGAAGTGCTCGATGACTACAACGATCGTCACGCCAAGCCAGGACGCGCTCGTTACGGAGATCGACATCGCGGCTCCGCCTGAGCGCGTGTTCCGGGCTCTAACCGATCCGGAACAACTTACGCGCTGGTTTACCAACACCAGTTGTCCGGTCAAGATCTGGAAGATGGACGCGCGACGCGGCGGCGCCTACCGCTACGAAACCGAGAAGAGCGCGACGCTAGCGCTGAACGGCGTGAACGAATTCAAATGCCACGGAGAAATTCTCGCGATTGAACCTCCACGGCTTCTGGTCTACACCTGGATCGCCAACTGGCATGACGACAAACAACGGAAAACCACGGTGCGCTGGGAGCTGGATGCCATTCCCACTGGGACCCGGGTAAAAGTGACGCACAGTGGTCTGGCCGAGGAGAAGGTCGCTCGCGAAGATTACCGCGGCGGCTGGCCCGGCGTGGTCGAGAACCTCAAGAAGTATACGGAAACAGGAAAGGACTGAGCTCACATGTCAACTATGGCTATCACCCCAGACCAGGACGTAGTGGTTGGAGAGATTTTCATCGCCGCACCTCCAGCGCGCGTGTTTGAAGCCATCACCGATCCGAACCAGATCCCGAATTGGTGGGGACAGCAGGGGGTCTACAAGATCACCGAATGGAAGGCGGATTTGCGTCCGGGAGGGAAATGGTCGAGTGTGGGGGCCAGCGCCGACGGATCAACGTTCGCCGTGGACGGCGAATACCTCGAGGTGGATCCGCCGCGGCTGCTGGTTCACACCTGGATCGCCTCATGGTGCGGGAACCTGAACACCGTGGTTCGCTGGGAGCTCGAGGCAGCCGACGTGCACGGCTTGCATTCGAGCGGCCCGAAGCGAGCCGGCACCGGGACGCGGTTGAGAATCCGCCACCAGGGATTTGCCTCTTCACCTCAGGCCGCCAAGGGCCACGCCGAAGGATGGACGCGCGTCCTGGGATGGATGCAGTCGTATCTCGAGCACGGACTGACGATCGAGGAACGCCCGGCACTAGTGAAATAGGCGAGATCGATAACGAAAGGAAAGTCTGCCATGAATGCAAACGCAATACCGCCCGTGGTTTCGCCCGACCAGGACGCGATCTCGCTCGAAGTTCAGATCGCTGCGCCGCCGGACCGTGTCTTTCAGGCGCTCACCGACCCGAACCAGCTGATGCAGTGGTGGGGGCAGAAAGGCCTTTATCACCACACGAAATGGACGGCGGATGTTCGTCCGGGCGGCGAGTGGCGCTCGGAAGGCGTGGGCGACGCCGACGGCAGCCCTTACCACGTGAGCGGCGAGTATCTCGAAGTCGATCCGCCGCAACGGCTGGTTTACACCTGGAAAGCCAGCTGGTCGGGGCCGCTGAAAACGGTTGTGAGCTTCGATCTCGCGCCACTATCCGGCGGCACGCTTGTCCAGTTGCGGCACAGCGGATTCGCAGCAGCTCCGGCAGCAGCCAAGGATCATTACCAGGGGTGGGTGCGCGTTCTGGGCTGGATGCAGGCCTTCGTCGAGAAGGGGCTCACCGTCTCCGGCCGTCCCGCGCCGGCGCAGTAGGAGGAATCATGGAACGACGAATGTTGAGTTCGATTCCGATGCTGCTCTTCTGCCTGGGTATCGCCCAGGCAGAAGATCTGGCGGCCCTCGACAGCCAGCACACAAGCGATCGATCGGGCCCGGCGCAATCTGATGCTCCGTTCCCGGAACTTGTGGAGCGGAGACCTCGTCTAGCCGCCCCACAGTTGGCCGATTCCTGCTGAACCCTGCGCTATACTGGAGCCTGGATGCAGGGGTCCAGCGACAAAACGTTCTACCTGGAAACCTTTGGCTGTCAGATGAACGTGCACGATTCCGAGAAGGTGATCGGCACGCTCCTGCAGCAGGGGTATCGCCAGGTTCCGTCCGTGGAAGAGGCCGGACTGATCCTCTACAACACTTGTTCCATCCGCGACAAAGCCGAGCAGAAGGTCTTCCACCGCCTTGCTGACTATCGAAAGTTGCAGGAACAAGGCAAGAAGTTCGGCGTGCTGGGTTGTGTGGCGCAGCAGGAAGGCGAAAGAATTTTTGAGCGCGCACCCCACGTATCGATCGTGTGCGGCTCGGCCTCATATCGGAATCTGCCGGAGATGCTGGTCCAGATCGAAGCAGGGAACCGCACGACCGGACTCGACGACCGTCAGACCGACCACTGCTTCGAAACCGAGTACACCGCCCGCACCAATCCCCATCGCGGCTACATCACGATCATCGAAGGATGTGACAAATTCTGTGCCTACTGCGTTGTGCCGTTCACGCGCGGCAAAGAGCGGAGCCGCACTTCCGCGTCGGTGCTCGCGGAAGCGCGCCAGCTCGCGGAGCTCGGCTACACAGAAATCCAACTCCTCGGGCAAAACGTGAACTCCTACCGCGATCCCGATGGAAAGAAGAGCTTTGCCGAGTTGCTCAAAGCGGTAGCCGAAGTAAATGGAATCGAGCGCGTGCGGTTTACCACTTCTCATCCCCGAGACTTCGGCCGTGACATCGTGCAGGCGATCGACGGCACCCCAGCACTCTGCGACCACGTCCATCTTCCGGTGCAAAGCGGTTCGACGCGCGTGCTCGACGCCATGCAGCGCCTGTACACCCGCGACGAATACCTGGAACGTATTTCCTGGATTCATTCCGCGAAGCGCGACATTTCCATCACGACGGACCTGATCGTCGGGTTTCCCGGGGAGACCGAACGAGAGTTCGAGGAGACTCTTTCGTTGCTGGATGCCGTCGGCTACGACAGCGCCTTCACTTTCAAGTATTCGCCCCGCCCGAATACCCCGGCACTGCGCCTGGAGGACGCGATTCCTGACTCCGAAAAAGCGCAGCGGCTCGCGGTCTTAAACGAACGACAGAAGCAGATTCAGACGCGTCGTAATCAGCGCCACCTGGGACAAACGATCCGAGTCATGGTGGAAGGGAAGAATCCAACGCGAGGCCAATGGATCGGCCGAACCTCGCAGATCAAGGTTCTGAATTTCACCGCTCCGGAACGCGTGGAATTGAAAACGGGTAGCTATGCGGATGTGAAAGTGACCGCAATCTTTCCCAACAGCCTGGTGGGGGAGATGATCGCCGGAGGTTTGTGATTGAGGTTTCCATGGAAGTTGAAATGAAAATTCGCGGCATCGCACCGGATCCGGTCACCAACATGCCGGTCGTCATCCTCAAGGATGTGAGCAGCGACACAGTGCTGCCCATCTGGGTCGGCGCCTATGAGGCCAATGCCATCCTTCTGGAAATCGAGAAGGTGAGCACTCCGCGGCCCATGACTCACGACCTCATCAAGAATGTGCTGACCGGCCTCGACACTCAAGTTCACAAGGTCGTCGTCACCGAACTCAAGGACGACACTTTCTACGCCGTCATCTGGCTGGAACGGGACGGCCACGCCATCAGCATTGATTCTCGTCCATCCGATGCTCTGGCGCTGGCCCTACGTATGGATTGCCCGATTTTTGTGGAAGAGGAAGTCCTGAAGCACTCCAAACAGGCCGCGAACCTCTCCGAGCGCGCCAGCAGTGACGAACTGCGCAAGTTCCTCGAGGGTCTCAGCGACGACGACCTTGGCAAGTACAAGATGTAGGAATTTGTTATAGGAATTTGTTAATTGAGAAAATTTGTAATTGTGTAATTTTGGCCGCCCTTGCGTCACCGGTCGGAGACTTTCAAATCACCAAATTACCGATTACAAAATTACCAAATTGATGGATTCCGCCGAACAACTGCAGCGTCTTTACCTCGCCGGCTTCGAACTCCAGACCTTCGATCGCTATCCGAAATGCATCGGCGTGATGCGCGACAACTGTATCGCGCTGCTGGTTCCCGGCGTTGACGGCCTCCAGATTCTCGGTACACCGGGCTGGCGCATGGGGGAAGTCATGGGCGTGCTGACCGAAAGGGAAGGACGGCAGGTGTTTCAGGCCAAGGCGGAAGTTCTCGAGGCTACGCCGGAACGATTACAGACCTTGCACCGATTTCGACAAGACCTCTTTGCCCTCCTGGGGAGAACCTGACTGCCGGGCTGCCGATTGGCATCCGTCACTTTGCCAGCTGTTCCTTCATCCACGCCAGCATCGTGGACGCGACGTCATCATAGAGTTTTCCTTTGACCGATAGAAGGTGATCTCCTCCAGGAACCTCGGCGTAGCGCGCCATTCCTGAATGCGCCTGGTTCACGCTGGTGGCAATCGCCCGCGCATCGGCATCACTCATGATGGTGTCAGCGGTACCGCGCATGACCAGCACGGGCGCGGTCACGTTCTGCCACGCGTCCCCAAGGTTCAGCGCCTGCAACTGCTGATAGAAGGCTGCAGGACGCCCATACTGGCCGTCGGGTTCGTCATACCACCAGGACTTCCAGTCGGGATGTTGGGCAATGACTTGACCGGGTGTCATGCCGTGGATCAAGTAAAGGTTGTAGAACTCAGAGAACACCTTTGCACCGGCGTTCACCTCAGAGGGGCTCTTGCCGTCGCGGGTGAGGCGCAGACGCTCCAGTTCCAGCATGTGCTCGTACCATGTCCGCCCCCAGGAACTGGCCGCAATGTATCCGCGCACCGGATGCTGACCGGGAATCAGAGCTGACGTGCCACCTCCGTTGCTCAGGCCGATGACAAAGACTTTTTCGGGATCGATAAAGTCATACTTGAGCATCTCCCCAAAAGCAGACTGATATCCAGCAAGCTCGGAGTTGAAATCTAACTTACTGCAGTCGCCTTCGCTTTCGCCCACGCCGGCCTTGTCCAGGCGGACGGTGGCATAGCCAGACTGCTCAATCAGCCTCCAGAAGATGGCTCCGAATCCGTCGGTTTCACCCTTCGCATACTCCGCGCCGCAGGAGCGAGAGTCAGTACGATGAGGCAGATCCAGCGAGTCATTTTGGATAGAGTTGGTGCGAGGAAGAGACGGGGAAGCCGAGCGGTGGTCAACAAGGAGGCATTCGTGCGCCCGCTTCATTGACATTACATAATACCTGTTATCGGACATTCCATGTAGACTCATCGTCCCCCTCCCTCCACCGCTGTCCGTCGAAGTCCCCTAGTGGGCCTCCTCGGGGATGGAGGAACGCAAGACAATTTCGGGGTGAAACAGCGTCCCGGCTACGCGAGTACCTATCGCGATCAGGTTGCTCTGGCCATAGAAGATCTTCACGCGGGACGCCTTCGACATCTCCGGCAGGTTGACCGCGCGGCCGTGTCGAATCAGGGTCGCGGATTCGTCGTTCGCGGTGACGCAAGGGAACTTCGGCAACAGCATTCTGGGATGCACTGCCAGGCCCTCGGCGCTTCCCTGCCGGGCTGCCATTTCCAGTTGCTCGAGCGAGTGAGCGTCCTCAATCCTGAACTCGGCAACGGCGGTCCGCCGCAACGACTTCAAATGCGCGCCGCAGCCGATCTTTTGGCCGAGATCGTGCGCCACCGACCGCATGTACGTGCCCGACGACACTCTTGCGCGGAAACAGAGGCAGTCTCCATCCGCCGCGAGAACGGCGAATTCCTTGATCTCGACCTCGACCGGCTTCATTTCAACTTGCTGTTTCTTACGGGCGAGCTTGTAGGCTGGGACGCCGGCGATCTTCTTGGCAGAAAAGGGCGGCGGCATCTGCTGGATTGGTCCTTGGAACGCGGCCGTGGCTTCGCGCAATTGCTGCAGGTCCAACGTGACTGGCTGCGCGGCGGAAGCCGGTTCACCGTCGGCATCATAGGTGTCGGTAGCAAAGCCGAAGCGAATCACCCCTTCATAGCTCTTTTCCGACTGCGTATAGAACTGCGCCAGTCGCGTCAGGTTGCCCACGACAATGGGCAGAACTCCCGTCGCCGACGGATCGAGCGTCCCCAGGTGGCCGACCGATTTCTGACCCAGAATTCGCCGCACGCGATTCACTACGTCATGCGACGTCAGCCCAGCCGGTTTGTCGATCACCAGAATGCCGTTCATAGAATTGGTAATTTGTAATGGCTCATTGATAATCTGGGTACGCCCTCGACGGCTGGCGGCTGGTTTCAAGATTGCCAATTACAAATTACCAGATCACAAATTAGATGATTCCTCTTCGCGACGACCAGCCGACCTTCTCTACGCCGTTCATTAACTATTTTCTGATTGTGCTGAATGTGCTGGTGTTCCTGTGGGAACTGTCGATTGGCACACAGAGTCACGCTCTGAATGCCTTCATGATGCAGTTCGGCGTGGTACCACACCAGACCGTTGCCGTGCTCACCGGACAGTCCAACGGCAGTCCCGCAACCGCAATTCTGCCGCTGTTCACGTCCATGTTCTTGCATGGGTCTTTTCTACATGTGGGCGGCAACATGCTCTTTCTCTGGATCTTCGGCGACAACGTCGAAGACTACCTGGGCCACTTCCCTTATCTCCTTTTTTATCTCGCCAGCGGACTTGCCGCTGACTTCACTCATATTCTGTTGAACGCGAATTCCCGAGTGCCCAGTGTTGGAGCCAGTGGTGCCATCGCGGGAGTGATGGGGGCCTACTTCATTCTCTACCCACGCGCCCGTGTGCTGACGTGGTTTCCGCCGATCTTTTTCTTCCACGTCCCGGCCTGGCTCATGCTTGGATATTGGTTCTTCTACAACTTCCTCAGTGGAACCGCCACCTCCGTCGCGCAAACCACGCAAACCAACGCAGGCGGCGTCGCGTTCTGGGCTCATGTGGGAGGTTTTGTCGCGGGCGTTTTGATGATCAAGGCTTTTCGAGAGCGCCCGCATCGGTATCGTTACGGGGCCTGGTAGAAATCAGGTCGGCGTCAACTTGCCCGCAGCTAATTCCGCCTCTCTGGTGCCGGCCCCGGAGGCAGAATTTCCGGTTCCTCCGGCTGCATCTTTTGTCGCGTCACGTACCACACCGCCGCGGTCCAGGTCGGAAACAGGTCCATTCCCGGAATCAACTCCGCTGCCAACGAGGGCAGAAATGCCCAGTGCCAGCCCAGCAGACGAATCAGGATCACGCCGACAAGGAGGTCGAGCAGCGAATCAGCCGGCGACAATCCGCCTTCCACAAACAGGGGGAGTCCCGCAATCTGGATGGCATCGGCCGCTACCGCCACCAGCCATGCCAGCCGGTGCTCGGGAAATTTCAGCGAGTTAAAGTAATCCTTGAAGGACATGAGAAACTACACCGCTCCGGCCGCGGGCATGATTGCGATTTTGTCCACGGAAGTATTTTCGGGCAGCAACAAGGCGTTCACCACCGCGCTCGCCACCGTCTCTGCTGACATCATTTTACGCCGCGGAGCCTTCGGCCACATGGTTTCCCATATCGCAGTGTCGGTCGCTCCGGGCATCAGCGCCAGCACCCGAATCCCTTTGGGACGCAGTTCTTCGCGCAGCGTGTCGGTGAATCCGAGCGCGCCATGTTTGGACGCGTTATAAGCCGCCGCTCCGGGAAACACCCGCTCCGCCGCAATGGACAGGTTGTTCACGATCACGCTGCCCCGCTTCATCACCGCCAGCGCTGCCTGCGTCACCAGGAACATGCCGTTCAGGTTCGTGTCGATGACCTCCGCCCACATCGGGTATGGCAAGTCCATCACATTCCGATTGGGATGCGCGACGCCGGCATTATTGATCAGGAAATCGAGCGGCCGCCGCAGGGCACGAACCAGGGCGAATAAATAATCGACCGAGTTCGGATCGCGCACATCGCAGGGCAGTTGCATCACAGAAACTCTCAACTTTCCCAGTTCCCTGCCAGCCTTGCCGAGGGCTCGTTCATCGCGGCCCGTGATCACAAGATCGCATCCCTCCCGCGCCAGAGCCCGCGCCGTGGCAAGGCCGATGCCACGGTTGGCGCCGGTGATCAAGGCTAGCTTGCCCTTGAGCGCACCCTGCGGCTTCTGCATGGAATGGGTAGGCATCTCAAGGCTAGCTTATCGGAGTTCCAAGGACGGAAGTAGATAATCGTGAAGGTGCAGCCGAATGCCGCTACCGTCGAGAGAAGCGGCCCCAGGACGTCCTAAAATTGC